>Ga0302319_10017218_pt1 | contig 13253 bp, 13 predicted proteins | sample Bog_T0_2_FD_203319 | JGI IMG/M metagenome (GOLD analysis project Ga0302319, IMG submission 203319) | Peat permafrost microbial communities from Stordalen Mire near Abisko, Sweden - Bog_T0_2 | ecosystem: Environmental > Terrestrial > Soil > Wetlands > Peat | place: Sweden: Abisko, Stordalen Mire...
AGGCGCTGGCGGAGCAACGTCCCTACGCGCTGGCGTTTGTCGATGTGCGGATGCCGCCCGGCTGGGACGGCATTGAGACGATTGCCCAGATTTGGAAGGTGGATCCGGAAATCCAGATCGTGGTTTGCACCGCGTACTCGGACTATTCCTGGGACGAAATGCGCGCAAAAGTCGGCCAACCGGACGGCTTGATGGTCCTCAAAAAGCCGTTTGATAATATCGAAGTGCAACAAATGGCCCACGCGCTCACCAAGAAGTGGCTGCTCAACTTCCAGGCGCGCCAGCAAATCAGCGAATTATCCCAGGCCAATGAAAAGCTGCTGGTCTTGGAGGAGCGTTTCTCGAAGGCGTTTCACGAAAGTCCGCTGCCGAGTGCCATCCAAAGTTTGTCGGACCAGCGTTTCGTGGAAGTCAACCAGCGCTTTGCCGAGGTGACCGGTTATGCGCCGGAACTTTTGATTGGCCGCACTCCGGCGGACCTTTTCCTTTGGGAAAAGCCCGGGCTGGCCGAGGAATGGTACGAGGGCGTTTTGCGCCGGGAGTTGGTGCGGGACAAAGAAGGCAAAATCAAAACCTCGGATGGCATGGTGCGCGATCTGTTGGTGTCCCTTTCGGCGGTGGCGTTGGGAAAACAGCCGCATGTGCTGATGCTGGCCCAGGACATTTCCGAACGCCTGCTCTTGGAGCGCCAGCTCCGGCAGGCACAAAAAATGGAGGCCATTGGACAGTTGGCGGCCGGCGTGGCTCACGATTTCAATAATATCCTCACCGTTATCCAAGGTCACGCTGGGATCCTCCAACACAATACCGAAGCCAGCAGCCCCCAGGCAAAATCCCTGACCCAGATCGCGCGGGCCGCCGACCGGGCCGCCAAACTCATCCGTCAATTATTGATGTTTAGCCGGAAACAGGTCATGCAATTCAAGTATCTGGACTTGAATGAATCCCTGCGCGGAGCCATCAAAATGCTCGAGCGTTTGGTGGGCGAGCATGTCTCCATTGAATTCAGTCCGCAAATCCAGATTCCTTCAATTCATGCCGATGCCAGTATGCTGGAACAGGTCGCCATGAACCTGGTGGTCAATGCGAGGGATGCCATGCCCAATGGGGGCAAGGTCTCCATCACCACCAGACTGGAAACGATTCACCGTGCACCGACGCCGATGGATCCCCAGAGCCGGGATGGTCAATTTGTCTGTCTGGCTTTTCGTGATACGGGCACGGGAATGGATACGCAGATTCTCAACCGGATCTTCGAACCGTTTTTCACGACCAAGGCGCCTGGCAAGGGCACTGGCCTGGGCTTGTCCACCGTGTTCGGCATTGTCCGTCAACACAATGGCTGGTTGGAGGTGGAGAGCCAACCGAACCAGGGCAGCACATTTCGTTGCTTTTTCCCCGCCTGTCAGCAAATTGCAGAAAAATCTGACGACCAATTTAATACGTCGCTCCAGAGCGGTCGCGAGACCATTCTGGTGGCGGAAGACGAGGACTCCTTGCGGGAAATGGTTGTCCAGGTCCTTAAAATTCAAGGTTATCACGTGCTGGAAGCAGCTTCCGGAGTGCATGCGCTCGAGGTTTGGCAGCAGGCCAACCGGCCCGTGGACTTGCTCCTGACGGACATGGTGATGCCGGGTGGTTTGATGGGCAGCCAGTTGGCGGAACGGCTGGTACAAGAATCTCCCAAGTTGAAGGTGATTTATACGAGCGGTTACAGCCCTGGTATGGCGGGCAAGGACAATTGCTTCCTGCAAGGCCGCAACTTTTTGTCCAAACCCTACTCGATTGGGCAGCTTGCCACCACGATCCGGGAATGCCTTGATGCCGCCCCCCGCCTTAATTGATTCGAAGCCAAATTTTCAAGCCCCACTCCGTGGATGATCCTCCCCTGCCGCCTTGCGCGCATCCAAAATCCCTTGCCGTAGCACAACGCGCAACCCATCCCGCGTAATCTAACCGGTCCAGGCGGGTCCGCCTCAATAAATCACCTTGATATACATATAACCTCTATGCATTGTTCCTCTATTATTCGCAAAGAACTCGTCGCGGCCTCCGCCGAACCGATGATCTTGTCCCTGCTCGGCCGGGGCGAGAGTTATGGCTACGCCATCATTCAGGAGATCAAAGCGCGTTCCGGCGGCAAGCTGCAATGGACGGATGGCATGCTTTATCCGGTATTGCACCGCATGGAGCAGCGCGGCCTCATCAAAGCGCGCTGGGGGGAGAGCGAGACCGGCCGGAAACGGAAATATTATGCCCTCAAACAGGCCGGAAAACGGGCCATGGAGCAGCATCACGAGCAGTGGTCGCTGGTGCATCACGTCTTGTCGGGCCTCAAAAAGGAGCAATATGTTTGACCTGGAAAAAGCCATTGTCCAGTGGCGGCAGCAGATGCTGGCCGCCGGCATCAAAATGCCCGTCCCGCTGGAAGAACTCGAAAGCCATCTGCGCGACGAAATCGACCAGCAGTCCAAAGCCGGCCGAAGCCACGCGGATGCCTTTGAGGCAGCCGTGCGGATAACCGGGGGGGCGCCCGCAGTCCTGGGTGAGTTCAACAAGCTTGCCGACCCGAAGGAGGAGCGGCGTTGGAGATTTCTTGAAATCGGCTTCGGCTTCATTGCCAGCGTGGTGCCTTTATGGTTTTGCTTCCAGATGCTCTCTGAAGCCAGGTATGCGGCAGACCTGACGCGTGGCCAGAAATTGTCCGGCGTCCTGGCAATGTTCACGTTTGCTGCGCTGGCCTGGGGCGGGCGGTTGAGCTACAAATGGTTTCCCATAGACCACGTCAAACGGACAAAGATCAGCCCTTTTATTGTATTCGTAACGCTTTGGTGGATCATTTTCATGAACTTCATTGTGCCGCGCCTCGACTTTACCATGGGGCAGTTATTAACGGCGATTCTTTGGGCCTTTATAATGCCGGCCGGTGCCGTGATCGGCTGCTCCTGGGGAATGGAAGCGGCGACGCAGAAGCAGAATGTCCGGTAAAGCAAGTGCCTGGGTGCCGTTCGGGCACCACGGAGACGGGGGCCCGGCGGGGTCCTATCCGACTTCTGCGCGACAGGTAATTTTCTCCCTGCTGGTTTGGAGCAAACTTTTGACCCGGAAGAGGTTTTATTCCCTGGTCCTTTTGGGAATTAGACTTGAGTGGGACGGAGTAGGGCATTTAAAATCGGTCATGGACTCCCGGGAAGGATTCATTGCCCTGAACATGATTGAAAGCGTCGGTCCGGTGCGGGCCCGATCGCTCCTGGAGCACTTCGGCGACGCGCCGAAAATCCTCGCCGCCTCAGCCCCTGAACTCCAGCGTGTCCGCAATATCGGCGCCGACACCGCTGAAAAGATCGCCACCTGGGAAAAGACCATCGACCTGGCGGCCGAGCTGAAGCGAATCGCGGATTACGGTTGCCATGTCCTGATCCAGTCGGATGAGGATTACCCGGCCATGCTCCGGGAAATTTACGATCCTCCGCTGGTTTTATACGTCAAAGGTCAACTCGGCGCGAAGGACAAGAATTCCGTGGCCCTGGTGGGATCGCGGATGTCCACGCACTACGGCGTGGAGACGGCACGCAAACTGGCTTACCAACTGGCCTACGTGGGCGTCACCATCGTGAGCGGTGGTGCACGCGGGATTGACACCGCCGCCCATCAGGGTGCCCTGAGCGCGAAGGGCCGGACGATCGCGGTGCTGGGCACGGGGCTGAACCTGATCTTCCCGCCCGAGAATGCCGAACTCTACGAGCGCATCGCGGCCAATGGCGCGGTGATCACGCAATTTCCCTTCAACCGCCCGGCCGACAAACAGAGTTTTCCCATTCGCAACCGCATCGTGGCCGGCATGACGCTGGGCACGGTGGTGGTGGAAGCCAACCTCACCAGTGGCGCCCTGATCACCGCCAATTTTGCCACGGAATACGGCCGCCAGATTTTTGCGGTACCCGGCCGGATCGATTCACCCCGCAGCAAAGGCTGCCATGAATTGATCAAGAAAGGCGCCAAACTCTGCGAGGGAGCCGAGGATATCCTCAGCGAATTTGAATATTTATTTCCGCCCAGCAACCGGCCGGCCGCGGTCTCGGAAACCGGCATTTTACCGGCCCTCGAATTATCTGAAAACGAGCAGCGGGTTTACGACGCGGTCGCCGCCGGGGAGGAACGCGCGATTGACGAGATCATCCGGGCCAGCGGCCTGCCCAGTTCAACGGTCAGTGTGGCGCTGCTGGGATTGGAAATGAAACGACTCATCCGCCAGTTGCCGGGCAAATTATTCATCCGGAACCAATAAGCCGAGAGCGCGCTCAGGTTGAAACATTATCAAGCCGGTGATTCGACCCGCCCATACCATCCGCCCGACTGGTTGCAGACCTTGCAGACGGAAAGCATCACCGGCACTTCCACGAGCACGCCCACCACACAAGCCAGGGCCGCACCCGAGCTCGGGCCGAACAGCGTGATGGCCACGGCCACCGCCAGTTCAAAGAAATTACTCGCGCCGATCAGCGCGCCCGGTGACGCCACGTTATGCGGCACTCTAAATTTGCGCATCAGCAGGTAGGTCAGGCTGGAATTAAAATAAACCTGAATCAAAATCGGCACGGCCAGCAGGATGACTGCGAACCATTTCCGGGTCAGGTTATCGGCTTGGAACGCAAAGATCAGCGCCAGCGTCAGCAGCAGCGACCACATCATCACGGGATGAAACTTCGGCAGAAAATGCTTCTCAAACCATTCCTGGCCGCGCGATCTCAGCAGCAGCGTCCGCGTCAGCCAGCCCGCCGTCAGGGGCACGACGATAAACACGACCACCGAGGTAATCAGCACCTTGGGCGGCACGACCACGTTGGCCACGCCGCAAAGAAACATGACAATGGGCGCGAAGAGGACGAGCATGATCAGGTCATTCAACGCCACTTGCACCAGCGTGTAAACCGGGTCGCCATCCGTCAGGTAAGACCAGACAAACACCATGGCCGTGCAGGGTGCCGCCGCCAGGATGATCAAGCCGGCGGTGTAGTTCCTGGCCGTCTCCGCGTCAATCCAATGGGAAAAGATATGCTGCATGAAGAGCCAGGCGAGAAAGGCCATGCTGAATGGCTTCACCAGCCAGTTCACAAAGAGCGTGACCAGCAAACCTTTTGGCCGCTTCGCAATGCCGCCGATAGCGCTGAAATCAACCTTGAGCATCATCGGATAAATCATCAGCCACAAGAGAATGCCGATGGGCACGTTCACCTGTGAGCCCTGGCCAAATTCCAGCTTGCTCAACGTGGACGTGACGCCGGGCAGCAATTTACCGAAGGCGACACCCACGACCATGCAAACCAGCACCCACACGGTTAGGTAGCGTTCAAAGAAAGCCAGACGTTTGGGAACGACAACGGGAGTGGACATAATTCAAGATTACAGTTTGAAAAGTTGTTGCAGCCGTTCCGGACCGGTGGGTTCTTCCGTAGCCCAGGGCACGAGCGCCGTGCGTTTGGAAAGTTGTTCGACCACCTCGCGGATATATTGAACCTCGCCTCGTCCGCGAGCCATGAGCAATGGGTCGTGCGAACCGCAGCCGGCAAAACTCTGGTTGATTACCCACGCGACTGGTTCAATTTTTGCGCGGCGCAAGTCGGCTTGCAACATCGCCGCTTCGTGGACCGGCGTGGCTTCGGGCAACGTGACCACCAACACCCGGGTATAATTCGCATCCCTCAGCCGCGGCAGCAATTCGCGCACTTCCTCGGGCATATCGCTTGCCTTGCGCGCGATTTCGCGGTGATAAGATTCCGTGGCGTCCAGCAAAAGCAGGGTGTGACCAGTCGGCGCCGTGTCGAGCACGACAAAAGCGTCTATGCCTCCGGCCACCGTGCGGGCAAACGCGCGAAATACAGCGATTTCTTCCGTGCAAGGCGAACGCAAATCTTCTTCGAGAAGCGCGCGGCCATTGGCATCGAGATTTTTACCCGCCGTCGCCATCACCTGTTCGACATAAGCGCGCGTCTCGGCTGCCGGGTCAATCCGGCTGACCTGCATTCCGGGAATCTGTCCCGCCGCTGCCGCAATATGGGCGGCCGGGTCGGTGGTGCTCAAATGCACTTTGTGACCGCGCCGCGCCAACTCCGTGGCGATGGCTGCGGCGATGGTGGTTTTACCCACGCCACCTTTGCCCATCGTCATTACCACGCCACGTCCGGCTTGGGCGAGGCCATCCACCAGTTCACTGAATGACTTCGTTGCCGGCAAAATCCCGGTTTCAGCCATGTCAGTCTGGCCATTGGCGCGAAAATAATCTGCCGTCACCAGCGCACGCAGGGCCGGAATGCCCACGAGATTTTGTGCCCGCAACGGAACTTTGAACAAACGGATTTGTTGCAAAAAGTTTTCCGCCGCCGTCAACGCATCGGTTCCCCGCTTTTGCAACGCGCGGGCAACCGGGTCCGAATCGGAGGCTTGGAACAATCCATTCAAAATCAATCGCTGATTGCGGACACCGATGGCCGCCAACTCATGGCAGGTCCGTTCCGCTTCCGCCAGCGCAGCCCTTTGTGCCCGACTCACCAGGACGAGTGTCGTAAGACCGCCATCCGCCAGGGATGCCACGGCATGTTCGTAAATTACCCGCTGTTTCTCCAATCCCGCCAGCGGTCCGAGACAGGAATTACCGGTCGTGCTGCCCGCCAGAAATCCCGTCCACGCGCCGGGCAATGATAACAATCGCAGCGTATGTCCCGTGGGTGCGGTGTCAAAAATGACATGGTCAAAGTCAGTCGTGGCTTCGGGTTGACCGAGCAATCGGGAAAATTCGTCGAAGGCCGCAATTTCCATCGTGCACGCGCCGGAAAGTTGTTCCTCCATGCTGCGTAAAATTGCGTCCGGCAACTTGCCGCGATACGGTCCGACCAATTTTTCGCGGTAGGTGGCCGCCGCCGCCGCCGGGTCAATATTCAACGCGGCGAGTCGCGGCACGCTGGTAATGGCCGTCGGGGCGGAATTTAGACTGACCCCCAGCACTTCATCCAGATTCGAGGCCGGGTCCGTGCTGACCAGCAGCACGCGCTTTCCCTGATCGGCCAGCGCAATGGCCGAGGCACAGGCCAGCGAGGTCTTGCCCACGCCGCCCTTGCCTGTAAAAAACAGGAAGCGGGTCGGTGCTGCCAGAAAGCAGGCAAGCGACTGTTCGGGGGCGATGTTCACCTCAATAATTCAACAAGTGCCCCCGGCACAACCGCAACCTGACTTCGCGGGGGCAGCCGGCGCTGCGGCTTTCAATTTGAACCACGCCGCCAGTTCACCTCGTTCGGGATAACGCCCCGTGGTGGCAATCTTGCCATTGAGCACAATCACCGGCAACGCGGCTTCACCCTTCTCCGTAAGCGCAGCCTTCACATTTTCGTTTTCCACAAATGCCGCCGGGTTTTGCGAGAGGTTGTGGCGCTGGACAATCACGCCCCCGGATTTGAGCCAGTCGAGATCAGCGGCAAATTGAACCAACTTGGTGTCAACTTCCGGCCCGCAGACGCCGGTGGAGCAACACATGGCGGGATCAAAGATTTGGAGCGTTTGAAGGGTTGTTTTCATGTGATTATTTCGCTTTCGCCTGATCACGGCGTCCGTCGGCATAAGCCTCGAACACCATTTTGATCTGGTCCCGTACCTGCCGGAATACCGCCAGCTTTTCCTCGTCCGTGCCGGTGGCATGCGCCGGATCGTAAAAGCCCCAATGATGGCGGTTCAACTGTCCGGGAAAAATCGGGCAGGCCTGGTCCGCGTTACCGCAGACCGTGATGACCGTTTCCACCGACTGGTTCAGGAAATCATTCATGTGCTTGGAATGATGCCCGGAAATATCAATGCCGATTTCCTGCATCACCTGAATCCCCAGCGGATGCACATAACCCGCTGGTTTTGAGCCGGCACTCTGGACATTGAGCGTTTCGCCCGCGACCGCGCGCAGGATGCCTTCGGCCAGATGGCTGCGGCAGGAATTGCCGGTGCAGAGGATCAGGACAGTGGGTTTCACTTTTTGCATTGTCGTTTGCATAATTCTGCCGGGTCTTGTTTGAGGATTTTGTCGAGTTGTTTTTTATCCGCCAAAATTTGCGGGTCGCTGGCTTGCGACTTCTCGATCCAGTTCAAGGCTTCGCGTACGGCCGCCGGGGCGTGCTTGCCCGGCAGTTGGTAATAAATCCAGCGCCCCTCCTTGCGCGATTCCACCAGCCGGGCCTGAAAAAGAATGGAAAGATGTTTGGAGATGGTGGACGGGGCGAACCCGAATAATTCGGTGATCTGACAGACACACAATTCGCCCTGACGCAAAGCCAGCAGCGTCCGCACACGGCTTTCATCTGCCAGCGCCTTGGTGATGTACATGAACTCGCGCATAATCTATTTCTTCATTTCGCCATACAGCGAAATGAATATAGGCCGTCGCCCGCCCGCCGTCAAGCTAGTCTCCTGAATCAAAAGTACCTTATAAAATTATCACTGCCGCTTGGTCAGCGCGCCAGCAGGTAGGGACGTCGCGCTGCGACGTCCGGCAGGCGGCCGCCTGCGTGTTAAAATAGAAAGAAATCACTGATTCAGGAGAATAGGGCGTTTCAAAAATATTGTGGCCATTTTAACAAAGTAAATCCACACGGTGGGATTAAATATGTTTGATCTGCCGGCAAGATGCCGGCAGCACGTTGGGGGCACAGCCGCGGAGGAAATGGCTCACACCTGGGCTGTGGCAGGCTTTGCAACCTCGCGCAGGGCAACCCCGACTTGCGAAATGACGCCCGGCCAATCGCCGCGCGTGCCCTGGCGGAACAGGCGCATGGTCGGATACCAGGGAGAATCGGTTCGCCTGAGCATCCATCGCCAGTCCACGTCAAAGGGCAGCAACGTCCAGACCGGTTTACCCAAGGCACCGGCCAGATGCGCCACACAGGTGTCCACTGAAATGACGAGATCCAGTTCGCCAATTGCCCGGGCGGTGTCGCCAAAGTCGGCAAATCGACGACCCCAATCGGCGATGCGGCCCGCAAACGCGGACGCTGCCAATTCATCCGCCGCACGGCCGACCTGCAGACCATGCCAGTGGACGCCGGGCAGAGCTGATAGGGGTGTCAGGCAGTCCAAAGCAACGGAACGGAGTTGAGTATTCGGGCTCGCGGACTCCGCAGCCCAAACCAACCCGACCTTTAAACCGGGCAAATCATGGGTGATCCAAGTTGTCGAGGACGCCGCGGGTGCCGGTGCGCGCAAGTAAGGAATCCGCCGGGGAACCGTCTCGACCGTGGTGCCGAAAATGGCCGGCAGGCTCATCAGGGGCGCGTGGACATCGAACGGAGGTTGGCTCTCGCGGGAGGTCACCACTTCGGCCACACCGGGGACGGTTTCCATGATGGGGCGCAGCGCCTCGGGGCAGCCCAGGATCACGTAACCCCGACGCTCCGCCACCAGGGCGGCATACCTGGAAAATTGGATCGTATCGCCAAACCCCTGTTCGCCATGCAATAAAATTCGCCGGCCAGCGAGGTCCTTTCCGTCCCACAACGGCTGCTTGAATTCTCCGGATGGAGGCTTGCGATCTTTGAGCTGCCAGCGCCACTCGTACTCCTTCCAACCCCGTTCAAATTTTCCTTGGGAAAGCAGGATGGTGGCCGATTCCCAATGCGCCCTCGCATTGGCAGGTTCCAAAGCAATGACCCGCTCAAAAATCTCCAGTGCGGCAGAATCATCATCGGTTTGGCGCAGGGTCATGCCCATGCCCATCAGGGCGTCAATGTAACCGGGACGCAGTTGCACGGCCTGTTGATAGGATGCCAGGGCCGCGCGCGGGCGGTTTAGCGATTGCCGGGCGAGCCCCAGATTGTAGTGCGCATCGGCATCCGCCGGTGAGATGGTGGTTTCGCGGAGACAGCAGTCGGCCGACTCCTCCAGCCGGCCCAGTTTTCTCAGCACCGCCCCCGTCAACAGGTTCAGCTTGGGCTGCTCGGGAGCCAGGCGCACAGCCTTTTGGAGGCTCGCCAGTGATTCCGCATATTGCCCGAATTGAAAAAACAGGAAGCCTAATTGGCCGAGAGCTTCCACACATTCCGGGTCGCTGGCCAGCAAGGCGGCATAGGCCCTGGCGGCTGCCAGGGGACGCTTTTGACCGAGATGCTGGCGCGCACTTTCAAGCAGTTGCCGGCGCTGCTCAACTGCCGCGGGTGATGGGGACATCGGGTTACTCACGGATAACTTTTAGGGATGGTCGCGGCGAGACAGCTCCCCGCGACGGCCCGGTTTGACTAAAAGGATGGAAACGAAGCAGGCAGCTGGATGCAAGCAGATTGGGGATGGTTTTGTCGTCCCGACCCAAAATTCTTCATAAATAGCGCTTGCCATGTCGGGTTTTACGGTTATTATTTCAGGCTCTATTAACGAAATCATTTCGAAAACATTTTATGGCACGAATTTGTGAATTGACCGGCAAACGCCCCATGAAGGGCAGCATCATCTGGCGCAGTGGTAAATCCAAGAAGTCCGGTGGTATCGGTACGCACGTCACCGCGATCACCAAGCGCAAATTCCAGGTGAATTTGCAGCGGGTGAAGGCGATTTTGCCCAGCGGCGAGGTGCGTTACATGCGGGTGTCCGCCGCGGCCATTAAAAAGGGCCTGGTGACCAAGGCCCCCAAGCGGACCTGGAAAAAGGAAACCGCCAAGAAGGCCTGATCCACCGGCCGTTCGGATCATTTGATTCCGGATCACTGATCCCGGTTACATTTTAAGCGAGGCTTCATCGCCTCGCTTTTTTACTTTCCCTTGGTCCACTTCATGGTGGCCCGTTTCATTTCCCGGTCGGAATCCCGCTTTTTTATATCGTCCCGGCGGTCCACGTCCAGCTTGCCCTTGCCCACGCCGAGAGAAACTTTGACCTTGCCGTTTTTCCAATAGAAAGCCAGGGGGAAGAGGGCATTGCCCTTGACGGAAGCCAGTTCGAACAATTTGCGGATTTCGGAGCGGTGCAGGAGCAGCTTACGGGGCGCCTTGGGCGCATGATTCTGGAGATTGCCGTGGGTGTACTCGTCGATATGGGCATTGTACAACCACACTTCCTCCCTCTCCACGCGGGCGAAGGCATCGCCGATTTGCCCCTTACCGGCGCGCAGCGCCTTGACTTCGGTGCCCTGCAAAACGATGCCTGCCTCAAAGGTCTCGAGAACGTGGTAATCGCGCCGGGCTTTATGGTTGGTCACGATATCGGACATAAGGAGATGCTAACCGCCGGGACGGCGTGTTTCACGCGGAAAACGCAGGGCCCCCGCGCAAGGAAAAAGCCCGCCGCACCGGCGGGCTTTAGGAATGGCGGAGGGAGAGGCCGGGGCGTGACTCAGTGTTTCTTGCGTTTTTTGGCAATCGGACGGACGGCGGCCTTTTGTTCGGGGAGCGTCCAGCCGATTTTTTCCTCGATAATTTCCCGCAGGGCGATATCGGCCAGGCCCAAAGACCCGACGTTTTCGATCAGGGGCTGGCTGAAGCCACCGCCACCTGAATTGAGTTGCCGCACACGGCGCGACACGAGATTGACGAGAACATTAGGGTTCCCAACCTTTTCCAGTGCTTTTTTGCAAAGTTCAGCGTTCATTATTTTTCAGAAATCGAGCAGGTCAGAATAGCGGGGGAAACGAGCGGGCGCAATGTTAAAAATTCCCTTCAAACTTGGGCGGGTTTGCGGCATTTTCTAAGGCAATCGTTATGCCCACGAAAAATAAGTCTTTTGACCTGAACGCATTTCTCGCCAGCCGCACGGAAAGTGTCAACCGCGCGCTGGACCGGTTTTTACCCGGCGAAAAGACCCGTCCCGCCACAATCCATCGCGCCATGCGCTATTCAATCTTTGCGGGCGGCAAACGGATGCGGCCGGCCATCCTGCTGGCGGCGGCGGCGGCCTGCGGGGGCACGGAGAAGGAAGCGCTGCCGCTCGCCTGCGCGGTGGAGTGCATTCATACGTATTCGTTGATCCACGACGACTTGCCGGCGATGGACAATGACGATTTCCGGCGCGGCAAACCGACCAACCATAAGGTGTTTGGCGAGGGGATCGCCGTGCTGGCGGGGGATGCCCTGCTGACCCAGGCGTTCGAAATCGCGGCGCAAGCCCGGAGCTGGCCGCGCTATTCGCACCGTGATTTGATCCTGGAGATCGCGCGGGCTTCCGGGTCGCTGCAACTGGTGGCCGGACAGGTGGCCGATCTCGAGGGGGAAGGCAAAAAGTTGAGCGTGGCGGATCTTCGCTACATTCATGAGCGCAAGACCTCCGCCCTGCTCTGCTGCTCGGTGCGGCTGGGCGGCATGAGCGCAAACTGCACACCGGCCCAGCTCGCGGCCCTGACCCAATTCGGTTACCACGTGGGACTCGCGTTCCAGGTCATTGACGACATTCTGGACGTAACCCAAACCAGCGAACAACTCGGCAAAACCGCCGGCAAGGATGTGGCGGTGCAAAAGGCGACCTACCCGGCGATTGTCGGCCTCGAAAAATCACGCCGCATCGCCACGCAACTGACGGACAAGGCCTTTGGCGCGCTGAAAATTTTCCGGGGACAAGCCGTGGCGCTGGAGGCGTTGGCGGAATATTTATTGAAGCGGGATAAATGAAGCGGGGAGCTCCGATCGCCGGTGAGCCGGAGAAATTTACGTAACTTTTTGATTGGAGCCGGCCTCTAAACTCATCATATTAAACCAACACATTGAATTTTCCCATGAAGAGCTCATCCCTTTCCCGCATTAATCGTCGTCAGTTCATTACCCGGGCGGGTGCGGCACTGGCGTTGCCCCTGATTCTGCCCGGTTGTGCCATGGGTCCGCACCGTGCGTCCAACCGGATTAATCTCGGGGTGATCGGCATGGGCTGGCAGGGCCCCAGTAACACGCAAAACTTTCTTGCCCACCCGGGGTGCCGAGTCGTGGCGGCCTGCGATATCGATGCCAAGCATTTGCAGTCCGCCATCGACATGGTGAATAAAGCCTACCAAAGCAAGGATTGCCGGGGCTACCATGATTACCGCGAACTATTGGCGGGCGATGACATTGATGCGGTAATGATCGCCACGCCGGACCACTGGCATGCGCTGGTGGCGACTGAAGCAGCCCGGCGAAAAAAGGATATTTACTGCGAGAAGCCGCTGGCCAAGACAATTGCCGAACAGCAAGCGATGGTGCGGGCGGCCGAAGCGAACGGAATCATCTGGCAAATGGGTTCGTGGCAGCGCTCAACCCCGATCTTTCTTAAGG
>Ga0302319_10017219_pt1 | contig 13252 bp, 20 predicted proteins | sample Bog_T0_2_FD_203319 | JGI IMG/M metagenome (GOLD analysis project Ga0302319, IMG submission 203319) | Peat permafrost microbial communities from Stordalen Mire near Abisko, Sweden - Bog_T0_2 | ecosystem: Environmental > Terrestrial > Soil > Wetlands > Peat | place: Sweden: Abisko, Stordalen Mire...
CGCCAGATTCGTTCCGCGGAGCCTTTCGAACTCGTCGATCGACCGAAGCAATATCTTCGATCCCGGTTGCTTCAACCACAGAACGTTCTCCGCCTTATGATGCTCGAACGGAATATCGTTCTCGTTGAGCACTTCTAGCAGCGACGTCAGCGTCGAATCCCGAAGCATCGGATAAGTCGGCGCGCCAATCAGCCCAACCCGCCCCGGATTCAGATAACACAACCGGATCGCTTCCTGGCAAAGCGCCTGGCTCTTGCCCGAACCTATAGGTCCCGAGAAACCCTTAAACCGCGCAGCCGATCCGTGAAACTTCTGTTGGCTCGGTAACGGCTCGTACTTTATCCATCGCTCTTCTCTTGGTCCCATTGAGGTTCACTTATCCAGCCTGCCAATATCGGCCAAACACCGTCGTTTTCCGCGTCGTCCGTTAACTGCTCCACTCTGAGGCAATCGGCGAACCTGAACTCTTCGTTCATCGCTGTTTCAGCCACCTCGTATACTGCCTCGTGGAGCACATCCCTCCGCTCCGGTTGCCGTTGCTTGCTCACTCTCTGTCCGCCTCCCCGCTTCCCTTCCCGAACAAACACTACCATCGCGGCCGTGCCATCGACCCTGGCAAAATCGCCTAAACCACTGATTGCATTGCGAAAAAATAACGAAAAAAACTGTGAATGATAAAGGTTTCATCGGCCGTCGGGCCGCAAAGACCGAGGGCGGGAGATGTTCGGGCCGCCGGGTGATGAAACCGCGCAGTGAACGAGACCGCAACGAGATATTCGGTTTATGGGGTTTGAATGCCGGTGGCCGAGGATAAACGCGGGACGAGGGCGTGTTGATGGGCGCTGAGAGTGGTTGTGGGCCGGCAACCGGCTTCGGAGGCGCGTGAGGGGGCAGTCGAAAGGGGTTCCTGAAGGATAGCCGACAGTTCTGACGAGCTTGTTTTGGGCAGAGCAGACACAAGTTCCGGCAAGCCGTGCCGCTGAGGCAAAGAGAGCGCCGAACTGGTCTGGCCGTGTGCGCATCATGAGGTGCCGGACGGACGCACCGGCCAGAGGTAAGCCGGGACAAAGCCGAGCCGGATCATGATGCCTCCGCAACAGGAGCAACGGGACGGCGGTGGGGGATGGAGCGCTTCGGCCAGTTCCCTGCATCGTTCGGCGCCGGGCAGCAGTTCGGTTGCGGCGGTGGTAAGTAACTGTCTGGACAGAGCGAGCTTTTCGCGGCGATGCCTGTTGGCCAGGAAACCGAGGTGGCGGATACGCGGAAAGCCGGGGGGCAACGTGTGGATCAGGAAGCGGCGGATGAACTCCTCGGCGGGCACCGTCATGGCGCGGGACTTCTGTTTGTCTTTGTGACGGTAATCCTTCCACTGAAAGGTGACGTTGCCATCGCTAACGTTGAGGAGGCGCTCGTTGGAGAGCGCGACTCGATGAGTGTAGCGGCCGAGATATTCCAGCACCTGCGAAGGACCTCCGAAGGGCGGTTTGGCATAAACCACCCATTCGCGGTTCTCCGGCGCAGCAAGGCAGTTGGCGAAAGCGAGTCCTTCCCGAAGCGCTTCGGTTTCCCCCAGGAACAGGAGTCTTCCCTGGTAGAAGGCGTCCTCCATCGCTTCGAGGAACAGCCGGCGGAACATGCTTGAGAGAACGCGCACGGGCAGGAAGAAGCCGGGCCGGCAGTCGATCCAGCGGTCGTAATCGGGACTGAAGCCGCCGCCGGGAACGACGCAGTGCAGGTGAGGATGATGGAGCAGGTTCTGTCCCCAGGTGTGAAGGATGGCGAAGAAGCCGATCTCGGCGCCGAGGTGTTTGGGGTCGCGCGCGATGGTGAGCAGTGTCTCGGAAGCGGCTCTGAAGAGAATGGTGTAAACGACCTCCTTGTTGTAAAAGGCGATGCGGGCCAGGTTGTAAAAGGCGATGCGGGCCAGTTCTTCGGGAATGGTGAAAACGAAGTGGAAATATTCGACAGGTAACAGTTCTGCTTTCCGGCTTTCGAGCCAGTGGGCTCGTTCCGTTTCGCGACACTTCGGACAGTGGCGGTTACGGCACGTAATGGAGAGCTCTCCATTACATGCCTTATGGGGAGTCTTTTTTAATGGGGAGTGGGTCGCAGAAGGGCCTGCTGCACAGGGTGAACACGCACCTTCTGCTCTCCATTAAGACTTGGCCTTCAGAAGCGCGAGCAGTTTGTCGGGCGGCCGGAATTTGCCTTTGCGGAGACTCGGCGGCACAACCGCTTCGATAGCCTCCAGCTTTTCGGTAGGATCGGCCCGAACGTAGACCTCCGTGGTGGTCAGGTTACTGTGTCCTGGCTGAGGACGACGGGGAGCTTATAGGAGCGTTTGGCGCGCGGGAAATACTCCGGGGTCCAGGGCCTTTCGAGCGTTTCGAGGTAAATGAATCTGCGGGCGGAACTGCAGGTATTCACGCTTTCCGGCGAGAATTTCCGATCGTTGAGGAGGTAAAGCAGGTACTGGTGAATGGCTTCGGCGTCGAGCTTTCCGGGCTGAGGTTGAAGTAGCGGGCGTACTCGGCGACATAATGAACGTAGCTGCGCTGAGTGGCGGGCGTGAAATTGCATGCATTCGATCATGCGTTGGCGTAAAGGCGTCATGTGAGGCTCCTGAGAGGAATTGGTCTGCGCGAACAGACTTGTCCAGTGTTTCTCAGGAGCCGCCCGCAATGCCACTGGCGCAGCGGAATACCGCGAAGCGGTTTAGTTCACCGGGCTATGGCGCGCACTCCGTTTGGCCACGGAAGGGGATGAAAACGGGGGGCCTGAACTGGTCCAGCAACTCGAAGCCCTTGGTCACTTAGTCCAGCTCTCGCCAGCCCTGCGGTCAAACGCATAAGCCTAGCCCAAGTTCGTCACGACATTAATAGTTTCAGGCTATTTTGAGGCTTACTGAAGAGGCAAGTCCTGCTGGTTCAGTCGTCGTGTTTCAAAACGGCGATGTAGTGTAGACCTACCCTCATGAAAGCGGTCTGGCGTCATGACACGATCAGCACAGAATGTTTTTGAGGCCGAACCACCGCGATAAGGACGGCAAGGCTCACACCTACTGGTCGCTGGTGGAAACGGTGCGTACACCGGATGGCCCGCGCCAGAAGACTCTCTGCTATTTGGGCGAGTTGAACAGTTCCGCGCAGGCGCGCTGGCTGACAACCGTTGAGGTCTTCAACGAGCAGGGGGAAGCACAGCAACTGAGACTCTTCCCTTCGCATGTGGCGCCGCCGGCGGACGATCCGCAAGTGGCGCGCGTGGTGCTGAATAAGGCGCGACTGGAAAGAACGCGGCAGTTCGGCTCCTGCTTCCTGGGACTGGATCTGTGGAAGCGCCTCGAACTGGATCGCTTCTTTGCACAAACCGTCGATCGGGAGGCAGCCGATGTGCCATGGTCGCGGGTGGCGGCTTTGCTGGCGATCAACCGGCTCTGCGCGCCGGGCAGCGAACTGGCCATCGAGCAGCGTTGGTATCCCTCCACCGCGCTGGACGATCTGCTGGAGATCGAAGAAGGAAAGATCAACGATACGCGCCTGTATCGCTGTCTGGACCGCATTCTGCCGCACAAGACGAAGCTGGAGCGGCATCTCAAAGAACGCTATGGAGAACTGTTCGGAGCCGAATTCGACGTGCTGCTCTACGACCTGACGAGCACTGGCCCTGGGGCTTCCGATACGCCTCTACTTATCCCCTGACAAGCAGTGGTGTAGGAGATGTCTGTGGTCAGGAGGGCGCAGCGGAAAAGAACCCGATGGTGCGCCGCGGTTATTCCCGCGATCACAAGCCCGACTGCGAGCAACTGGTGATCGCACTGATTGTGAACAACGAAGGTTTCTCTTTCAGCTACGAAACATTCGACGGCAATCGAACCGACGTCTCGACGATGGAAACGATCCTGCGCATGGTCGAACGCAAGTATGGCAAGGCGCGAAGGATCTGGGTGTTTGACCGGGGCATCGTGAGCGAGGAGAATCTCGCCGCGATCCGTAAACGCGATGGCCAGTATCTGACGGGCACGCCGCGCAGCCAGATGAAACGGTTTGAAGAGGAACTGGTGAAAGAGGACTGGACCCGGGTACGGCCCGAAGTGGAAGTAAAGAAGGTGGCCATACCGGAGGGCGAGGAGACATACATACTGTGCCGCACCTCGGGACGCAAGGAGAAAGAGAAGGCGATCCGCAGCCGGTTTTCCAACAGCATGGAAACCGCCCTCAAAGGTCTGGAGAAAACCATCGCCACGGGACGGCTCAAAGACCGCAACAGGATGGAGCGCAGACCGGGAAAGATCCAGGCCCGGCATCCGCAGGTGAACGATCTCTACGACCTCGATCTGCGGGATACGGCCGAAGGCGTACGCTTGTCGTGGCAGATGAAAGAGGATCGCAGGAACTGGCGTGAGTCCCGCGAGGGCGCTTATCTGCTGCGCACTAATCTCAAGGCGGAGACGGCGGAAGAGCTGTGGTCAAAGTACATGCAGTTGACGGAGGCCGAAGCGTCGTTCCGGGCGCTGAAGAGTGAGCTTTCAGTGCGGCCTTTGTTTCACCAGCTGGAGGCGCGTGTCAAGGCCCACGTCATGGCGGCCTTCCTGGGCTACGCTTTGTGGGTCACGCTCAAACATCTTCTGAAACGCCGGCCCGCTCTCACAAAGCCATCGGCAACCGGAGTCAATGACACTCAACCGATGTCGCCGATGAGAGCGATTGCGCTGCTTTCCACGCTGCAAAGCGCCGACATCGTTCTCCCCACGACCGACGGCCGCGAGATCCGGTTGCGCCGGATTACCGAGCCAACAGCAGAGCAGAAATCCCTGCTTCAGCAACTCGGCATCAGCTTGCCGGAACACCTCCAGTTCAATCGCGAATGTAGTGTAGACTCGGCCATTGCCTGAACTCATTCTGAATGGCTTAGGTCAGCTTCGGGCTGTTTCGTGACGAACTTGGGCTAGCGAATTCATCGCTATACAGAGGAATGTTTTCTAAGGACTGCCTCCGCGGCCTCCTCAAAAGTCATGTGGCGCGCCTTCGGCGTGCAGGTTCGACAATCCTGTCGACGGCCCTCGTCCGGGCGAACTGGCCAATGGCGGATATTTCACATGAATCGGTGATACACTGGATTCCGTGACCGAGAATCGCAACCTGACTCTGAACTTACCGGCCCCTCTAATTCGCAAGCTGCGCATTTATGCCGCGCAGAGAAGTCAGTCGATGACCGCTGTCGTTAAGGAAGCCGTGGAGCGAATCACGGAGGAAAACAGCGAATCCCACAAAGCGGCAAAGCGCCTCATTGAGAGACTCCGTAATTCACCCGATCGGAATGTCGGCGGCAAAATAACATGGGCACGCGACCAGTTGTATGACCGCTGAATTCGTCGATACGAACATTTTTATCTACGCTGCCGACGCGGGAATGGGGCTAAAATTCGGCACAGCGCTCGAACTGGTCTCGCGGCTCGCGAACACGGGCGCGGGAACGATCAGCACTCAGGTTCTGATTGAGTTCTACAGCGCGGCTACACGCAAACTTCGAATGCCGCCCGAGGAAGCCGAAGCGACCATTCGCGACCTGGCCGCATGGACCATTCATCGGCCTTCGCACTCCGATATTCTCGGCGCAATTCGTTTGCAGCACCGCTACAAACTCAACTGTTGGGATGCAATGATCGTCAACAGCGCAATCGAATCGGGCTCCGTAGTTCTCTGGTCGGAAGATCTGAAGTCCGGTCAAAAATTCGGCCGTCTCGCTGTCAAAAACCCTTTTCTCTAATAAGTAGCCCGCCCGCCGCTCGCGTCATAACATTGCGCCGTGACGAACGAACAATCCGGACTGGCCAGGAAATGAACCACCGCCGCAATCTCCCACGGCTCCCCTGTCCGGCGCATGGGAATCTTATCCGTCATGTAAGTGACCTGCTGCGGAGTGAGTTGTTCCAGGATCTTAGTCCGCACCACCGCAGGCGCAACCGCATTCACGCAGATCCCGTCCGTAGCGAATTCCTTGCCCATCGACTTCGTCATCCCGATCACCGCGGCTTTGCTCCCCGAATAAGCAATCATATTGGGATTGCCTTCTTTGCCCGCGATCGAAGCGATGTTCACAATCCGCCCGTACCTGTGCTCTTTCATATGAGCCAGCACCGCGCGGCAAAAGAAGAATACGCCGTTGACATTGATCGACATCACCTTAGCAAAATCGTCATCGCTGATGTCGGTTACCGGCCCGGCCTTGCCCGCGATACCCGCGTTGTTCACCAGAATATGAACCCGGCCGCTACGCTTCAATACCTCTGCCACCGCCGCGTTCACCGAAGCCGAATTCGTCACATCCACCTGAACCCCAAAAGCATTATGAGGAAGCGAAGCCGCAACCGCATCCGCGCCTTCTTTATCCAGGTCCGCCACGGCAACCGTAGCGCCGGCCTCGGCGAGGCGCTTCGCAATCGCCTCGCCAATGCCCGTCGCCGCCCCTGTCACGATCGCGGTCTGGCCGCTGAGATCGAAGGGCATTTGATTTACGCCTCCCGAGTCACGTTGACCGTGATCTCGGCGGTAACTTCCCGATGCAGCTTAATAGCCACCTTGTGTTCGCCCAGCGCACGGATCGGCTCATCGAGCTGAATCTTTCGCCGTTCGATCGAATACTTCTGCGCAGCCAGCGCGTCTGCGATATCGCCAGCCGTGACAGAACCGAAGAGCTGATCGTTCTCGCCCGCTTTGCGAACGATATTGATAGTGACCGCGCCCACGAGCTTGGCCAGTTCCTGCGCTTCGCCCGTGAGTCTAGCTTCCTTGCGCAGATGCGCCTGCCGTTCCTGCTCCACGATCTTGCGATTGGAATCGGTCGCCGCCACCGCGAGCCGCTTGGGCAGCAGAAAGTTGCGCGCATATCCCGCCGCGACTTTCACCACTTCGCCGCGTGTTCCGAGGCTTTCGATGTCTTCTCTGAGAATGACTTCCATCTGAATTCCTCCTTACACCGCGGCCGCGAACGGAAGCAGCGCAATATTGCGAGCCTTCAGAATCGCGTCCGTTACCCGGCGCTGGTGCGGTGCGCACACGCCCGAAATGCGGCGCGGCACAATCTTGCCCCGCTCCGCGATGAATGCCTGGAGCATCTTGACGTCTTTATAATTGATGTCGTCGATCTTCTCCACGCAAAATCGGCACACTTTCTTGCGCCGGAAATACTGCTTCTTCCCAACCGCCGCCGCTTTATCGCCACCGGTGGGGCGCTGCGAAGCCGCGATGGGTCTTCCACCTTTTTGTTCGGCCATGATGAGTTCTCCTTATTCTCCGGTCGGCTCGGTTGTGGTTGTTACAGCGGGTGTGGCGGGAGCCAAAGGTTCCGCAATCGCCGCGGGAGCTGCCGGCGTTGCCGGTATCGGGGCTCCAGGTATCGGCGCCCCAGGCAGCGGATGCGCGGCGCCTTCCGTCGGCCCACCCAACATCGCCTGCGCCAGCGACGGTTGCGGAGCCACAGGCTTCGGTCGCCGCAGCGCCCTCTTCTCGCGTTCCTTCTTCCGCTTCTCCACGCGCTTCAGCGTCTCATCGATCCGGACGGTCAGAAACTTGATCACCGAATCCTGCACTCGCATCCGGCGCTCAAATTCTTTCACCACTGAGGGCTCGGCTGAAAACTGCAGCAGCACATAGCTGCCTTCCCGCTGCTTCTCCACTCTGTACGCAAGCCTGCGCTTGCCCCACTTATCGACTTTGTCCACCGTGCCTCCGGCTGAGGTCACATTCTTAGACATCTGTTCGATGAGCTGGTCGATCTCTTCTTCTGTCGCATCGGGTTTTACGATGAACAGATTTTCGTAGATTCTCATCATTCCTCTTGGGTTTCCCCATCTGTACTGCTCTGGGCGCGACGGTTGAACCGCGTCATGGACATTGCGACGCCCTCGGCGATTACGGATTCCGTTGCATCGGCCGCAAGGTCGATGAACTCATCCAGCGTTTCAGACTGCTGCCGCGACAGGCGCGACAACAAATAATCCACTCCACTTGAGAGCGGATAGCCGGGGTGCACCCCCAGCCGAATCCTCGTAAAATCCTGCGTGCCCAGCCTGGCGATCACGTCCTTAACACCGTTGTGCCCCGCCGCCGACCCCGAGGGCCGAATCCGCAGCGAACCCCACGGCAGCGCCAGTTCGTCGTACACCAGAATCATATCCGCCGGCGTCAACTCATACTTCTCGAGCAACGGCTTCACCGCGAGCCCGCTAAGATTCATAAAGGTCTGAGGTTGAGCCAGCATCACAGGTTTTCCTGAAATCGTTCCCGGTCCGATGAGCGCCTGGCATTCCGGCCGCGTCACCCTGATGCCATGCCGGACGGCGAGTCGATCTACCACAAGAAACCCCATATTATGGGGCGTTGCGGCGTACTTCTCGCCGGGATTCCCCAGCCCCACCACCAGAAACATTCCAGGCTATTTCTTCTTGCCCTTTTCCGCCGCTGGCGGGGCCGCCGCTTCTTCTTCCTTCTTGCCCTTCTTCACGGCGACTTCGGGCTCGGCCACCGCCGCAACCGGCGTAGCTACCACTTCTTCCTTGATACCGACCACGTGCGCGATCACCGCATCTCCGGCCGTTAGCACGCGAACGCCCGCTTTCAGCGCGAGATCCGAGACGCGGATTGTCGACCCAATCATCAGTTCGGTAACATCCACATCGAATTGGTTCGGTATATCATCGGGTATGCACTCGATTTCGATCGTTCGCGTAACCACGTCCAGAACGCCGCCCTGCTGCTTCACGCCCTTCGCCTCGCCCGTTACATGCACCGGAACGGCAACGCGCAGCTTCCGGCTAAGATCGATACGCCGCAAATCGATGTGCAGCAGGTTCCCCTTAATGGGATCGTACTGCTCGTCCGCGACAATCACCGGAGTACGCTCAACGCCTTCGATTTCCACATCGAAAATCGAGTTGTGACCGGTCTTGCTGTGAATGATTTTCGTGATGTCTTTGGGGATCAGGCTGACGGCAACAGGGTCTTTGAAAGCCCCGTAAATAACGGCTGGGATCAGGCCGGAACGGCGCGTACGCCGAGCTTCATTCTTGCCACGGCTGGCGCGCAGCTGCGCCGTGACGATCATTTCAAGTCTCAATTACAATCTCCTGTGGTTAAAGCAAAGCCGCAAGTCCGTTTCGGACAAAATCCGAGTCGTGGGTTGCGTGCCTGTTCCGAACTCTATACGGAAACTAAAAGTTTAGCAGACCGCCGGAATCCCCACGGTACCCGGTCCAGACAGAAGTTCTGGGGACACGCGTCGAAAGCCGCGTCGCTATTTAATGGTCACAAAGACTCGGAAGGTATACTCCGGGATGTCGATCAGCTTCCTGCCCACCGAGGCCTTCATTTCCCGGATTCGTTCCCGCACCACAACAATGCGCCGCGCCCGGTCCCACCCCATCAGTTTGATCTCACATTCTCCGACCGCATAATCGTCGTCCAGCGCTCTCCACTCGGTGATCCGGGTCACTTCCCGTTTCACGCATTTGGTCAAGCTCGCCACCACGATATGGGAATCTTTCGGTCCTCCAGAAAGCCGAACAGTTCTTTATCGAAGAACCCGGCATCGGCTCGCACTACCCGTAAGGCGCCCCGGTCGCCCCAAAGCGCCAGCGCTTCTTTGAGAAACTCTGTCACACCCCGTCCCGTGCCGCTGTTGCCGCTGCGCAGCCAGCCGTGCATTACGAAGTGACTCTCTGCCAATACCGCCAGCAACGGATGGTGGCTCAGTCGGCCCGGACGCCGTGGATTATAGCCTTTGGCCGCGCCTTCCTGCTGTTGGCCGTGCCGTTCGAAAACGGTCGAATCCAAGGCCAGACTATGGCCTTCGGCGACGTTGCGGAAGCCGCTCCATCATCCATTCCGTCATCGGCTCGAAAAACCGCTGTACCTTGCCCATCCCGAACCTCAGAAACAGGTTCCGAATCGTGTCGTCGCTCGGGAAACGATTGATCCCCAGCAAGCCGTGCAGCGCACGGTCGCCACGGAGCCAGCTCGTCTGCGCAAAACGCCGGGCACCTGTGGCCACCGAGATCAGGAAAGCAATGTAGGTTTGCGCCGGCGGAATCGAATTCGGCGATCGATGCACGATGGGCATGCATTCGACCACCTTCTTCACCAATCCGATCTTGTTCAGAAACTCCAGAAAGACCACGATCCCGCCAAACGGCGTCAGATCCCGTTCCGTCTCCTGCAACAAAACTTTCCCGCCGCCGAATATCTGTGTCCCTTGCGCTTCCATCCGTTCAGTCTACGACCCATAGGTCTAACTTCGGAATTCAGGCTTAAATGGATCAAACGGCATCTGCGGATCAAGGCATTCTACGGGACCAGCGAGAATGCCGTGAAGACCCAGATCTGGATCGCCATCAGCGTTTACGTGCTCGTGGCCATCATTCGTAAGCGGCTGGAACTGGATGCCAGCCTCTACCAGATTTTACAGATTTTCAGCATCGCCCTTTTCGAGAAGATGCCCATTTTACAGGTGTTTCAGAAGGGTATCTCCGATACGGACCTATTTAAACCACTACCGTCTTTGGAGGAACTTCCTTCCCGAAGCGTCCGAATCGTTCGTTTTACGCGGCTGTCTTTTCTTCTTTCGGAATGAGATCGTAGCCCAGTTGTCTGGCTTGGCGTTTAACCTTCTCTTCGAGCCCCTTTTCACGTTGGGCGTCGCGAGCAGCCCAAATGGTCTCGTCGTATTCGACTTGTTTAGTGACCAGTGTGTAGAAGATGACCGCGATCTTGTGAGCGGTCGCTGTGGTCCCCGCCCTGGGCCCCAGTTTGGCCTTCATGCGACGCAGGTAATTGCCCAGCGGTGTGGGACTGCGATGCAGCGAGTAAGCGGCCATACGAAAGATCTGCCCAGTGCGGTTCTTTACGTTGCGCATTCCCGACCATAACACCCGCCCGCCGCTGATATCGTTGTCCGGGCACAAACCCGCCCAGGAGGCGAAGTGTCCGGCGCTGGGCCATCTTTCGGTTGATAACTACCGGCTCAAAGCCGGTAGAATCCTTTAGCGACTGAAAGTCGCGTTGCGTCTGAAGACGCCTGAAGGTCGTCCCGGCTGACAGCCGGCTTAAGGCTTGGTGGGCGCTGTGATCTTGAACGATTCGTCATCTTCGTCCCAGCGCTGGTTCTCGATATAGGCCTTGATCGTTGCCTCGTCTACCGCGCCCACCGTCGCGCAGAAATAACCGCGCGCCCACATGTGCTGGCCCCAGTATTGTTTCCTCAGGTCGGGAAATTCCGACTGCATCAATCTCGATGATCGCCCTTTGATCCCCTGCGCCAGCTTCGCCGGCGCCAGAATCGGTGGCGCCGACAGCAACAAATGAATGTGATCGGGCGACACCGCTCCCCTGATGATCGTCACTCCTCTCGCCGCGCATGTCTGCCGTATCAGGTCGCGCGCACGCTCCGCTATCCGGCCCTTGAGTATTCTCTTTCAGTACTTCGTGCACCAGATCAAGTGATATTTCAGGTCGTAAACCGCGTGCGCGCTTTGCCTGTATTCCGCCATTCCTCTATTGTCGTGGGGATGCGGCGGCTCGAAGCGGGCCGCCTAAAGGCGGTGGGATTAAACCGGGCGATGGATACTAAATCCCGCCCCACTTCGCTGTAGAGCGGCAGCACCATCGTTTCGAGGCCGGGGATCTGGGTGAGGTCTACTCCAAACAGCTTATAAGCTTCGGTGCGCAGATCGAATCCCGTCCCCGCCAGACCCTGTTTCTTCTGTTTTTTCTTCGCATTCCGGTTGCGCTTCCGGTCCGGTGGCAACGGCTTCTCTGCCGGATCTACGCGTGGCTCAAAGCCGCCGGTGAGCCGGCCGATCTCCCGGTCGCAGTCCACAATCTGCTGTTGATAACTCAGATACAACGCGTGCGATTGCCGGAGCACGAACAAATGCTCTGGCAGCCAGTTCCCCGCCAGCGATTTCTGAATGGTTTCAGGTGAGGCCTTGACACGTGGATCGCGATGTTTAGCCAACGCCGCGGGATCGCGCTCACCTCCCAGGATGGCATCGACAATGGCCAGGCCGGTAACTCCCGTAATATCGCTGATGACGTGTTGAATCCGCAGGTTCATTTGCGTCAGCGCCTTCTGCATATGCTGCACGTGCTGAACTGCCATTTGAATCAGTTCGCCGCGATGCCGGACAATGGCGCGCAGGGCGCATACCTCCGCATCCGGCCGGAACGCCGCGCGCAGCAGGCCCACCGAATGAAGAAACTGAAGCCACTGACATTCGTGCCAGTCCGTCCGCCTTCCCGGAACATTCTTCATATGCCGGGCATTGGTCAGGCAAGGCTTTACACCGTATGCTTCCAGCACGTCGTACAACGGAATCCAGTAGACCCCGGTCGATTCCATCGCCGCTGTCGTGACGCCGCAGTCCTTCAGCCACTGGGCCATTTGGTGCAGATCTTCGGTGAATGTTTCGAAGACGCGCACAGGCCGCTCGTCGAGCTCCGGCGGCACGGCCACATAGATTTCCCGCGCTCCGATATCGATGCCCGCCGCGCGGGGCTCCAGACACGGACGATCTTCGAGGCACATCCCCTTCCGCTTCTTCCGGCGGCCGAACTCGCCGCCTTTTTTCGGTTTGCTGGCCTTTGCTTGCTTCGGTCCGCCAGCTTTTGCTTGCTTTTTCCCGTTTTCCAGCTCGTTCTCCTTTAGCTGCAGGCAGGGCCGGTTCGCGCAACGAAAAGTACTCTTTGGAATTTGGAATCAACCTGATTCAGGTCGTAACCACTGTATGGCGCACGAAAACCGGGACCATGCTCTCCATCGGGCTGGAACAACAGCACCACTGTCCGGTCGGTCTACTTCCGCTGCTTGCCGCTATTCACAGAATGCCCTGGCCAGAGCAGGCAAGTTCCTCCACCGTATGGAGCCGCAACGCGGCAGATTAGCTCTCCAGAAACTGCTCCTCAGGTACGCGATGATCTGGGCTGGGTTTTTGCTTTTGGGTGAGTTCTGGGATTGGTGCAGAGGGAGAAGGGCTTTGATCTCGGCCGGTTTGGGCACACTTCGGGCATTAGTCCTTCCGCTGCCTTCGGATTTGCCCGTCGTCCGCGATTGGTCTTAGTGGGCTTCCGCTATCGGAATCAGACGGTAGCCTTTGGCTGAGGCTCTCGAATTCAGACTCGCCAGTTCTCTCTCCTCACGTCGTCGCTCGAACTGCGCCGCGCCTCGGTCCACCCACGCCTCGCCTTTCGTCAACAAACGA
>Ga0302319_10017220_pt1 | contig 13252 bp, 13 predicted proteins | sample Bog_T0_2_FD_203319 | JGI IMG/M metagenome (GOLD analysis project Ga0302319, IMG submission 203319) | Peat permafrost microbial communities from Stordalen Mire near Abisko, Sweden - Bog_T0_2 | ecosystem: Environmental > Terrestrial > Soil > Wetlands > Peat | place: Sweden: Abisko, Stordalen Mire...
CGAGTTATTGATAAGCCTCGCAACATCATTTACTCGCGCCGGTTCCTAACCCGGCTGCGCGAACGCGTGCGCCGCAAGAATGCCCATGCGCCGCATCTCTACAAGACCGAGGGGCTGGCGCGGGTGAATTCCATTTGGGAGTTTGATGACCGCTTCACCGCCCCGTTATTTGGATTCGGCACCGCCGCGAATTACTATGCGACGCAATCCGCTTCCAACTTCCTCAACGATATTCGCGTCCCCACTTTTGTCGTGACCGCGCAAGACGATCCGCTTGTGCCGTTTGCAATCTATCAGCACGAAGCGTTCCGGCAGAATCGCGCTATTACTCTGCTCACGCCGCCCCACGGCGGCCACCTTGGATTTCTTTCGCACAGGCGGCCGCGCTTCTGGCTCGACGGTGTCTGTCTCAGCTGGATAGACGAAAACTTAGCTCTGCCGTCTTCTGGCCGCGGCCTTAGCTAATTTCTTCTTTCGCACCAAAGCCATCATGTAGTTTTGATAAGCCTCGTCTAACACCTGCACCACGTGCAAAACGCGCTGTTTCTTGCCGAACATTCTCACCCCGGCCTGCAGTTGCAACATGCATCCCGGATTCGCCGTGGCCACAATCTCCGCCTCGGTCGCCTTCACCAGTTCCATCTTGTGCCGCAAAATCTGCATCGACATTTCGTTCTCAACCACGTTATAAATACCGGCGCTGCCGCAGCAAATGTCTGCCTGCGGCAACTCGCGATACTCTACGCCCGGTATGGATTGCAAAAGCTTGCGGGGAGCGTCTTTGATCCGCTGTCCATGACACAGGTGGCACGAATCCTGATAGGTGACAATCGCCTCTAAACTCCCCATCTGATCGTTCAGTTCCAACCCAGCTAGAAATTCTGTTGCGTCCTGTACTTTCTCGGTAAAGCGCTGCGCGGGCTCGGCGTAGTCATAATCGGCGGCCAACAGATGGTCGTATTCCTTCAGCGTCGAGCCGCAGCCGGCGGTATTGGTGATGATGGCGTCATACTCCTCCGGCACAAAGGCGTCCACGTTGTTGCGCGCCAGCGCTTTGGCATGCTCCGCCATGCCTTGATGCAAATGGAGCGCGCCACAGCAGCCCTGCGCGGGCGGAATCACTACTTCACAGCCATTGCGCTGCAACACGCGCACGGTGGCTTCATTCAAACGCGCAAACGTGACGTTGGCAATGCAGCCCGCGACAAACGCCACCCGGAAGCGCCTTTCGCCCAGCGCCGGAAACGTCTTGCCGATCTTTGAGTAGAAAAAAGGAATCTCCGCCTTGGGCGTGAGCACTTCCAACTTGGCCAGATCGCTGCCCAGCAGCTTTGTCGCCCCCGTCAGACGCACCAATTTCTGCAACCCCGACATCTGGTAGAAATACAACGCCGCGCCCGCCACTTGCAGCGCCGGCCGCGAGGGCAGCAGTTTGTCGAAAAACCAATGCTGGTAGCGAGCCGCTCTTTTGGAAAGCTTGCGATGCGGCAGAATCTCTTCGCGCGCCGCTTCAATCAGCCGGCCGTAAGGCACGCCCGATGGGCAGGCCGTCTCACAAGCCCGGCAACCCAGGCACAAATCCATATGCCGGATATACGAACTGTTAATCGGCGCACCCATCGCCACCTGGTTCATTTGATAAATGCGCCCGCGCGGCGAATCCATCTCTACGCCAAGTTCGCGATACGTGGGGCATGCGTTCAGGCATAGCCCGCAATGCACGCATTTATCAAGATCGGCCTGCTGCGGTCCCCGGCCGTCTTGTTCCTCTCTTGGCTTCGTCAAAACTTTAAATTCGTCCATACAGGCGGGAGCGGTTCAGCAGCATGTCCGGATCGAACATCAGCTTCACCTTTTTCATCATTGCAAACGCTTCGGCAGACTCTTTGGAAGATCCCAGCAGCCACAACTCTTTGCTGCTGCGGGTTTCAATGGGCGCGAACTCCACCACCGCGCTCCAGCCGTTCTCGGCCGCAGCCTGCCACAGCGCCGCCACGCCTTGCCACGAACTGAGATACACATAGGCAATCCCAGACGCGGCGCGGCAAATACAAGCTCCGGAAACCAGCCGCAACAGGGCGGTCAGATCTGTGATTTTTGCGGAAATGCGCAGTACCACGCCATTGGGTTGCCGCCGCAGAAAGTCGCCGGGGAACTCGCGGATCTGCGTCCAAAAAATGGTGTCTTCCGCGCCGGTCATCCGGGTAGCGCCCTGCAATTCCCGCTCGTAGCGCGCCAAAACCTTCGCGCTCCCGCCCGCCCGCATGGCCAGCACATGGCCCCGCAAGCCCAAACGCGTGGCCGCCGGCGGGGAAATAATATCCAGCGCGATGGGCCGCAGCACGCTGTACAAAATCGAATTGCGCTTCTCCAGGACTTGCTCCAGATCGTTGAACGAAAACACAAACGTGTGCGTTTGTTCCGGCATCGGATGCAGCCGGAAGTTCACGCTGGTAATCACCGCCAGCGTGCCGAAGCTGCCAATCATCAGCTTCCCCATGTCCAGCCCCGCCACGTTCTTCACAACCATGCCGCCACTGCTAATCTGCTTCCCCGCCAAGGTCGCAAACTTCATGCCAATGACTTGATCGCGCGCCGTACCATAGCTGCGTCTCATCGGACCGCTCGAATTCGTCGCCACCACGCCGCCCACCGTCGCCTTGGCAAAGAACGGCGGGTCCAGGGCCACCATCTGCCGGTTCTTCGCCAGCAGCGCCTGTAAGTCCGCAAAGGGCATGCCCGCTTCCACGCTCACCGTCAAATCGTTCGGCTCATACTTCAGCACACGCCGCAAACCGCCGGTATTCACTTTCGTATCGGCCGGCGGCGTAGGCCCACCCATGAGCCGCTTTGAATTGTTGCCGGTAATCTCAATCGTCCGCTGCTCGGCGGCAGCTTCCTTGAGAACCGTAGTAAGGTCCCTCACCGACGAGGGGATAACTGATTGCATTAGAACCTATTGTCTAGCCTAACTGTTTGTCAAAAAAGAACATTCCCCGTTGGCTGAATGCTAAGCTGGCGACAGCCTCCAGTATGCGCTGGACTGCCATTTCCTCGCCCGACCGGGCGAATCATTATTATGGACTTCGAATACTCAGCCGAGCAACTCCAGCTCCGTAAATCCATCCGCGATTTCGCCGCCGCCGAGCTCGCCCCCCATGTCATGCACTGGGACGAGAATCAAATTTTCCCCCTGGAAGCCATCAAGAAAGCCGGCCAGCTTGGCATAATGGGGGCCATTTTTCCGGAAGATCTGGGCGGCGCGGGCCTTGGTTACATTGAGTATTCCATCATCATTGAAGAACTGGCGCGCGTCGACGCGAGCGTAGCGCTCATCGTCGCCGCGCACAATTCTCTCTGCACCAATCACATCTTTCTCGCCGGCAATGACGAGCAGCGCAAAAAGTACATTCCCAAGTTGGCCACCGGCGAATGGATCGGCTGTTGGTCTCTAACGGAGCCCGAAGCCGGTTCCGATGCGGCTGGTACCCGCTCCACCGCCGTTTTGAAGGATGACGAATGGCTGCTGAACGGCGGCAAAACGTTCACCACCAATGCCCAGTACGCCGATGTTTGCGTGGCCATGGCCGTGACCGACCGCGCCGCGTCCCAGCACGGCATCAGCGCCTTCATTCTGGAAAAGGATATGCCCGGCTTCCGCGTCGGCAAGAAAGAGAACAAACTCGGCATGCGCGCCAGCGCCACCGGCGAAGTTCTTTTTACCGATTGCAAGCTTCCGCAAACGCAGCTTCTCGGCAAACCGGGCGAGGGGTTTGTCGATAGCCTGCGCATTCTCGACGGCGGCCGCATCTCCATCGCCGCGCTCTCTCTCGGCATCGCGCAAGGCGCCTTTGACGCCGCTCTCAAATATTCCAAACAGCGCAAACAATTCGGCCGTTCTATTTCCGAGTTTCAAGCCATTCAGGACAAACTCGCCAACATGGCCACCGATATCGAAGCTGCCCGCTGGTTGATCTACCGCGCCGGAGCTCGCAAAGACGCCGGCAAACGCGTCACCAAAGAATCCGCCATGGCCAAACTGTTCGCCTCCGAAATGGCCGTCAAAGCCGCCGACCAAGCCCTGCAAATCCACGGCGGCTACGGCTTCATCAAAGACTACCCCGTCGAAAAGTTCTACCGCGACGTAAAACTCTGCACCATCGGCGAAGGCACCAGCGAAATTCAGCGCCTTGTGATCGCACGGCAACTGCTCAAAGAATAGGAGTCCTCGCTACGTCTCGGAGTATCTACATTCCAGATAAACCTCAACTTACGACTCACATCAAAACCGAGCCGGAAGCGTAAGCGACTTAGTTTGGCCTTCCCTGCAAACCAGTTCTCGCGCCCTCCAAACCAGCACTGAATCGAACACCGGCAGAGGAATGATGTCTCCCATGCCATACACAATCGGATCGGTATAGCGCTTCGCCGCGCTCACCGCTGACTGTGTTTCACAATGCCGTCGTTACCACTTTGGCGTCGCCGAAAAAGCGTTCCACTTCGTAGTCGATTTGTTTGCTGGACCGCTGAACGCTGCCCCCGTTCTTTACGCCGTACGTGGTGAAGCTCTGGAAGTCGCGATCCCCCAGGACGACTGGCGGCAGAAAGAGCCAAAATGTTAAGGGACTGCCGGCATTCGGCCGCAACACGACTGAGATGAGGTGCCCCAAAGAGGTATCTTCGTGACTAATCTCGGAGTCATCGAAAGTCCAATGACCCTCAGGGCCTTCGTACTTCAGCGAAGCGCTCGAAGCCCCGGCTTCAACGATGGCGTCGGGAGCGAATGGGTAGTAGGTGACCTTCGTTTTGCCCGAAAGATTACAGAGCTGAAAGAAGTTGGCGGTCTTCTCTTGAGGAGCGATGGCAGCGGCCATACTGGACATTGTTTTTGTGCCTCCGGTGAGAAAGTCTCGCGATCCTCACCAGCGATATAGTGCCTCAAGGAGACCGAACGTTTCATTTTTTTGAGATTTTATTCTTACCTTCGGCGCATTCCTGATTCTTACATCCCTCGCGGATTACTGGCTAGGCTGGCTAGGCGGCTAGGGGCTAAGGGGGCTAATTTTTGTCGCGAAATGGCTGAACCCTGGTACCGGTTTTGGGCCATTTGTCAGGAAGAAACCATGCCCCGTGCGGTCGGGGAAGTGCGGCCGAAGATTTCTTAGCACTTACGGCAGCACGTCCCCAGTTTGCCCGAGACGTTTCCCTCCACCATCTACTGGTCACGAAATCCGCACAATTATATTTCCCTTCTTTTCAATAACATCCCCGTCAAAATCCATTCCGCCGTTCGGCCCCTCCCCGTAAATTGAAATTGTTCGTGGGAACTGCCGCCGCGCATCCCTCAACCAAATTTCAACAATTAAGGACTAAAACACATGTCTACCCAAGCACAAATTCTCGCCAATCGCGCGAACTCGCAAAAATCCACCGGACCCTCTTCGGAAGCCGGCAAAGAAACCTCTTCCCGCAACCGCTTCCTGCACGGCCTCTCCAATCCCAATTTCCTCTTCTCCCTCCTGGACGGCCTCGAACGCCCTTCTGAATTCGAATCCCTCCAAAACGAACTTCTCGCCGAACACACGCCGCAAACCGAGACCGAACTCCTCTTGGTCCGCCGCCTGTGGGAGTCGGAATGGCTCCGCCGACGCGCCATCCTCTTCCAGGGAATGTGTTTCGACCCCAAAGACCACCACCTTTACGACGAAAAGCGCTTCGCGCTCTTCCTGCGCTACCAGACAACGCACGAACGCGCCTTCTACAAGGCTCTCAATGAGCTGCAAAAGCTAAGAAACGAAAAGAGAAAGCAAGAAATTGGCTTCGAATCGCAGAACCTCAAAAAGGAAGCCCAAACGCTGAAAAATCAGCAGTTCGAATTCAAGAAAATGCAGTGCGAAATGAAAAATAAGCCGGTCAACCCGTCAAAGGAGGCCGCCAAGAGCACCGCAACCCGCGAAATGGCCGCCTAAACTGCCTCCAACGTCACTCGCAGGTCACCACCCACACTCGAAGTGTGCTCGAGCGCGTTTAGCTTGTCGTCAATTTCTCTGAATTCACGGCGTAACCGCTGCGTTTTCGCCAGCGCCAGCGGCCCGGAGGCCGCGCATAACACCGCCGCGAACGCGTACGCGCCACAGCCAATAGAACATCGCCAAAAATACCACCGCTATCGGGAGGGCGCGCACGATAGGGGTTGTCAATGGCTCGGGAAGGATTTTGGCGACCCGCTCGCGGATGGAAAAAAAAGATCCCGCCGCAATAAACAGCGCGAAGCACATGCGCCACAAGTGACGAGAGAGACGCGCCGGCGGCGGCAAGGGACTGGATCGCCGCCGCAAACGAAGGTCACCGGCGGCTGCCAACAACATGATGGTGGCGATAAAGAACACCATAAAATAGGGCGCACCATCGATCGTCCCGCCGGGATTTGCGAGAGCTTTGAACCCCATGCAAATCTCGGCGGTGAACAGCGCGATGGCCACAATGAGAGCGAGCGCATTCAAGCGCCGCGTCCAGATGGAAACCGGACGGACCGTGGTGAGCGCGGTAACAACGAAATAAGCCGACATGAAACCGCCCAGCACGTTCGCATTGGTCCAACTCTTTTGAATCGCCAGGATCGACCCGCTGAATCCCATAACAAGCATCGCGTAGACGAACAGCAGGCCGCTTCGCCGGTGCAGCGTAGCGCCTTTCGGGGCGGCCAGCGCGAGGTAGCCCAGAATCATCGCCAATCCGCCGGCGGCGATGTGTAGCGGTAGGAGCGTCATAGCGGTAATACGGAGCGGCTGCTTCCAAAGTTCCCCGCCGGCTGAAGCGTTTCGCATGCCCGCGCATCCAACGTCTTATGGACTATCGCCAGCTTGGCCACTCCGGCCTCAAAGTTTCTTCTCTCAGTTTCGGCGCGGGCACGTTTGGGGGCGGCGGCGAATTCTTTAAAGAATGGGGGCAAACCGACGTCGCGGGGGCGAAACGCATTGTGGATATTTGTCTCGACGCCGGGGTGAATCTGTTCGACACCGCCGATATTTATTCGCGCGGCTTATCGGAAGAAATTCTGGGCGAAGCGGTGCAGGGCAAGCGCGAGCAGTTGCTCCTCTCGAGCAAAGCCACCTTCCGCATGGCCGATGGTCCCAACGATCTTGGTTCGTCCCGCTATCATTTGATTCGCTCTTGCGAGCAAAGCCTCAAACGCCTGAAGACCGACCGCATCGATATCTATCACATGCACGGCTTCGATGCTACGACACCGGTGGATGAAACCGTCGAAACACTCGATTCGCTGGTGAAGGCGGGCAAGGTTCGCTATGTCGCGTGCTCGAATTTCTCAGGCTGGCACCTCATGAAATCGCTGGCCGTTTCGGCGCGCTATGGCTGGGCGCGCTATGTGGCGCATCAAGTGTACTATTCTTTGATCGGCCGCGAGTACGAGTGGGAGTTATTGCCGCTGGGTCTGGATCAAAAGGTGGGAAGCCTCATTTGGAGCCCGCTCGGTTGGGGCCGTCTGACCGGCAAAATTCGCCGCGGGCAACCGTTGCCGCCCGTCAGCCGCCTGCACAAAACTGCGGAAAACGGGCCGCAAGTGGAGGATGAGCATTTATACAAAGTGGTGGATGCGCTGGATGCGGTCGCGAAAGAGACCGGCAAATCCGTCTCGCAAGTCGCCCTGAACTGGCTGCTGCAAAGGCCAACGGTGTCGAGCCTTATCATGGGCGCACGCACCGAGGAACAACTGAAAGAGAACCTGGGTGGGGTGGATTGGAACCTTTCGGCCGAGCAGATCAAAACGCTGGATGCGGCCAGTGAACGGCCGCGCATTTATCCGTACTGGCATCAGGCGCAATTTGCCGAACGCAATCCGTTGCCGGTTTAAGCTGTCCGCCTGTCAGAGACAACCGCGGTCGATGGCGGCATGAGCGTCCCGCAAAGCGAATTCCCGGGCGAGTTCCATGCTCGGGAACTCCTGCGCTTCGTGCTTCATGGTTACCGTTCGTTCGGGGTGCTTAATCAGGGTGTAATCGCAGCGCCAATTTCCATGCGTATATTGATGAAGGTCCATTTCGATTTCTATGCCTTTATAGGTGGCTTGCATCATGGGATGTTCCTCTGGTTTTTTTCGGTTCGGGAAAGTAGCCTAGATAGGCAAGCTCGAGAAGCTGGGAGACGTCGGCGCTGATATCCATGGATGGGCCGGTTACGGCAATTTCGGGTTGAGGCAGCCGGCGAGCGAGTCCAGTTGACTGGGGCGGCGTGATTTCTATCTTGACGCTGTGGTGGCCGGGAGTCGCTTCCTGAACCTTTAACGTCATTTCCCAGTCGAAGAGGCCGTGCTTTTCTACGAAGGTTTGCAGTGCCGCGCGGCAATCGTTCTCCTGCTCTTCGGAGATTCCTTGAAAATTATGGCTCATGGCGCGCGCCTCTTTCTAAATCTGACTAAAGATAGCAGCAAGTTTGTCAAAATTTCGTCAAATCGTTCCGTTTTCGGCGATTTTCGCCAGGATCTCGGGTATCTCAAAAACCGCGCGATTGTCCAAGGCCGCCGCTTTGGCTTTCATATGGCTCAAACCGCCGTTCGTCAGGGCCGTGCTTACCGCTTCTTCAATCGATGTGAAGTTGTTCAGCACCACGCCGACGCCTCGCTCGGTAACCCACTCGGCGTTGTAGCGTTCCTGGGGCAGCGTCCAGGCGTTGCGTTCGACAAACACGGGCAGCTTCATTTTGAGCGCTTCCGAGATACTGCCCGGACCCGGTTTGCCGATGAAGAAATCGCACAAGCTCATGAAATAAGGGATCTCTTTGGTGAAGCCTTCCAAATGAATTTTGTTGCGGGTTTTGAGCTGGCCGATGCGGCGGCGGATTTTCTCGTTCTTGCCGCAAATCATGATGAGCTGCAACTGCGTGGCGCTGTCGCCGACGCGTTCGGCAATGGGAGCCATGACGCTCGATCCTTCGCCGCCGAACATGACCAAGCCGGTGGGCAAGGCGGGATCGAGGCCAAGCTTCCGCAATTCTTCGGCGCGGTCTTTGGTTTGCGGATCATAAAACTGCGGGCGCAGAATCATGCCGCTGGTGCGAAATACGCGCGATTTGTCATGGCCGGCGGCGAGCGACTGCTCGACCGCTTTCTCCGTGCCGCAAATCAAATATTGCGGCTGCTTTTCAATCCAGAAGTGCGGCGGATAATCCGCCATGTCGGTGAAAATCGTGACCAGCGGCACCTGGGGCAGCGACTGGGCCAAACTCTCGAACAGGGCGCGGTTGAAATTGGGCACCACGGAAACCAGCATGTCGGGCTGGCGTTCGGTCCACACTTTGGTGAGCAGTTTAACTTGCGCAGGGTGATACAGGCGAATGACGCCGTGCATCATAGGCAACAGGAATTCCGAGCCTAAGGTCCAACCTTTGGCGAGCGCCAGATTGTAGATATCTTCCAGCCGGATGCCCGTCACTTTACGGAAGATGTCGAGACTGTCGAGAACCTCCTGCAAGTTCACCAGGCGCACTTGCCAGGAAGGGCGCGTCTTGGCGATCACGGCTTCTAGGGCGGTGGCCGCGCTGCGGTGTCCCCCGCCGGCGTTGAAATAGATAAGGTCGAGCTTCAGATTTTCGCGCAACTCCCATAGTAATGGCCGGGGCTGGGCAAAACAAAAACCTTCACCAATGTTTTGTCCAACTGTCACAGCACTGTAATGCCTGGGGCGCTACAAGTAGAGTATCGAGGAAGAACAGCGATGTTTTGTCACGTAAACTGGTGTCAGAGGCCCGCCGTATGACGGCCCACCAGAGCATGCTCCATTACATAGCCACGCGCGATCACAAAATCATGCGTAAGGTGAATAAATGGCCTGCGCCCAAGTGGATCCGATTGTGGGCGATTGCCGCCACCCGTGCGGGCGATGGCTGGTTGTGGTACCTCACCGGTCTGGCGGTTCTCTTGTTTGGCGGAGCAGACCGTTTTACCGCCATCGCGGCGGCCGGTTCGGCGGCGCTGGTGGGCGTGGGCGTGTTTATGTCGGTGAAGAAGATATCGGGGCGCAAGCGCCCTTGTGAAATTGAGCCGCATTGCTGGGCTACGTTGCTGCCGCCCGACCAATTCTCGTTCCCTTCGGGGCACACCATCACCGGGTTTGCCGTGGCGGTAGCGATGAGCCTCTTCTATCCGGTGCTGATGGCTGGCCTGCTTTTTTGCGCGCTGAGCATTGCCGTCTCGCGCATCTTGTTGGGCATGCATTTCCTGAGCGATGTAGTGGCCGGCGCGCTCATCGGCAGCGGACTGGCATATGCAAGCTATAGCGTTTTCGCTTAGTTGGGGCAAGATAGTATGAAAGATGCTTCGCCGCTCTCTTCTTTATCTTTCTGAACAATCGTGGCTCCGCAATTTCATGGAGACATCGGCGGCGTCGAAAAAGCTGACGTCGCGCTTCGTGGCCGGATCGGAATTGAGCGATGGCATTGACGTTCTGAAGAAGCTGGCGGCGGAAAAGACCTTCGCCACGCTCGATTGTTTAGGCGAAAACGTGGAAACCGTGGAAGATGCGGCTGAATCGCGCGATGCGTACTTAGCCGCACTCTCGCAGATTGAAGCCGCTAAGCTGCCGGCCACCGTTTCCATCAAACTCACCCAATTTGGACTCGACCTTTCGTCGCAAGTGTGTGAAACCAATGTGCTTGCCTTGGCGCAACGCGCGCGGTCCATCCAAAGCCGGGTGGAAGTGGATATGGAATCGAGCGACTATACCGACCGCACGCTGGACTTGGTGAAGAAAATTCAAGAGCTGTTTCCCGGGCATGTGCGGGCGGTAATTCAGGCGTATTTATTTCGCAGTGAGGCCGATATTCGCATGCTTTCCGCCCTAAACATCCCGGTCCGGCTTTGTAAGGGGGCGTATCGCGAACCGGCGTCGGTGGCGTTTGAACAGAAAGCGGATGTGGACGCCAACTACGTAAAGCTCATGAAACTTTTGCTGGCCGCAGGAACTTATCCGGCTATCGCCAGCCACGATGAGAAGATCATCGACGAAGCGCTACGTCATATAGGGGAACAAAAACTCGATCATGAACGTTTTGAGTTTCAGATGCTCTATGGGATACGACGGGATTTGCAGCGCAAATTGGTTTCGCAAGGCTTTCGCTTACGGCTTTATGTGCCGTATGGCGACGCTTGGTACCCTTACTTCATGCGGCGATTGGCCGAACGGCCAGCCAATCTACTCTTTCTGGCAAAGAATCTCGTCCGAAGCTGAAACGATTTCGTATTTTCAGCAACTCCCTATCTATGAGGGGAGTCAAACGAACTGAGATGAAATACTGGCTTTACTTCATCGCCAAACTGCTAGTCGCGGGCGGACTGATGTTCGGTCTGCAGCAGATCGTTCTCTCACTGTATCCTGCCCCAGAACAAATGCCGGGTATGGAGCAGGCGCTTTTTATGCACGACGCGCCGTTCACGTTCCTAGTGCTGGCGCTTTGGCACATTGATGTGGCGATTCTTGTGTTGATCGTTTTAGATCAGCGGCGGCGCTGCCGCACGTGCTTGCATAAACTGATCATGCCGGTGAGTACGGGTTCCTGGGGACGCACGCTGCTGGGCCGTCCACGAACGGAGCGGATCTGCCCGTATGGCCACGGCACGCTCACCATAGAAGAGCTGCAAATTACCGGCCGGCAACTGCCGGATTGGCAGCCGCACGATGGCGACATCTGGAAAGAGTTAGAATCTTATTATCAAGCCCGTAAGTAACATCGTGTAGCCGCGGGCGTCAAAAACGTAGAGAGATTCAACCTTTTCCAGGCCACCTCATTTTGCCCTTACGTATCCGAATTCCGAAAAGATCTTCGCGCGCCCGCGGCGGCCCTAGTGTGGACGCTGCCCGTATCAGCCGGTTCGTTTTTTATGGAGCGTTGAGTGTCATCGCCATCGTCGTCGGTTTCGTCTGCTACAGCTACGCGAAGTATTCGGACTTGGCCGATGCGAAGCTGGAAAAGGGACCGTTTCCAAACTCGTCGGTGCTTTTCGCCGCACCGCGCACGGTTGGCGTGGGCGACCCAGCCACGAAAAGCGGAATCGCCGACAAGCTGAACGAAAGCGGCTACCGCGAAGACGATAAGACTAACGCTTATGGCTGGTATCACACGCGGCCGGACGGCATTGAGATCTTTCCAGGCAAACAATCGGAGACCGAATCGGAGCCGGCGGTACTGCGCATACAGGACGGCAAGATCCTTTCGATTATTGCGTTGAGCGACAATTCGTCGCGGCCTGAATATTCGCTGGAGCCGGCGGTGCTGAGCGCGATGTTCGACGCCAACCGGGCCAAGCGGCGGCTGGTGAAGTTCGAAGATATTCCGCCGGTGCTGGTGGACGCGGTGGTTTCGGTAGAAGATAAGCGTTTTTTTTCGCATTCGGGCTTCGATCCGCTGCGCATCATGAAAGCGGTCTTCGTTGACATACGGCATGGCCGTGCAGCCTATGGCGCGTCCACGCTGACCCAGCAACTCTCGAAAATGGTGTGGCTCGATCCGCGGAAAACGCTGGGGCGGAAGTTCGAAGAAATGCTCATCACCATTCACTTGGAGCGCAAGCTGAGCAAAGAGAAGATCTTTGAATACTACGCGAATCAAGTGCCGCTCGGGCGGCGCGGTTCCTTTGGCATCAGCGGGTTCGGTGAGGCGGCGCAGGCTTTCTTCGGCAAAGACATGAAGCAACTCACGCTGCCGGAGGCGGCCACTTTGGCCGGACTGATTCAGCAGCCCAGCGCACTGAATCCGTTTCGCTGGCCCGATCGGGCTAAAGCGCGCCGCAACCTTGTGCTGAAGCTGATGCTGGACAACGGCAAGATTTCCGAAGCGGCGTATACGGAAGCCAGCAATTCGCCAATGGTGGTGACCAAGCAGGGGATTGAATCCACCGACGCGCCCTATTTCGTGGATCATGTCAACGAACAGTTGGCCGATCAGTTTAGCGATCACGATTTCCAGGAATCGGGTTCGCGGATTTACACGACGCTGGATCTCGATCTGCAGCACGACGCGGCAGTCGCGGTGGCCGACGGGACGAAGCAGATAGATGAGCTGTTGACCAGACGGTACAAGGGAAAGCCATTCGAAATTCCCCAGGTGGCGCTGATTTGCCTTGATCCGCATACCGGCGAAGTAAAGGCGCTGATTGGCGGGCGCAACTACGGCATGAGCCAGTTGGACCACACCAATGCCAAGCGGCCTTCCGGCAGCATCTTTAAGCCGTTTGTTTATG
>Ga0302319_10017221_pt1 | contig 13251 bp, 10 predicted proteins | sample Bog_T0_2_FD_203319 | JGI IMG/M metagenome (GOLD analysis project Ga0302319, IMG submission 203319) | Peat permafrost microbial communities from Stordalen Mire near Abisko, Sweden - Bog_T0_2 | ecosystem: Environmental > Terrestrial > Soil > Wetlands > Peat | place: Sweden: Abisko, Stordalen Mire...
GGCGCCTGTCCGACGATCTCGATGCCGAAACCTTCGAGGCCAACCACTTTGCGCGGGTGATTCGTGATCAGGCGGATCTTGGTGAGGCCCAGATCGGAGAGGATCTGCGCGCCGATGCCGGTCTCGTGCTGCAGCAGCCGCTGCCCGGCGGGAGACGCGTAGTGCATGTGTTCGCGGCTGTGGGAGACGAGGCGCGCCAGGCCGCCCTCCGTCTCCGGCTCGCCCTGGCGCATGCCGGATCCGCTCTGGTGCAGATAGACCAGCACGCCCGCGCCCTCCTTCACGATGCGCTCCATCGCGGTTCGCAAAATCGCGTGGCAATCGCATTCCGTGGAGCCGAACACATCCCCGAACGTGCAGCGGGCGTGCATGCGCACCAGCGCGACGTCGCGCTCGGAGGGTTGGCCGTAAACCAGCGCCACGTGCGTTTCAGGATCGATGGAGCTGCGATAGGAGTAAATCCGAAATTCTCCGAGGTCGGTTCTCAGCACGCCTTCGGCCGCGCGCTGGATAATGCGCTCGTGCTTCATCCGGTAGCGGATGAGGTCGGCCACGGAGATCATCTTCAGGCCATGGTGCAGGCAGAAGGAGCGCAACTGCGGCGCCCGGGCCATGGTGCCGTCCTCGTTCATGACCTCGCAGATCACGCCGCCCGGCCGCAGTCCCGTCAGCCGCGCCAGATCCACCGCCGCTTCGGTCTGGCCGGTGCGCACCAGCACGCCGCCGCGTTTGGCGCGAATTGGAAACACGTGCCCCGGCCGGGCCAGATCCCCCGGCTGCGAGTCGGGATGGATCGCCACCTGGACGGTCCTGGCTCTATCGGCGGCGGAAATGCCCGTGGTCACGCCCTCCGCGGCGTCGATGGCTTCGCAGAAGGCGGTGCCGAATTGCGACGTGTTGTGCCGCGTCATCAGCGGCAACTGGAGACTGTCGCAGATCTCCGGTCCCAGCGCGAGGCAGATCAGGCCGCGCCCGTGCAGTGCCATGAAATTGATAATCTCCGGCGTGATGAACTCCGCGGCCACCGTGAGATCGCCTTCGTTCTCGCGATCCTCGTCGTCGACCACCACCACCATCCGGCCCTGGCGGAAGTCCTCGAGGGCATCATCAATGGAAGAAAACGGCATTCGTCATCCCAATCTTTCATTATGGGTCGCGCGCCGTCCAGTCGGGCTGCCCAGGGCCTTATGGTATTCTGAGGAACGACCCATCCTGCCTCGCGGAGAGGTGGCTGAGTGGTCGAAAGCAGCGGTTTGCTAAACCGTCGTAGGCCTTTAAAGTCTACCGAGAGTTCGAATCTCTCCCTCTCCGCCAGTCTTACATAACAAAAGGCTTGCCACGCCGGGCCGTCTCGACGGCGTGGGTGGGTCTGCGCCTGAAAGCCGAAATTGGCACCAAATTGGCACCCAGATTCCTGAGCTGCCTCCGAGGAAGGACTTAGCTCGCCTTTGCCGGTTTGGGCAGGACGGCCAGTTTGCGCTGGTTCTCGATCGCCTTGCGCAGCATTTCGTCCGTGCGGCGTGCGGCCTCGTGGTCTTGGCCGGGCATCAGATGGACGTAGGTGCTCAGCGTGAAGCTCGCGCGGCTGTGGCCGAGACGCGCGCTGATCTCCTTCAGGTCGACACCGGCGCGCAGCAGGTGACTCGCGTGGCTGTGGCGGAGGGCGTGGAAGTTGGGCCCGGGGAGACCACGCCTACTCAGCAGCGCGCGATAGGCCGACGTGAACGCTGCCGGCGCCCAGATCTCGCCGTGGGGCTGGCAGCAGATGAAGCCGTCGTTGGTGTAGCCCTCGCCCAGCATCTCCATCACGCTCTCTTGCTCTCGTCGCAGTTCGCCAAGCGCTTCATGCACCATCGGCGGCAACGCGACGGTGCGCGTGTGATTGTTCTTCGGCGGCTTAATCCGGACGCCGGATTCCTTCGTCTGCTCCAGCGCGCGGGCGATGCGGAGGGTGCCGCGCTCATCGTCCAGGTCCTCCCAACGCAGGGCGAGGATCTCGCCGCGGCGTAGGCCGGCGCCGATGGCGAGCAGGATGGGGATGTAGAGCCGCGTTCCCTTCGATGTCTCGATCAGTACCGCCGAGTCTCCCTCGTCCAGGACTTCGACTTCAGTGGGCTGAATCCTCGGAGGATCGACTACGCTGCACGGGTTGCGCTGCAGCAGTTGCCATCGGACCGCGGTCTTCATCACCTCACTGAGGATTCGATGGTGATGGTGGACAGTGCGTGGGGAGAGCCCGCCCTTCCGATGGTCCTTGCGCGCTCCGTCCTGGAGTTCCTTAGCATAATAAGCTTGGATGTGAATCGGTAGGAGTTTCTGAACGAGCATCGCGCCAAAAGCCGGCTTCAAGTGGTGTTCAATCACCGAGCGGTAGCGCTGCAACGTCGTGGCGGCAACGTGCGTGGCTGCGTAGTCGCGTACCCAGCGATCCAGGAATTCCGCCATCGTAACCTTGTCCGGATCAACGAAGAGGTTGTTGTTGACTTCGTTCAGCAGGCGCGCCAGTTCCCGCTCGGCGTCGCGCCGGTTGCCCCGAATCGTCACGAAGCGGAGCTGCCGCTTGCCAGTCGCCGGATCCTTCCCCAGATCGAATTTCAACCTGAAGCTCGTTTTCCCTCTGCGGATGATGCAACCGATCACTGTTTCCTCCTGCCTTTCGTTCGCTTTTGCGCCGCCGCTTTGCTCCGGCTTCTCTGTTTCACGACCCGCCATCGGCATTGGACACTGCAGTACTTGGTGCGTTCATAGTTGGTCACGAGCATCTGGCCGCAGCATTCGCAGCGTCCAAGCCGGAGGCCGGCCGTCATATCCCGCATCGCCATGTCGGTAAATGCGGCCAACAGCGACGCGTACACCGGCTCCTGCACCAGTTGCCCTTTCTCGAGATGGAACTGCGTGCTGACTCCGGACATCAATTCGTTGCAGCCGTCCAGGCTCTTGTTCTGAGACCATTCAACTTCAATCGCATGTCTGAACCCGTAAGCGTGGAACAGGATGTCCAGCGCGGACTCTGTGTAGTACTCGAAGAACTCTTGGCTCACCGGATGTGGGATCGGATCCGGCCCCAGTTTAGACGTGTTGAAATAGTCGCGCCGCAAATCCTCAAAGCCGACTCTCACGATCGCCTGGTTCCTTAGCCGTAACAGGCATGGCACCAGGCCCGCGGTCAAGGTCGTTGCGTCCAACGTCCAGATACCGCCTTCGCGATACCAAGTTCGCCGGGATTCTGGCCGGGCGAGTTGCACGACGCTGTGGTGCAGCAGGCCGAGCAGTCCATGTTTCATGCAGAAGGCCAGGAGGCGTTCCTCGATCTCCGGCGGAATCACGCCGTCGGTGTGCTGAGTGCGAACGAGGTCTTCGAGGTGGCTCTCTGAGATGCGCGCCAGTTCCAGCAGGTCGAGGTAGGGCGGACGCTGGCCTTCGCTCTCTTGCTCTCTGCTCTGCCCGAAGTTCGTCTGGGAGGCATGGTAATCCCCCCAAGGCGAAGCCGGTTGGATCTGGGCGCCGGGGGCGGGAAGAACATTGCCACGTTCGATGAAGTAGCGGTCGAATTTCCACCAGGTCGGTCGGAGTTGGTCAAATTTGGTAGTCAAGATTTGTCCTCGCACTGTCTCATTGTGCTGTGACCACTTCCGTTATATCAAAGAATCATGGACCAGACAACCATCGACCTGAACCAAACCCGAACGAACATGGAGCGCGCGACGCTACGTTTATGGCCGGAGACCGGGCGCCTGCTGGGGCTCGGGCGGCTGGCGACCTATCAGGGCGCGGCGCGCGGCGACATCCCCACCATCCGAGTCGGGCGCAGAATCCTGGTCCCCAAGATTGCATTGCAGCGGATGCTTGAGAACCCACGGACCCAGCCCGCTTCAGCGGGGAGGCCGTAGCCGCCAATTGGCGTTTCTGCTCGGAGGTGCTGGCATAAACACTCAAGACACAACAGCGGGCGTGGCCGACCCGATCAACAACACTGGCCCGAATCATCGAGGCGTGACCTTCGACGCAGTCGAAGTGCGTCATCGCGATGGGCGGTTGATCGACCGCGTCATGCCTGAACGGGCGAAGCGTATGGTTGCAGCAGGGTGCGTCACTGAGCATTTCGTTCGGGGGCGACTGAAGTCGATCATTCTCTTGCCGGTCATCGGCACATCGGCGGGGCGACACTTCCGCCAGAGACTTGGGTCGGGCGCGCTAGTCCATGCTCTGTCGGGCGTGCGCGGCAGTGACTCGACAAGGGGTACCCCAACAAAATCAAACTCGCGAGAGAACGAGGTGGCTCTATGAGTGCCTCGATCTCGGAACAAACTCAAGGTGACTTCACGTCGGCCGAGGTGTCGCCGTGTCTTGCTCCGCCGCTGACGACGCCCTCGGCGGTTTGTGAGTCTAGACCCACAAAGCGCCGTACGAGGAGCGAGATGGACTCTGTCCGGGCGGCGATCACCCGGGTGCTTGAAGAGATTCAGCCAGCCACCGTGCGCCAGGTCTTCTATCAGCTGGTCAGCCAGGGCGTCGTCGATAAGACCGAGGCCGAGTACAAGAGCACAGTGGTGCGGCTATTGACGGCCATGCGGCGCGCAAAAGAGATTCCTTTCGGCTGGATCGCCGACAACACTCGCTGGATGCGGAAGCCGCCCAGTTTTCCTTCGCTGGGCGATATGCTCGTCGAATCGCAGCGACTCTACCGTCGCGCAATGTGGGACAACCAGGATGCCTACGTCGAGATCTGGCTGGAAAAGGACGCCCTCAGCGGCGTGCTGTATGAGGAGACGGCAGCCTTCGATGTACCGCTCATGGTCACGCGCGGGTATCCGTCGATTTCCTATTTGTACGAAGCCGCCGAAGCGCTGAGCGAGTGCAACAAGCCGGCGTACCTGTACTACTTCGGAGATTATGATCCGTCGGGTTGCGACATCACCCGTGCGGTCGAACAAGGCATCCGGGAGTTCGCGCCCGAGGCCGAGATGCATTTCGCCCGGGTGGCGGTAACTCGGGAGCAGATCGACCTTTGGGCGCTGCCGACTCGCCCCACCAAGAAAACGGATTCCCGCAGCAAAGGCTTTGACGACGAGAGTGTCGAAGTCGATGCGATCCCGCCGGGGCAACTTCGACGGCTGGTTCGGAACTGCATTCTGCAGCACATCGATCGAAGGCAAATGCTGGCCTGCGAGAAAGTCGAGCAAGCAGAGCGGGCGACGCTGCAACGCATCATCGGCAACCTCGGGGCCGACTCGGAGGTCCTCGCATGACGATGGCATCTAGCCGGTATCAAAAGCCCGTCAACGGATTGCGGTCCCAGCCGGCTGAACAGGGGGTGCTTCTATGAGCGCGGCGATTCCCATCGACAGGGTCCAAACCGCCAGCCTGGCGGCCGCCCGCTTTCTGTGCAGCCTGTTCAACGGGCAGGAAACGGGGATCGCGGTACTGTTCTCCAAACCGAGCATGTCGTCGAACTTCGCGCATTTGGATCGCGGCGATTGGTACGTCGAGGCAGCCGAAACGGCGATGTATCTGCGGGAAGAGCAGAATGTCTACTTCGCCATCGGCGTGCAGGGCGACCGGCCAGAGAAGGGCCGCGGGAAAGAAGCCGGCGTCGTTGCGCTGCCCGGGCTGTGGGCCGACATTGACGTGCTTGGACCGAACCATGTCGCGCTGAACCTCCCGCCGACGATGGAGGACGCCTGGAGCATCGTGAAGGCCGTTCCTTTGCCGCCCACCGTGGTGGTGTACACCGGCGGCGGCATGCAGGTCTACTGGTTGTTCCGCGAGCCCTGGCAATTGGATGGTGACAAAGAGCGCAAGAAGGCCAAGGCGCTATCCAAACGCTTCCAGCAGTATCTCCAGCACTATGCGCTGCAGCGGGGCTGGACGATGGACGGCACGGCCGATCTGTGCCGCCTCCTGCGTCTTCCGGGCACGTGGAACCGGAAGCAGAGCACTCCGGTTTTGGTCGAGTACGAAGTGGTCGAAGGCGGCCGCCGCTACAACCCGTCGGACTTCCAGGAGTTTCTCGAGCTGGAAGCGAATCCGGAATTGAAGGCTCACGTGCAAGGTGTAGCCCCGCAAGATCCCACTGCGGACCTGATGAAGGTCTTGGCGGGATGCCCTTGGATGCAGCACTGCAAGGAGGACTCCGCCATTCTGCCGGAGCCCGAGTGGTACCGGATGCTCTCCATCGTCGGGCGCTGCCGCGACGGTGAACAAGCTGCCCATGATCTGAGCCGCGCGTACCCGCGGTACAGCGCCGAGGAGACCGGCGAGAAGTTGAAGCAGGCGATGGGCGCCGCCGGCCCAGCGACGTGCGAGTTCATCGCCAACGACCTGGGACAGACCCGCTTCTGCGAACAGTGCCAGAACCGCGGCAAGATCAAGAGCCCGGTCGTGCTGGGCCTCCCGAAGAAGCGTGGCAAGTCCAACGCGGCGCCCTTGTCCGAGACCAGTCTCCCCGGGCGCGCCAGCGGCCTGCCCAGCATCCAGGCCAGCGAACGCCAGCTGCGGGCGATCAGCCAGGATTGCGTGCAGGCGTTGAGAGTCCGTAACTCGCCGCCGTCGCTATTTGTACGTGGGGGCAAGCCGGCAGTTGTCACCGAGGAAGAGACCGGCCGCCATGTGATCACTGAAGTGGCGGACCGGATTCTGAGGAATCGTCTGGCGCGTGCGGCGGATTTCTATGAAGAGGTCAGGAAGGGAATCCGCGAGTGCCCGCCTCCAATGGACGTGGTCCGCGACATCCTGGCCATACCTCCGCTCGAATGGGAGTTCCCTCCGCTGCAGGGCGTGATCGAGGCGCCCGCTCTCCGCGAAGAAGGAACGGTGATCACCGAACCGGGTTACGACGCGGCCAGCCACCTACTCTATGCGCCCGCCATGGCACTTCAGATGCCGGAACTGGAAGAGCGTCCGACGCAGGACCACATCGAGGTGGCGGCCGACATGATCATGGACGTTATCGAGGGCTTCCCGTTTGTCGATGAGGCCAGTCGTGCCAACGCGGTCGCCGCGATGCTGACGCCGGTGTGCCGGCCCGCCATTAAGGGGCCGACCCCGCTGGCGCTCTTCGATGCGACCACGCAAGGCACCGGGAAGACGTTGCTCTCCGAGGTAGTGTCCCTGATCGTCAGCGGACGGGAAAGCGCCCTCTTTTCGGCGCCGCGCGAGCCCGAAGAATGGCGCAAGCAGATCACCTCGGTTCTAAGGGAAGGCTCGACGGTCGTCGTCATCGACAACGTGATGTACCGGCTCGACTCGGGCGACCTGTGCAAAGTCCTCACCGAGATCACGCATGGTGACCGGATTCTCGGACAAACACAGACCATCAACTTGCCCGTCCGCTGCGCCTGGATCGCCACGGGCAACAACATCCAGCTTGGCGGCGACATGCCGCGCCGATGCTACTGGGTGCGCATGGACGCCAAGTGCGCCAAGCCGTTCAAGCGGATCGGCTTCAAACACAAGCGGCTCAAGGAGCATGTGCTGCGGCATCGCGGCGAACTGCTGGCGGCGCTGCTCACGCTGGCGCGGGCCTGGTTCGTGGCGGGCAAACCGGAGTCTTCGGTCACGCCCGTGGGGAGCTATGAGGAGTGGTCCGTGATGATCGGCGGCATTCTGGAACACGCCGGCATCAAAGGTTTTCTGGCGAACTCGGACCAGCTCTACGAGCAGGCCGACATTGAGTCGATCCAATGGGAGGCGTTCCTGAAGACCCTGGATTCGGCCTTTTACAGCGATCCCTTCACGGTGGCCGAGGTGTGGGAGCGCATGAGCGAGCGGACGTGGCAGGAGAGCAGCCGCCAGGCGAGGCTCTCGGATCGCGCCGAAGAATTGCGGTCGGCCCTGCCCGACTACATCGCCCAGGCGATGGACCGTGAGGGTTACTTCAAGCAGCGTCTCGGATTCGCGCTGAGCGAACGGCTCGGCCGCCGTTACGGGGATTCCCAGGTGTGGATCGAGCGCGATACCCAGGACCGCCATGGGAAAGTGGCGCGGTGGCGAGTGGTGCGGAATGGCTGAGAGGCGCTCTATCCCCGCCGATTTGCGGGGAAAGGAAGAGCCTATCCCCGCAGGTTATGTCGATGAAAACACAGGGACTGCGGGGAAAGCGGGTATAGCATCCAATGGAAACGCGTGGGGAAAACTCTTCTTGTGCAGGCCACGCGAGCGATGCGTGTACGCGCATAGCGACGGGCTGGGTGCTATCCCCGCTATCCCCGCAGATTCGTTGGTTTCAATCACTTACGCTGCGGGGATAGGGTTTGCCGTTCCGTGCAATACCACCGCAGCGGACGCGACACGGGCCAACGTGGGCGCAACGGGGGCCAACGTGCCGCAGCGGCATGCCTGGCCGCAATGCAGATGGCAAATCCGTACGTCCGGGTCCTGGTTCGAGGCGATTTTGGGCCGTTGGAACCATTGCATGATCTGACCAGTTAACACTCGATTGTTGACTTAACTCAACTATGAAACGGAGGCCATAAATGGCTGAGACGATTACGAAAACAGAACTCGCACGGAAGCTGGGCGTGACCAAGTCGCGCGTCACCCAGCTATGCCGCGCGGGCCTTCCGGTGGGCCCCGATGGCCGTATTGAACCGCAGTCGGCGCTGGCCTGGGTCACCACCCACGTGGACCAGTCGCGAGGCCGATGGAACACGTCCAGACCGGGTCCGACACCCGCTCCTGAGCTGTCCCAGGCCGCTGCCGCCAGGGTCAACACCCCTTCCGACACGTCGAGAACTGCCCTGGACCCCGGTCGCGCACTGCTGATCGCACGTGCCCGCAAGGCTCTGGCCGAGGCCAAGCGTGCCGAACGAGGCGAGCGGCGCCAGGCTGGCGAACTGATCGAGGCCGAGGCGGTGAAGCAGTTCGTCAGCCAGCTCTGCATGATGGTCCGCGACCACGCCCTGGCACAGGCCGACCGGGTCGCACCGCAGATTGTGGGTGTGCAGAGCCAAGCGGAAGCGCACGCTCTTTTGCGAAAGGATGCGCGCTCGATGCTGGAGCGCCTGAGCAAAGCGGTTGCCGCAAGTGGTTTTTGAGATCTTGGGCCGGGGAACGGCGCAAGGGCCGGCGCGAGCCGGTAGAGCACTGTTCGTCTCCTTCGCATCGGGCGGGCCTTCGGGCTCGGCCGCCTTCTTCCTGGAGACGGACGAATAAGAACGACCGAAACGAAGGGAATGAATCATGTTTTTCAACAAAGCGAATGGCAATCCGGCTGCTGCATTGGCGGCCCTGGACGAAAGACACGCGGCACTCGCGCAGCAGCGCCATACGGCCGCGGCTGCGTACGCTGTGGCGCAGCAGCAGGAGCTTGAAGCTCTCGTAGACGGCGGCGCCGTCGAGGTGGGCGCGAGCACGCGCCATGCGCAGGAGGTGGAACTACTCGACCGCGCGCTCGCCACGCTCCAAGGGGAGCGGGGCCAATTTGTCTTGGCCGTGGAGGTCCAGAAAGCGCGTAAGTTGCGCGAGCGGGCGCAGCAGCTTCGAGAAGAGGCCGCGGCGTTGCTGGAAAAAGCACGGCCGCTGCTGGCGAAGCTGGGCGAGATGTTCAACGTGGACTTCGGTCCGGAGATCTTGTTCGCAAACATCCAAGGGGTGTGGGCTCCGAATGTCTTGGCCGCCTCCATTCCGCCGGGATTCCGCAGTTGGCCGTCCAGCGAGTGCGGGGGGCCGGATCCAGCCGTGAACCAGGCGCCATTCGCGATGCCGAAGCATCGCGTCCTGTGGGATCAGGCCCTTGAGCTTGATCGGCAGGCGCAACAGATCGAAGACCAAGCCGCCGGCGCCGGGGTCGCTGCGGTTTGACCGAGGGTGAACGCTGGGCAGCACATGAAGTCATAGGCGCACTTGCCGGGCCGGCCGCGGCCCGGCGGTGCCTCCGTGGCGGTGGAACGGGCTGGCGGCGTGTGCGGTCTGCGGCCTCCATCCTGGCGCATCATGAGGCCGGCCATGCCATCGCTGCGGCGGTCGCGGGGCTCTGCCCGATCCACCTGGACCTGGTGGAAACTCTGGGCCGGGGCGGCGTCTGCGTGCGCGTGCGGCCCGGAGTCGAAGTGCCTCCGGACCGTTTGAGAGAATGGCTCGCCATCCGCGCGGAGAACGATTATCGTCGGGCAACCACGCTGTGCACCTTGCTCGCAGGCGCATCGGGCTGGCGTGCTGTGCTCCACGTGACACGCCAGCTTCGGCGCCAGGCCGAGGCCCTCGTCGATACACACTGGCCCTACGTGGCGGCGCTCGCCGCGGAACTAGAGCGGCGCGGTGTGATGAGCCGACAGGAGATTGAAGGCTTCCTCCCGCGCATGAAGGATGCCGCCACCACGGCGGACAAGCCAGCCCTCGCCGCCTGCGGCGCCACCCACGCGCCCGGGGCAGCCGGGGCAACCAACACCGCCACCTGACGCCGCCGCGTGTCGTGGGGCCAATTCCAGGCATTTGTTGGCCGGGATGAGCGCCCATCTGCCGGTCGCCGTCAAGGTCGCCGGAATCTAGACGCCCAGGGCCAGCTCGCGGCGGAGTTCTCCGCGCAGGCTCCGACGGTGGCGGGGACTGAGTACCTGGTCGCCGACCACCTCGGTAGCACCCGCATGGCGACCAACGCCAGCGGCGGCTGCCTCCAGCTCCATGACTACCTGCCCTTCGGCGAAGACACAATCAACACGCTCGGCGGCCGGACGGGCTGCTATGGGACGTCCGATGGCGTCGCCGAGAAGTTCACCGGCAAAGAACGGGATAGCGAAACAACGTTGGACTTCTTCGACGTTCGCTACTTCTCAGGCGCACAGGGAAGATTCACGAGCCCGGACGCGCCGCTGCTCTTCGCAGACTCTGAGAACCCGCAGGGTTGGAATCTGTATGTGTACGGTCTGAACAACCCGATACTGTACAGTGACCCAAGCGGGCACGACCCATGTGTCAATGGGGTAAATCCTCAGACCGGAGCCACCTGCATCACGGTAACCGCTGACGCGCCGAAGGTAAACTACTTCGATTTGCTGCTTTACTCCACACTCGTCAACACTCTCACAGTGATGCAGTCCGCGCAGCAAATTGTTCAGCCTGCTGTTGACTGGCTCGGTCGGCCCAGGGATCCGAATTGCATGGGCAGGGCAATGCTTGCTGGAGGGTTGGCCGGTGCCGAAGGCGGAGCAGCGCTTGGACTGGCTACCGGTGGCACACTGGCGTTGGGTACTGTCTCCGTTGGCGCTTTGGGCGGTGCAGGCTTCAACGGAATTGCGGGGCTGACGTCCTGCATGAGCGGCGGTGGGGGCGGCGCGGGAGGCCAGGAAGCTTCCGGTTCGGCGCGTCCCAAGGGCGTTCCTAAGAATTGGAAGCAGGTTCCGGACAATGCAGGAAAAGGCGGCTACAAGTTTGCCGACCCAGACAATCCGAACTACAATTACGTCAGGGTGAGAGCCGATGGGACGATCACGCAAGTCAAAAATGGCCAAGCCCTTGATGTGAGCGGGAGTCCAGTGAAAATGGACAGCCCCGCAGCGCACTATCCTTCCTCTAAGTTTGTCTTCAAGCCATAGTGAAAGTTCTCGTGATGACACCCGACTCCAATTATTTCAACTACTGGCTCGGTGGAATTGTGGGGACTTCCGAGCTGATCGCTAGCACGGATGGGTTCAGGCGCGCATGGCTCCAGGGCGATACAAGTATCACGTCCATACACTATTACGATGAGCTTATGGAGCAGCTACTCGGGGATCTACATCTGAAGGAAAACACCGTCCAGTTCGCAAGCGCGCTGAAGAGGTTAGACGCATTCGATGCAGTGAGCGCGTTCGCTCACGCCGTTCTCTCCCTGGAGCGAACCGTGCAAGAAAACACGGATCTACATGACCACGAGACGCTGCTCGCGTCGCGAGAATGGGCGAGCCTTCAAGCGGCTGCAACTAGGGTAATCGAATTGCCGGCTGCGAAGACCTATCGGACGGGTCGCGTTGATATCGATCTTCCGTGAAGTGGTCGTCCGGAACTGCGAAAGGGGACGTCCTGATGTGTCCCTCTGGAAAAGGGACGTCCTGATGTGTCCCGCTGTGGTTTTGTGGTGATTTATTGCGGACTCGTGGGGCAGGTTTGATTCTGGGCGCTGATCGGAGGGCAATTGGGGGTGTGGGCGTGGGCTGGAATGGCGAGGAGGATGGCGCCGCGACCCTGGGCGCGATCATCGGGCTGGACGAACCGGAAAGAGTACCACATACTGGAACAGGATCTTGGTCAACCACTTGCGGGCGGACCGAGACGGAATCCGCTCGGCACATGCAAGATCCAGCGAGTTGAAAAATGCCAGCGGGACACATCAGGACGTCCCCTTTCCCGCTTCGCCGGCGTCGACTACAACTGGTTGATGTGGCAGCTTTACATCAATCGTGATCAACCCGCTCCGAAAGCATGCGTCGAGGTCAGCGACAGCGCGACGGGCACGAAGAGCAAACAATGCGACTGAACGATTCAACGGCCATGGCCGATCGAAGTGGCCTCCTTGCGGACATACCCGTACTGATGTTCTGCGGGGTGCTCGTTCTTTCAGTCGTTGCCGTCATCCCTTATTGGCTTGGACAGGCATTTGCCTATTCCGCCGCTTATGGGCGGACCCAGCCGGAGGCGATGGCAGCCGAGGCTCTCTTTCATTGCCGGGCGAGATTGATCGCCTCTCTTTCCATGGGAATCGTGGTTCTTTCGGTTCTCCTCAGACTGCTACAACTTCGGTTCGCCCACAGCTATTCTTGGCTGAAGTCGACCCTTCGCTCCACTGCAGAGCAGTTGGGAATCGGAATCGCCTGCTGGTTACTACTTGCTGTGACCGGCGTTCCAAAGGGGATCGGCGGCCTCGTGAGTAGCTTTGCAGACAGCTTTTGTCGAAGGTGACTTTATTGCCCATTGTCGACGGGACGAGCCGTAAACCGCCCCGAGGAGACCCATGCGGTTTTCTCCTACCCGAACCTGACGACCGCAACTACGTCTCAGGACCAAGTCGCTATGGGCGACGGACTGATTGAGACTACGTCATTGTTTGACGGGTTGGGCCGCCCGTCGCAGACGCAACGATTCACCTCCGGAAGCGCATAGGAAAGGGGACGTCCTGATGTGTCCCTCTGGGGTTTCGTGAGAGATTTGCGGGCATTCGGGGTACTGATTGGCTGAGATGCCTCGATTTGCGCGGTTCGTCGTGCCCGGTGTGGCACACCATATTACGCAGCGCGGGAGCGCGCGCCAGACGGTTTTCAGCACGCGCATGGACCGTCG
>Ga0302319_10017224_pt1 | contig 13250 bp, 13 predicted proteins | sample Bog_T0_2_FD_203319 | JGI IMG/M metagenome (GOLD analysis project Ga0302319, IMG submission 203319) | Peat permafrost microbial communities from Stordalen Mire near Abisko, Sweden - Bog_T0_2 | ecosystem: Environmental > Terrestrial > Soil > Wetlands > Peat | place: Sweden: Abisko, Stordalen Mire...
CCAGCCTCTTCTGCAACCAAATTTGCTCTATTTCAGCCTGTTTTCGAAGCGAGGAGGGCAATAGAGTGCTGTCGGCTGCAAGCAAATTGCCGGCCAGAAGCAAAGCAGAACAGAGAATGGCGTATCACATAGAAAACAGGATAGCTTGGTAGAATAAGGTGATGCCGCTGACTCTCAAAATCACGGAACAAGAGCGCGCCAAACGCCTGAATGATGTAGCGGAAGCGCTAGCGTCGGTGCGGCTGGAAGGGCTGGAACCAGGCCAAGAGGCGATCGGCATTTTCGAACGCTACGTGGATGGTGGAATTACGATCGATCAGGTTGGCTCGGAGATTGACGCGCTGCATGACCGAAAATACGGACCCCTACCTTTACCCCGGAACGGACGTTCTTAAGACTCTGCGCGGATTTCGCGACAACAAGTTATTAGCCGAGTTCGAGGCAGAAGCGACGGCCCGAAGGTTGCTGCGATTGAACGCCATGCCCACGAAGGGCGATTTCAACACTGCTCATCTAAAGGCCATTCACCAATCCATCTTCCAAGATGTCTACTCTTGGGCCGGCAAATTTCGCACCGTCAATATCTCCAAGGGCGGTCATTCCTTTGCCCGCGCCGACTTTGTCGAGCCTGCCCTTGACGATATGTTCCGCAAACTCGCCGTGGAGAAGCATCTAACAGGGCGCGACGCGCCCACCTTCGTCAAACGTTCCGCTTTCTTTTTAGGCGAGATTAACGCCGCCCATCCGTTTCGCGAGGGAAACGGACGCACCCAACGCGAATTTATCCGGCAGTTAACCCACGCCGCCGGGTTCACCTTGCATTGGCGACGCATAACGCGCGATCAAATGATCGCAGCTTCACGCGACAGTTTTATCACTGGAAATATCAACGGATTGATTGAGATCATTCAATTGTGTCTTCTGCCGTGAATTCTTCGCTTACCGGCATCCTCGAAAAAACCTTCGGTTTCAGCGCGTTCCGGCCGAATCAGGAAGCGGTCTGCCGCGCCGTGGTGGAAGGGCGCGACGTGTTGCTGGTTATGCCTACCGGTTCCGGCAAATCGCTGTGCTACCAACTACCGGGCTTGGCGCGGCAAGGCACAACGCTGGTAATCAGCCCGCTCATCGCCTTGATGGAAGATCAGGTGGCGAAACTTGAAACGCTTGGCTTGTCGGTGGCGCGCATCCATTCGGGCCGCGACCGGCTCGCCTCGCGCCAAGCTTGCTTCGACTATCTGGCAGGCAAACTGCAATTTCTGTTCATCGCGCCCGAACGGCTCAGCGTAACCGGTTTCCCGGAGATGCTGGCAAAACGCAAGCCCGTGCTGGTGGCGGTTGATGAAGCGCATTGCATCTCCCAGTGGGGCCACGATTTCCGGCCGGACTACCGCATGATTGGTCAATACTTGCCGCTGCTGCGCCCGGCCGCCGTAATGGCCTTAACCGCCACGGCCACTCCCACCGTGCAGGGCGACATCGAAAGACAACTGGGTCTGAGCAATACCGCGCGTTTCATACAAGGGTTCCGTCGGGAGAACATCGCCATTGAAGTGGTGGAAGCCGCGCCTTCCGACCGGCTGGATTTGCTGCGCGATTTGTTGGCCGACCCGGCCCGGCGGCCGGCGATTGTCTATGCGCCGAATCGCAAACAGACTGAATCGCTGGCTGTCGACCTGGCCGACTTGGCGAAACCGGCCGCTTATCACGCGGGCTTGAGCAACGTTTTACGCGCCCAGGTGCAGGAGGATTTCTTAACTGGCAATTTGGACGTGATGGTAGCCACCATTGCGTTCGGCATGGGCATCGACAAGCCGGATGTGCGCACAGTTGTGCACGTTGCATTGCCGGGAAGCGTAGAACGCTACTACCAGGAGATTGGCCGCGCTGGCCGCGACGGCAAACCGAGCCGGGCGATTCTGATGCAATCGTATTCCGATCGGCGTACGCACGATTTCTTTTTCGAACAAGACTACCCGGACGTGGCGGCTTTGGACGAAATCTTCAAGCGCCTTAAACAAGATCCTGTTTCGAGAGAGACCCTATTGGAGCAACTTCGCTTGGACGAAGAAGTTTTCGACAAGGCGGTAGAACGGCTCTGGATGTACGGGGGAGCGGAAATAACTCGCGATCAACTGACCCGCGGTAGCGCGCGTTGGAGAAACAGTTATCTCTTTCAATGCGATCAGAAGTCGGCCCAATTGGAGGCGATGATCCATCTGGCGCAAAGCCATCAATGCCGAATGGCTATGCTCGTGCGCCACTTCGGCGACCTGACCGATGCCCGCAGCGTTTGCGGCATTTGCGATTTTTGTTCCCCGCGGCAATGTGAAGTGCAACGCTTCCGCGCCGCCACCGTGGCTGAACGCAGCCATCTGCGCAAGATTGTGAAAGCACTGCACGGCGCCGGACAACGCCCAACAGGCAAGCTTTACACCGAAATTTTTCCAAATCAGGAAATTGCGCGGCGCGATTTCGAAGATCTGCTCGGCTCGTTAGCTCGCGCGGGCCTGCTGCAATTGCAGGACGCGAGCTTCGAGAAAGACGGCAAAGAGATTGCTTATCGAGTAGTGCGCCTCAAAACCATGCCGGATGAAAATGATCTGTCTGAAGTTTTGATGAAAGAGGAAGTCGGCGTCTCTCCCGGCGGCAAGCGCCGCAAGAAAGAATTTCCCAAAAGCAGTGCAAGCGAGGAAAAGCTCAGCCATACCGGCCATCGCATTGAGGAAGAATTGAAAACGTGGCGCACGGCTAAGGCCAAGGAACGCAGCATCCCGCCTTATTGCGTTTTTAGCAATCAAGTGATGCGCAACATTGCTATTGGTCGTCCCTTGGCGGAGCAGGATTTGCAGGCGATACCAGGCATCGGACCGACTATCATTCGTACTTATGGAGCGGAAATTCTGAAGATCGTGAAAGCCGCATCATCGGCGTAATTTCACTTCCTTTTGTGCGATTTCTTACCGGTCAACTCAATCAGAACGGCCTCACGGTCTCCGCCGGACCACGCATCTTTGATTTCCTTCTCGTCGAACCCCGCCACCCGGCCCGCCAAAATGAACGCCGGCAGTGCGTGTTGTAACGTCTGCCAGCGCGCCATCTCGATGACTGACTGCAATGCACGCTCGCGAATCATATCAAGCGTCTCCTGCTTGCGGTCCTCCGTTAAGTCAACCAGTTGTTGCGCCGCGCTAATCCGGTCGGACCACACCACCGAGTTCAACATCTCCACAAACCACGTAGGCTCAACAGTCATTTGCTGTTCAGGATGCAGTTTCGCGCCTACACAAACGGCGCGCAATGCCCGCAAGGCGTTTTTGCGGACGACGTCATCCTGATCGCGCAAGGCATATTGCAGTGCATCGGCGATGATTTGCGACTTCCGGCCGCGCGGGCCGTATTGCAGAAGATAGGCCGCGGCGGCACGCTGTTCGGGGTCGGACGATTGGCGCACCACCTGATCGAGCAAAGCAAGCTTGTCTTCCACCTGCGGAATGAATCCTTGCTGCACGATGCGCGCGTACGGGTCGGCCATCAGCGAGTAGCCATTGGTAAGATCCTCGTCGGCATTGCGGCCGCGAATACTGCCTTCGGCATTTTCGAGCAGGCTCAGGTAGCCGTCGTACAGTTCGCTTGGCAGCCGCACATCGCCCGTGGGCGCGGGATGAAACTCCAAAGTGGGAACATCGCGTTCCTCAATGCCCACGTAGAGGATCATTTTTCCACCGGTCATACAGCAAACCGCTTCTAGTCTGGACGCCAGCACGCCGCTGATTTTGTTTATGCGATCTTCCGTGGCTTCCGACGACGGCAGCGGATCGCCCGGCTTCACCCAAGTCGCGGCCACAACCTTCTGCACTGAAACCTTGCGTGCGCCAAAAACCTCAATAAGCCCGACGCGCGGCGAAACATCTATAGCGCCGGGTCCCGGCTCTTGCGCTTGGCAAAGGCAAACCGGCAGCACAAACGCAAGCAAACGAAAGTTCTTCACAGTCTCAGTATGAGACGTGCGCGGCGGTGATTCGGTTAAGCTTGCTTTTCCGCCAGATCTCCAATCACCGGCAGCTTGATTTTCCTATTGTTAAAAGACGAGTACATCATGTACAGCCATAAGACGATGCCCGCCAAGCCAATAAGCGGAGAAAGAAAAATAATCAAGCCGTGCGTGAGCAGACCGAGCAAGATCCACAATACAAACCACGCCACATTCAGAAAGATGGATTGGAAGGCATGGAAGCGCACAAACTTGCTTTGATTGTATGGCGCCAGAATGAGGAAAATGATACCAGTGACGAAGCCAAACAGGTAGCACAAAGCCCCTGCGACATTGTCACTCAAGCCCGGCGCGCTCAAGGGCTGTGCCTGCTGATACTGCGGTGCCGCGTCGCCTCCGGGCGGAGGGGCCGCCGCCACTGCCGCGCCGCAGTTCGGACAAAAAGCACCCGGAGATTGGGTTCCGCAATTTGGACAATAGGCCATAATGCTTAGAGTCTAGTGCAATCCCACCGAGAATGCTAGACCGTTACAGGACTAGGCTTGTGAAGTGCAGACCGAAGTACCAAACTGACAAGTACCATCGCTACACCGAACACCGGCAACAAAAGCAGAGCCTGCTGCAAAGTGCTGCCGGCCGCAATTTTGCCGATAATGGGCGAACTGACAGCCAAGCCGATCCAACCGAACGTAATGGCGATGCCCAAAGCGGTGGCAGTCCCGCGCGGCGTGGTATCGGCCACCGTGGCCAACGCCGTCGGAAAGACCGGGGCCATGGCCAGGCCCGCGCAGAATACGGCAATCGTGAGCACCGTCGGCCCGAGGTTCTGCAGGACCGCGAAAGTGGTGATGGCAATCAGCGCGGCGGAAGCAGTGAGCACGGTGATGCTCTTCACCGTAGTAAGAATTCGAGAAACAACCACCCGACCTACTAGAATGCCGAAAGCAAAGCCGTAGCTCACCACGCCTCCAGCGCGCTGCGCAGTGAAGCCGTTGCTAATCAAGTAAATTTTGAGCCAATTCCAAACGCCGACTTCGCAAGCGACATATAAAAACAAGAAGAGCGACAGCAAAATCAGAGACGGGCTGGAAAGCAGGCTAGGAATCTCACTCGGTCGGAACGCGACTTCGCCGGAAGCTCCGGGCATCTTGGCAATGGCGTTAACGATGAGCGCAATGACCGTCAGCCCGGCCACGGCATAACACAAAACCAGCGGCGTGAAGATATAGCTGGCAGCCCAAGTAGTAACGATGCCGCCTAAACCAAAAAACAAATTCAGAAAATTGAACGCCGAGCCGCGGGCTTCCGGCGATAACGTGCCCACCAGCGAATTGGCGCCAGTTACCACAATGCCGCCACCCAAGCCCAGTACAAAATAAACGCCGAGCAAACCGCTATATCCGCCGGCATTGGGCGCGGCAAACAGCGAAGCGGCCACCAGAAACAATCCCAAAAGAAGAGCCAGTTTGTTGCCGCGTAAATCAATCACCGGGCCTGCTGAAAGCGAAGCAATGATCAGCCCGGCTGCTTGCGCAAAGCCCAACGTGCCTTGTTGTTCCGGGGTGAGCGAATAGCTGGGAAGAAGCGCACCCAGCATGGGCGCAATGAGTCCATAAACGAAAATTGCTAAAATTGCCGCTGTAATAAGCACGAAACAAATGTTATCAAACCGCCAAGCCCGCTAGCGCCAGAGACGCTACCGCATCGGCTGCCTGCTCGCAGTCCACGCGCGAAACGTCCATGTGCGTAACCATGCGCATGTTCGTCGGGCTGATACTATTCGCCAGGATTCCCTTCTCTTTTAGCCCACGGCTGAACTCGTCCGCGCTGATTCCCAGACCGGAGACATCGAAGATCACAATATTGGTGCGAACCTTAGAGGCGTCGATCTTGATGGGGTGAACCGCGCTCAAGCGCTCCGCCAGGAAGCGCGCGTTCGCATGATCCGTTGGCAAGAGGGCCGGTGATTCCTCCAGGGCGATCAATCCCGCCGCCGCCAGCACGCCGGCCTGCCGCATGCCGCCGCCCAAACGTTTGCGATACAACCGCGCGCGGTCCATCGCTTCGCGCCTTCCAACCAGCAAGCTGCCCACCGGCGCGCCAAGGCCCTTGGAAAGGCAAAACATCACCGAGTCCGCGTCGCGCGCGATACGCGCCACCGTGCTCTTAGAAGCGGCCGCCGCGTTGAAGATTCGTGCGCCGTCAATGTGCACTTTCAAGCCGCGCGCGTGCGCTTCGTGGCAGATCTCGTCAATGGTCTCCTGCGGATAAACCATGCCGCCGGACATGTTGTGCGTGTTCTCCAAGGCAATCAAAGTGGTGGGAGCGTTGTGCGGCCCTTTGGGGCGAAGCTTGCCGGCAATCTGTTTCCATCTGAGAATGCCATCGGGCGCTTCAATCGGCCGGGCGAGACAGCCGGCAAACCAAGCCATCATCGATAGCTCCCAATCCAAAACGTGCGCGCGCGCGTCGCAAATCACTTCTTCGCCATGATCGGTGTGCAGCTTAATAGCGATGACATTGCCCATCGTGCCGGTCGGCACAAACAATGCCGCTTCTTTGCCGAATATTTCAGCCGCGCGCGCCTCGAGTTTGTTGAGCGTAGGATCTTCGCCGTAAACATCGTCGCCCACCTCGGCATTCGCCATGGCCAAGCGCATCGCCACAGTAGGCTTAGTTACCGTATCGCTGCGTAAGTCAATCAGTCGCTCAGACATTCAGGAACTCCTGGAATATTTCGTTCGAGACTAACACGGCTGCTGCCGTCAGCCGCAAGCGTGCACCCGCGCGCTCCAGCATGCCGGCGCGCTCCCACTTCTCAATCGGTTCGGCGAAGTTTTGCCATTCCGCCGCTGTCGGTTCAATGCCATCCAACAATCGCAAGCCCACAAAAAAGCGCTCTTCCTCGGCATTGCTGCGCGTGCAAGCGGGTTTCTCGCCGCTGAAATAGCCATCGAGCGCTTCTGCATTGCTCCAGCGCGTTTGCCCATCGAAGGAATGTGCATCCAACCCGAAACCGATATACGGCTCGAGCAGCCAGTACTTTAAGTTGTGCCGCGATTCGAAACCGGGCCTGGCATAATTCGATATCTCATAATGGTGATAACCCAAGCGCCGCAACCGAGACGATGCCCTTTCGTACAACTGCGCCGTCAATTCGTCATCGGGCACGTGCGGCGCGCCGTAGCGCTGTCCGCCCAGCAAAATCTCGTTGCCCAACCGGCTATCTTCGTCGATCTCGAAAATGTAGAGCGAAACATGCGGCGCGGCAAGCTCTTCTACCCACCGGAGCGACTCGTCCATCGACTCCAGTGTTTGCTCCGGCAAACCGGCAATCAAATCGATATTTATATTTTCGACGCCGCCGTTTCGCAGCAAAGCTACTTCGCGTCCGACTATTTCGCAGTCGTGCCTGCGGCCGGTTTGGCGCAATTCCTTCGTCACGAAGGACTGCACACCCAGGCTCACCCGATTGATTCCGCAGTCACGCCAAGCCTCAACGGCTGCGCCCGTAACATCGCCCGGCGCGCATTCAAGCGTAACCTCAGTCAGATGTTCGCGGGGAATCGCGGCCATGATCTCTCGCAGCAAATCCAGCGGCATCAAACTCGGCGTACCGCCGCCGAAATAGACCGTCTCCGGCTGCCACAACCATTTATGGCCGTGGATCTCCGCCAGCAACCCTTCCCGGTACCGCGCGACGATCTCCGGCCCGCTCACCCCCGAAGCGAAATTACAGAAAGTGCACTTCTGCCTGCAGAACGGATAAGAAATGTATACGCCTGGCACAAAATTAAAGGTGGAATTCTTCGCCCAAATGCTTGCCAATCGCGGCCGCGACCATCTGCTCCAAAGTTTGCCCCGTGTCGGGCAGGACAAAAGCTCTTTGGGGCGGAATCCATTCAAGCTTGAAGCTCTTCGAATGGGCCGAAACCCAAATTTGGCGAACCGGCGAATTCGGACTCACTACGAAACGCGCCTTTGGCTCTTCAAACTCAATCGTCAGCGCGCCCGCGTTGAAATCCGGCTCAAAATCATACTCGTCCGTGGCGGCCGACAATTTCTTGTAGAGAGATTCCAGCGCCAGGTCGCACTCTTTCTTGAATTCCTGTTCGTCCATGCTCAATTTCCATTGTCGCTGAACCAAGTTTAAACATTCGCCGTAACTTTCCCCGCTTGAATGTCATCTGGTAAAGGCGGCCTTTAGAGCTATGCAGCCTTCGTGTGTTCGCCAAGACCAAATCCCGGGAACGAGTGCGCTTTTTGCCGACTATTTATACCAGTTCGACAAGCTAAGCGCTTTCTTCCCTTACAGTTCATGGCATGCGGATGCCGTCGCCTCGGCCGCCCAATCGGTCTCATTTCCAGCCGAGCGGCGAACGCAAATCGTAGCCGCCCTCGCCAAACAGAACCATAATCCGGCCGCCTTAGCGAAACTGGCCCAACCGGATACGGTGGCCATCGTCACAGGCCAGCAGGTTGGTTTTTTACTAGGTCCGGCCTATACCATTTTCAAAGCTCTCACCGCCGTTAAACTTGCTGATTATTTGAATGGGCAAGGCATATCGGCTGTGCCCATTTTCTGGTGCGCGACGGAAGACCATGATCTCGCCGAAGTGGATCACGCCTGGCTTTTCAATCACGACGCGACGCCATCCAAAGTTGGTTTAGCCGGTAGTCTGGTGAACGGCGGACCGGTCGGCGACGTCGCACTCAACGAAATTCCCCTTCCTGAAATACGTTCGGCGCTCGGAGACTTGCCATTCGCGGACGAGGTGATGAAGCAGATCGGCGCTGCTTACCAACCCGGCGTCACGCTCGGCGCAGCGTTTCGCCAGCTGCTGGAAGAAACGCTCAAAGGGCTTGGCTTGCTGTATCTCGATCCGTTAACCGCGCCCGTGCGCGCAGTGGCCGCGCCGTTCCTTTGCGATGCCGTGCAACGGGTCCCTGAATTGCTGAACGCCTTGCGCGCCAGAAATAACGAAATCGCCACTGCCGGCTATCACACGCAGGTTCATATCGACGACGATTCCTCTCTGTTCTTTCTGCTCAATAACGGGCGTCGCTGGCCGATTCGTTGGAAAAACGGCCGCTTCACTAGCAAAGAGTCGTCCTATGCTCCCGCGGAACTGGGCGCCTTGACTGGACAGCTTTCGCCTAACGCACTATTACGGCCCGTCATGCAGGATTATCTTCTGCCCACCGCCGCTTACGTGGCGGGTCCCGCCGAAACCGCTTATTTTGCGCAAAGCGCCGTGCTGTACGACAGGCTTCTCGGTCGCATGCCGGTCATTTATCCTCGTAACGGCTTTACGCTGGTTGACGCGCGCGCCGCCAAACTTCTCACGCGTTACGACGTGAGGGTGCCAGACCTGCTCGGCCACCGCGACAATGTGAAAGGTATGCTGGCCGCTCGTTTGGTGCCGCCCGCCTTGAGCGAGCAAATCAAAGCCGCTCACGCAGCGGCTTCGCAAGCGTTGGCCCAGTTGCAAAGCGGCTTACAGCACTTTGATCCAACTTTACAGGCCGCCACAGGCAAGAGCACTGCGAAGATCGCCTATCAATTCGCCAAGCTCGAACGCAAAATCGCCCGCGAAACCATGCGCCGCGATGAACGCGCCACCAAAGACGCCGATTACTTGCTCAACTTAATCTATCCGCAGCGCCATTTGCAGGAGCGTTTCTATTCCATCATTCCGTTCCTGGCCAAACATGGCTTCGATCTGCCCCGCGAATTGCTTTCGCAAATTCAACTGAGTTGTCCGGACCACATGCTGCGCGCGTTTTAAACTGGTGGTTGCCTTCTCGCCGTTCATTCATCCGCTCGCTGTGCTCGACCCTCCCCGTTTTTTCGCTAGATCAACTTCTTTCGGCCGCGCCGCTGGGCGTGCAATTCGTCAACGTAGCGAAAAACGCCGGACTGACGAAGGAAACGATTTACGGCGCTGAACAAAGGAACCGTTTCCTGCTCGAGACCACGGGTTGCGGCGTGGCTTTTATCGATTACGACGATGACGGCTGGCTCGACCTTTTCTTTGTCAACGGCACGCGCTTCGAAACCAACTTTCCCAAGGGTTCGGAACCCATCAGCCGCCTGTATAAGAACAATCGCGACGGCACGTTTACCGACGTTACTCTGAAAGCTGGCCTGGCACGCACCGGCTGGGGCCAAGCTGTCTGCGCCGGCGACTACAATAACGACGGCCGCGTGGATTTGTTCGTCACATATTGGGGCAATTGCGCCCTCTATCACAACAACGGTGACGGCACCTTTACCGATGTAGCGGAAAAAGCCGGCGTGACCACGCGCACGGCAACTGGCCTGCAACGCTGGAACACCGGCTGCGCCTTTCTCGATTACGACCGCGATGGGCATCTTGATCTTTACGTGGCGAATTACATCGACTTCGATCCCAAAACTGCCCCACTCCCGGAAAGCGGCCCCTGTCTTTACGAAGGTTTTATGGTGGCTTGCGGTCCGCCCGGATTGCAAGGCGGTAAAGACATTCTCTTCCACAACAACGGCGACGGCACCTTCACCGATGTTTCCGAAAAAGCCGGCATCTTGAAGAAGCAAGGCACCTATGGTCTCGGCGTCCTCGTGGGCGATTTCGATAATGACGGCTGGCCCGATATCTACGTCGCGGACGATTCGGCCCCTTCGGCGCTCTTCAAGAACAACCACGATGGCACCTTTACCGACATCGCCCTCGAAGCCGGCGTAGCGTTCGGCGCCGACGGCAAGACCCAGGCCGGCATGGGCGTAACAGCGGCGGACATATTAGGCAACGGCCAGCTCGAAATTTTCAAAACCAACTTTGCCGGCGATACCTCCACGCTCTACCGCAACCTCGGCAATGATAATTTTGAAGACATGACATTCCAATCCGGCATGGGCCGCAACACTCGATTCCTGGGCTGGGGCGCATGCTTTTTGGATTTCGACAACGACGGTTGGCCGGATGTGATGACGTGCAACGGGCATGTTTATCCCGAGATGCGTGAGAAGGCGAGCGAGTCAGGTTACCGCGAGCGCAAGGTGCTGTACCACAACTTAGGAAATGGGAAATTTCAGGATGTCTCGCTCGAAGCCGGCCCTGGCATTCTGGAAATGGTAGCCGGCCGAGGTTGCGCCGTCGGCGACTTCGATAATGATGGCAGCCAGGATGTTGTGGTGAACTGCGTGAACGACGTTCCACAGTTGCTCCATTGTGAGTCGACATTGAAGAATAACTGGCTCAAGGTGAAAACCGTGGGCACAAAATCCAACCGTTCCGGTATTGGCGCGCGCGTGTTCTGCCAGCCCGAGGGCGAGCACCGCCAAATGGACGAAGTGCGCAGCGGCGGCAGTTACTTTTCGCAGAGCGATCTGCGCCTGCACTTCGGATTGAATAAGGCGAAAAAGGCGGATATCGAGGTGCATTGGCCGAGCGGAGTAGTAGATAAGATCGAGGGAGTGGCGGCGAATCAGGTCGTAACCGTGGTCGAAGGTCAACAGCATTAGGCTGTCTCCCGCTTGTGTCACTATTGAGTTATGGCGGAAAGAACGCATGGCGAGCGTATCGACCGTTTGGAGCAAATAGTCCAGATCCTTGCGGAAGACCAAATTTCTCTACAGAAATTAATAGCCGACTTGGCTACCGAAACCCGGCGCGGTTTTGAACAGGTGAGCGAGCAGTTCAAGGAAATCAAGGAGCAGTTCAAGGAAACCGACCGGCGCATGCGCGAAACCGACGAGCGCATGCGGCAGACTGACGCCCGAATCGACAAACTTGTCGTTGCCTTGGGCGAATTTATCAGCCGCTCATCTCTATAATGACAATTGATTGACGGTTCTTCTCGCACTCTCGGCCGCGCTTTTCCTAACTTCCCAAACGCCTTTAGAACTGGCCAACAAAGCCGAAACCCTCATCCGCGCTGGCCACGCGCCCGACGCCTTCCCGCTTCTCGAACAGGCCGCTAACGCTCCCGGCGCTACCGCCGAATCCGAGGACCGCATTGGCTTCCTGTTAGCCGTCCTGGGGCGCAGTGCGGACGCGCTGGGTCATTTTCAGAAATCCATCTCCCTTAACGCCGATTATGCGCCCGCGCATTATCACCTCGGCGCTGCTCTCTTCGTCGCCAAGGACTATAGCCGCGGCTTGCCGGAACTGCAAGCCGCCGTCAAACTAACGCCCACTTCTTTCGACTATCGTTACCGGCTCGGCTGCGGCTATCTGGAAATGGGCGATTTCGAAAAAGCCGCCGTTGAATTGAAACAGTCGGCCGCCCTCGACTCCACACGGCCCGAGGCTTGGTCTCAACTCGGGCTCGCCCTGCGCCGCCGCGGCGATCTGGTCGGCGCGGTCGACGCCTACGCCCGCGCCGTAAAACTTAAGCCGCAGGACGACGACCTCCGCAACAGTTACGCCGCCATGCTCGTTCAAACCCGCCAAGCTGCTCGTGCTCTTGAAGAATCGCAGAAGGTCCTCACACGCGACGGCTCAACGCCTGCTGCGCGCATCAACGCTCACATGAACATGGGCTACGCCTATTTGAATACCGGGGAATTCGAAAAGTCGGAGACCGCCTACCGCGCAGCTGTGGCGCTCGATCCCGCCTCGCCGGCAGCGCATTACGATCTGGCGATCGCGTTAAAGATGAAGGATCAGATCGAAGCTTCCCAGGTAGAGTTCCAAAAGGCCATCGACCTCGATCCAACGCTAGCGGAGGCCCACTACTCCCTCGGAATCGCTAACTGGCAGTTGGGCGACTTTGCGGCGGCGATCGCACAAATGAAAGCCGCTATCGCGTTGCAGCCCGCTTACGCTGAAGCGCATTACATGCTGGGCATCACCCTCAAGCAAAACGGCGATCTGGACGCTGCCATTCCCGAACTGAAGGAAGCCATACGGCTCGATCCCACGACGCCCGGACCGTTCAACACGCTCGGCCAGATTTTGCGCATCAAGGGCGATAAAGCCGGCAGTGAAGAAGCTTTTGCCACCGGTGCCCGCCTCAAGAAAGACAAGGACGCTGAGCTAATGAACAATCTGGAACAAGGCATGCGCGGAGGCGTATTCCCCAAGCCGTTGGAAGGAGCAAAGTAACCGCGGCGCTCTCAAAAAATAAGAGCCGGACCGATTGCCCGGTACGGCTCTCTTGTTTTAGCTAAGACTACACCTAGAAATTGACAGTTCCGGAGAACTGCAAACGGCGCATGTAGCCGCCGGTGCCGGCGGCCAAGCCTGTGATTTGCCCAACGTTGGCTTGATCAATG
>Ga0302319_10017228_pt1 | contig 13248 bp, 11 predicted proteins | sample Bog_T0_2_FD_203319 | JGI IMG/M metagenome (GOLD analysis project Ga0302319, IMG submission 203319) | Peat permafrost microbial communities from Stordalen Mire near Abisko, Sweden - Bog_T0_2 | ecosystem: Environmental > Terrestrial > Soil > Wetlands > Peat | place: Sweden: Abisko, Stordalen Mire...
TTGGATGGAAGGCCCCGAAGCGTCCCGGCGTTCGATAGGTCTATGGTCTCAGGAATTGCAGCCATATTGTCGCCCAAGTGCTGCGTGTTCGATCCGCGCCATGACACCACGACGAATGCGGCGACAATCAAGAGACAACAACCAACGGCGGCCGTGAAAACCAGTCTTCGCCGGCGCGACTGATGTTGGGACCGTAGTTCGAGCAGTCTTCTCATGCAGACAGGACAATTCGCTGCATGATCCACTCTCGGATCCGACAGGGCGATCTGTTTGGATTGTTGAGCAACGCTCTCCAAGAACGCTTCATCAGGACAGGGGCCGACAGGCGCAGTTTTCCCGTCAAGGACACGTTCCTGATGTTGCCTTGTGACCCAATCATCAAGGCGATCTTCCGCACGAGAGAACCAAAGCAATTTCATCAACATTGAGACAATTCTCCAGGCTGGGAGAGATTACGGAGCAACATCTCCATCTCCCGGATATAGGCTCGCCGAACGGCAGTGTGGTCCATTTCGAGATCCTCAGCAATCTTCCGCCACGAATACCCCAAGGCGCGCCATTTTACAATCGATTGGGCAAGGGGTGAAAGGCGCTCCAATAGCTCTCTTCCATAGACCCTCTGCTCTGCCTCTGGTTGACCAATATACAACTTTTCCATATCGATCAACGACCCATATGGAATCTCCAGACGCCGCTTTGCGGATTGCTGCTGCGCACGGCGTTTAATGACGCTCTTGATGCGCGCCGTCAACTTCATCTCCGGGCACTCCGCATGCCGGAGGATGTAGCTCGCCGCATTTTCTACCGCGTGATCCATGAGGTCATAAGCGGCGGCGTGATCGTAGAGATATGTCCAGGCGCAGCGGATCGCATAAGGCCAAGCTGCCTTTGCAGCGGCCTCCAGTTTTTCATTTGAAACCGGGCTTCCAGTCGAATGTGCCCAGCTCCATGTTGGCTCTTTCCAGTTGCTGCCTTGTGGCTGCATATGAGAGCGTCCGTCACACTTGGGGATAACCACCACACATCTTGAGATGTTTGGACCGGCGCCAGATTGTTACGGTAGCAATAAAACTTCACCTGCCTGCCCCAAACACCCGACGAAAGTGCCTTTAGTAGTTACAGGGAAAGATGCGACGAAACGTCCCGCGGCAATCAAGACATCGTTTCGCTGTTGAGCCACGGTGAAGCATGATCCAGATTCTGCCACAACAGGAGGCGCATTTCAAGTAGGAATCGATGGAGTTCGCCGCCGTACGTTTGCGAACAGGAGATGATAGCCATCCGTTGGAGATAGAGACTTGCCAAGCTAACTGCGACTGCGGTGGCGCGGCGAATCCATGTAATTGTTGCCTTCAATCAACCTGACTCAAGGAGAAAGAAGATAAGGCGGAGCATGACTCCGCATCTCGCTGTTCGCTTCAGAAATGATCAATAGGGATAGGGGTTTCTCTGCATCTCCCCATTGCCGAGGTGTCCCCATGACTGCTGAACACAGACCGAGGTCGTCTGATGTTTGGGGCCCAGATGCCACAGCTTTGGCAATCCAGGCCCGTGTGCTTTCAGGCCATAAACTCGACCAACTGGTTCGCCGCTTGCAACGGCAAACTGGCCGGTCCAGGGAGGCGTGTTGGCGATTTGTGCTCCAGATTGGTTTGAACAGTCGGGACGAGCACCGGCGCTGGACCGAGGAAGAAGTCGAGTCCCTCCGCGAGCAACTCGCCTCGCATTCGGTCGAGGAGACCGCCAGCATCCTTGGCCGCAGCGCGAATGCCATTCGCTGCAAATTGCGAAGGCATGATTTGAAGGTCAAGGAAATCCGTTGCGACTGCTTTTCGGTCGAGGCGCTGGCGCGGACCCTTCGCGTGAGAAAGTCAGAAATTCACGCTTGGATCGAGGCGGGGTGGCTGGAGGCAACGACGCAGATCACTGGCAAGCGACTGACCCACATAATCACGCCAGAGGCATTCCGCGCCCTTTACACACATCACCTCCGCGATCTATTGGAGCAAAAGAGGGTTCCAAACATCGCGCTGTTCGAGGCGTTCTACAACTACTGCTTCGTACCGAAGCACACCATAGGAACGCAACTACTGACCGTTCGCAGGGACAAACGCGAGCGTGAGGCTTTTGCAGCGACACAGGAGGGCAGCGAACTCGATGACGAAAACGATGAGAGCGAGGATAACCGCTTCGATCTCAAAGTGGACTTGCCGTTTGCTGGTGATGGAGATGAAACGGAGGCCTTGATGGAGTAGTTCCAAACTCGCGTCAGTCAGCGGTTTTGGTCTGGTCCTCCGGCCAGAGGGACAGTGACGTCCTATTGGTTTATTTGCTTTCCAAGCTCAGCCAGCGTTCCGATAATGCTATCGAGAGCGGACGGTTCTACTGGGCATCCCGCTCCGTTCAAGGCAATGTTTTGAGTTTGTCGCACGCGATCTTTGTACCCTCATTGCACGCCCTCTGATAAAACGAACGTGCTTGGACAAAGCCCTTGCTTACGCCCACTTTGCCTCGCTCCTCGTAGAAGTCTCCAAGTTTGACGCATCCGTCCATATTTCCACCGGAACATCCTTCGCGATAAAAAGCCATTGCCTGAACAGAGTTCCGGGGTACGCCTTCGCCATTGGAATAAAGGTTACCGAGCATTGTGCAGCCGACCATCGTTCCGGCATCGCATGCCTTCTGATAAAGCAAGCGCGCTTCAGAGTAATCTCGGTTGATCCCGTAGCCACTTTCGTACAGCCTACCTAAGAGCGCGCAACCGGTCATATATCTGCCGTCACAGGCTTTCTGAAACAAAATAATCGCCTTTGAGTAGTCTTGGGCGACGCCACGGCCACTATAGTAGAGGGAGCCGAGCATGACGCATCCGACCAGGCTTCTTTTGTCGCAGGCATCCTGGAATAGAGCGGTCGCCCGCGAGTAGTCTTGTGGGACTCCATGGCCGTTACTGGACAAAGAACCGAGTCCAGCGCACCCGTCCATGTATCCGCCATCGCATGCCTTCCGATACAAGGTGTTTGCCTGTGCAAAGTCCTGAGTAACACCATGTCCCCACTCGTACAAAGAGGCGAGCCGTACACAGCCGTCCCAGTACGCTGCGTCGCATGCCCTCTGCTCAAGCGCACGTGCATGTCCATAATCCCGAGCTACGTCATCGCCATTGGTGTAAAACCCGCCGAGTTCGCTGCATGCTGACATTTCCCCGGCATCGCAGGCCACCTGGTATAGGTTCATGGCTTTTGCAGTGTCCCGCTTAACTCCTTGGGCATAATCGTACATATGGCCAAGCTTTGCGCAACCAGCCATGTTTGAAGTCGTGCAAGCATTCTCAAAATGGACGAGTGCATTCGAATAGTCTTGGGAGATACCATCCCCCGAGTAGTACATATTCCCGATAGTAGCCTCGTCGTTCGGGCAAATCGAGGAGCTGAACACCTTGCTCACAACCTCCAAAGAAGTTCTCCGGAGTTGGAATGTTCCATTTTGGGATGGACCGTTTTGCACAGAAACTAAGTAAGTTCCGTTGAAGTTACTCGATTCACTCCGGCCTTTAAAGCCTATGACGAAAAAAGTGCTTGAAACATCGAACGTTACTTGCGAACCCTCAATCCGGCCTTTTAGGTAGCCGCTGCCGCCGAGCGGCGGCTTTACGGCCATACAGCCTTCAATGGCACCATGGCTGTTCTGGCGAAAAGAAACTGTAAAATCGGACGATAGTCCCCCTGTTAGATTGTGTACCACTCCTGTATATGTCCCCCCGAAGTCCTCCTGCACTGTGAATGCTTGTCTTAAACCAAATATGCATAGGAGAACTAAGGTCAAAAGCACAACCGCAACCAAAATAGACCTCTTACTTATTCGTTCGTGAGGGACTTGAAGTGAAGCTCGGTTGGTCGCTTTTGGTTGCGGCGCGGACATAGGTTGTGCGAGAGGCTGTGGGGGCGGTGCGGCATCGGCAACAGGAGGAGCCTTTTGTTGCTCGGGCGGAGGGGCATTCATGGCCCCGCCACAATTGAAGCAGTAGACCGAACCAGTTGGGTTCTTTGTTCCACACTTGGGACAGTTCATGAGAGAATCCCCGTTTCGACGCTTGATCACCTTCTCCGTTTTGAATGTCCGTCCCGACAACATTTATTCAGGAGCAAAGGCCATTCGAAGAGAGATTGTTGCTTTACGAATTCACGAAGGATGCAAGCCGGTTGTCTTTGTACAAAAAGTCGAGAAGAGGTCCTAAACATACGGCATTCCATGTGTCCCGCAGTGAGAACTGGGTCCATATATTCTTGTTCCGAGAATATAAACGAATGTTCCCCTCACTGAAGGAGTGTCCTCCAAAGTCTCCCCAGGCCAAATGCTGGTAGCTTTGCTCACGTTCGGCCACGGACTTTCCGCCAGCCATCGATACCCAGGCATTGAGCAACCCCTTCTGAACTGCTCCATATGAATTTGAACGGTGTAGACCATTTCTGTCGAATGTAACAGTCGCGATCTGAAATCCAGGGCCATCGCTGAGATTTGCAAGGAAGCTTTCAAGAAGCGGGACAACTACCGCCGGATAAAGAGCGCTTAGCGTTGCTTGATAACGAGATTCGACCGTTGCTGAGCTGGCGAAAGCCGAAGTGCATTCTATCAACATACTGGAACTTCGATCAGACAGCCAGACTGCATATGACCGTGAAGTGCGAATTCCATTCACGTAGTGTTTGAAGATTCCGTAACGAATTCCGACTATCTCATCACACTTTAGATTCTGATAACCAAACGAAACTCTGGTGTTGCTGATTACCAGCAACGTGCCGTTGATGTCAACGTTGCCAATGATCTGTTCCGCCGATGCAGGCTTGCGAACTGGAGCAGACTCGACTGGCTCTGCGGTCGATTTACTAATATCTCTACCGCAGTTGAAGCAGTGCATCGAGCCAAGCGGGTTCTCTGTTCTACAGTGCGCGCAGACCATATTTAGATCCTGGTATCGACAAAAACGAAGTTGTTAATCTGTGAGTTCCCGAGCGAGATGATGTCGCCGTTCGAGAGAGCGCGACTTGCAAGACTGATGTCTTCTTCATCGGAAGACGTGGGGGCTGAAACAAGTTCATGGTTGAGGTAAGTGCCGCAGGTGCTTCCTTTGTCCAAAATCCAGTAATCGTGCTTGGTGACCCCTTCCCTGCGATAGATGACGCAGTGAACGCGCGACACTTCACGTGGAGTTAGTGTTGTCGCATCGTTCACGAAGACATCCACGGGACGGTCAAGGGGCTCTTCGAGTACAGTCGCCAAGCGTCCAATTACGATCTCATCGCACATAAGCGAATGCACACCCTGCGTATATGGACCAGCTCCGATTAGGTAGACTCCTGGCGCGAGGTGGCCGAGAACGGATCTGATCTTCTTTGCTCGTGCAACTTGCCCTTCGGTCATAAAGAGGGCCAAGTCAGACAAACGGGCGCTGGAACTGAGTGTCGCAAGTTTTACCGCAATGGCGCTTAGTCCGGTGCTCATCCCTTGGGCCCCCTTGCTCGGACTGTACTGCCCCCATATCCGCGGGCCTGCTGTGCATGTGGCATCAGAGCCCATAGTTGCCGACATGCTGTTCGTAACCCATCAATGTTGTTGCTATTGATCGCTCGGTCCGCATGCTGGAACCAGAGTGTTGCCTGGGTCTGGTCAAGCATTTCTCCTTTATGTGCCAACAGGTAGTCCCGGTTACCGATCCAGAAATCAGGGCTGTCCGCGGAGATGCGCATACGCAGTTCATACATATCATTCACCTTGCGCCGCAATATATCCGCGTTTCCGTTCATTGCTGCTTCAACCTCAGGACGAAGCAAAGCAAATGCCTTCTGATGTTGTGCAGAAGCACCTTCGACAATTTCCTCGGTCCACGTTATCTCCTGTTGGGCTTCGACTATCAGCTTCGGGCCTTCCAGCGCATCCTCGATGCGCTGGAGTACAGCCTTGACCACAAGAAGCTGCTCATCGCACCGTACAGCATCTGACTTGTCGCCAGCCGCCAGCAGTCGCGAGACCTCTCCAATTGCATTCTCTTTTGTAATCTTGTCGAGGTCGGCTGCGATGTCGCCCTGGATCGCTTCTGGCATTTCCCTGGCTTGTTCTAGGCGCTTTTTCTGCTCCTCAAACTCCTTCTTCAGTTCTTCGAACGGACGCGGTTGCTTGATCAGTCCGTCAAGTGAAACAGTGAACTCCTCGTCTAACAGGTTGACCAACACGGTGCCGGTGATATGTTGAGATGCATCAATTGAAAGTCGTATCTCAATCTCGCTTCCAGCGGGTAAATCGTACTTAAGTGAGCCAGCGGGGATGATCAATTCACCAATTTTCCGGTTCAGATATGCATGATCCGGTTCGTTACCTTGGATGAATGGAATTCTCAAATGGGACTTTGGATCACCCTTACGAAGCAGTAGGGCAGTCCGGTGAAACGCACTGGTCTTGGCTGGCAGCGGGGTTCCTTTCTTAAAAAGAACGTCAACCTTGTCATCAGCCATCGCGATGCCAATATCATAGGGAAGTGGCGGGTCGGTGATCACAAGGCCCACAGTATAGGGAAAGGTTGAAGGTTGCAGAACAACCTTTCTACCCGACGGGTCGTACAGTTCTGCGTGAAAAGTATTCTGGACTTCTCGCTCAGCCCTAAGATTTGCGATAAAAGTGCCTGTTGCGCTGAGTGGAAGTTTGCCGCTATCCCAAGGAGGCAGGGCATCAGGATTCAACAGACGGATTACAAATCCTTGAAAGGAGGTTGTGCCGCGACCTTCAATTCTTCCAGCGATGAGTGGCTCTATGTCGTTCCCGATCGGCTTGTATTCGAGGCTCAAGGTGAACTCGCCAGCCTTTGCCTGGGCGCGAACTTCAGGCCTCCGCTGGCCGCCTGCGAAAAGTGCTGCACCTTGTGCGACAACAGTTAAGGGGTCCACAGAAAAATCGATCGGAATACCGAGGCCCGCCTCGCTGTCAGGCAAAAGCTCACGGAGCAACGGGGTAACGGTTGGCCCACCAACCAGAACCACCCTAGAAATGTCACCTGGGCCAAGCTTCTGCTCCTGCAATACCTTCCGGCAAATGTTGATGGTTTTTACAAGGTGAGGCTCCATGAGGCGCTCAAGTTGACTGCGGGTGATTATTACGTCGAGTAAAACGGGCTCCCCGGAATCATCTACACAAATGAACTCGCCAGCAAGCTCGTAAGTATGGTCCCGTGTAAGCGCAATCTTCGCTTTCTCAGCATATAACTTGAGTTTGGCGAATGCAGCGCGCCATTTTTCGCTGCCTCGGTGAAAATTAGAAAGGCTAAATGAAGAGAGTGTTGGAACAAGAATCTGCTCTACTACATCCCAGTCAATAAGCTTTCCACCTAGATTCATGTCGCCGCCGTGGTTCACGACTTGAATTGCGCCATCGTGAACATGCATGACTGCCGCATCGAACGTCCCACCTCCAATGTCGTACACGAGCCAGAAAGCATTGTCACTGTGATTCTGAAAGCCGTATGCGAGGGAAGCGGCAATGGGTTCTTGCAAAAGTGGGCAGTATAAGATTCCGGCCAATTGAGCTGCTCGGCGGGTAGCTTCAGTTTCAGGAAGGTCGAATGCCGCTGGCACTGTGATAACAGCAGAGTCAAGGATCTCACCGTTGTTGCTTCGCATCACGTCTTCTTTGAGGGATTTCAGAACCTCGGCGGACAGTTCTTCGGGCTTGAAGGATCGATTCTGGTTCTGAAACGACGTTGTATGTGCCTTCCCCATCATCAGCTTGAACTCGATTGCCCCATTCCTAGGATCAGAAAGCGCGCGCTCTTTGGCTGCACGCCCAACACGCAGGGCGCCATTCTTCTCAATCCAGACCGCTGACGGTGTGAATTGCTCATTCTCATTGTTCCGAATGATGCGGGGGCCAGTCCGATCGAACACTGCAATACTGCTGTTCGTTGTGCCAAGGTCAATTCCATAATCAATCGTCAGTCTAGACATTTTCGCCGACCTCCTGAGCTTGTTCAGGTGTCGCCACGACGATCTGCCCCATTTGAATGCGGATGCCCTTGATATACACGGTCGGCCGTATCGTTTCGACAACGACGTCTCGGCTGATCCCCGCTGTTGGCTGAAATGCGATTACTTCGAGTGATTGTCCAGAGTCGAAGGGTTCATTTGTGTGGTTTTGAATTTTCACACCAAGTTCTTCCAGGTACTCCGAGAGCTGGTCAATATGACGGGCGATCGGACGGAACTCATCTTTTCTCTCATTGGTAACAGGATCGCAACTCTTCCTTTGAAGCGCCCAGGCAACGTTTGCTAAATCGACAATAAGCGTTGGCCGGAATTCGAGGCGGACATGATTGTCCTGTGTAGGCGACAAGGGAGTACCTGCGAGCGCGTTAGCCTCTGGAACGCCCGTTTCCCCAATTCTGAAAAGTTTGCCGATGTTTTTCATTGCGACCTCAAGTGGGCATTGTAGTTGTCGATCATTTCATTAGTTGCACTGAGCAGGGATTTGTAAGATTGAAGCGATGAGTTGTATTCCTCCACAAGTTCATTATGACTATCTACAGCTGAGTTGTGCCGGCGTCTCGTAGCCTCGTAAAGATCGACATCGACATCTTCTCCGAGGTCGTGGTTGCGTTTTATCTCCCGCAGTTTGGCTTCGTCTGCATCAATCTGAGAAGAGAGTTCATTGAGGCGGCTCTTGTAGTCGGAGAGGTCAGCGTCCATTTGACGCAACTTCCTCTGGTTTTCTTCAATTTCAGCTTTGACTTGAGCGGACTCTGTGCTCTGGAGAGGCTCGCTGGCCTTCGTTGCCGTTGGTGAGTCTTGGTTGGCTAGAGGGTATTGCGTGGGGCTGACCGGAGCTGATTCGGTATTCGGAGATGTTGCCGAATCGGTTGAAGGGCTCGTGATCGTTCCAGCAGGAGTGCTTTGCGTAGGTGATGTAGTTGAAGAGTCGCTGCTATTCGATACGATCGCAATTATGATGAATAGACCGATAAGCGCAAGAAGCCCGAACAGGGCTTTTCTACCGGCGGGTGTGACTCCAGTTGACGAAGCTGGAATAGGCGGGTGGCCCTGGGAGTACTGAGGCGGAGTGGTGCTTTGTCGAGGCGGAGCCGCAGTAGATTGTGTGCGTCTTGCTGCACGCTGGCCAGCGGCATTGCGCGTGAGTTGTTCATAGTCTTCTTCCAGCCGAGAACGGAGCGAATTGCTGTTCGCGAGGGCAAGGCACTCCTCGAAAAGTTGCAGACCAGCTTCCCAATTCTCAGTTTTATTTAGATAGGCAACGAGGCATGTCCTTGCAGTGTCTGCAACAAGATCATGGGCACCATCTCTCGATGCGTCACCCAGTCCCTGCAGAAAGTTGAACGTCTGCAAGTATTTTTTCTTTTCATTTAAAAAGCGACGCACAACATCGGCGGCGACTTCTGGCGACTTGAGCGCGCGCTCTTCAGTAGCTTTGCATAGCCGAGCGAGTTCCTGATGTAGAGGTGCGAGTTTTCTGGAAAGCGCGTCTCTCACGCAACTCATGTCGAATCCAGAGTGATCCATAAGTTGCTTCTGAATCGAAGCTCGCTCAAAATCACCGGCTTCTGCCGAGGCGACCGCAATTTCTGCATTGAGAAGCAGCAAAGCCAATGGCAGAGAAGTCCAGATCATTTCTGCGGTTTCAATACCGAGCCGTGGGTCATTGATTTCACGGATACGATCGGCGAGAGCGTCCCAGAATTCATGCTGCTTATGCAGCCGGGACCAGTAGGATATTGACGCTTTCCATGCGGCCGTCGGATCAGTGCATTGAATAGAGAGCTTCGATGACCAGTTTGGAGTGTGGGAGAGTGCACGAATGTGATTCAGGATTGCAAGATTATGGATCGCAATCGCTGTTTTTCGTTCAAGTATCTTTTTCGTCGGAAGGAGTTCCTTCCTATCATGTTCGGATCGGGCAATTTCAATTTGTGCTAAAACGCTCTCCAATTCTCGCTGCCCGTCCGCGAGTTCTCCCCAGATCTTCTCTGCTCGCGTGATCTCGCCTGCGTTCATGGCAGCTAGTGCGGGGTCGTGGCCCCCCTGGTGAGCGGTTGGCCAGAACCAGAAAAACTCTTGGAGGAGTCGTTGTTCAGGGACTTTCAAACACTGTAACGCTGTACGAACTTCCTCAGCCGATGGTGGTGCCGTTGAGAATGAACTTGCAGCGGCTTCAGCAATTCCGAATCCCTTGGCAATCATTTCCAGGCGTTCAGCTGCCTTTGAGATATCGCGGAGAGATGAATCAATCAACAAACCGGTCAATCGGAAAGCATTATGGTCGTATAGTTGCGGTTCTACCATCTCCAGCAAGGCTTCGTAGTCGCCTTCTGCTGGCCTGAATCGGCGCGGAAGAACTCCGTTCTCGGTCACAGGATTCGATGGTTTTCCTTCTGTCTCGGTGTCAGAGATGGGTGAGCCGATTTCACGGTGAACCTCAGCAACGAAGTCATCATCTTCAAACGGAAAATTGACAGCTGCACAGTCGATGCCTTGCAGCCGGAGACCGCGTAGTGCCTCTCGGAAGTCGGCGTCCTTTGCCAATTCTGTGAGGAAAATGACCTTGCAGCGCGCTTTCCGTGATAGTTGCGATGCAACTTCAAACCCAGAAAGGCCAGGCATTTGCGGGTTGATGATCAGAAGTTGCGGTGGCTGAGTCTCTGCCCGGTCAATAGCCTCTTGTGAAGTGCTTGCTCCCCGGACTGCATAACCATCAACGGCGAGCAGCATCATGACGCGCTCTAGCACGCTGGAATCAGGGTCGGCGACAAGAACAGGCTTCTTTGACATTACTCACCTACATCGATATTCCTTTGCGCCATAGAGTTACACGGCCTCTGTATTCATTCCGAAGGTCGGGCAGTTTGCTGAAAGCTTCTTCCATTAAGTCGGCGGCCTCATTTAAAGTGGCTGGGTTCTGGGCTAACGCAATGGCGCGGGAAGCAATTTTCCTGGCTTCTTCTGGCAATGGTGTTGAGGCGCGGCCTAGGACCTCCTTCGATGTAGACCCGTGGTCATGGCCTCGTTCCCGTGTTTCCGCTTGCAGTTTGGGCGCCCAGGCATCTAAGTCTGCTAAGAGTTCAACAGCCGATACATAGCGTTGTTTAGGTTCGATAGCAAGGGAACGAGCGATTATGTGGTCGAGACTTGAGTCACAGATTGCGTTGACCTGGCTCGGGGGAACCAGTGACTCCTGAAAGGCCTTGGAAGTATTTAAATGGACGTAGTCATCAGGCACCTCAAAAGGGAGCTTGTCCGTGAGGAGCAAGTACAAGGTCATTCCAATAGCCCAAACATCGCCCGCGAGAGAATCACTATTCACATCGTGAAGCGCCTCAGGGGCCTTGAATTGGCGGGTGCCACGGGCAGTGGCCATGAGTGTTAACGGGTTCACCTTTTTTGCCAAACCGAAGTCAGATACCTTCGCCCTAAGCCCGTCCGCTTGATAGCCAACAAGGATGTTCTGGGGTTTGATATCGCGATGGATGATTGGCGGGTCCTGGGAGTGGGCGGCGGCAAGACCGCTGCAAACCTGTTTGACTAGGTTTACGGCTATGGGAACGGGAACGAATTGTGTTCCAAACGATCGCCAGAACCGGTCAAGACTTCCGCCGGCCACATGCTCCATTGTGAAGTACCCGAACACCTGGTCTTCGATTGTGATGGTATTTGCGTCGAAGACCCTGACGATATTCGGATGGTCGATTTTTGATAGAAGGACAGCTTCCCCCAACATATCCTGGACTTCGGCAGTGGTCAGTCCTGGAAGCTTAAAGAGCTTCAATGCCTGCCTGCCCAGGTAACGGTGTCGAACCCGGTAGACTTCAGCAAATGCACCTTCTCCGAGGAAGCGCTCGACATCGTAGGTGTCCCGAATTGTCCTGCCTTCTTCGAGGAGTGCCATTTGTGTGCCTCAATGTTGCCCATAAATTGTCAGAAACACTCAGTTTAGCCCTACATCCCATGTGCTACAAGCTTCTGCGGTCCTAGACAGATTCGGCCTTTTGTTCTTTGGATCCCCAGTACGAAAGGAATCACGCCTTCCAGATGGCCGCTAACGGTTGTCCCTTTCCCACCGCCCTAAGGCCCTCTCCAAAAGGCCCTCGACGGAGTCCTCTGGGAGCTTTTTGCGTGTTAACTCGTCACGCTCAAATGCGATGAGGCGGTCGATCTTCGCCTCATCGTGCAGGGTGATAACCCGAAGTCGTTGCCTGAGGCTCTCTCGCCGGGCCGAAGTGCTGGACTTGGAGCCACGGAACAGCCGGATCAGCCATGTGAAAATCGACATGTTTTACCCTCCGGGGGTGCGCGCGCCCGTTTGCTCGAGGACTCGCCTCAGTACACTGAGAGCCTAAAATTGCGATAATTCTAGTCTAGGCCCTAGCGGAAGTCCTGCGCGGTAAAATGAACCCTGTGAATGTGGGATCATGTGACTTTGTGACAATTGTCACATGGTTTTCAGCCACTTGCTGTTGGCGGGCTTTCACAGCCGGGTTGGCCGCGAAGCGGAAGAAGGCGCGCCTGCGCCAAAGCTGAGGTACTGTTGCCCACCAGATTAAGGAGCACGCCGCCCCGCCCGATTTCGGTTGCATCGTCCAGGCAGCTGCCCCGGAACTGAAAGTACACGTTGACACGATACAAAGAGCCCCGCCGCCCCTCGGAACCAGTATAGGGGAACATAAAACGAAAATCCGCCGTATGAATTCTGCTTCTGAGGGAGGATTTCACTTCCTTGGGAGTCGCCAAGCTACGCTTTCGGGTTTTTACGAGCAAGTACGTCGCGATACGTTGTGCGATACGCTGGTTCTCAGGCTTGTGTGTGCTTACAAGGACTTAGGGCGCCACAGGGGTCTTGTAAGTTGTTGTAATGCCAAAAGTTGTTGGATTCATACGATGAAAGTCGCAGTTTTGTAAGGGTAGAATCCCAAGCTTGGTGGACTGTGCCCATTTTTGTGCCCATGCTCATTCAAAATAGGGCACAATTCAGGCTGTATGGGTAGCAACCAGCGATTTTTAAACCGGGCGTAAACGTATCTTGTATAGTGGTTTATAGCAACCGATAGCGGCAGGAGGGTCGGCGAATTCGATGGCTGTTAACCGAAGGGTTGTAGGTTCGAGTCCTACCTGAGGAGCCAAAGAATCAATAACTTAGCTTCCATTGCGCTCTGCTTGCGCTCCGATTCCCTGAAAAGCCAGTTGAGCGACTTTGATTCCC
>Ga0302319_10017229_pt1 | contig 13248 bp, 9 predicted proteins | sample Bog_T0_2_FD_203319 | JGI IMG/M metagenome (GOLD analysis project Ga0302319, IMG submission 203319) | Peat permafrost microbial communities from Stordalen Mire near Abisko, Sweden - Bog_T0_2 | ecosystem: Environmental > Terrestrial > Soil > Wetlands > Peat | place: Sweden: Abisko, Stordalen Mire...
GAGCCAGAGCCTACCCTTTTTGAAACGCTCCGTCCGGCTTTTGTTTCAACTCACATTTTTCCGCCCGATGCACTTGGACAATAGCCGGTTATGCCAAAACTTGTAACACCCTCTATAAGACTGACAATGCCTTCGACTACGGATTGATCGTCGTCAATCACGGAAATAAGTTGAATTTTGGATGCGTTCAATTTCGCTGCCCATCATCAAAGTGAACGCTATGGTTGCCGCCGCCACGGCGCAGCCGGAAATGCCACTTCAACGAGCCATGTTTCATTGTCTATGACCGTGAGTATTACCCGGCAACCCTGCGTCCACCATGGGGTGTTCACCCCATGGAAACCCTGTTCCGTTATTATATGCAGCGGCATCCGGTGAATGTGGTTTCCAAAATGGTCCGGGTGGTCGCTGATGAATTGATTGAATCGAAGCGCGTGGACAAGTTGAGCGACCGTTACATCTTGCAACTGACGTATGACATGAAACGGTTCTGCGGCCGGTTTTGCGGCGAGTTGGGAACGGTGCGCGGGGTGGACGTGGACACATGGCTGCGGGATTTGAAAGTCGGGCGGCGCACGCGGAACAACCTGCGCGCCTCCGTCCAAGTGCTGTTCAATTACGGCATTGCGCGGAAGTATCTGCCGAAAGATCACGACGAAATTGATTCCGTGCCGCTGGCGAAAGACAAGGGCGGCGAGATTGAAATTTTCACGCCAAAGGAACTGGCGGAACTGCTGGCGTCGGCGTCGGCGGACCAACTTCCCTTCATGGCCATCAGCGCGTTCGCGGGCGTGCGGCACGCGGAAATTCAACGGCTGGATTGGGCAAATGTGAACCAGGCGGCGGGCATCATCGAAATCAAAGCGTGCGCGGCCAAGACCGCAAGCCGGCGCGTGATTCCGACTCTGCCGAATCTGGAGGCGTGGCTCAAACCGCACTGGAAAGAGGCCGGGCCGGTTTGCTCCTTCACGAACATGGTGGATCAATTCCGGGACATGACGCGCGCGGTGAACCAAGCGCGGCGAGCGGCCTGGGCGAAAGCGAAAGGCATCAGCGCGGAAGCATTGAAGCAGGCCGACGAACGGGCGACAACGCGGCGGCCCGATGAGCGCAAAAAGAAAGCCGCGCGACGGGCGCGTGGCACGGTCTTGCCGTTGGGGTCGGAAACGGCGGCGGAAGAGGGTTGGGCACCGTTCGCATGGAAACACAACGCGCTGCGGCACTCCTTCATTTCCTACCGCGTGGCGGAGACGCAGGATGTTGCCAAAGTTTCGCTGGAGGCCGGAAATTCGCCGCAGATGATTTTCAAGCATTACCGCGCGCTGGTGCAGCCAAAAGAGGCAAAGGTGTGGTTTGCCATCGTTCCCAAAAGCTGAAATTGAATCCGCCGGCTGCCGGGACAATACGAAAATCCGAAGGAAAAATTTTCGATTGAACAACACCTGAGCTTGTCTGTCCATAGTTTTTTTGTTGGGCGGAGTCCTAACTTCTAGGCGCTGGCGGCGTTAGGACTTTTGCGTTGGAGGAGTTGCTGAAGATAGCGACTTTCCAGATACGGAGTTCGTGTCTGCCAACATTTCCACAGCACCCGAATCCATTTAAAGGCGAGGGCCCGCAGCACTGCATGGTGTTTCGTGCCTTTGGCGATCATGCGCTGGTAATAGACCTTGGCCCAGGCCAAGAAGACGACGGTCTGACCAGCCCACTCCACAAAGGTTTGGCGCAGGAACGTGGGCGCGAGCCAGCGCCAATAGGTCCAGACTTGGTTGCCGCTTTTTTCCCGCACTGGCGCAACGCCGGCGAGTTTCTCGAGGCTTGCCGGATCGGGATGGAGGCCGCGCGAGGTGCCGAAGGCAACGCACAAGCAGGGTGCCAACTGGGCGCCAGCTCCGGGCAGGTCACGAAGGGGATAGGCTTCGGGATGGGCGGCGAAAACCGTTTTGATTTCCTCCTCGACCACGGGCAGGTGTTTGCGGAATGCCCGTAATTGATCCAGCAGCACGCGCAAGTGCAACACCGACACTTGGACGAGTTCGCGATCCTGCACGAAAACCATCGCCTCTTTTATCCGCTTGATCCCGCACCATTTCCAGCAGCACATGGGCGTCCGGCAGATCATCCTTGTCTCCGGAAGGAGTAAAGGCGGTTCGATAACGGGCGCTGGTGACGGGGTTGACGGGATAAATGGTCAACCAAGGATATTGGAGCAGGCCGTGAATCACGGCGCCGTGACTGGCTTCAATTGCCAGTGAGATCGGACGTCCGCCATAGCGTTTGGGCCATCCCTATCGCTGCTGATGTCCATCTTCTACATCACCGGCAAACCACGCAACGAATTGCCGCAGCCGATGGCGGTCAGATGTTGCTGGGTTTGCATTTTTGCTGCTTCAACAAATCTCATTCTCAAAACTGCGGGGAAACGGCCAACCAAACCGTTTCCCCGCCAGTCAAACAAACCAAACCAAATTCATTTCTGCTGTGGAGTGCGCGGACATGTCCGCGCTTTGAAACCGGGCGACATGTCGCCCGGTCGGAAAGCGGCGAAGTGTCGCCGCACTCCAAATCACCCGCGCGCGATTTCGTTCAGCACTTTACCGTCCGGCGCGAGGAGCTGGATGTGCAGCGGCATCTGGCCGACGGCGTGCGTGGAGCAGCTCAAGCACGGGTCGTAGCAGCGGATGCCGTGTTCGATGCGGTTGAGCATCGGCTCGGGAATGTCGTTGCCGCGGATGTAATGCCGCGCGATTTGCGCCACGGTCTGGTTCATCGCCAGGTTGTTCTGGCCGGTGGCGACGATGAGGTTGACCTTTTTGAGCAGGCCGTCGCGATCCACCGTGTAATCGTGGAACAGCGTGCCGCGCGGGGCTTCGCTCGCGCCCACGCCGCGCAGGCTGTTGATGCCGGCGTCGGCACGGAGGTAATCGCTCAACAATTCGGGATCGTCCATGTAGCGCTCGATGTATTCCAGTGACGCGAGGATTTCGATGAGGCGCGCGTAATGATACAGGAATGACGACGTGACCGCGCCGCGTCCGAGTTTTTTGAACAGCTTCAACTCGGCGTCCGCCTTGGGCACGCCCATTTGTTCGCAAATGTTCAGGCGCGCGAGCGGACCGACGCGATACATTCCGTCGGGAAAACCGAGCGGGATGTAATACGGCGACTTCAGATACGAATTCGCCTGAACCGATTCGCCAATAAACTCGTAATATTTTTGCGGATCAAGCTGATCGGCGATGATGCTGCCGCTGCTGTCGGTGAAACGCAATTTGCCGCCGTGATGTTCCCACGTGCCGTCCGGCGCGACGAGTCCCATGAACAGCGACGGGAAATTGCCGAAAATCGAAATTTCGCGCTGATGGGTTTCCATCGTCTTCTTCCACAGGTCAAAAGCGACTTGCGTGGTGGCGAACGCCTCCGACAGCCATGCGCGGATTTTGGCGCGGCCTTCCTCGGTGAGCGGGCTGCGCACGCCGCCGGGCACGGCCCAAGCAGGATGGATTTTTTTGCCGCCGAGAATTTCAATGATTTCCTGGCCGAATTGGCGGAGCCGGATGCCGGCGCGGGCCAATTCCTTGTTTGCGGCGATGAGGCCGAAAACATTGCGTTGTGCCGGCGGCGTGTCCCAACCCATCAGAAAGTCGGGCGCGCTCAAATGGAAGAAGCTCAAGGCGTGGCTTTGCACGAGTTGGCCGAGGTTCATCAGTCGGCGCAGCTTGTCGGCGGCGGGCGGGATGTTGACGGCCATGATAGCGTCGCCGGCTTTGGCCGAGGCGAGCAGATGGCTGACGGGGCAGATGCCGCAGATGCGCGGGGTGATGCCGGGCATTTCGCCGTAGGGCCGGCCTTCGCAGAATTTCTCGAAGCCGCGGAATTCCACGACGTGGAAAACGGCATCGGACACGTTGCCTGCGTCGTCCATGAAAATGCTGATCTTGGCGTGGCCCTCGATGCGGGTCACGGGATCAATGACAATGCGTTTTGACATAAATCAACCAAACTTGAGTTGTGTGCCTTCCAGTTTCGGCGTTTTGCCTTCGAGCACCTGGACCATCAGCGCCTTGATGCGATCCGCCGGCGGCGGGCAGCCGGGTAAAAAGTAATCAACGTGAACGGCCTCATGCACGGGCATCACGCGCGGGAGCAATTGCGGCACGATGCCGTCGGCCTTGGGCACACACGGATTGTTCTGCGCGTTTTCGATGTAGGCGCGCTGCAAAACATTTTCCACGTTCCCGACGCCGAGCTGGTCGCGGATGGCAGGGACGTTGCCGGTGACGGCGCAATCGCCGAACGACACAATTACTTTTGTCCGCGCCCGGATTTTGTGGAGGATTTCCAGATTGTCCTCGTTGCAGATGGCACCTTCGATGAGACAGACATCCACGTTGTGCGGATATTCCTTCACGTCAATGACCGGGCTGTAGACGAGTTCGATCATGCCGGCGAGATCAATAAGGAACTCGTCGAGGTCGAGGAATGACATGTGGCAGCCGGCGCAGCCGCCGAGCCAGACCGTGGCTACTTTCAAGGGTTCCATAATTTCTTCTCCCGTGCGTTGACGATGAATTCGAGTTTGGTGCGATCGCGTTCCATTTCAGACGCGGTCGAACCCTGGTAAAACAGCGCGCCTGTCGGGCAGGACATGACGCATTTGCCGCAGGAAGTGCAGGTCTCGGAATCGCCCCACGGCTGGTTGAGGTCGGTAATGATTTTGGATTTGCCGCCGCGACCGGAGACGTTCTTGGTGCCCGCGCCTTCGATGTGCCAACAGACGCGCACGCAGCGGCTGCAAAGTATGCAACGGTTGTGGTCCATGCCGAATTGCCGATGCGTCGCGTCCACGCTCCATTTCGGGGTGCAATAATCGTAGCGCACGTGGTCCATGCCCAGGCTGTAGGCCAGCGTCTGCAATTCGCAATGGCCGTTGGCCACGCACACGGCGCAGGTGTGGTTGCGCTCGGCGAAGAGCAACTCCAGCGTCATGCGGCGGTATTTTCGGAGTCGTTCGCTGTCCGTCTTGACGTCCATGCCCTCGCTGATTTTCGTCGTGCAGGCGGGCAGCAGCTTGGCGATGCCGGTGACTTCCACGAGGCACAGGCGGCAGGCGCCCAGGTCATAAACGCCATCGAGATGGCAGAGCGTCGGGATTTTGATGTCGGCGTCGGTGGCGACGTCCAGGATCGTCGCGCCTTCCTCGGCGCTGACCTGTTTCCCGTCAATTGTCAAAGTTTTGGCGGCCATAAAATTTTAATTACTTTTTCGCCGGTTCGGATTTTGCTGCTTCGCCGTTGCTGTGCGGGCCGAACTGGTCGGGTTGGAGCAGCTCTTCGTATTCGTTCCGGAAAAACCGCAGAGTGCTCAACGTCGGATTCGGCGCGGTCTGGCCGAGTCCGCAGAGGCTCGTATTTTTAACCATGTCGCAAAGCTCCTCGAGCTTGGCGAGGTCGCGCGCGGTGGCCTTGCGGTTAAGAATTTTTTCCAGAAGATGAAGCATCTGCACGGTGCCGGCGCGGCAGGGGATGCATTTGCCGCAGGATTCGTCCATGCAGAATTCCATGAAAAACCGCGCCACGTCCACCATCTTGGTGGAATCGTCCATCACAATCATGCCGCCCGAACCCATGATGGAGCCGAGCTTGCCGAGAGATTCATAATCCACCGGCGTATCGAGATGTTGCGCCGGGATGCAGCCGCCGGACGGGCCGCCGGTTTGCACGGCCTTGATCTGGCGACCATCGGGGGCGCCGCCGCCCATTTCCTCGACGATCTGGCGCAGCGGAGTGCCCATCGGAACCTCGATGAGGCCAGTGTTGTTGATCTTGCCGGCGAGCGCGAAGACTTTGGTGCCCTTGCTCTTTTCTGTGCCGATGCCGGCAAACCATTCCGCGCCCTTGCGATAAATCGGCGGCACGTTGGCAAACGTCTCGACGTTGTTGATGAGCGTGGGGCAGCCCCACAAGCCGCTCTCCGCCGGGAACGGCGGCCGCGGACGCGGCGTGCCGCGCTTGCCCTCGACGGATGCCATGAGGGCGGTTTCCTCGCCGCAAACGAATGCGCCCGCGCCGATGCGGATGTCTATATTGAAACTGAACGGAGATTCAAAAATGCCGCTGCCCAGCAAGCCGAGCGTCTTGGCTTGTTTTATGGCATTTTGCAGCCGCTTGATCGCCAGCGGATATTCTGCGCGGACGTAAATGAAACCTTGACTGGCCCCGACGGCATACGCGGCGATGGCCATGCCTTCCAGCACGCTGTGCGGATCGCTTTCCAAAACACTGCGGTCCATGAACGCGCCGGGATCGCCCTCGTCCGCATTGCAGATGACGTATTTCTGCTGGCTCTGGGTTTTGGCAACCGTGCCCCACTTGATGCCCGTGGGAAAACCCGCGCCGCCGCGCCCGCGCAGACCGCTCTTGACCATGGCCTCCACCACTTCCTTGGGCGTCATTTCACGAAGCACATCGTGCAACGCCTGATAGCCTTCGGCGGCGATGTAGGATTCAATCCGTTCGGGATCAATCTCGCCGCTGTTCGCCAGCACGATGGACAACTGGTTTTTAAAAAATGGATGGTTGAGGTCGCCCTGCTTGAGGCCGGTTTTGCCGCCTTTCAAGCTTTTGACGAGCTCGAGCGCGTCCTCCGGCGTGACCTTTTCGTAAAGCTTCCGCGCCGGATCAACGCCGACCAGCGGACCTTCGCAGCACAATTTCATGCAGCCGACGCCGCGCACCTCCACCTCGTCGCTCAAACCGGCGTCCTTCACCGCCTGTTCAAGGCTTTTCTTGACACCTTCCGAATTGGAGGAAACACAGCCCGCCGCCATGCAGCAGCGGATGACTGTTTTCTTGCGGGTGGCCCGTTCCTTCTCGGTTATCTCGTTGAGGTCATCAATTACCATTTGGCATCCATCCTTTCACATGGGCGAGCGCGGCTTCGGGCGTCTGGCGCGGCGTGACGACGCCGTCATAAACGACAGCAGGCGCGATGCCGCAGGCCCCGATGCACCGCGCGGTGAGAAGCGAGAGTTGATTGTCTGAAGTTGTTTCGCCAGCCTTGATTTTCGTCTTCTCCTCAACGGCGGCGAGCACCTTGTCCGCGCCCTTGACGTAACAGGCTGTGCCCATGCACACAACGCAGGTGTGCGCGCCCTGGGGTTTGAGGGTGAAGAAATGATAAAATGTCGCTACGCCATAAACACGGCTGGCGGGCAGTTTGAGCCGGTAGGCGACGAACAGCAGCAAGTCGTCCTCAAGGTAGCCGAACAGTTCCTGCGCCTTGTGCAGAATCTCGATCAGCGCGTCGTGCCGGTATTGGTGTTTCTTCATGTGCGCTTCCAAAATCTTGAAGCGCTTGTCGCCGCTCGCGTGTTCCATCACCGCGGCGACCCGTTTTTGTTTTTCGTGTAAAAGCGTGGGCAACATAAGGCTCAAGCTGTTGTTTAACATTTCAACCAACTGCATCAGCAGTCAACTTAGATGACACAGCCTAATGGCCGTCGCGAAAGAAAGCTCCACACGATTTGTTTTTAAATGGACATTTTTTGCGGAGGGCAAACGGGTAAAAACGCCCCTTGAAAAATGTCCGGTTATTCACGCCATTAAGCTTGGTTCTTTTGGCTGGCCGCCGCCATCAGGAGGCTGGCCAGAAAAAGTTAAGGGTTTGGCAAGATATGTGTTGAGTCATTCCCCAAATAGAGCAAATTGTCCCACGCCTGAAGCGGGTTCTATCACCCCGTCTGGCACACACGGCCCAATATCAATAAATAATTTATGACAAAAACATCAAAATCGAACAAATACGTATATCTGTTTGGCAATAAAAAGGCTGACGGCAATGGTTCCATGAAACCGCTGCTCGGCGGCAAGGGCGCAAATCTGGCGGAAATGAGCCGCATCGGGCTGCCGGTGCCGCCCGGTTTCACCATGACGACCGAGGTCTGCACCTACTACTACGCCAACAAGCGGACCTATCCGAAGGTGCTCGAGGCGCAAGCCCGCGACGGCATGGCCTTCCTCGAAAAAATCATGGGCACCAAGTTCGGCGATAAGGCCGCGATGCCGCTGCTCGTCTCCGTCCGCTCCGGCGCGCGCGATTCGATGCCCGGCATGATGGACACGATTTTGAACCTCGGCCTCAACGACCAGACCGTGCTCGCGCTCGTGGCCGCCACGAAGAACGAACGCTTCGCGTGGGATTGCTACCGCCGTTTCGTCCAGATGTATGGCGACGTCGTTCTCGGCGTGCAAAAGACCGCCAACGAAGATCACGAACCGTTCGAGGTCGTGATTCACGAATTCAAGCACGAGAAGTATCACGCGGACATTGAAGATTCCAAGCTTTCCGCGCAGGACCAGCAGGAACTCGTCAAGCGTTTCAAGGCCCTCATCAAGGAACGCAGCGGCACGGAATTCCCTCAAGACCCCTGGAAACAGCTTTGGGGCGCGTCCGGCGCCGTGTTCGGCTCCTGGATGAACGACCGCGCGATTGTTTATCGCCGGAAATACGGCATTCCCTCCGAGTGGGGAACCGCCGTCAACATTCAGGCGATGGTTTACGGCAACACCGGTGATGCGTCCGGTTCCGGCGTCGCGTTCACGCGCAACCCGGCCAACGGCACCAAGGAATTCTACGGTGAATTTCTCATTAACGCGCAGGGCGAAGACGTCGTTGCCGGCGTTCGCACTCCCGAACCCGTCGCGCAGCTCGCGAAGCAAATGCCCGCTGCCTACAAGGAACTCGATAACATCCGCGCCACGCTGGAGAAGCATTTCCAGGACGTGCAGGATTTTGAGTTCACCATCCAGGAGGGCAAAGTGTTCATGCTCCAGACGCGCAACGGGAAGCGCACCGCGCTGGCCGCGCTGAAGTTCTCCATGGACATGTGTCAGGAAAAGCTCATCGACTGGAAGACAGCCATCCGCCGCAATCCGGCCGACCAGCTCGACCAGTTGCTCGCACCGATTTTTGACCAGAAGGCCGAGAAGGCCGCCAAAGTCATCGCCAAGGGATTGCCCGCCGGCCCCGGGGCCGCCTCCGGCAAGATGTATCTCAACGCCGACCGCGCGGATGCGGCCGCCGCGAAGGGCGAAAAAGTTCTGCTCGTTCGCAATGAAACCACGCCGGAAGACCTGCGCGGCATGATTGCCTCCGAAGGCATCCTCACCGCGAAAGGCGGAGTCAGCTCACACGCGGCGCTCGTCGCCCGTCAGATGGGCAAGGTCTGCGTCTGCGGCGCCGGTGCGCTGCAGATTGATTACGCCGCCAAGACCCTCACGGCGTCCGGCCAGACGTTCAAGGAAGGCGACTTCCTCTCCATCAACGGCACGCTCGGCAACGTTTATGCCGGCCAGCTCCCGACTGCCGCTTCCGAGATTGTCCAGGTGCTCGTCGAGAAATCGCTCGACGGCAAGAAGAGCGAGACCTACGGGTTGTTTGCCACGCTGATGAACTGGTGCTCGAAAGTCACGCGGTTGCAAGTCCGCGCGAATTCCGACACGCCGGAGCAGACCGAAACCGCGCTCGCATTCGGCGCCACGGGCATCGGCCTGACCCGCACGGAACATATGTTCTTCGAGGGCAACCGCATTGACGCCATGCGCGAAATGATTCTGGCCGAAAACGTCGCCGACCGGAAGAAAGCGCTCGCGAAAATCCTGCCTTACCAGAAGGGCGATTTCGTCGGCATCTTCAAGGCTTTGAAAGGATTCCCGGCAACCATCCGTTTCCTTGATCCGCCGCTGCATGAGTTCCTGCCGCACGAAGACAAGGCGCAACAGGAACTGGCCGTCAAAATGGGCGTGCCCGTCGAGAAAATCAAACAGCGTGTCAAGGAACTCCACGAGTTCAACCCGATGCTCGGTTTCCGCGGCTGCCGCCTCGGCATCATCCACCCCGAAATTTCCGAGATGCAGGCGCGCGCCATCTTTGAGGCCGCCGTCGAAGTCCAGAAATCCGGCATCAAGGTGAAACCCGAAGTCATGATCCCGCTCGTCGGCTTCAAAAAGGAACTGGATTTGCAAGTCGAAGTCGTCCATCGCGTCGCGAAGGAAGTCATGGCGGAGACGAAAACCAAGATCGCCTACATGGTCGGCACGATGATCGAAGTGCCGCGCGGCGCGCTCACGGCCGATGAAATCGCCGAGACCGCCGAGTTCTTCAGCTTCGGCACGAACGACCTGACCCAGACCTGCCTCGGCATGAGCCGCGACGATTCCGGCACTTTCCTGCCCGCGTATGCGGAACTGGAAATCACCCGGACGAATCCGTTTGCCGCGATTGACCAGGCCGGCACCGGCCAGCTCATGAAGATTGCCGTTGAGAAGGGCAACAAGACCCGTCCTGGCATCAAGCTCGGCATTTGCGGCGAACACGGCGGCGATCCGTCGTCCGTAAAATTCTGCCACAAGATCGGCCTCACCTACGTGAGCTGCTCGCCGTTCCGCGTGCCGGTCGCGCGCCTCGCCGCCGCCCAGGCCGCCTTGGAAGAAGAAATCGCGAAGAAAGCCAAGAAATAATCGAACCACCAAAAAATTACTGGAAATGAAAATTATGCAAAAAAGTAAATCACTCCTCCGGTCCGGAATCGTGCTGGCGACGCTGTTTGGCGCGGCCAGCGCTTTTGCCGGTGACGCCGACATCAACCTGCCCGACTTGACGCAAGTCACGTTTCCGGGAGTCGCATGGGGCGGCCATGCCCTGCTGTATTTGGGGCTGGCCATCTGCGCGGTTGGCGCGCTGTTCGGAGCCTGGGAATTCGCGCGGTGCAAGGCGCTGCCGGTCCACAAGGCGATGAGCAGCGTCTCCAACATGATTTGGGAGACGTGCAAAACCTATCTGGCGCAGCAGGGGAAATTCATCATGCTGCTCTGGGTGTTGATTGCCCTGTGCATTGTCTATTACTTCGGCTTCCTGCAGGGAAAACCCGTTGGCTCCGTGGCTGTCATCCTAGCCAGTTCCGTGCTGGGCATTCTGGGCAGCTATGGCGTGGCGTGGTTCGGCATCCGCATCAACACCTACGCCAACAGCCGCGCTGCGTTTGCATCACTGCGGGGCAACTCGCTCCAGACGCTGTTGATCCCGCTCCGTTCGGGTATGAGCATCGGCCTGTTGCTCGTCTGCGTGGAACTGGTCTGCATGATCGGCATCCTGCTGTGGATACCGCGCGAGCTCGCCGGACCCTGCTTCATCGGCTTCGCCATCGGCGAATCCCTCGGCGCGGCGGCTCTGCGCATCGGCGGCGGCATCTTCACCAAGATCGCCGACATCGGCTCTGACCTGATGAAAATCGTCTTTAACCTGCCGGAAGATGACCCGAAAAATCCCGGCGTCATCGCCGACTGCACGGGCGACAACGCCGGCGATTCCGTCGGACCGACAGCGGACGGTTTTGAAACCTACGGCGTGACCGGCGTGGCGCTGGTTTCGTTCCTCGCCCTGTCACTCGGCGGCGCGGTTGAAACCCAGGGCATTTGCGGCCAGCTCATCGTCTGGATTTTTGTGATTCAAGCCCTGATGGTCATTGCGTCGCTCGCCTCATTTTACGTCAACAAGGCCGTCAGCACCTCGCTTTACGGCAACAAGAAGGATTTCAACTGGGAACAGCCGCTCACGAATCTCGTGTGGCTGACCTCCATCGTTTCCATCGTGGTCGCCTTTGTTGCCAGCAAATTCCTGCTGGGAGGGGTGGTGACGAAGGACGTGGCAACCGGCACGGAGTATTCAAATCTGTGGTGGGTCCTCGCCGGTATCGTCGCCTGCGGCACGCTGGCCGGACCGCTCATCATGGAATTCACAAAAATCTTCGTCAGCACCCAGTCCCGGCACGTGAAGGAAATCGTCACCTGCTCCGGTCAGGGCGGCGCGTCGCTGAACATTTTGTCCGGCTTCGTCACCGGCAATTTCTGCGCGTTCTGGATGGGATTGGTCATCATCGCGCTGATGTTCGGGGCCTACATGTTCTCGCAAAACCCGGCGCTGCTCGCGCTTATGCCCGAGCAATTCAAATTCGCCGCGCCGATATTCGCGTTCGGCCTCGTCGCCTTCGGCTTCCTGGCCATGGCGCCGGTCATCATCGCCGTGGACAGCTTCGGACCGGTCACCGACAACGCCCAATCCATTTATGAATTGAGCCGCATCGAGGCCGTGCCGAATGTCCGCGCGGAAATCGAAAAGGATTTCGGGTTCAAGCCCGACTTCGAAAACTCCAAGATGGAGCTTGAAAAGGGTGACGGCGCGGGCAACACCTTCAAGGCCACGGCCAAGCCCGTGCTCATCGGCACCGCCGTCGTCGGCGCGACCACGATGATCTTCGGCATCATCATGCTGCTGGAAAAGGTTTACGGCGGCGTCATCGCCCACTTGAGCCTCGTGCAGCCGCAAGTCATCCTCGGCCTGCTCATGGGCGGCGCGGTGATTTACTGGTTCACCGGCGCCAGCGCGCAGGCCGTCGTCACCGGCGCCTACCGCGCGGTCGTCTACATCAAGGAACACCTCAACCTCAACAAGGCCGAGGCTTCCATCACCGACAGCAAGAAGGTCGTCGAAATCTGCACCATCTACGCCCAGAAAGGCATGATCAACATCTTCATCGTCGTGTTCTGCATGGCGCTGGCGCTGTCGTTCTTCAATCCCTACTTCTTCATCGGCTATCTCGTGGGCATCGCGTTCTTCGGCTTGTTCCAGGCCATCTTCATGGCCAACGCCGGCGGCGCCTGGGACAATGCCAAGAAGGTCGTCGAAGTTGATTTGAAGCAGAAGGGAACCGAGCTTCATGCCGCGACCGTCGTCGGCGACACCGTGGGCGATCCGTTCAAGGACACCAGCTCGGTGGCGATGAACCCCGTCATCAAGTTCACCACGCTGTTCGGCCTGCTCGCGGCGGAAATCGCCGTGACGATGACCAACCAGCCGTTGAAGACCGGCATCGGCGCGTTCTTCTTCGTGGTCGCGCTGATCTTCGTCTATCGCTCGTTCTATGCGATGCGCATTCCGGCGGACAAACCGTCGGCGAAGTGAACAACTTGCCGTCGCCCTTGCTAAAAGTGGGGCTGGCGACGGTGAAGCGAAAATCTTGAAATCAGGGACGGCTTGACCACCGTCCCTGATTTGTTTTGGCAAGGTCTTCCGCGGGGGCGACCGGATGCGGGTCGAGTTGACTCACGGCAAAATGTTACCGAAGGCTGGAGCCGTCAGGACTTGGTTGACTCACGATTCCTGTTACCGAGGACAGTGAAGAAGTTCTTGAGT
>Ga0302319_10017232_pt1 | contig 13248 bp, 13 predicted proteins | sample Bog_T0_2_FD_203319 | JGI IMG/M metagenome (GOLD analysis project Ga0302319, IMG submission 203319) | Peat permafrost microbial communities from Stordalen Mire near Abisko, Sweden - Bog_T0_2 | ecosystem: Environmental > Terrestrial > Soil > Wetlands > Peat | place: Sweden: Abisko, Stordalen Mire...
ATTCCCGGGCGAAGTAAAAATGCCGGACGATGCAAAAACCCTAAAAGAAATGCTTGAGGGCGCAGAACTAAAGAATATTTTCGATGGTGATCGGTGGCATTTAAAGGAAGTTAATCCACAAGCTGAAGTGGAACGCGTGTCCAGCGTCGCCCGTGTCACATTACCTCCTAAGATGCGTTGAATGTTTCACCTGAGCGATTAGGGTCTTTCACTGGCCTTTTGTGCAAGTCACCTTGCTCGTTCACGCTTAATAATTTTCGTTTTCAATTCTTTGCCATCAGGCTTGAGCATTATTGGGCTCTCGCCTTCGATAGCAACTTGTACAGGATCACCAACAATTAGGCCTTTGGCAACATCGCCGGAATGACGGTGCATGCGTCCGCCTCTTGCTGTGTAAACCAAGTCACCGATCTGCACCGTAAAAATGGCCGTACGGAGTGAGGTTCCTTCAATGAATTTTTCATCATCAGAAACGTTGATAAGTTTTCCGGTCTGAAAGGTAAGATCAGAGGCTGCGAATATGAGAGCAGCAAATACAAACGCTAGAGCGAGAAGTTTTAGCACTTGTCACGGCCCGTTCTTTTCTTCCGCCGCGTTGCTCGGGCCCAGCCTTATCCTTGATTGCGGACGGATATTTTGATGGTGGATCTTCCAAACAGCAAAGAGTAAAATCCTCTGGGAATGAGAACCCCGCGCGATGATTAGATGGGCAACGCGACTCCAGTAGAACCGAGCTCCTGAGCTCTTTCCACAACTCTTGTATTTGCGCCTCGGTGCGCTCGCCGTCGGTGTACTACAGCGGCCAACAAGACCCGCACTCCTGACACTTGATGCACAGACAGGCGTATTTAAAAGAACAAGGCTACATCGAATCGCACTGGAGTGCAGAGAGACAGGAGTCCCGAAACCTACCCGTCCGTTACAGACCAACCAACCTGGACGCCAGCCTCTAACAGCCAGCCGTCGCTTGGTACCTTAACGCGAACGCGGACACACGCGATTCCGAACCCCCGGGCCCGGCACATAGCTTTCGCAAACTCACGCGCCCGGCCCCAACCCAAACCTCCTCGCCAAATCCGGTCACAAACTTTCAAAAAAATCTTCACTCCCTCTATCTCCTTCATCCTAAACCACTTACCCATTCCTCCCCTCTCGCCACTCGCCCTCGTCCCTCACCCCCGCCCTCTATCTTGAAAATCGGAAACACTTATTATGCAAACCACCATCTCCACATTCGCGGCAGCCAATCGCCAAAACCATCCTCTGCCTACCTGCGTCTTCACCACTTCACCCAACCGCCCCAACCAGTCAAATGCCCTCATCCACCACGCACCGCCACCCGTTTCCCATAACCATCACCCCTCTCCAATCGCCGCGCCCCATCCCCCGAAATTCTTTGCCATCTCCCGTCGTCGGACCACTTCCTCCCTCCTATTCCACCCCAAAATCCGTCTTTGTCCAAAGGGGAAAAACCTCTCCAAAATCCGCCAAAACCCCGGAGCTTTTTTCCAAAAAAAGGGGGGTGCCTGGCTTGGCGGGAAAAACCTCCCCCATTTCGCCGTGTTTCGCCGAGGTTTTTCCCCTTTCGCCCCCTCCCAAAACTTACTCACAAACCGTCATCGGAAAACGGTGATACGGGTCACTGACAAATTGTCGCAGCCCTGGAACAATCGAACCAAACCGCAAAGGGTGCGGCTGCGCGCCGCCAAACACCAAAGGAACTCCGCACTGCTTCGGGCGGTGCGCTTGATACCGCCACCGTTTTGCACGCGTTTTTTAGAAGTCAAATCAACTTTCGAAAGGGCTCTTGCCTTGCTCGCGCCTCTACTCGCTCTTTTCCAGGCTCAACCGTCCGGCCTCGCTGAACACAAAATCACCAACATGTTCAATCCGTTGACCACGCCCGCCAAAGTGGAATTCAACATGGGCATGCTGGAATTCGCCATCACCGGCGCCATTTTCGCCGTCGTCGCTGGCCTGCTCATTTACACGATGATCCGGTTCCGCCGCCGCCCGAACGACGAATCCGGCACTGAGCCGCCGCAGATCTATGGCAGCAATCAGATCGAAGCCGCTTGGACGGTGATCCCCATCCTCATCGTCTTCGTCATCGCCGGCGTCTCCGCACGTAGCGTATGGGGCGTCGAAGATGCCAGCCCGCCCGCCAACGCGTTGCATGTCTCCGTGGTCGGCCATCAGTTTTGGTGGGAGGTTCATTACCCCGGCTACAACTTCGTTACTGCCAATGAGATTCATGTGCCGGTCTCACACAACCGCGAGCGCGCCACTTATTTCGAACTCAAGTCCAGCGATGTCATTCACAGCCTCTGGATCCCTGAGCTCGGCGGCAAAACGGACCTGATTCCCAACCGCGTCAATCACATGTGGATGGATCCCTCCGAAGCCGGCATCTTCTGGGGCAGTTGTACGGAGTTTTGCGGCGTCCAGCACGCCAATATGTTGCTCCAGGTCGTGGTGCAAGAGCCCGCCGATTTCGATCAGTGGGCCGCCGCGCAACAGCAGCCGCAGCCCGTACCCACGGAAATCAGCGCCGGGCAAAAACGCTTTCAGGCCGCTGCTTGCTTTGCTTGTCACACCGTTAGAGGCACGCGTTTCAATGGCAAATTAGGTCCAGATCTCACTCACTTAATGAGCCGCCGCCAGCTCGGGTCCGGCGTACTTGCCAACACTCCCGCCAACCTCCAAGCCTGGATTGTGGACCCGCAGCAAGCCAAACCCGGCTGCCGGATGCCCGCCTCCAAACTATCGGGCCAAAATCTCGAAGAACTTGTCGCTTATCTGGAGACTCTCAAGTAGGTTTCTATGGCATCCATCAACTTTCCTCTTGAAAACGCCGGCTTCCGCACCTCCGAACATTCCCTCGCGCAAATTCTCTATCGCTGGATCGCCACTACCGACCACAAGAAGCTCGGCCTCATGTACATCATTTGCATGCTGCTCTTCTTCGTGGTCTCGGGTCTCATGGCCGTCGCCATTCGCATCCAGCTCGCCGTTCCCAACAATCATTTCGTCAGCCCGGAAACATTCAATCAGCTCTTCACCATGCACGGCACAACCATGGTGTTCCTGGTTGGCATGCCCATGGTGGCTGGCCTCGGCAACTATCTCGTCCCGCTCATGATTGGCGCGCGCGACATGGCGTTCCCTCGCCTCAACGCCTTCGGCTTCTGGGCGTTCCTGTTCGGCGGCGTGCTGCTTTATTCCAGTTACTTTTTCGGCGCTGTGCCCGATGTCGGCTGGTTCGGTTACGCACCGCTCACTTCCAAAATCTTCAATCCCGGACCCAGCACCGATTTCTGGGTGCTGGGCGTACTCGTCGCCGGCTTCGGCACCATTGCCAGCGCCATCAACGTAGTCGCCACCACCGTCAGCATGCGCTGCCCCGGCATGACGTTGCGCCGCATGCCCATGTTCGTTTGGGTCATGCTGGTGGACGCGCTCCTCATCCTCGTCATCTTCCCGCCCTTGGCCGCCGCGCAAATCATGCTCATGCTTGACCGCCTCACTAACTCCAACTTCTTCAACCCAGCCGCGGGCGGCAACGTCCTCCTCTGGCAACACATTTTCTGGATCTTCGGTCACCCCGAAGTCTATGTGTTGATCTTCCCCATCTTCGCCATCATGTCGGAAGTCGTCCCCGTGTTTTCGCGCAAACCGATCTTCGGCAAACCCGCCATGGTCGCCGCCATCGCCGTCATCTTCTTCATCGGCGTGGGCGTTTGGGCGCATCACATGTTCACGGTCGGCCTGTCCGCCTTATCCAACACCTTCTTCGCCACCGCCACCATGCTCGTGGGCATCCCCACCGGTATTAAAATCTTCAACTGGGCCGCCACCATGTATGGCGGCAAAATCCGCTATGCCACTCCCATGCTGTTCGCTTGCGGCTTCTTGTTGCAGTTTCTGGTGGCCGGCCTCACCGGCATCATGTTGGCCACCGCGCCCTTTGATTGGCAGCTCCATCACACCTATTTCGTCGTCGGTCACTTTCACTTCACCCTCATCGGCGGCTTGGTCTTCGGCCTCTTCGCCGGCATCTACTACTGGTTCCCCAAAGCCACCGGCAAAATGTGTAGCGAGTTCATCGGTCGTCTCCACTTCTGGATTTTCCTTGTCGGTTTCAATGTCACGTTCATCCCCATGCACTTCGCCGGCTTCCTCGGCATGCCACGCCGCGTCTATACTTATCTCCCCGGCCACGGTTTGGAAACCTGGAATCTCATCTCCACTTGGGGTGTCGCCATTCAAATCGTCGGCATTCTGCTCTTTGTCGTAAACATCATCTGGGGTCTGTGGAAAGGGGAGAAGGCGGGGGACGATCCATGGGACGCCTGGACTCTCGAATGGGCCGCGTCTTCGCCGCCGCCCGAATACAACTTCGAAAAAATTCCGGTGGTGCGCAGCGGCCGTCCGCTATGGGATCTGAAACACCCCACAGATCCGGATTGGAAATTCGAATAATTTATGTCATATCAAGGTGTAATTACAACCCCCGCCGCGATGGCGCAAGACTGGCATCTCCCCGATCGCGGCAGCGTGGGCATTCTCATGCTCATCCTCACGGAGTCCGTTTTGTTTGCGATGTTCGTCGTCGCCTACATCGTCTACAGCGGCCAGAGCATCACCGGGCCTTCTCCGAAGGACGTTCTCAACCTTCCTATCCTGGCCACCATTTGTCTGCTCTCGAGCAGTCTCACCATCGTCTTGGCTGAAAATGCTTTGCAAAAAGGCAATCTGGCCAATTTCAAGCTTTGGTGGTTGGCTACCATCGCACTCGGTCTGGAGTTCTTAACGGCCACTGCGGCGGAATGGCGTCACTTGATTCTCGATGAGAATCTCACTATCACCACGAACCTCTTCGGCACCACTTACTATTCGCTCGTCGGCTTGCACGCCACGCACGTTCTCGTCGGCATGATTTTCCTCCTCATCGTCATGCTCGCGTCGTTCCTCGGCCGCAACATCCAGCGTCAGGAACGGCGGGTCAAGTTTCTTTCCTGGTACTGGCATTTCGTCGATGCAGTCTGGGTAGTGGTGTTCACCGTGGTCTACGTTATCGGAAGGTAAAACGCAAAATGGAACAAAACATGCAATACGGCGAAGCCGCCGAGCGCAGTGAAGCCACGCAAATTCAAATGCCGGCGCCCACCCTCTGGCCGCTCGCATTAGCGTTGGGAGTGATGCTGCTCTTCGCGGGCATCGCGATTCATGCCTCGCTCATCTCCTATGCCGGTATTCTAATCGGCCTCATCGCCGCCGTTGGTTGGTGGCGCGTGGTGATTCCGGAAGAGAAACACGAAGCCTCTCCTATCGACCCTCGCAAACGCCCGTCTCCCATTCAAGTCGGTGCGCGCTCAGTCATTCGTTTGCATTTGGGAGAAGCGAGTCACCGCGTTCGCATTCCGGAAGAGATTCATCCCTATTCCGCGGGCATTTTGGGAGGCCTCGCCGGCGGCGCCGTCATGGCTGGCCTCGCTTGCCTGTATGGCTTGCTCGCTCATCACAGTATTTGGTATCCGGTCAATCTTCTGGCCGGCGTGGTCATCCCTTCCATTGGCCATGAAAGCGAAGCCCAACTCCAGTCCTTTGACGGTTTCGCTCTCGGCGCGGCTTTCGCGGGCCACATGGTTATTTCCATGCTCGTCGGCGTGCTCTACGCCGTCGCTCTTCCTATGTTCCCCAAGTTCGCGGCGTTGTGGGCGGGCATCTTCATGCCCATCATTTGGAGCGGCGTCATTGCCACTGTCTTGAGCTTGGTCAACCCCACGTTAAACGAACACATCAGTTGGCCTTGGTTCGTCGCTTGCCAGCTTGGCTTTGGTCTCGTCGGGGGCTTCGTCATCGCCCGCAGCACCAGCATTCGTACCATGCAAAGCTGGACCCTCGCCGAACGTGCTTTTGTCGATGCGCCCGGCCTCTCGCCCAAAGATGCAGAGAATTAGCTCGCCTGCAGTGTTCCCCTAAACCTTTACTGGTAACCTATAAGTTTAGAGGAATAATACCAGCCGGTGCGTTCCCCATCGGCTCCTTGCGACGGACAGACCTGTACCGCAGCGTCCAGGTTTTGTTACGCTGAAGCTCTAAGGAAGAGGTTCCGTCGCTTTCTTCTGTCGGTCAAGTCTAATGCAAGCTGATAATGATAACAATGCTGTCGCGGCCGAAGACGCTCAACAGGAGCGCATCGTCGAACCCGTCGAACAAGCGGCGACTTTTAGCAACACCACTACTGGCAACACCACCTCTAGCAACAGCTCCAGCTCGGATGCGGGCGAGCGCGAACGTTTGGCAAAAGAAAAAGCGGAATATCAGGACCTGCTGCAGCGGCGGCAGGCCGAGTTCGAAAACTACCGGCGGCGCAGCGAACGCGAACGCGGTGAGTTGCTCGAATTCGCCGCCATGGACACCGTCAAGGCCCTGCTGCCTGTGCTCGACGATTTTGAGCGCGCCCTCAAAGCCGATTGCGAAGATAAAGAGTATTCACGCGGTATGGAATTAATCTACCAGCGCCTCTACGAAGCACTCAAAAAACTGGGCCTGGAACCGATCGCGTCAGATGTACCTGTTTTCAACCCCCATATTCACCATGCCGTAGAGATGGTCGATACCAAAGACCACCCCGATGAGACTATCCTGGAAGAATACCAACGTGGCTATTACTTCAAGGGTCGCCTGCTTCGTCCTGCCATGGTGAAAGTGGCGGTCAATCGTTAGCAGTCACGGCTGCGTTATCGACGAAGGGGTCTATACAGTTAGATGGGTGTCGCCAAACGCGATTATTATGAAGTGCTCAGCGTCTCGCGCGATTGCGACGAGCAGACGCTCAAAGCTTCGTATCGAAAATTAGCTCTCCAGTTCCATCCCGACCGTAATCCCGGTGATCGTGACGCCGAAGAACGATTCAAAGAAGCCGCCGAGGCCTACGCGATTCTCAGCGATGCGCAAAAGCGCGCCAGCTACGACCGCTTCGGTCACCAGGGAGTCAACGGACCCGCGGCCGGCGGCTTTGACGAAGCCACCTTCGCCGATTTCAACGACATTCTAGGCGACCTGTTCGGTTTGGGCGATCTGTTCGGCCAGCGCGGCGGTGGTGCGGGCCGCCGTTCGCGCGTGGTGCGCGGCGAAGATATCCGCTACGATCTGGAAATTAGCTTCGAAGATTCCATGAAGGGCCTTTCGGCCGATTTACTAATTCCGCGCATGGAGGCTTGCACCAAATGCCAGGGGTCCGGCGCCGATCCAAACGGCGGCTTGATTTCCTGCACCACTTGCCACGGCCGCGGCGAAGTGCTCTACCAGCAGGGTTTCCTGTCTATTCGCAAAACCTGCCCCAGTTGCAGTGGACGCGGCAAACTCATCCGGCAAATCTGTCCGCAGTGTAAAGCCGAAGGCTTCAACAAGATTGAGAAGCGCCTGAAGGTAAATATTCCCGCCGGTGTCGATAACGGCACCCGTCTGCGCCTCGCGGGTGAAGGCAACCCCGGCCCTCCCGGCGCGCAGCCCGGAGACCTTTACGTGGTGCTCAAGGTCAACGAACATCACATCTTTGAACGGCGTGAAAACGATCTGCATTGCACCCTGCCCATCAATCTGGCGCAAGCCGTTCTCGGCGCGGAAATTGAGATCGAAACGTTCGACGGCACCCAGCAGATTCTCGTCCCCGAAGGAACGCAGCCGGGAGCGCAGTTCCGCATCCGCAACTTAGGCGTGCCTATTTTGAACAGCCGCACGCGCGGTGATTTATTCGTGCATTTGGACGTGCAAATCCCCAAAAAGCTCACGCGCGACCAACGCAAGCTGTTCGAACAACTCGCCACGCTCCTTCCCGTGGAAAATTCACCCCGCGAAAAGAGCGTCTTCGAAAAGGTCCGCGACTTCTTCGGTTAGTGGCGCTGTCACTGTTCTACGCCCGCAAGTCCGCCAAATCCCGCCGAATCGCGAATTTCACCAACCCGGCGACATCGTGAATGTCGAGCTTGCGCATCAGGCTGGAGCGATAAGTATCCACGGTCTTGGGGCTGAGCGACAGGCGTGCCGCGATTTCTTTCGCGCGAATCCCTTCCACCAGCAGCGAGAACACCTGGAACTCGCGGCTGCTGAGCGATTCGAGAGGATCTTCGTTGAGCAGCCGCCCAGGGGCGTCGCCAAACAGCGACATCACCTCAATTTGCGGCGACACGTAAATGCCGCCCTGCGTGAACTGGCTCAGCGCATCGGCCATTTGTTCGGCGCTGGATGTTTTCAGAAGGAAGCCGCAAGCGCCCGTGCGCAGCACCTCTAACACCGTTTTGCGATCCTTTCGCACCGAGAAGACGGCGCACCGCGTCCGCAGATTTAACTCGCGCACACGCCGGATGACCTCCGTGGCGGCCAAGTCCGAAAGGCCTAGATCCAACAGCGCTAAAGCGGGCTGTAACCGCTGAATCTCGGCGAGCGCGGCTCCGGCCGATCCCACCTGTGACACGACATGAAAGCCGGGGATGGAATTGCAGAGCGACGCTAACCCCTCGCGGACGAGGGTTAGCTCGTCGGCGATGATGATGTCTATAGGCCGCTGTTCAGAAGCTGGGATAGCGGCACTTTGTTGTTGTGTGGCAGAAACAGGCATAAGTTTTATTGAAGAGGAACAACCCGATTTACTGCTAAGAATGTGCCGGGCGGCGCGGAGTTATCTCACTTCAAAAAAAAACGGCATGCAAGGGGCACACCAACGTGGCCCACTTGCAAAGCCTGTTTGCTCGACGGACGGACGGTTACCCGTTATTTATTTAAAGCTGCGGACGGCTTCGGTTTCATCCTCAAAGGCTTCAAATACCGTATAAAGCTTGGTGATTTGCAGCAAGTCTTTGACGCGTTTAGACAAGCCGATGAGCTTGAGCTGGCCCCCGCCATTGGTAACCGTCGTAAAGCCGGAAACCATTTCGCCTATGCCGGAACTATCGATGTATGAGACTTCCGATAGATTGATCAACAGCTTTTTGTTGCCTTTGGCGACCAGATCGCGCACGGTATCGCGAAAAACGCTAGCGCCTTCGCCGAGCGTGATTCTTCCGGCCGCATCGACCACGGTGACATCGCCCACTTGGCGAGTCGTTAACTTAACACTCACTTTGCCTCCTGTTCATTGGTTCAAAAAAATTCTGTTCCTATCCACTCGCCAGATTCTTCACCAGCCGGACTTCGGTGCCGCCGCCCGGCCGGGGATGCATATCGAACTCGTCCATAAAGGCCCGGATCAGCAGAATGCCCCGCCCGGATTGTTTCAGCAGATTCTCCGGAGCCAGCGGATCGGCGATCGAATTGACGTCGAAACCTTCGCCTTCGTCGCCGACGACGACGGTAATGCCGCTCGCGGTCCGTTCCACATCCAGGTGAACTTTCTTATTCTTGTTGTAGCGGTTGCCGTGCACCACCGCGTTGACGGTACATTCGCGCACGGCCATGCCGATACTATGCTGGTCATCTTCGTCAAAACCAGCTTTGCCGGCTTCGCGCATGACCAGTTCTTCGGCTTGATCGACGCTTTGTAACGTTGATTCGAGAGTTGTCTGAAGCTTTTCCATCCGGTTGTGTTTTATCCGCAGTCAAGCCCTTCAGAGCCGGTTCTATTGACTATAGCTTACCGGACCGGTAATGAAAGCCGAATCGCCAAAATACTACCGTGGGCAGGGGGATGTCAACTGTTGGGCGGGTATTTTTTGGTACTCCAGGCCGAAACCGAGATGGAAACGGCGTCAGCGCCTGCTGGATCTACGCCTTGGCGCGGTTGTCGGTAGAGGTGCATCGGGCGCAACCACTCTGGCCCGGAGCCGTCCCTGTGGGAAGTCTCTGGGGTTCAGCGTTGCGATGAACGAGGCGTTTCCGATTTCTGCGCAGGCGCAAAATGCGTTATCCGCGGGGTCTGGCGAAATGTCTACCGTAATGTAGGCATCCACAAGTTCCGCCTCCTCTCGCAGATGATTGACGATAGCGCCAATCAGATGGCGGCGCACACCGAGGCGTTCCAACACATATTTGTATTCAGCCAAAATCTCTTCCGAGACCAGCCAAACAAAGATACCTTCGCCAACCCAGCGCCGAAGAAGAAGAGCGCTGGCGTTTCGTGGACTCGCGACAAGCGGTTTGACGGCGACCCCCGCCACCAACACTGACGTGTCGACCACTCCTCTAGGGACGTTCGTGCGAGTCGCCAATGCTGATCTCCGGCAATTGCCGCTTTCCAGCGCGATAGGCTCGGATGGCCGCCACGATTTTAGATTCGCTCACACCGCTCAGATCCTTTGCTGCAGCTTTTAGACTGCCAGTGAATTCGCGCTTCCAGCCCGGCCGTCTCCTGCCACGCGGCTGATCCCTGAATACTTCCACCAGAGGCAGCCGGTCCTCCAACTCTTGGGTGAGTTGTCGCAAGGGTAGACGGATTTCGACGGGCTCCCGCCCTCTCGCCGGCCTTGACTGCAGGCGAAGATAGCGCCGCTTGCTGGAAACGCCATTCCGCAAGTCCTCGGACACCACTTCGGTAAATCGGGCCAACAGTTCAGTGGAGGAGCCAAGCGCTTCCTTGAGATAAAAGGCGAGCTTTGCTTCGAGCAACAGTCTGTTATCGAACCAGTAGAAATTCTTTCGACGTGGCGGACGCAACACCTTCATTTGCACGAGGTTCTGAAGATCCTTCGCGTCCACACCCAATACGGCGCTCGCTTGCTTCAGTTTTAGTTCAACGGACTGCATAGGCTTATATAATCTAGAGTTTAGATGGTTAATGGCTGGAGGTCAAGCAGGGAGTCCGCCGTCGGCGGTCTCGAATACCCGGATCTCTTCCCCGAAGAAAATCCCCTCGCATCCTGGACCGCCCGCCAATTGGCAAACCCGAAGTGTGTGCCAGTACCCTTCGGCCGAAAACCTCTATCCGCACGAATGCTGCGGCGCCATGTTGGGTCACTCCAGCGGCGCAAACAAAGTGGTCCTTGGAAAAAGAGCGCCCCTATCCCAAACTATTCCAATAACTTACGCAATTGACCGCAACGGCGATTTGCCGATCCCAAATCGAGAGCGGCGCGGCGCGAAAGCAACGCTGAGTGCGTTTTTCATCCTCTCCTGTGGCGGACGATTTTAGTCCGCCATGACCCGTCACAGGTTTTGAAAATAAATTTCATCCCCCCTATCCCATTGATCCCAAATCTCTTAGTCGAATTCGCACCCGCAAAATCCACCACCTCCTGTTCGCCCTCCCTGCCATTCTCTAACTGAGCCGCGAAGTCTTCGCCCTCACCCCTGTGCCCGTTCCGCACAGCCATTTCACACAAAAGGAAACTCACTCACCATGTCCTCTCCAACTCTCTCCCCGGCGCAACTGTCCGCCAATCGAGCCAACGCCCAGCTCAGCACCGGACCCTCCACCACCGAAGGTAAAGCGAAATCATCCATGAACGCTCTGCGCACCGGACTCACCGGCCAAACCGTTCTCCTCCCAACCGACGACCTCGCTGTTTATAAAGCCTTCGTCGAGAGCCTCTTCGCACAATGGTCCCCTGCCACCGATCAAGAAAACCGTCTCGTCCAACTCATCGCCGACACGGAATGGCGAGTTCACAAAATTGCGCCCCTCGAAGAAGGCATCTTCGCCGTCGGCCGTCTCGAATACCCGGATCTCTTCCCCGAAGAGCCCGATAAAAACCGCCGCGCCGCACTCGTCAACGCCAAACTCCAACTCATCTACGAAAAGCAGCTCCGCAATCTGGCCCTACAGGAGCGCCGCCTCCGCAACCAACACAAATCCGACACCGTCAAACTCGAACAACTCCAGCAAGAGCGCATCGCCAACAAGCAAAAAGCCGAACAAGCCCTCATCGACGCCCGCGAAGCCGAATTCGCACGCGCCAATCTCATCTCCACCAAATGCTTCGAACAAAAGGTGCCCTTCACTCCCAGCGAATTTGGGTTCGATTTTTCAAGGGAAGAATACAGCCACTATTGGAAGCTCCAGGAACGCTACTTCACTCTCACCGGCGAGGATTTAGACTTCCACCAGGTCGTCGCCGCCTACCGCAAGGCGCAAAAGGAGCGCCCAACCGCCTAAAATCCCCTCGCATCCTGGACCGCCCGCCAATTGGCAAACCCGAAGTGTGCGCACAGTACCCTTCGTGCGACTATATTTGCAGGTGTATCATCCAACAAACGTCGCCATACACAATAGGAATAGTAGGAAACCAGTCTCCTGTGATTGAAATCGAAGCCAAACCCTGGCAAACTATGGTCTTACACGCCGAAAACATCTATCCGCACGAATGCTGCGGCGCCATGTTGGGTCACACCAGCGGCGCAAGCAAAGTGGTCACCGAAGCCGTCCCCTTGGAAAACGCCTACGCCGGCAAGCAGCACGACCGCTACGAATTAAAACCGGAAGATCTGCTCGCCGCCGACAAGGCCGCCCGTGCCCGTGGCTTAAACCTCATCGGCATCTTCCACTCGCATCCGGATTGCGATGCCTATTTTTCTGAAACCGACCTGAAAAATTCGTGCCCCTGGTATTCCTTTGTTGTACTCTCCATTCAAAACGGAAAATTCAATCATGCAAATAGCTTCCTGCCCGATCTTGACCAGACTGTCGCGGAGCCTGAGGAGATGAAATGGCCAAAATCCTGATTCCTACCGCTTTGCGGCAGTTCACCGAACAAAGCGACGCCGTGGAAGTTTCCGGCGTCACCGTGGCGGAAGCTTTGAACGCCTTAACGGCGCGCTATCCCGATATCAAAAAAAATCTCTATAACGATCAGGGAAAACTGCGCAGCTTCGTCAACGTTTACGTGAACGACGAAGACATTCGCTACCTCGATAAAGTAGAGACCAAACTGCAAGGCGGCGAGACCATTTCGATTGTGCCCAGCATCGCCGGCGGCGCGACAGCGCTGGAAGAACAAGCGCCCGCGCTCACCAACGACGAAATCGCGCGCTTCAGCCGCCATCTCATTCTGCCGGAAGTCGGCATGCAGGGGCAGACGAAATTGAAGCACGCCAAAGTGGCCATGATCGGCGCGGGTGGCTTAGGCGCGCCGCTCGGCCTGTATTTGGCTGCCGCCGGCGTAGGCCGCATCGGCTTGGTGGATTTCGATGTAGTCGACGTTTCGAATTTACAGCGCCAGGTCATCCACGGCACCAGCGACATCGGCCGTAAGAAGCTTGATTCCGCCGCCGATCGCATGACGGACATCAATCCGAACATTCGCATCGATA
>Ga0302319_10017233_pt1 | contig 13247 bp, 10 predicted proteins | sample Bog_T0_2_FD_203319 | JGI IMG/M metagenome (GOLD analysis project Ga0302319, IMG submission 203319) | Peat permafrost microbial communities from Stordalen Mire near Abisko, Sweden - Bog_T0_2 | ecosystem: Environmental > Terrestrial > Soil > Wetlands > Peat | place: Sweden: Abisko, Stordalen Mire...
TGATGAGCCCGTCCAGGAACGCGGAAACTCGCTTTCCACCGGCCAGAAGCAACTCATCAACTTTGCCCGCGCCCTGGCCTACAACCCGCACATTTTGATTCTCGACGAGGCCACATCCAGCGTCGATACCGAAACCGAACTGCGCATTCGCGGTGCACTTGAACGCATGGTCGAAGGCCGCACCAGCGTCCTTATCGCACACCGACTCTCCACCGTTCAGCGCGCCGATACCATTCTGGTGATGCACAAGGGTCAGTTGCGCGAAATGGGGACGCACCAGCAACTGCTTGCCAACCGCGGTCTCTACTGGAAGCTCTACCAGCTCCAATACCAGGATCAGGAGCAACACATTCTCGCCCCACCCTCGCCCGAGCCATCCATCGCGCCCGCGGTCTGAACCCGCAACTGGCGCCCGATTCCTTCCGCACGCGGCCCTGAACGCAAAAAATGCAGCTCGTCGTGAGCTGCATTTTTGCCGTTCCATCCGGTTGCCTTCAATCTGTAAACATCTCTAATTCCTTCGCGCCCGAACCGCCTCTTTCGCTTCCGCCGGCCCCGTGACAGGCACTTCCGGCACATCGGCCTTCACCGCGCCAATGTTTAGCTTCTTCCTCAATTCGGCGTCCATCTTGATAAAGATGTCCTTGTTTTCCTTCAGGAAACCACGTGTGTTCTCTCTTCCCTGCCCAATCCGTTCACCGGAGTAGCTGTACCACGCGCCCGACTTCTCGACAATGTTGTTGGCAACCGCCAGGTCCAGAACATCGCCCTCGCGGCTGATGCCTTCTCCATAAAGGATGTCGAACTCGGCCTCACGGAACGGCGCAGCCACCTTGTTCTTGACGATCTTCACCTTCGTCCGCGACCCAGTCACCACATCGCCTTCTTTGACGGCGGCAATCCGTCGAATATCCACACGCACCGACGAGTAAAACTTCAAGGCGCGCCCGCCTGTCGTTGTCTCAGGGTTCCCGAACATCACTCCGATTTTTTCGCGAATCTGGTTGATAAAAATCAGCGCCGTCCGCGACTTCGAAACCGAGCCGGTCAGCTTGCGCAGAGCTTGCGACATGAGACGCGCTTGCAGGCCCATGTGCGAGTCACCCATTTCGCCATCCAGTTCGGCCTTGGGCACCAGCGCTGCCACCGAATCCAACACCAACACATCAATCGCGCCAGACTTCACCAGCGCCTCGGTAATCTCTAGTGCCTGTTCGCCGCTATCCGGTTGAGATACCAGCAGGTTATCCACATCCACGCCCAGCTTCTTCGCATAGCCTGGATCCAGCGCATGCTCCGCATCCACAAAAGCTGCCAGCCCCCCCAGCCGCTGCGCCTCGGCAATAATCTGCAGCGTAATGGTCGTCTTGCCCGAAGATTCAGGGCCGAACACCTCCGTCACGCGCCCGCGCGGAATCCCCCCCACGCCAAGGGCTGCGTCGAAGCTGATTGAGCCTGTGGAGATAACCGCAATGGGCATAAGGGCTTCCTTGGAACCAAGGCGGACGATCGACCCCTTACCAAACTGCTTTTCGATTTGTGCAAGCGCGAGTTCTACGGCTTTCGTGCGGTCGTCTCTAATGCGGTCGTCTGCGATGGCCATTGGAAGGGCTCCTTCAAAATGCTCACTTAAACGAGTCTTTCCGATTTCTTCACAGGAAACACGCGGCGAGCTGAATTGGTTTTCGATCGGATTGTAGCAGGCTGAGACACACAATGACAGCGAAAAATGGCGAAGAAACGGAGAAAGTTCGGCGACTGCCGCTACGCCTGTGATTCTCATGGAGTTGGCGGGTCAACAATAAATGCGCCGATACGTGTCTCACGATTCGTGAGGGCATCGCAAGCGCGATCCAGTGCTTCATATTCCGGATCGTGCTCTTTGCGGAAAGCACGGAAATCCTCTTCGCTGGCCCAGCGGTCAATTGTCAGGTAAGCACCAGGAATGTACGCGTCACGCAATAACTCTGTCCCAAGATAATTGGGCGAAGTCTGGAAAAGTTGTGCCCAGGCGCCGGCAGGACCATAGGAAGCCTCAAAAGCTGTAATCTTCTCTTCGGCAATCTCAAACTGCCAGACAACAACGAACATGGGTTGCTCCGGTTCCGTCTCTTTATCGTAGCGCAGCAGCCGCCCGGTGATTCAATCCGCGCCCGCAGGTGTGGACTGGCTCTCTGCCATTTTTTCGGCCTCCAAAAGTGTGGTGCTGTCTGGAATCCGTCGAAAGTGGCTATGTACCTCGTCCTGTTGAACGTTGATGGTCTTGAAGAACAATATTTTTCCGTTCATGTTGACTTTAAGTTTTGTAATAGCCCAATGTCCCGGCGCTATTTCCTCGCGACGCACGTCGAAAGTCCCGCCCGGATCCAGGTGTCCCAACAGGCCCCCTGCAAACTCAACCCCATGTGTCAGTTGTCCGGAGATTTCAACAAGCCGGTCAGCCTTGACGTTCAGAATCACAAAACCATCCATTTTGTGGAATACATACGCGTCGCTGGAATGAGAGGTGAACGCAGGATTCGGCTGAAAGTCGAGTCTTACGTTGTCACCGGATCTGCCCGCAAATTGGAAGAGAAAAGCGTCCGGTAGCATGCCGAAGAGCTGCGAGCTCTTCTTGTCGTCGTCCGCGGCCTCCCTGCGAGCTTTGCTCTGCTGGTCAGGGTCAGAGATGAATTGCTGTGTTTTCTTGTCTTCCGCGCTCCGTTCTTCTCCCGTTAGCCGATGTCCGCCCACATCATCGACATAGTGAATGTCGCCGTGATCGGTCTCCACCACCGTCGTGGTCTTCTCAGGGGCTGGGATGTTGGTAACGACCCGGTACATCCAATGCGAATGATCCCGCTCCTCCGCGCTCAGTTCGTCCATGACTACTTTACGTACCAGGTCGTTCGGCGGAATGCTCAGGTTCCCCTGATTCTGCGCTGGCAGGCTTTGTGCGGCCACGTTCGCTACCAGGCATGTGGAAAAGAGTACCAATTGCAGGATTGGAGATCGCATGCATCACCATATCGATTTGAAGTCGGGTGAGCGGCATTGGTTGCATATCGGGCTACCGGACGCCGCCCGGCTATTCAGCGCTGAAGAAGATCGATCGGTTGTGTGAAGTCAGTCACACGAATGTGTTTGGCAAGAGTAGGGTGCTGGCGCTCAAGGGCCAGAAACATCTCCCAGGCCACGCGCCGGTAGCTGAAGTGCCCTGCAGGTCCCGAGCGAAGCTCGGTAATGTACTGAGCCTCGGCAAGGTCCATTTTAAAGAGACTCCGAATTTTAGTGGCAAGGGGAAGCAGGTAGAGGGCGGATTGAGCAGCCTCCGGAGCGCCGCTTGCCGCGATTTCCGCGCTGCCGCGGTGAGCCTGATCGATCGCATTTCGGTAGTCATCGAGGAGATTCGCATCCGCGAGGAGGTCCACATCGGCCTCCAGGTCGCCGTTCGTCGGCGTTTCGTAGCCGTGCAAGGCAGTGAATGGCTGGATAATCTGCGTGCACCGCCTGTGCCGATGCATATCTCGAAACCCACCAATGTCCATGAGGATGTCGAACCTGAGAGCGGCGCCAGCATGAAAGGCCCGCAAAGCTTCGTCGTGCCGGCCCCGATGCCGAAGCCCTAACTCGATGATCTCGGTGACTCGCGACTCGGGGAAATCGGCAACGAGGTCGCGAATCTGGCGGTAGGGGTGGTGCGAAGCTGAGTAAAGAAGCGTCGCGGCAAGCTCAACTTCCAGGGACTCAGTTCGTTCGACGAGGTCGACCAGCGGAGCCTCTGCGATACGTTGGTTCGCGAGGATCTCGGCCGCGGCCTGCGTCAGATCCGCCTGACTTTGGAGAAGATAGTTGTTGGGCTGTGCGTATTTCACCAGCGTAGGTGCCGTTTGGACTTCGCGCGTGAGAAGATTTGCGGCCTCTGCGGCGAGAGCCGAACTGTTGTCCAAGTCGATGGCCGAGAGCTTGTCTACCAGGGCAGCCGCGGATTGAGCATTGACGTTCCACGCGGCGCCAGTCGCAGCTTCACGCAGTTTCAGGCCTAGGTCACGGATCTCGGCCATGGGGTGAGACAACAGCCGCGAGACCTGCGTTTCAAGAGTGCGTGCGTTCACAATCTGGCCAAGCGAGGTATTGGTAGCCAGGGGCAACAGATAGCGCGCCACATCGAATGCGCGAGCTTTCAGGGTGCGCTCGTATACCTCGGGCTTCAAGGTTTCCGGGCGGGGAACGCGGCTGCGCAGAACCTCGAGAACGCCCGCAGTGGTCCGCTGATAACTCTCGAAGAGCTTCCCTATGGTGTCTGCGAAAATCCGGACGGAACCGGAATCCGACCCGAAATCAGGCAGATACCAGCCCGATTTGAGGAAGTTTTGATAACGGGTTGAGCGCTCCTGGCCATCCCAGCGTTGCTCGTCAACCAGCACAATCGCAGCAAGCAGAGAAAGCCGCTCAACCGCGAAGGCGATGTGAGCGAGATCGGCAATAGAGCGATGGCCGTATTGGAAATAAAACGTATTGAGAAACTGCTCGGCGCGCTGAGCGCTGATTTCCTTGAGGGACTCCCGCATGGAGAGAGCAGAGCGAGAATACTTGGCCATCGCGTATGCCAGAACCTCGGGATCGGCTCCGTGGACGGCATAGACATCGGTTTGGTTCCGGGAGCCCGGAGACAGAAAAGTTTCGCTGGACATGAAAGAGGACTCGCGAACAGAATACGGCATCAGGGCGATGTTGCGATTGTGCATCCTGCAAGGGACACCGCACGTCAATAATTCAGCAGCGTTTGCTAAAGGTCGTTCGAGGATCTGGCCATGCAAGAGTATCTCGTAAGAACGTCGCACAGGCCGCGGCCATTGCCTTCAGGGCGCTGGGCTATGACCCAGCGGTGGAACGACCTGCTCTTTGCCCACTGGCCGGTTCCGACTACGCAAATCGCTGCGCTGCTGCCGGAGAGTTTGCAAGTGGACACCTTCCAGGGATCCGCTTGGCTCGGAATAGTGCCCTTCTGGATGGATCGAATCAAGATCCGCGGAGTGCCCCCGGTGCCGGGTGCCCGGAGTTTCCCGGAGCTGAACTTGCGCACTTATGTGGTCGATCCTAAGACTCGCACGCGCGGTGTGTATTTCTTCTCGCTGGACGCGAGCAACCTTCTTGCTGTTGCAGTGGCACGAGCTTTCTATAATCTGCCTTACTTCTGGGCGGAAATGCGGCTGGAACAGCGGTCCGAGCGGGAGTTCTCGTTCTATAGCCGGCGACATTGGAGCAACAAGCCAGTGATCTTCAAGGCCAGGTACCGAGGCTTGGGCCCGACGCGCAAGCTCGCAGAGAGCACGAGCGGGACGCTGGAATACTTCTTGACGGAGCGCTATTGCCTGTTCACACAAAATCGTGCGGGACAAACTGTTCGTGCAAATATCCATCACGTTCCCTGGCCCCTGGAAGAGGCGGAGGCCGAGATTGAATGCAACGGTTTGGCGGAGGCGATCGGGATTCAGTTGCCGGATCGAGATCCAGTGCTGCATTATTCGCGCAGGCTTGCAGTCTACGTTTGGCCGGCTGAATTGGTCAGGCCGGTAATGGCCAGGAGGCCCGTCGCGGCGGCAGTTACACCCTACGGATCATGACCGGGCACAATTGATAAGTGAAAGCACGAACCAGGGACACGATGGTGCTGCCGTTAGATTCCATTTCCGATCCTACGACGACTCGTCTCAAACCCCTCTCAGCTCGCCCGAGACGATAGATTTAAGCTGGAAATGACAATGGATCTCCCTCCCCAAACAGCGCCAAAGCGCGGCATGGAGGCTTTTGCCTCTCGCGACTTCAAGAGATACCAATTGGCACGGGTCGCTGCGATTCTGGGTGCCGAGGCACAGACAGTAGCCGTGGCGTGGCAGGTGTATTCAATTACGCACCGCGCTCTGGACCTTGGATTTACAGGCTTGGCGCTGTTTTTGCCGGGACTCTTGTTCCTGCTGCCGGCAGGGCATGTCGCAGACCGCTTCGATCGCCGGGAGATCATCCTGATTTGCTACGGGTTGCAGGTGTTCGCTACATCAGCCCTCTTGGTTTTGACGCAGGTCGGAACGAACAGCGTATTCCATATCTACCTGGTTCTGTTTTTCATCGGAACTGCGAGGGCTTTCTCTGGGCCGGCAAGTTCGGCACTGATTCCGCACCTGGTTCCGGAAAAGCATTTTGTAAACGCGGTCACCTGGGGCGGGGCCATCTGGCAGTTCAGTAATATCGCTGGTCCGGCCCTCGGGGGCCTGCTCTTCACCCTTCCCCTTCTCAGTTGGATTCCGGACACAAAACTCCAGGGAGCCGGCATCGTGTATGTCTTCAACCTGGTGACTCTCGGTTGGTTTCTTGTTTTGATTGCAAGCCTTCACGTACGCCCCGGAAGAATGGAACACCGCGCTGCCTCAATCAAGGTGATGCTTGCCGGGTTCTATTACATGCGCCGGTCTTCTCTGCTACTCGGAGCCAGTTCGCTGGATCTTTTTGTGGTGCTCCTGGGCGGCGCAACCGCGCTGATGCCGATTTTTGCTCACGAGATTTTGCACCAGGGGCCGCGCGGATTGGGCATGTTGCGCGCAGCTCCGGCGGCAGGAGCACTTGCTGTGAGCCTGATGATGGCGCGATTCCCATTCAAGCGCCGTGCGGGTCTGCGGCTATTTGTCTGCGTCGCGATTTTTGGCGCTTCCACAGTCGTTTTCGGCCTCTCACGCAACCTATGGCTTTCGCTGGCAGCATTGGTGCTGGCCGGCGGTGCAGACGCCATCAGCGTCATCATTCGGGGGTCTCTGTTGCAACTCGGAACGCCGCCCGAGATGCGCGGCCGAGTGAGCGCGGTGAATTCGCTGTTCATTGGAGCGTCGAACGAGCTTGGAGAGTTTGAAAGCGGCTTGACCGCGCAGTGGTGGGGGGCAGTGCGGGCTACCGTTGCAGGTGGGATCGGCGCGCTTGCAGTGGCCGGCGTTTGGGCCGCTCTCTTTCCCAGCCTCCGACAGGCTGACGAGCTGACCGCGGAGGCTTTGCGCTCGCCAGTGCCGCAAGATGAAACCCCAAAGCCCTCGGCAAGCGGATAAATATCGTTCCCGCTGCATCCAATCCGTTTAGGTTGACCGCAGCTATTTATCACGAATATTTTTGTTACTGGTTTGTAAACAATGCCGCTTTCAATCGCGGAAGGAGAATCCATGAAGACCCTGAAGTTGATCGCGATAATGACTCTGATCACGCTCGCCATCGGCGGCATCTATTTGTACGTGGTGTTCAAGCATCGGCAAGACCCCGGCGTGGTGAAGAAAACCGATCCGCGGGAAACCCTCAGCAAGGACGACCTGGCCGTGGTCCGCACCATGTTCCCAGCTCATTTTGAGGACACGCAGCGGCTGGAAGGCACAAGTGTCTGGATGAAGAACGGGTACACCATCCCCTACTTCCCGTATTCAGGCGGAAAAGTGGATTTCGCCAAGCGAGAAGGGCTGATTCCAGCGGACGCGCAGCTCGAAGTTAAAAAGATCATCAAGTCAGCCGTCCCGGCCAAGGTCGACGACGGAATAGAACACGGCAGCCGCCAGGCGTTCGCGGTGTTCGCATTGCCGGGAAGCAAGGACCAGTTTGCCACTCCAGTCGGGTACATGGAAGGCGATCAGGAGGCCTATTACACTGACTTACTCTTCTACTACGACGACCCGCACAAGATTTACGACTATTGGCCTTCCGACGTGTGGGCCACCATTGACGCGCACCAGGTGAAGCAGGGCATGAGCGAGTTGGAAACCCGCACGTCGATCGGCCAGAAAATGCACCCGGACGGCGACAAAGAAGGCGACCGCACCGTGACCTACGACCAGAATGGAAGGCAGTACACGATTACTTATGTAAAGAATCGGGCGACAAATATTTCGACGGCGGCAGCCCCGCCCGACTCCGCCAACGCCTCAAAATAAGACGATCGGCGCCCTTTGCTTGCTGATGAATTGATCGCACAAAAGAAATCGGGCGGCGCCATTGGCTGCCGCCCGAAAGTGAATCTAAAACTTAGAATCAGGAGACCTATTCAGGAGGTCACATCCAGAGTATCGCGAGCCCAGGAGCGGGTCTTGGGCCATTAGAGTGAGCCTGGCATCCATCAAAGGGTGGAGATCAGGCTCCCGATGAGTGCGATAGCCTGTTTGCACCACCGTGCACACTCTGAGATTCGCGCTTAATGTTGTGTTGTGTAGCTTTTGCGCAATCTGATTTCCGCCTAAAGGAAGTTGCCCACGCTTCTGTGGACCAAGCGAATGCCAATTCGAACGATGCAGGAGCGGTAGGCATCCGGCGCGAATCCATGCGTCTTGAATGCACCACTGGGTGGCCGTGCCTGCGCGGCGCGCTTGCTGCATTGCTGTTCACCTGTGCAATCACATCTCCGGCCCTGGAGCCCACCACGCCGCTTGCCAACTACAGCCGCCAGGCATGGGGTTTGGAGAACGGCCTTCCCCAGAACACCGTCCAGGCACTGGTACAAACGCCGGACGGCTTTGTGTGGCTCGGCACTGAAGTCGGCCTGGTTCGATTCGACGGAAACAGCTTCCAGGTCTTCGACAAGAACACGCAACCCGCACTGCCGGGGAACGATGTGCGCTGTTTGCTTGCGACCAAGGACGGATCGCTGTGGGTTGGAACCAGCGAGGGATTGGCGCGAATGGGTGCTGGCGAGACGACTGTCTTCACGAAGAAGGACGGGCTGTCTGGGAATAGCATCGAGGCTCTCTTCGTCGGGAATTCCGGGAACGTAACGGTAGCTACGGAAAACGGAACCGACAAAATTCAGGACGGGCGCGCAACTCACGATACCTGGATCTATGAGGAGAATCTGCCAGGACCACTTCCCGATTACCGATTCCAGGTATTTCTCCCTCAGGGTCACCGCGCCGTCGCGGATTCGACAACACTTGCAATCGAGCAAGGCGGTGGTCATTTCACTCAGTTCCACGTTGGCGTGGACATTCCCGGCAAACGAATCCAATTGCTCCATCTCGACCGCGAAGGCGCGCTATGGATCGGCACGAATGGCGGCCTCGCCCGTTTGGCAGACGGCAAATTGCAAACACTCCCCGTAACCGACCCGCTGGCTCATGCCTCAGTCCTCTCCATCATGGAGGACCGCGAAGGAAATCTCTGGGTCGGCACCGAAGCCGACGGCCTGCACATTCTGCGCGACCAGCGCTTCAAGACCATTGGCACGCGCGAGGGGCTAAGCACCGATGCGACAACCACGGTAGTAGAAGACCACGCCGGAAAACTGTGGGTGGGAACCAGCGGCGGCGGCCTCAATGTCGTGCGACGCACAGGTCTCGCCCCGGGGACAGCGAACACCTACGCCGTCCCTGATGTGCTGCTCAGCAACGTAATTCTGTCTCTGGCAGCCGCGCAGAACGGCGACCTGTGGGTTGGTACACCGGACGGACTAAACCGCATTCGCGGCAGTGCGGTGGACTCATTTACCTCCGCCGACGGCCTTCCCGATGACTTCATTCGATCCCTGCTAGCGGATGCGGATGGGTCGCTGTGGATTGGTACGCGGCGGGGTCTCGCGCATTGGATTTTCCCGAACACCAAAATGGGTGCGAATCTTGCAGGCGTGCATATAGAGACGTTCACTCAAGCCAATGGGCTGGGCAGCGACCTCGTAGGCGCAATGACGCGAGACAAAAACGGCGATCTGTGGGTGGCCACATTTGCCGGTTTGTCGCGCCTGCAAAGCGGCAAGATTCAGAACTACACCACTGCCAATGGGCTCTCGAGCAATGTGGTGACGGCCTTGCTGGCGCAAAAAGATGGGTTGCTGCTGATTGGAACGCAGGACCACGGCTGGAATGTGTGGGACGGAAAGAAGTTTATCGCGGCCAACAGCGATGGGCTGGATCAAGCGACGATTCACGCGATACTGGGCGATGGCTTGGGGCATTTGTGGTTTGCTACCGGCAATGGGATTGCGCGGTGTGACTTCAACATGCCGGGCGACTGTTCGCACTGGATCGACTTCGGCGCCGGCGATGGTTTGCGAAGCCGCGAGACAGCCACCAACAGCCACCCTTCCGCATGGCGCTCGCAAGATGGCCACTTGTGGTTTGCCACACCGAAGGGCCTGGTTGAGATCGATCCGGCACACTTCCCCATCAACTCTGTTCCACCGCCCGTCTCACTGGAGCGGGTGACCGTGGACGACATCGCTCAACCTCTGCGCGGGGCGACTATGTCGGAGAAAATTCCCGCAGGCCACGTTCACTTCGAATTCAACTACGCGGGATTGAGCTTTGTGGCTCCCCAGAAAATCCGCTACCGCTATAAGCTGGAGGGGTTCGACCACGACTGGACCGACGCCGGAGCGCGCCGAACCGCGTACTACACAAACATTCCACCGGGGCATTACACATTCAAAGTGCAGGCTGCAAATAACGACGGCGTCTGGAATACGGAAGGCGCTCAGCTCGCCTTCGATCTGAGTCCCCATTTCTATCAGACAATCTGGTTCTATACACTGCTGGTCGCCTTCGCGGTGGGAATGATCGTGCTCCTGCAGAAGCGTCGCCTAATGCGGGCACAGCGAGAGTTCAATGCAGTACTCGGTGAACGTAATCGCATAGCACGCGAGATTCACGACACGCTCGCGCAGGGCTATGTGGGAATCAGCGTGCAACTCGAAGTACTGGCAGAGTTGTTGCGGCTCAACAAGGCTGACGCCGCGGCAAAGCACCTGGATTTGACTCGCGGCTACGTGCGCGAAGGGCTGGCGGATGCGAGGCAATCGATCTGGGCGCTGCGATCGCAGGACTCCGGGGAGACAACATTACCCGTGCGCCTGCGCCGCATCGTCGAAGCCGAAGATGCAAATGGGCTCAAAGCCACTTTCAGTATTTTTGGCGCTTACAGGTCGCTGTCACCCGGAACAGAACAAGAGATCCTGCGAATAGCCCAGGAAGCAATCCAGAACGTAAAGAAGCACGCCGGCGCGATGCAGTTGTTTGTCCAATTGGAATATCGCCCCGACGCGATCGCACTGGATGTACGCGACGATGGACGCGGGTTTGTGCAATCCGCCGTCTCCACCGCAGGTCATTATGGATTGACCGGCATGCGCGAACGCGCTGCCGCAATCGGCGGGACAATTGAAGTGATGAGCGAGCCGGGAACTGGAACAACCGTACGGCTGCGCGCAGAACCTCGGGAGGCAGAGAATGCTTGAGTACTTTGGGTTTTCATCTTTCTGGCAACGAACAAGGAATCGCGGACAGCGTGGCAATGTCAAACAAAGAAATTGTAGTGCGCGGACAGGAGAGCAATGATGACGAAGGAAGCAATTCGCGTCCTGGTTGTTGAGGATCATCACGTGGTAAGGCAGGGACTGGTGGCGCTGCTCAACGTGGCGGAGGGTCTTGAAGTTGTCGGCGAAGCTGCAGACGGCGTCGAGGCGATTACCCAGTTCAGAAAACACCTCCCGGATATTACGCTGGTTGACTTGAGGCTGCCGCGCATGGCTGGAGTGGACGTGATCCAGCGCCTCAGGATGGAGACCCCGCATGCACGTTTCATCGTATTAACTACCTATGACGGCGATGAGGATATCTATCGCGCCCTGCAAGCGGGCGCCCGTGCCTACCTGCTGAAAGGCATGACCAGCGAGGAATTAATTTCGACAATTCGAGCCGTTCACGCGGGCAAATCGCATATCCCTCCCGCGATTGCTCAAAAACTGGCCGAGCGCATGGGCACAGAAGAACTGACTCCTCGCGAGTTCGATGTACTGGAACAGATTGTGCATGGAAAAAGCAACAAGGAGATTGGGACCGAGCTCGAAATCTCAGAAGCTACCGTGAAAACGCACATCAATAGTTTGCTCGGAAAGTTGGGCGTAACTGACCGCACACAGGCTGCGACAGCGGCAATACAACGCGGAATCGTCCCGCTCGAATCTTTAAGGAAACCAAAGCAATGAAATTTTTGAATAGTCTCGCAGTCGCCCTGCTGATGGCATCGTCGTTCGCCCATGCCCAAAGGACTGCCTGGCGGCAGGCAACGGATTCTGAACTCGCTTCGCTGCTGCCGGCACGCGCTCCGGTCGAAAAGGAACACATCGAAACCGAGATGCGCACCGCATCGGGTGTAGTCAACAGCCGCGGCCGTTTTATCGCCGGGGTCGTTCTCCTCACCGCCGGGTATTCTGCAGATGGAAAATATTCGCACTATCTGTTGGTACAGGTTCCCGTAAAAATTGGCGGGATTGCGCTAAAGCCCGGAGAGTATGTGTTTGGATGGACAAGGGCACAGATGAATGAAGCACTCAGCGTACACTTCCATGTGGCCTCTACAGGTGAGTTGGTAGGTACAACGGATGCGCATCTGATCCCCGGATCGAACAGGATCACCAGCCTTCACATCTGGCCGCCCGAGAATAAGGGAATGATCCAGATTGGAAGGTTTGGGATCCCTTACGAGATTGGCGAGGAATAACAGGCAAGACTTGAATGCCAGTTTCTCAACAGAGGCCCCGTGCCCCGTTCTTGCTGTCATCCTGAGCGAAGCCGAAGATTCTCTGTTGCGCGTCAAGCATTTTCGTGATGGAGACAGGTTGGATTTTCAAGGCATGGGGGTCTATTCCTCCGATGTTTGTTGTGGCCGGGCGAGGATTTCCCCGCCCGGCCGTTGGTTCATCGTCGGGATGAGCCCACCAGGTTATCCCTCGGCATGGTTGCTTCCCAGCAGCGCCCGCTTCCGTTTCTCCTGGTGTGCCGATTGTAGCGTTCAGGCGACCTTCAACTGCGGGAACAGCTTGCTTCCTTCATAGGGAGTGTTTGTTTTGAAGATGCCATAGATAGCATGGAGCAGTTTCCTCGCTACGGCCATTAGCGCTTGCATTTTGCTCTTTCTGCGTTGCTGAAGCAGGGTGTAAAAGGCCCTCATGTGCGGGTCGAAACGGGCGCCGGCCAGAGCCGGCATAAAGAGCGCGCGGCGCAGTTGGCTGTTGCCGTGACGGCTCATTCTTGAAGGCAGATTGACTGAGGTTCCAGAGTGCCGGTGCGCGGGATCGAGGCCGCTATGGGCAACCCATTGGCGCGCCGTCATCTCCGGGGCCAGCGTGGCCAGTTCCCCCAACAGGTGCACGGCGCTGGTCTCCGCGATACCGGTGATCCCGGTCAGATGCCGGAACTTGCGTTGCATCTCCCCGTCCCGCTCGATCAGCGCGACGGCCGCCTTGCGCAGTCGCAGGA
>Ga0302319_10017237_pt1 | contig 13245 bp, 14 predicted proteins | sample Bog_T0_2_FD_203319 | JGI IMG/M metagenome (GOLD analysis project Ga0302319, IMG submission 203319) | Peat permafrost microbial communities from Stordalen Mire near Abisko, Sweden - Bog_T0_2 | ecosystem: Environmental > Terrestrial > Soil > Wetlands > Peat | place: Sweden: Abisko, Stordalen Mire...
CAGCGGGATAAGTCAATGCCGCCAACGATCTTGTTGTCGAGGAGGCGCTGGCTCCATAGCGCCGGAGATTCTTCGGTTTGCAAAACAAATTCGTGAAAGCGCGGCGCGCCGTTGAAGAGCAGCTCCGCTCCCGTTTGCGTGCCGAGAGTCTTGGCTGCGTAATCAGCTTTGGCCAGGTTGTGCTCGGCCAGCTCGCGGATGCCTTCCTTGCCATAGACGCTCAGAAAGATCGTTGCCATCAGTGCGACCAACGCCTGATTGGTGCAGATATTCGAGGTCGCCTTCTCGCGGCGGATGTGCTGCTCACGCGTGGAAAGCGTCAAAACAAAGCCGCGATAGCCGTTGCTGTCTACGGTCTGGCCTACAAGGCGTCCCGGCATCTGGCGTACGTACTTTTCTTTAGCCGCGATCACTCCGCAAAACGGTCCGCCATAACTCAGCGCGACGCCAAAGGATTGCGCTTCAAGACTGACAATATCCGCTTCGACCGGCGGGCGAATCACGCCGAGCGAGATAGCCTCGGCGATGGAGACAATCAGCAGCGCGCCTTTGGCGTGGGCAATCTCGGCAATCGCGGGAATATCTTCGATAATCCCGAAGAAGTTAGGGCTTTGCACTAATACTGCCGCGGTTTCTTCGGTAACTGAAGCTTCGAGCGCAGCAAGATCAATGCGCCCGGTTTCGCGGTCGTATCCTACCAAAGCCACGGGCAGACCCTGATGTTTTGTATAAGTCGCCAGAACCTCGCGGTATTCGGGATGAACGGTTGAGGCGACGACGACATTGTGACGGCCAGTCACGCGAACCGCCATCATTACCGCTTCGGCCGCGCCAGTTGAGCCGTCGTACATGCTGGCGTTTGCTACGTCCATGCCGGTCAACTCGGCGATCATCGTTTGAAACTCGAAGATAGCTTGCAGCGTTCCTTGGGAGATTTCGGCCTGGTAGGGCGTATAACTCGTCAAGAACTCGCCGCGCTGGACGAGTGAGTCGATAATCACCGGGCGATAGTGGCGATAGGCGCCGGCGCCGAGAAAGCTGGCATAGTCCGTAGCGTTCTTGGCGCCCGCCGCGCGGAAGTAGTCGATGATCTCGCTCTCGGCGTGTGCGCGCGGGACGGCCAGATCGCGCGTGATGCGATGCTTGGCGGGGATAACAGCGAATAAGTCATCGATGGAGGCAGCACCGATGGCGGCGAGCATCTGTTGGCGTTCGGCGGGAGATTTTGGCAGGTAGCGCATGGGTTCCTTTACAGGGACTAAGGGACTAAGGGACTAGGGACTAGGAACGGACGGCTTGGGCCGTAGCGATTTCATCAAGGCACCCAGCATTCGGCCAACTTCGTTGCACAATTCTTCAGACGTTTGAATCATTTGCGCTGAACCGAAACCCAGCGCTTTTGAAATTACTATTTGCGTCTCCACTTCAGAATTGGATCCGCGAGCATGGCCCAGAAATTGAAGGTACTCTCCCCTGGTTGATCGGCCGTATTCTTTCGCGATGTTGCTTGCGACAGAAACGGCTGCACGTCGCATTTGATTTGTCAGGCCGAATCGCTCCGAATCCGGGAAAGTGGAAGTGAGCCGATAGACAGCCAGCGTCAACTCAATGGATCGCTGCCAAACGGAAAGATTCCTGAATGATTCTCCCATACACAAATCCTCGCACACCTAGTCCCTAGTCCCTTGTCCCTAATTTGTCTCTTCGGCAATAAAGGCCTCGTAAGCGGCGGCGTCGAGCAGGGCGTTGAGTTGGGCGGGGTCGTCGAGCGCCACCTTGATGATCCAGGCTTCGTGGGGCTTTTCATTGAGCTTGTCAGGCGCGGAGTTCAGCTCTTCGTTGATGGCCGTTACTGTGCCGGAGACGGGCGCGAAGAGATCGCTGACCGCCTTGACGCTTTCCACAGAGCCGAAGACGGCGTTGGCGGTGACCGCGTCGCCCACCTTGGGCAGTTCAACATAGACGATGTCGCCGAGAGAGGCTTGCGCGTAGTCGGTGATGCCGATGGCGCCGATGTTGCCCGCAAGCTCAATCCATTCATGCTCGCGGGTGTAACGGAAGTTTGTCGGGTAGGCCATGAGCGATTTGCTCCTTGTCAGTAATTTTGCGGTGCGACTCCCTAGTGTACGACGAAAGGCTGGGTTTAGGGACTAGGTTGCGAAGCCGGGATAGGGCTCGAGGGGAACGACGGCTACAATCTCCAACATTCCCGTCTGGCAGATGGGCAGGCTGGCGATGGCGGCGCGGACCTCGGCCTCGCTGGCGGCCTCCCAGAGGATGGCCGCGCCGGGCGTGTCGCCGCGCTTCCAGATTTGGCGCGCAAGGCCGGAGGCGTAGAGTTGCTTGACGCGCTGGCCCTCGCGGGCGGCCAGCTCCGGGGTGAAGGCTTCGGACGGAAAGGCATCGGTACGGCGGCGGGAGAGCGAAAGAAATTGCATAGGGAAATTGTAAAGGCAGGGACTCGTCCCTACTTTGCAAAGAATTGTCCTTTTCCTCCGTTGACCCACGGATCGTAGTGCAAGGCGAAGTCGGCGCGGGACTGGACGCTGGGGTGGTTGTACTCCCAGAACTCAATGAAGGGACTGGGGTTGGGGTCATCCAGCCACGCTTCTCCGAGATGATTGAAGGCGGAGACGGCGGTCATTTGGGGGTCGGCGACGAGGCCGTGGATGGCCTCCTGGCCGTATACGTCGGCCTGGTGCTCAAAGTAGCGGCTGAAGGTGTTGCTGGCAGGTTGCAGGATGAAGCTGGCGATGGAGAGCGCAAAGAGCAGCACGAGAAAGCCCTGGCGGCTGGCGAGCGCGGGGATTCCGGCCTCGCCCCCGGATAACTGCCAGCGAGCGCCAAAGCGGCGGGCCAGCCATGCGGCAAAGGCGGCCGAGGCCCAGAAGACAAAAAAGAGGCCGGCGGCCATGCCAGCGAGCATTTTGGGAATGTGGTTGAGGACGTAATGACCGCTCTCGTGGCCGAAGATGAAGAGGATTTCGTCGTCGGGAAGGCGATCGGTGGCCGTGTCCCACATCACGTAGCGCTTGGTGGAGCCGATGCCTGTGACGTAGGCGTTGAGTCCGTTGGATTTCTCGCTGGCCTTCATCAGGAACATCCGGTTGGGGGCGATTTGTGTGCCGGTGCGGGCGACGACGGTCTCCAGCCGCTCGACCAGCGCGGGATGATTTTTGGCGAGCGGCTCGAATTTGTTGAAGATGGGTTCAAGCAGCGGCGAGGCGAGGACGGAGAGAACAATCAGCGGGAGCGAGACGAGCCAGGTCCAGAGCCAGAAGCGGCGCGGAGAGCGGCGGACGATCCAGTTGAAGAGCAGCAGAATGGGCGCGCCAAAGAGCAGCGAGAGGCCGAGGCTTTTGGCTACGTCGCCGAGCCAACTGCCCCAGCCTTGAACGCTGATGCCATAGTGGCGGCTGGCCGCGTGGCCGATGGCGTCCAGAGGCAGGCTGGCCAGCGTGGTGACGACGAGAAAGGCCGCGAAGAAGAGCAGTCCCTGCATCCAGCGGCGGCGCAGCAGGCGCTCCGTCCATGCGGCCAAGTCGGCGGCCCAGCGGAGGCTGAGCAGCATCCAGAGGACAAGCAGCCCCCAGAGCGAGCCGGCGATGTCGAGCGCGGTACGAAGATGGCTGAGAGTAATGGCCTGGGCGAGCTTGGCAGGGGGAAGCGAGTAAGCCTGTGAACTGGCCGGCTGGGCAGGGGTTTGCACAGCGGGCGCGGGCGATGCGGGCTGCGCTGGCGCGGTCTGGGCTGGGGATAGCGAGCCGGTGAGAAGCAAGGCAAGGCAAAGCGGCGCAAGCAATGGACGCAGAAATTTCATGAGTCATTTCCTCTTCAGTAGCTTACTCTGAGAGAATCCTGAAGGAAGAGGATTTGCCGGATTTTTCAGCCTATGAGAGAGATTTTTTTTGCCGCCGCAGGGCGGACAGCCGCCGGAATGGTTTTTTGCGCGATTTTTTCTGTATTGACGTTGGCCTTGCCGATGGCGGCTGGCGCGCAGCAGGCCGCGCCTGTCCACCACTCCACGGACGACGACCTGCCCGTGGGGACCCCGGTCTTGCTCGACGCCATGACCACTGAGCTGCATCGCGCCTTTACCTCGCTGGGAAAACAGGGCGACGACAAGCAGTTGCCGCCCTACTTCCTGAGTTATTCGGTGAGCGACGCGACCGCGGCGGTGATTCAGGCGCAGTTTGGGGCGCTGGTGAACAGCACGGAAGCCCACGTGCGCGTGGCCGATGTGCAGGTGCGGCTGGGCGAGCCAAAGCTGGACAACACGCATGGAGCGCATCGCGGCTCGGCGGTGAACAGCACATCGCTGCCACTCAACGACGACCGGAAGGCGCTGGCGCGCTCGCTCTGGCAGGCCACCAATACAGGCTACGGCACGGCGCTGGACAACTACCTGCGCGTGAAGACCGAGGCCGAGGTTCGCGCCAAGGAAGAAGACACCTCGCCGGATTTCAGCCATGAGGCGCCGCAGGTGCACCTGGGCAAGCCCGCTCCGCCGGTGAAGCTGGACCGCGCGGCCTGGGAGCAGCGAGTTCGCGCGCTCTCGAAGATCTTCCGCGAGTTCCCGGATGTCTACCGCAGCGTGGTGATGCTGACGGCGCAGAACGAGACCGACTACTTTGCCTCCTCGGAAGGCTCGCGCGTGGTGGCGCCGCACCGGTTGGCGCGGGTGGTGATCTTTGCCATGTCGCGCGCCGACGACGGAATGGACCTCTACCGCGCGCAGACCTTCGAGGCTGAGACAGTGGAGGGCCTGCCGGCGCAAGCGGAGATGGAAGCAGAGGTGCGCGAGCTGGGGAAAAGCCTGGAGGCGCTGCGCACCGCTCCTCTGACCCAGCCCTTCGACGGGCCGGCGATTCTCAGCGGGCGCGCAGCGGCGGTCTTCTTCCACGAGGTGCTAGGCCACCGGCTGGAAGGCCAGCGCCAGCGCGGTGATGAGGAGGGCCAGACATTTACGAAGGAGGTCGGCAAGGAGGTGCTGCCAACCTTTCTCTCCGTGGCCGACGACCCGACCCTGACCACCTTCGGCAAGACCTGGCTGAGCGGCAACTACGAATATGACGACGAGGGTCAGAAGGCGCAGCGGGTCGCGCTGATTCAAGACGGCGTACTGAAGACCTTCCTGATGTCGCGGCTGCCCATCGCCAGCTTTGCTGCCTCGAACGGCCACGGCCGCGCGCAAACCGGCAAGGTGCCCACCGGGCGGCAAGGCAATTTGATTGTGACCTCGACCAAGACCGTCTCCGACACCGAACTGCGCAAGCAGTTGATTGCGGAAGCCAAAAAGCAGGGCAAGCCTTTCGGACTTTACTTCGAGGACATCTCTTCGGGCTTCGCCGTGACGCAGCGCAGCTCTCCGCAGGCCTTCTCCGTGGTTCCACTGGTGGTTTGGAGGGTTTACGTGGATGGCCGGCCTGATGAGCTGGTGCGCGGCGTAAGCATAGTCGGCACTCCGCTGGCCGCGATGAAGAGCATTTTGGCCACCGGCGACAAGAGCGAGGTCTTCAACGGCGAGTGCGGCGCGGAGTCGGGAACGATACCAGTCAGCGCTGTAGCTCCGGCGATGCTGTTGCAGGATTTGGAGACGCAGAAGCAGCAGCAAGGCACGGCAAGGCCGCCAATTCTGCCGATGCCGACGGAGAAGCAGTGAACAGTGGTCAGTGGACAAAGAACAGTATTTCGAGAACAGAGGCGCTATGATTTCAATTCGTCCCATTGCACTTGCCGGAGCGGCTCTGCTGGCCGTCTGCCTGAGCGCGTCCGCGCAAACAGCAGCGCAGCCAACCCGCGCCGACGCCGAAAAAGACCCGGTGCTGAAGGCGATGCTCACGGAATTGGACCGCAACAAGAGCGACTTGCAGCTGAAGGAGTTTCAGAAGCCCTTCTTCATCCAGTACCGCCTTGAAGAGATCGACAACTTCGAGAGCAAGGCGGAGTTTGGCGCGACCAGCAACTCGCAGCGCGGTCGCGTGCGAGTGGCGCGGGTGACGGTGCGTGTGGGCGATTACAAATCCGACAGTTCCAGCGGGCAGGGCGACGGCGTGGCCGACGTGACCGCGATGGACGACGACTCCATTGCGCTGCGCTCGACGCTTTGGTGGGCCACCGACCAGGCCTACAAGAACGCGCTGGCGATCTATGCGCAGAAGCAGGCCGCGCTCAAGCAGGTTGAAACCCCTCCGCAGGCCGACGACTTCAGCCAGGAGACGCCGGTGATTTCGCTCGCCGAGCCGCTCAAGTTGAAGGTGGACGAAGCTGCATGGGCAGAGCGTGTGGCGCAGGACAGCGGCCTCTATCGCACCGACGCCAGCGTGAAAGATGGCCAGCGCGACGTGCGCTATTCCGTGGCAAATTTCACCGCGCGGGTGACGACGACCTGGCTGGTGACGAGCGAAGGCGCCATCGTGCGCAAGTCGGCGGCCGGCTATGAGGAGGGTTTCGCAGTGGGCGCGCAAGCGGCCGACGGGATGCGGCTCGACCGCTCTTTTGCGACCAACGGAAGCGCGCTCAAGGATCTGGACTCAGCCGAGTCCTTCCGCAAGCACGCCGTCGAGCAGGTCGCCTCGCTCGCCGACCTGCGCAAGGCGCCGCTGGTCGAGGAGGAGTATCACGGTCCGCTGCTGATGAGTTCCGACGCCGGGGCCGACACAATGCGCGCGCTGCTGGCTAGTGGAGTGACAGCGACGCGGCCCAAGCTGGGCACCGAGGCGCGCACCAATGGACCGTTTGCCTCCAGCTACCACGCCCGCGTGCTGCCGGATTTTTTTGATGTGGTCGATGATCCCTCAGTGAAGAGTTACAACGGCAAGAGCCTGGTGGGCGCATACGACGTGGACGACGAGGGCGTGCCGGGGCAGGCGGTCAAGCTGGTGGCCGCCGGCAAGCTGGAGAATTATCTGATTGGCCGCGAGCCGGTGCGCGATTTTCCTCACTCGAACGGCCACGGCCGCGCCGGAGTTGCCGGCCCGCCCAACCCCTCCATCGGCGTCTTCCAGGTGACGGCCAAGAATGGGCTGACGGACGAGGAACTGAATCGCAAGCTGCTCGATCTGGCCAAAGATCGCGGCCTGAAGAATGTCTATTATGTGAGTACGCTGGGTGGGGAGCTGTCGCCGCGGCTGCTCTATCGCGTCAGCGACGACGGCAAGCGCGAGCTGGTGCGCGGCGCTACACTGGACGACCTTGACCAGCGCGCGCTGCGCTCCGGCGTGGTGGCCGCGGGCAAGGATTTGTGGATTGCCAACTACTTCGGCGAAGTGCCGGAGACGGTGCTGGCGCCGGCCCTTCTGCTCGATGACGTGACCATCCGCCGCGCCAATAATAAGAACGACAAGCTGCCCTTCTATCCGCCGCCGGAGTAGGCGGCTGAGGCCTTAGAATCTATCCGCCAATTGGTAGCGCCGACCTCCTGGTCGGCTGTCCTGTGGGTCTCCAGACCCACAGAAGATGTCTGGCAGCGTGGACGCAGCCAGTACAGCCGGTCAGGATACCGGCGCTATTCTCCATTCTTTATTTACAGACAGGTTCTCAGTCCAACCGCGTGAGAAACGCCGCGCCCTCGGCGGGCCGCAGCTTGCGGGCAATCCGCTCGGCTTGCTCACGGTTGTCGCCCTCGGGGCGGATGCGCACCCAGTAGCTGGCCTCGCCGGGGAAGTCGATGACGGTAGAGTCGGGGTACTTACGCTCCAGTTGTTTCTTGAGTTTGTTGGCCTTGCGCTCGCTGGTGAAGGCGCCGATCTGCACGCACCAGCGGCCGCCGGTCTCGATGGGCTTGGGAGTGCGGTAGACATCGAGGCGCACCCGCGCCGTGCCCATGCGGTAGATGCCCGTGGCCTTGGCCGAGGCGATGGTCAGGTCCAGAATTCTCTCCTCTACAAATGGGCCGCGATCGGTGATGCGCATGGGGCTGGATTGGCCGGTCGTCAGATTCGTCACCACGATGAGCGAACCCATGGGCAGTGTGCGGTGAGCCGCGGTCAGCGTGTGGTCGCTGAAGAGCTGCCCGTTGGCTGATTTGCGCCCTTTGGCGGCTGTATACCAGGTAGCCAGCCCCTCTTCGCTCAGGATGGGCTGGTGCGTCCTGACAAATTCGAGATCGTCTGCGTTGACGCCGCCTGGTGGCGCGGGCGTGGGCGCAATGCGCTGTGGTTGTGCTGCCGCGGTGGAGCGAGCCGGCACCTGCAGCGGTGGTGGCGCGGCCTGGGGCTCAGGCAGCGGAGCAACAGGCTCGCGGTGGCCGCAGCCGCTGAGAACCGCCAGCGCCAGTCCAACTGCCGCACAAATTCTCTGGCGCTCATTCATCAGCCGCGCGGGCTCCCGTTCTGGTCAAAGCGGTCGGCCAGATCGCGCAGCTTGCCGGAGACCGTGCGCAGAGCCGTGATCGACTCCTTGCGAACCTGCGGAACAACCGCGTCGTTGACGTATGCGATCGCGTGGCGTAGCTCCATCTCGATCAACTCGATGGCCTCTTCAATGCGGCTGCCAACGCCGCCGGGGCCGGCTCCGGGTGTGTAATTCGTGCTCATCGCGGCGCACCTCGCGCAAACAATCTTCTTTCAGTCTGCGGGTCGCGGCGCGGCGAGTCAAGCGCCGAAGGCTCGAATGCGCCACAGTCGTCAACACGAAAACTGAGTCCGAAGACTCAATGTGTACAGAGTTGGTGTGATTTTGCGAATCAACCGCTACAGATTAAAAAGCTCCCGCAGCCGCCGGGTTTGCGCGCGGCTGACGGGGATTTCCGTCTGTTTTTTGTCGTTCATGCGCAACTGGTAGCTGGATTTGAACCAGGGCACCACCTCGCGGATGTGATTGATGTTGACTACAAATCCGCGATGGGCGCGCCAAAAGAGCGCCTGGTCGAGCTGATCGAGGAGTTCCTCCAGCGTACGGCACTTGGAGCAGCCCTCGAAGCTCTGCGTCACCACACGAATCACGCCTTCGTCGATGGCCGCGTAGCAGATGTCGGCCTGATCGATCAACAACAACCTGTTCTGTGCCTGGACAATCAGTTTGGCTGGCTGGTGGGCACTCTGCGGACGGTTCAACAGCCGCAGCAGAGACTCGATTTGTGATTCCGGCAGAGAACCAGGGCCGCTGCCTGCCAGTCGTCCTCGCGCTCGCTCGACAGCCTGCTCCACGCGCGCGCGGTCAAAGGGCTTCAGCAGGTAATCGACGGCGTTCACCTCGAAGGCGCGCACCGCGTACTGGTCGTAGGCCGTGGCAAAGACCACCTGCGGCAACTGCGGTGCGGCCAACTGCGCCTGCGGCGCCATCTGCGGTGGGGCCAGCCTGTTTGTCTTTACCCTCCGAGCCATCAGCTTCTCAATCACCGCAAAGCCGTCCAGCCCCGGCATCTGCACATCTAGAAAGACCATGTCGGGATGGTGCTCTTCGATAAGGTCAACGGCCTCGATGCCGTTGGCGCCCTGCGCTACGACCTCTACGCCGCCCACCTGCGCAAGCAGGTATTGCAGCTCTTCGCGGGCCAGTTGTTCGTCGTCGATGATGAGCGCGGTGAGCGTCAATCCTCAGTCCCTAATTCCTTAGTTCCTATTCGCCCAGCACCCGGAGCCGCGCGGGCATATGGTCCGCGGCGAGTTCATGGCCACAGCGCGTGCAATACTGGTCGGTCGAGCGCACCGTGCGGAAGCAGTGCCCGCAATTGGCCGCGAGCTGGAAGTCGCATTGCGGGCAGAAGTGGAAGTCGCTCTGCACGTGCGTCGAGCAGGACGGGCAGCGCGATACCTCCGGCTGGCGCAGCAGGAAGTAAAGCACGGCGCCGATGCCGCCGGGCATCACCAGGCAGAGGACGATCCAAAGGCGGGCGCTCATCGCCCGCCGGGGCGCGTCCTTGCTGACATAGCCCACCATCAGGAAGTAAAGCGCGGCCAGCAGTCCCCAGGAGAGGTTGAAGTAGGTGCGCAGGCCGAGCGGCGGCAGATGGTGCTGCGAATCGGGCAAAACCAGCCAAAAGTAGTACTCCACCAGCAGAAAGGACGCAATGGCCGCCACGATCGACCAAATCGGAATCAGGCGGGCGTCTTCATTGACGGCAATGGATTGTGGATTACGCATAGGCAAACCCTCTCTCAGAGGGGATTTCGGGGGAGTAAGCATAGCTTACCGCATTTTGAATGGACGGAATAGGGTGCGCGGAAGTTGCGCGGGGCCAAAGAAGTGTGGGAATTGCGTTTCAATCGGAGTTCAGGGCCGGCGGCGCGTCCATCCAGCCAGAAGCACGGAGGCCAGCAGGGCGGCGCTGAGAAAGAAAATCCATACGCTCAGTTGGCTCATCAGGCTATTCAGGTGTTCCTCTTCAATAATAGTGTCGGCAATCCACCAGACCAGCGGGCCGAGCACCAGAACGACGACCAGCGTGGCTGCCAGCGCCACCGAGCGGGTTCTCTGCCGCCCGGCCTTCTGCTCCTGCATCACGCCCTGCGAGGCGATTACCACGCGGCGCGTGCGCCAAGCCACGGCGCGCTCCCGCTCAGCCTGATTACCGGTCAGAGCCGAGAGCAGATCGCACCGAGACTCAACGCTTTCAACCGGCTTCATATTGCCCTCGGTACCTCAGGCTCAATTGCAATCCGCGCCGAAGGCGCAGTTGGCCGCACCGCAGGCTCCGACGAAGACGCGGCTGGCCACACTGCAGTGGTCAGCTTAGGCTTGATCGCAGCCAATCCGCGATAGAGTCTTGATTTCACGGTAGAAAGCGGCGCTCTCGTCACGGTGGCAATCTCTTCTAAAGATAGCTCTTCATGGAAGCGCAGCACCAAGACCTCGCGGTAGAGCGTGTCCAGTTTCAACAGCGCCCCGGCAATCCTCTCCCGGTCTTCGAGGTTGGCAAAGCGGTCAAATGGGGTCGGCTCACCGTCGGCCAGCTCGAAGCTCATCGGCCGGTCGTCTTCGCTCTTGCCCTCAAACAACTCGTCCAGGCTGCTCATAGTCCGTTTGCGGCGCAGGTCGATCACCAGGTTGCGGGCGATGGTAAACAGCCAGGTGTCAAAGCGCGCCTTGCCGTTGAACTGCGCTCCGCGCACCAGAACCCTCATCCAGACCTCCTGGAAGATATCCTCGGCCATCTCGCGATTGCCGCACAGATAGAGCAGATAGCGCATCAACCGGTGCTGGTAGCGGACGATCAGCTCATCCAGCAGGCCGGCATCCTGGCGCTTCAGCCCGGCGGAAATGGCGAGATTCTCCTGCCGCGCCTGCTCGTCAACGACGGTGGCGGAACGCGGCGCGAATAGTGGGCGAACAAACGCGGCTGTACTCATCTCACTCTATTAGACGACAGAATTGTGACGGAGTTCCGCAATAATACAATTATTTCCATATAGTGGTGTTTACTTGACGCCACCAGAAACAACAGGTTGTGATTTCGACTCGGGTCAGCGAGGGGCTGTGTTGTGCTCGAACCACAGCGCGAGTTGCTCCTCGGAGATCTCGCCCGCCGCCAGATTCCAGAAGGTAAGAACCCGATCCTCTTTGGTCGCAGTCACTTCGAGGCCATTAAGCTTCAGAAAGGTGAGGGAAACTGTGAATGCAGTGCGTTTATTCCCATCCACAAAGGGATGATTGGCCATAATACCCTTGGCGTAAGCAGCCGCATACCCTGTTATTGAAACGTCCTGCCCGGAATATGCGAAGAGATTCTCTGGACGCGCCAAGGCCGACTCCAGCAGCCGAAGCTCGCGCACACCTTCCAGGCCGCCGTGGAGCATCAGCGCCTCCTCGTGCATCCTCAGGACGACGTCCTGCCTTATCCAGACCGGCTCTTTCATTCGGCGAGACTCTGCAGAACGTCCCGGTTTTCGCTCATTACCTCGCGCGCTGCCTCCATCTGTGCAGCGAATTCCGTGTCGAAAGGAAGCAAGCGAATGCTCTGGGAACCCTCGGTAATGTATAGCGTATCGCCCTTCTGAACATTGAGCCGCGCCAGCGTCTCTTTGGGCAGAATGACGCCTGCCGAATTGCCGATGGCGATGATTTTGGCGGTCGTTGCCATGGAAAGCCTCCTATTATCCCTTGCAGTATAACATAAGTTATAACGTCGATGCTACAGGGAGCCGGCAACTGAAATCCAGATTCGCACGCGAGTTGTCTCTGTTGTTGCGAACCCCTAGAGCATTTCTCTAAAAGGTGTACACTATAGTTGCTCTGGACTTCGCGACATAAAAAGATGGCGAAGGCCTATTCGAATGATCTACGATGCAAGCTGTTGACGGCCTATGATCGCGGGCAGGGATCGTTGCGCGCGTTGGCAGAGATGTTCTCTGTCAGTTATGACTGGGCCAAGAAGATTTCCAGCCAACGGTTGCGCAGCCAGCAAATGGGACGAGTTGCGCAAAGCCGCCATGGTGTGGTGAGCCGGATAACGCCAACCGTGGAAGCCGCGTTGTTGCGACAGTTACATGAACAACCGGATCGCACCTTGGCCGAATTGCAGCAGGGACTCCAGCATTCGCTCGGTCTTTGCATCAGCAGTCAGCATTTGTGGCGTGTACTGAAGCGGTTGGGAGTGCGTCTGAAAAAAAGTCACTCCACGCCGTCGAGCGAGACACTGAAGCCAATCAAAAGCGACGGGCGGAGTTCCTTGAGAAAATCCACTCGACCCCGCTGGACAAGCTGATTTTCCTGGATGAAAGCGGTGTCACGACTTCGATGACGCGGCTCTACGCGCGTTGTTTGGGAGGCCCACGCATCCACGAAGCGACGCCCGGAAGTCACTGGAAGATTCTGACCATTCTGGGCGCCATGAGTACACGCGGCATGATTGCCACCATGACCATCGAGGAGGCCACCGATACAGATATTTTTCTAGCCTATCTGGATCATGTGTTATGCCCGCAACTTAGGCCTGGCGATGTGGTGGTGATGGATAACTTGAGTTCTCATAAGGTCAAAGGCGTGCGCGAAAGAATCGAGGCGGCAGGAGCGGAACTGCTCTACCTGCCACCCTATTCGCCGGACTTGAACCCCATCGAGAAGGCCTGGTCTAAACTCAAACTGCTGCTTCGCTCGGCCAAAGCTCGCACCAGAGAGGTCCTCGATCAGGCCATCTCGGAGCTGCTTCCACAGATCACTGCTGACAATGCTCAGGCTTGGTTCCGATTCTCCGGGTATGGTGTACACCTATGAGAGAAATGCTCTAAAGTGTCAGGGATGTCCCCGGCCGCACACGGTGCGGCCAGAGGCTCGCTTCGCTCATAAGAACAGGGACTAGGGACT
>Ga0302319_10017239_pt1 | contig 13244 bp, 8 predicted proteins | sample Bog_T0_2_FD_203319 | JGI IMG/M metagenome (GOLD analysis project Ga0302319, IMG submission 203319) | Peat permafrost microbial communities from Stordalen Mire near Abisko, Sweden - Bog_T0_2 | ecosystem: Environmental > Terrestrial > Soil > Wetlands > Peat | place: Sweden: Abisko, Stordalen Mire...
ATTCCCAGGACAAAATGCTCACAGATATCGTGCTGGACGCCGTGGGTTCCGATAAGGCTCCTGAGCCGGAGATCCGGGGGGCGATCCTCGCCTGCCGGCAGCTCCCCGTTCGCGTGCATTTAGTGGGCCCGGAGCCCGAGCTTCGCGACCTGCTCGACGAACACCTCGAAAATGAAGACCTGCCGATCATCATCCACCATGCTTCCGAACGCATTGGGATGGATGAGAAGGCGGCGAACGCCGTCCGCTCCAAGCGCGACAGCTCCATGCGCGTCGGCCTCAAGCTGGTGCGCGAGGGCAAGGCCGCCGGCTTTGTAACCGCCGGCAACACAGGCGCGGCCATGGCTACCGCCAAAATGGTGCTCGGCGCAATGCCCGGCGTCGACCGTCCGGCCCTGGCCACTCCCATGCCGACGTCAAAGGGCAATCCATGTGTGCTGCTCGATGTGGGCGCAAACGTGGATTGCAAGGCGCACAATCTTGAGCAATTTGCAGTCATGGGCGAGATGTACGCGCGCAGTGTGCTCAAGATTCATACGCCGCGCGTGGGGCTGCTGTCGATCGGCGAAGAAGAGACCAAAGGCAACGACCTGACGCGCGAAGCCTTTCCGCTGCTGAAGGCCCTGCCGATCAAATTCATCGGCAATGTGGAAGGGCGCGACATCTTCAACGGCCACGCGGACGTGATTGTCTGCGACGGCTTCGTAGGCAACGTGGCGCTCAAGACCAGCGAGGGCATTGGCCGCTTCGTGCGTGACGCGCTGCGCGAGGCGCTCACCAAGACGGTCACCGCCAAGGTCGGCGCGCTGCTTTCGCGGCAGGCCTTCAATGCCTTCCGCCGCAGGCTGGATTACACCGAGTACGGCGGAGCACCGCTCTTGGGAGTTCGCGGCGTCTGCATTATCGGCCACGGCTCGTCGAATGACGTGGCAATTTATAACGGCATCCGCGTGGCGCATGAGTTCGCCATTGCCGGTACGAACGCACGGATTGAGCATGAGCTGGCAGGGCACGCCAAGCGCGGCGTGGCGCACGATGTTGGCGGGGCCGGCGCGGTAATACAGTGAACAGTGAACAGTGGACAGGGAATAGGGAATAGGGAATAGATACAATCTGCCTTCGTGGTTTTTATGAATACAAATCCTTTGAAATTTGATGCTGGTGTTCTGGAGCGTCTGGCTTGCCCGGCTTGCCTTGGCGGGCTGCGTGTGGAAGACACGCGGCTGGTGTGCGCCGAATGTGGACGCGCGTATCCCGTGGTCGATGGGATTCCGGTGTTGATTGCGGAGCGGGCGGAAGAACAGGGACTCAGGGACTAGGGAATAGGGAATAGGGAATAGAAAAGCCCTCACCGGCCCGGTCCGCCTCATTCTGCGTTTCGATAGAAGGCAAGCTCTGGCTCATGCAATCACCCGCTGACTTGCTGACTCGCTGTACCAGATCGAATGAATGCTCAATTATGAAGAAAACCAACCTACTCTGATCTGAACTCGCTACAACTTTGGGTGCCCCCGGTCTGGATTTTCAGACCGGGGAAAGCACGGATTCCTGTGATCGAGTTCTTTCGGCAATTGACCGGGCCACCTGCCGTACTGGAATACTGAATTACTGAAATACTTTTTAAGTCATTTTGAGGACTGTAAAACTGTATTTTTATAAGTTGTTTGGAATCAGTCTTAAAAAGCAGTTTTACTGGATTACTGAAATAAAGTGCGGTTTTCAAAAGAGCCTATTCCGGGCCATTTTCCGGTCCAATTCCGATCTGGGGTTTGATCCCGCGTGATGTTGCGGATTCTTGTCATGTTCTGCCTCCCGTTGGGTGGTGTTGGGTCTATATAGAGTTTGCGCTTTTTCCCGGGAATTCTGTGCAAAGGCCGGAATCGGGGCTGGTTGAGGTGCGTGGTCTCCCCGGTCCCCTACAGCGACCTGGGGCACCCTCAACTTGGGATAGGAGAACTACCGAGACCGGGGCCACCAGCCGACGATGGAAACAGCTGAATGTGAGAAAATGAAATTCACCCGTTTGCTGGTAACGGATTCGCTCGCCCTTCATGCAAACAGGGGATACTCTATTTCCGGATGAATCGGGTGGAGAATTGCGGCAGCCCTCCCTGGTCCCCAAATGCGAGGGACCAGAGGCACCCTCAGCTTGGGATGGGAGATCTACCGGGACCGGGGCCACCTGCCCAACTGATCGGCATTCTTTGTTGACCTTGATCGTGGTTAGTGTTTAAATAATTCATTGTTTCGGAGCGGGCTTGTCCGCAAGGGGCATTTCGATACATATGCCGGCGGCGCGCCGGCCCTCCGACAAGTTAGACCTACATCCGTTGCTGCTCAGACATCCGTTGCATCCCTTGATACACAGAGGTGCCGCAATCTATGACAACTCTCCGCCAGATTGCGCAGGTTGCGAATCAGGGAAGCGTCTGTCTTCGGTCGATGGCAAGTGCTAACCGGATTCAGCCATGCCTGCGGAATCTCATTCAACACCTGACGGTCAAGACCTTCTCTGCACAGGTCACTACTCCATCGCCGGAAGCACTGGGAGGCTCGGTGAACCTGACAATCCGCGGAGATGGCTCCTACGATCTGACGGTGCATATGCACGACAGCGGACTTCCCGACTATTCCTTTCGCTTGGCCATCCTGCTTCGATCCACAGACGGAAAGATTTTCGCGCTCTATAGCAGTGGAACTGCGCACGGCACGCTTAGTTCAGGGAGCCGCGATTTCGACGACCATCAAACAGGGCAAGAGAAGGTGCTCAGCGACGAATGGTCTTCGTTTGCATTGGGGAGCTTCGAGGTACACAAGGACTACCAGGACAACTTGACTTCCTTTATCAGCGATGCATTTTCAGATGTTCTCGGGTTCGTAGCTACTGTCGCTACCATAGGGGGGCCGGCGGCGCTGGTTATCTGGGGCGGAAAGGCTCTGGGCGCGGCTACCGGGTTTGAATTTCCGGCCGATCTGGGGTGGTTGGGCCTGATGGTAGCGGAAGGCCAGTTCATTCTCGCCGGACCGACATTCTTTATACCCATGTTCGTCCTGGGAGTGGCCGCGAGTGCCGTGCTGTTCAAGACGCGCAAGCTTCACGAAGATGAGATCGCAGAGGCGGATAAGGTTTTCCTGGGTACGGTACCGTATGACGCAGTCACGGTTTGCAATGCGTCCGGTCCGAACGGGAATTGCTTCGCAGCGCCGGGGCCTACGGGCAACTATCTTATCGGGGCGAATCAATGGTTCGACAGCCTGGTTGCCGACGATACCAGCAAACATACGCTCATCCATGAACTTACTCATGTGTGGCAGATGGCGCACACGCCATTCAAGTCGTTCATTTCATGCGACGCGATTATCACGAGTATCAATGTACAAACGCAAGATAGTACCAAGGTCTACTTCGATTACTACTTCTATCTGCCTGGCCAGCCCTGGGACAGTTACAACAGCGAGCAGCAAGCGCAGATCGTATCGGACTGGTGGGTGGCTACTCAGTATGGAGAAAAGAGTCAGGATGTTTCGTACACCATTGCCTTCGGACCTCGCAATGAAGACTATATCGATTCAGTGATTCGAGCTGTAAAGCCCTAATTTTTGTATTTGAGTGGAGGGAAAACCATGGCGGGACACCCGATTAAGTTTAGCCAAACAATTGATCGCGGCTTTGTGGCAGCCGGCCAACTGAGCATCAACGGTACCGGATCCGTGGAGCTACATCCCGGAGCCGCCGCTGGAGCGTGGGGACTGCTGGCAGCAAACAGTGCCGACCTCACAGCGTTGGAAGCGGGCAAACCGTCACACAATGGAGCTGTGGTTGCCTATTCCGACGTGAATGCGCCGGCGGTTGACGCGGAGAGCAAGCTGGGGGAAGCCATCTCAGCGCGAGCCCATGGAAGCGGCACAGCGGCGATTCATGCAGCCCACGATGGGGATGCCGGTTCAACCGCGATTCTTGGGGAAAACGTTGCCGGGCGCGGTCTGAGTGGTTCCAGCCAGACCGGCCAGGCTATCTACGGACACAGCAAACAACAGGCGGGTGTAGTGGGTGAGAGTGACGCCTTCGATGGTGTCTTCGGGATAAGTCACAATCCCCAGGCTGCTGGCGTTTCCGGACATAATCCGGGAGGCATGGCTGGATACTTCGAAGGGGATGTTCTGGTAACAGGCGATGTTTGCTGCGCCGGCGCCGATTGCGCCGAGCAATTCACTGTTGCCGACTCATCGACCATTTCTCCCGGATTGGTGATGAGCATCTGCACCGATGGATCTCTAGAAGTTTGCGCGACACCGTACGACACGCGCGTTGCGGGTGTAGTCTCCGGCGCAGGCGATTACCGACCGGGCATCATTCTGGATCGCGCTGCCGTTGCGACAGCGGATCGCAAGTCGATCGCGTTAATGGGGAAAGCTTATTGCTGGGCAGACGCGCAGTACGGCCCAATCAAGACTGGCGACCTGCTCACCAGCTCTGCAACCCCCGGACACGCGATGAAGGCAGTAGATCGAGAGCGCTGCCTTGGCGCTCTCCTTGGGAAGGCGCTTGAACCCTTGGAAGGTGGCCGAGGCTTGATTCCGATGTTGATTGCCTTGCAGTAGAGCCTCGCAGAGGTTCTGTCGGACGCAGTCTAAAATTCCGCCCAGGCAGTCCATGCTGTGGAGCGGTTCCGAACGGCTGCGGGCTGGAGGCAGAGAGGGCATCTGGCCGGCGGGTGGCACCGGTCTCAGGAGAATCTTATCAAGCCGAGGGTGCCCGTCCTGAGCGAAGTCGAAGGATCCCTCGCAATTGGGGACCGGGGAGACTACCTACTTCGCCCAGCCCCGATTCCCGACTTTGCAGAGAATTACCTGAACAAAGCGCAAACTCTATATAGACCCAACACCATCCACCGGAGGGCCGAACATGATAGAAATCCGCAACACGACACGAAATCACGTCGCAGACCGGAAAAATGGCCTTTTTGAAAACCGCACTTTATTTTAGTATTCCAGTAAAACCGCTTTTTACCACTGATTCCAAACAACTTATAAAAATAAATTTTTACAGCCCTCAAATTCACTAAAAAGTATTTCAGTATTCCAGTACGCCAGTATGCCGGTAATCCCTGGTCCCCAAATGCGAGGGACCAGAGGCACCCAGTTCAGGAACCCGGCACGGGCCACCGGCGGGTTTCAGGGGCGGCTATTGTTAAGGGGCCCTGGATTACTTCTCAGTACCGGGGGTGGGTGGGCCGAAAAAGACAACACTGCCGAGGCAGTCGTCTCCGTTGGCGTCTTGCGGCATTCTGCCGGAATAGCATTGATACTTGATGTTCGAGCTGTCGTCGCCCTTGTCCCAGACGCCGTTCGCCTCTCCGCCGCGGTGCTGAACTCCTGCCCCAAGGACGATGGTGCTGGCATGTTCCATATCCCACCTGCCGTTCTTGTGGAAGGCATACACGCAACTGACATAGTCAGAGTTGTAGTTGGTGAAATAGCCGAGCACCTCTGCTTTGCTATTGTCCGCCCAGTTCGAATCGAGGGATATGCCGCTCACGGGCTCGGTGCAGCTTGTTCGTGGTGGGTACTTCTTTTGCGCGCCGGGGTTGGTGGAAGAGGCCGCAGCGGAGCCGCCTGGGCCTGCCGCCGAACCGGAATTTGCCGAGCCTGGACCCGCGGATGTACCGTTTGCCGAGGCCGCGTTGCCGCCCGGGGCCGTGTAGGCAGGTTGGCCATTGACGTAGGCGGCCTGCGCATCGGGGCTTGCGGCCGGGGCGTAGCCGGGGGCGGATCCGGATCCTTGAGCAGCGGGCTGCCCGGCAGGCGGAGGCTGGCCGGGCGCGCTTGGTGCACTCAATTGCGGAGCCTGCGGCGCTTGGGGAGCCTGGGGCGGAGCGGGCGCTTGTGGCGCTTGTGGCGCCGCGAACTGAGGGGCTTGAGGCGCTTGCGGAGCCTGCGGCGCTTGAGGCGGCGGGGGAGCGGCCGGGGGAGCAGCACCGGACGCCGCGCCCGCCTTCTTGCCCAGGCCTATGAGCTTGCCCAGGCCGCCGCCTTTGGCTGGGGCAGCCGCTGGAGGCTTCTGGAGGTCTTTGGCTTCGGCCTCGTATCTCTGCTGATCGGCATCCGAGACCGGCGTATAGTTGGCATCGGCGCTCAACTGGGTGGCGGGATCGGTGATCCTGGCAGCTTTCAGCCACCCGGCGAGCACAGCGTCATAGTCGCTAATGAGTTTGCCGACGAAGTTGCTGAGGCCGGGCGAGCGCATCTGCTGGACAGCGAACACACCATCTCCGGGGGCAAATGTGCCGAACATCATGCTGAAGTCGAAGGCACAGTTCTGCCCGGCCCCGGTGCGTACGAGGCGGTCGAATGTGACCTCGGGCTCATTGAGCTTGTTTTCGGTGCGCGCTTCGATGCGGCAAGGCGCGATCTGGCTGGGCTGAAATTGCAGGCCGGTGCGGGATACCTCCAGGGGAAGCGGATTTCCAGCCTCCGGAAAGAGCTTGGGACTGGTGATCTTTGCGAATCCGCTTGCCTCTTGGGTTCCTATTTTCTCCCACACGTAGAAGTCAAAGACCAGCTTATCGTGGAGGAAGAGCACGTTGGCAACCGCATAACAACAGTTGGGAATGAAGCGCAGAGCGGGAACGAGGATGGCGGGCGAGCCCTTGTAATTGACCAGAAAGGCAGTGTTGGCGGCCCGTGTGTCGAGAAAGCGGCCGGGCAGATCGGGCGGAAAGGAAAGCATCGGATCGCCGGAGATGGTCTTCTTCAAGGCTCCGCCCATGAACGAGGTAGCAATGGGCGCGTACGCGTCGCTCGCGGCCTGCGGACCGGTCGACAGAGCGGTCAACTCGGCTTCGGTTGCTCCTGCCCTTTTGAGCAAAATCAACGCATCGACGGAGGTATCCCATTGCCCGGCCCGTTCCCTGATCCTGGCAACCACCACGCTCTCCGGCAACCCGGCAGAAATCATCTTGATCAGGTCGTCGTTGGCATTGGCGGCGGGGGCCGGCGTGCCGGCCTGTGCATGCGAATAAACAGCCGAGGCCAGCAAGCAGAGCATTACGACCCAAGCTAAAGTCCAAGCGAAAGAAGGAGCAGAGACTCGAACAGAGACTCGAACCATGCCGATTTCTCCTCTGTCAAAACTTCGTGCTCGGGCTTGATGGGAGATGATCCAGTTGCCGATCCCCGAGACTACTCGCCAGTATAACGAAACTTTCTCCATCGCTGTCGTTCTCTGAACCCTAATCGGCTGGAGCATTTCTGGATTAAGGAGTCTCCGATCAAGCGGCTGCGTTTTTTCACCAGGCAGCAAGAGGCGATCAATTGGCGATTTTGGCCAAGCAGGATTTTCATTTTGATCATGGGGAGGGGAGTGTTGATGGACGGGCTGAAGCCCGCACCTTCAACTAACACGCGGTGTTGTGATTGGTTGAGGTGGGCTGGATGAGAGTTGTGCTTTCCCACCCATTCGACAAAGTGCGTCGAATGGATGGGGCACACGGCTATTCCAACAGGTATGACAAAATCTATGCCTGCGAGCTATACCAGGACGGCTTCGTTTTGTTCCCTGAACGGCTTGGCGATACGTATTCCACCAATGTCGAGAACGATGCGGCCGTCGATGGCTCCGGCGCGCATGCGCTTGAATACGTCGTTGATGTCGTCGAGGCTTTCGGGCTTGACGGTGGCGTGGACCAGGCCCTCGCTGGCGAAGGAGAGCGCCTCGGCCAGATCCAGGCGCGTGCCCACGATGGAGCCGCGAATGGTGAGCGCCTTGAGCACCACTTCGAAGATGGGAAGAGGGAACGATCCTGGAGGCAGGCCGTTGAGAGCGATGGTTCCGCGAGCGCGTGCCATGCCGATAGCTTGTGTAAACGCCGGGATTGAGGGAGCGGTTACCAGTACCGCGTGAGCTCCGCCGATCTCTTTTTGGAAGAAGGCTGCGGGGTCCTGCTCTTTGGCATTGACGGTGAGCGTTGCGCCTAGCTTCCGGGCAAGCGCCAGCTTCTCATCTGATACATCGACTGCGGCAACATGGAGGCCCATGGCTTTGGCATACTGCACAGCCAGGTGACCGAGGCCGCCGATGCCGGAGATGACAACCCATTCGCCTGGCCTGGCATTGGTGGACTTGAGACCCTTGTAGACGGTAACGCCGGCGCAGACGATCGGCGCGACGTCAATGAATCCGACGTTCGAGGGCAGATGAGCGACATAGTTCGGATCGGCCACTGCATACTCGGCATAGCCGCCGTTCTTGGTGTAGCCGCCAAACTCTGCCTTGGAGCAGCATGACTCCTGCCCGGCGAGGCAATCGACGCAATGGCCGCAGGCGGAGTAGAGCCAGACGAGGCCGACGCGGTCGCCTTCCTTGACGTTTTTAACTTTCTTTCCGATGCCGGAGACAAAGCCGACGCCCTCGTGTCCGGGGATGAACGGCGGGGTGGGTTTAATGGGCCAATCGCCTTCGGCAGCGTGGAGATCGGTATGACATACGCCGCATGCTTCCATCTTGATCTGTATTTCCTCCGGACCTGGCTCCGGGATTGCCACCTCTTCGATGACCAGAGGCTTGCCAAATTGACGGACTACCGCTGCTTTCATTGTCTTTGCCATGTTGATGTTCCTTTCCGTAGTTTGAAATGCATTCATTCCCGGGATGAGGCGAATTTCCGCAGTGCCAGCAGTGCCCGCGGGGGCCGGAAATCAGCTTCCGTTGGCATCGCTGCAAGAGAACAAAAGCGGCTCGTTCCCAATGTCTTTTGCAAATGCTGCCGAGCTTCGGGGCCCATCTGACTGAATCGTCAAAATGAGCCCCTCAGCGGAAGCTTTCTAAAAGAATCCCAAGGGCTTTTGGCTGTAGCTGACCAGCAGGTTTTTGGTTTGCTGATAGTGGTCGAGGATCATCTTGTGCGTCTCTCGACCGAAGCCGGACTCTTTGTATCCGCCGAATGCCGCGCCGGCCGGATAGAGGTGATAGCAGTTGGTCCAAACGCGCCCAGCTTGTATCTCGCGGCCGACGCGATAGGCGTTGTTTGCGTTGCGCGACCAGACGCCGGCACCGAGACCATAGATGGTGTCATTGCCAATTCGTATGGCATCTTCTAGAGTTTTAAATTTGGTGACGGACAGTACTGGCCCGAAGATCTCTTCCTGGAAGATGCGCATGCTGTTATCGCCGGAGAAGACGGTGGGCTGAAGGAAGTTTCCGTTCTCGAGATCGCCGCCGAGGTGAGCCCGATCGCCGCCGGTCAGCAATTTTGCGCCCTCCTGCTTGCCGATCTGGATGTAGTTGAGGATGGAGTTCGTTTGCTCTTTGGAAACCTGCGGACCCATCTGGGTTGCAGTCAGCAAGGAGTTGCCGACCTTGATTTTGGCAACGCGAGCCACGGCGCGCTCCATGAACTTGTCGTAGATCGACTCCTGCACCAGGGCGCGCGAGGGGCAGGTGCACACCTCACCCTTGTTGAAGGCAAAGAGGGCAAAACCCTCGAGCGCCTTGTCAAGGAAGTCGTCGTCCGCTTCCATCACGTCGGCGAAGAAGATGTTGGGCGATTTGCCGCCGAGTTCCAGTGTCTGGGGAATGATGGGCTCGGAGGCATATTGCATGATCAGCCTGCCGGTGGTGGTTTCGCCGGTGAAGGCGATTTTGTTGATGCGTTTGTTCGAGGCCAGCGACTTGCCCATTTCTGCGCCGGGACCGGTGACGACGTTGAGCACGCCGGGAGGCAGCAGATCGCCCACCAGTTGCGCAAAGATCATGATGCTCAAGGGCGTGTTCGAAGCGGGTTTGATGACGACGCAGTTGCCGGCGCCGATGGCGGGCGCGAGCTTCCAGGCGGCCATGAGCAGAGGGAAGTTCCAGGGAATGATCTGGCCGACGACGCCGAGCGGCTCCTTGTAGTGATAGGCGACGGTGTCGTTGTCGATGTCTGTCAAGCGTCCCTCTTCGGCGCGGATGCAGGCGGCGAAGTAGCGGAAGTGGTCGATGACCAGAGGAATGTCGGCGTTGCGGGTCTCGCGAATGGGTTTGCCGTTGTCGAGTGTTTCGGCCAGCGCCAGAGTCTCGAGATTCTCCTCAAGCACGGTTGCGATTCTCAATAGCGCGGTGGCGCGATCGGCCGCGGAAGTGTGCGCCCACTTGTCTTTGATGGCGTGCGCGGCGTCCAGAGCCAATTCCACGTCGGCTGCGCCGGAGCGGGCAAACTCGCAAATCGGTTCCTGATTTATGGGGCTGTGGCTTGTAAAGAACCTGCCAGTGGTAGGCGGCACGAATTTGCCGCCAATGTAGTTGCCGTAACTTGATTTGACGCCGGACTTGTGAAGCACCTCAAGCGCGTCGTGAATCGATGATTGACCAGCTGCTGTTGACATGATTTCCCTTTCCTCGCGAAGCATAACTTTATTCGAAGCTAAGTCTGTTCCTCGGAGGATGGGGTTGGATGTGAGCGCCGTCACGGGGGATTTTGTTTGCGGGGAGTATGGGGTTTGTGGTTTCCCACCCATTCGACACAGAACGTCGAATGGATGGGGCACGGGATGTTTGTGGTGCGGTTTACTTGCCCTTATCGGGTGGGCTACTTTTTTGACTTCTTTACGGGTTTGGTTGGCTTTGGGGATGAGCTCTTGGAGGTTGCGGTTGCCGGGGCCAGCAGGGGGATGAGTTTGGTGGCGCTGGGGGAGCCGAGGCCGGTGCAGGCGTCCCAACCGGGGCCGGCGGAAAAGGCTCCGTTGTTGCCCGAGGTGATGTCGTTGAATCCCGCGGCGGCTTTGGCTGCGTAGATGGCCGGCTGAATGAAGCCGACATGTTTACCGAGCTGCTTATTGGCTACGGCGATGAGCCCGGCCCACAGCGGAGCAACCGCACTGGTTCCGCCGAATACCAGTGTCTGGCTGTCCACGCGAATGGTGTAACCGGTGACTGGATCGGCGTTTCCGGATACGTCCGGTACGCCGCGGCCGCCGGCTTTGTTGGTGGGAGCGGGGACCTTGGCGTTGGCCTGCCAGGTGGGCAGGGGGAAGACGTTGCTTACGCCGCCGCCGGTTGCGCCTTCACTGCTGGCCAGCTCATTCCATACCACCTCGGAGACGATGGTTGCGCCGTTGGCGTTGAGCTTGGTTCCACCGCAGGCCAGGACGTGGGGGCTGGATGCGGGAAAGTCGACGTTGTTGCCCGTTGCGCCGTCGGTAGAGCCGTCGTCGCCAGCGGCAACGGTGATGGTGACGCCCAGGGCCGCAGCCGCCTGACAGGCCGCGTCGAGCGAGGTCATGGACTGCTGCGTCCAGCTCGATTCCGGCCCGCCCCAACTGATGGATATGACGCTGGGCTTGTTGGTGGCGTCATGCACCGCGGTGGTGATGGCGTCGATAAATCCCTGGTCGGTGTTGGGGGCAAAATACACAGCGATCTTCGCGCCCGGAGCGACCGAAGCGGATATTTCAATGTCCAACATCACTTCGCCATCCGCGCCGTTGGCGTTGGAGGGGCTGTTCTTGCCTTTGTCCACGCTGACGGCGGTGACGGTTGGGGCAGCGATCGAGAGCGTCTTGAAGTAGGCGGTGATATCGGCTGCGCGGTAACCGCCGCCTAGCTCGATGAGGCCGATGGTTTGCCCTGCGCCGGACGCGCCCGCGGGGAACTTGTATGCCTGGGCGACCTGGGGCGGGGTGTAGCTGGAGGGGGCAGCTGCGCCGGCGCTGGGTTGGAAGAGACGAAACTGCGCCCGTGCCTGGGGCCGGTTATCCAGTCCCAGCACGGCCTCCACCGGGCCGATGAGGGATTGCGGGAGGGAAATTCCGCCCTGGCGGACGCGGCAGGGCACGTTGTTAATCGAGCTTTGCTGGAGTGTTACGCCAAAGGCCTTCTGCATGTCGGCAACCGTGCCGGTCAGTTGAACTGTGCAGCGGACGGCCTGGGTTGGATCGGGGACGACTGAGAGGTTGAACTCCTTGGCAAACGACTTCACCAGCTTGATTGCGTCAGGATCGGCGCCGTAGAGCTTCTTGTACTCGGTTCGGCTGACGCGCACGGGGCCGCGGCGGTTGATCTTGAGCGGATTTTTGGGCTTCACGATGACCGAGACGGTGACTTTCGATTGGGGCGAGGGAGCCTTCATCCCTGTTGCGCCTGGAGTCGCGGCCCTCTCGCTGCCGGGGAGAAGGACGCGTGGCTGCTGCGCGAAGGACGGAGACTTCGCCGATAGGGATTTCGCGGACGTGGATTTCGTGCCGGGGGATTTCGCCATTGCTGACCTCTTTCTGTGTTTGTCCATGGTTCGTTTCGAAGATTAGATCCGATGAGTGGAATGATAACCGCTGGCGGGGGTGTGGAAGGAAGTAAGTTACGCCGTTCGGGGATATTTTCTGAGTGGGGCAGTTTTTACGTGATACGAAATCCGAGGGTTGGGGTTCGCGGTCTCCCACCCATTCGACAAAGAACGTCGAATGGATGGGGCACGGTGGTTTCGTGGCTGGATGAGATGGGCTGGGTTGGGTTCGTGCTTTCCCATGTCTCAGAATCGAGACATGGGGCACCCATTTTCTTGGTTGGTTGAGGATTTCTGATTGAGGTTCGTGATTTCCCACGCATTCGACAAACTGCGTCGAATGGATGGGCACAGTGCTTTTGCGGTTGTTTGAGATGGGATGGGTCAGGATCGTGCTCTCCCACCTTAGGCGCGAAAAACGCGCCGAAGATGGGGCACCCTGCATCAGCGGTGCAGGTAGAAGGGGCGGACGATCATCAGGGCGATGGCGATGGCAGCGGCTAATGCGAAGGCGATGAGGGCGAAGTAGAGGACTAAATTGGGGCCGCTTGGCTCTGGGTTAGTATCAGGCGGGGCAGGTGGATTTTGGTCGGCGGCAGTGGGATAGTTGGGGTCACTCATATTTGAGGGCCTCTACGGGGTCCAGCTGCGCGGCGCGGGTGGCGGGGACGGTGCCGAAGATTACGCCGACCAGCGTGGCCGAGGCCAGGGCGATGACGACGGACCAGGGCGAGATGGGGATGGAGTAGTCGGTGAAGAGGCGGACGGAGATGGGCAAGGAAAGTCCGACGATGGTGCCGGCGAGGCCGCCGGTGAGCGAGATGATGATGGCTTCGGATAAGAACTGGAGCTTGATCTCGCGGTAGGTTGCGCCGAGGGCCTTGCGGATGCCGATTTCGCGGATGCGGGAACGGACATTGGCCAGCATGATGTTCATAATGCCCACGCCGCCGACGGCGAGGGTGACGGCGGAGACCATGACCAGCA
>Ga0302319_10017240_pt1 | contig 13243 bp, 10 predicted proteins | sample Bog_T0_2_FD_203319 | JGI IMG/M metagenome (GOLD analysis project Ga0302319, IMG submission 203319) | Peat permafrost microbial communities from Stordalen Mire near Abisko, Sweden - Bog_T0_2 | ecosystem: Environmental > Terrestrial > Soil > Wetlands > Peat | place: Sweden: Abisko, Stordalen Mire...
CCCACCGTAGCCGTCACCAAAGCCTCCCGCAAAAACCTGGGCCGCACCATCACCCTCTCCTCCGAACTCGTCCCCTTCCAGGAAATCGAGGTCTACGCTAAAGAGTCCGGCTACGTCAAGGAACTCAACGTCGATTACGGCTCCCGCGTCCAGGCCAACCAAATCCTCGCCACTCTCGAAATCCCCGAACTCCTCTCTCAACTCAAGCAAGACGACGCCGCCATCAAAAACGCCTCCGACCAGATCACTCACTCCGAAAACGAATTGAGCCGCGTCGAAGCCCAGCACAAAGTCGCCCAACTCCAGTTCGATCGCCTCAACGGTGTAGCCAAATCGAAACCCGCCCTCGTCGCCCAGCAGGAAGTCGACGATTCCGAAGGCAAAGCCCTCGCCTCGGCCGCCCAGGTCGAGTCCGCCAAATCGAATCTCCTCTCCTCCCAAAGCCTCCTCAGCGCCGCCCAGGCGAAGCGCGAACACGATCAGGTGATGTTCGATTACACAAAAATCACCGCCCCCTTCGCCGGCATCGTCACCCAGCGTTATGCCAATCTCGGTACTCTGCTTCAGGCCGGCACCAACTCCAGCACCCAGGCTATGCCGCTCGTGCGTCTTTCCGAAGATGACAAATTCCGCCTCGTCATTCCCGTGCCGGAAAACTATGTCCGTTTCATTCATGTCGGAGATCCGGTCGGCGTGACAGTGCCTTCGCTGAACCGAACGTTCCCGGGGACCGTGGCGCGCTTCTCTGTCGATGTCATGCAGGATACGCGCACGATGCACACAGAAGTCGACGTTCTCAACCCGAACCGGCTTCTGCTCCCCGGGTTGTATGCGCAGGCCGCCGTCACCCTCGAACACAAAGACAGCGCCCTCTCGGTCCCGCTTCAGGCCGTGGACCAGAATTCGAACGCCCAAACGGGGAACACCGCCGCGGTCGACGTGGTCGACGCTTCCAATAAGATCGCGAAGCGTCCCGTCGTCCTCGGCATTCAAACGGACACCGACGCCGAAATCCTCTCCGGCCTCGCCGAAGGCGACCTCGTCGTCGTCAGCGATCGCAGCAGTCTCAAGACCGGCCAGCAGGTTCGTACCCAGGTCACCCAGGTCATGCAGTACAAGGAAGACAAGAAGTAGGAAAACACGATGCCGAGCTTCTCCATCCGCAATCCCTACTTCATCGTTGTGGTCTGCCTGACGCTCCTCGTCATTGGCGTCACCGCGCTTGTGCGCATGCCCGTTGACCTCTTCCCGGTCATCAACCTCCCGGAAGTCGTCGTGGCCACGTTCTACAGCGGCATGCCTCCGCAGGATATCGAGACGGATATCACCAGCCCTCTCGAACGCTTCTTCACCCAGGCCAGCGGCATCGATCACATGGAGTCCCGCTCCCTGCTCGGCGTCAGCATCATCCGCGTCTACTTCCAGCCCGGCACCAACGCCGATAACGACGTTACTCAGCTATCGAACCTCGCGCTCGCCGATCTCAAGCGCCTGCCGCCCGGCACCTTGCCGCCCATCGTTCTCAAGTTCGATGCCTCCAGTCTTCCCGTCTGCCTGGTCACCGTCAAAGGCGAGGGCCTCACCGAAACCCAGCTCCAGGATACGGCCCGCTTCCAAATCCGTACCCAGATTGCCGTCGTCAAGGGCGCGCAATTGCCCGGCACCTTCGGCGGCAAGACCCGGCAGGCCATGATCTACGTCGATCCCGGCAAGCTCTTCTCTCGCCAGCTCAGCCCGATGGATGTCGTGAACGCGGTCAACCAGAGCAATCTCATCCTGCCCGCCGGTGACGTCAAGATCGGTTCCGGAGATTACTTCGTCTACTCCAACAGCCTCGTCGAGAACATCAAAGACCTGAACGATCTGCCGATCAAGAGCGTAGGTTCGCGCTGGGTCACCGTCGGCGACATCGGCGAAGCGAAGGACTCAAGCCAGGAACAGTACAACATCGTCCGGATTGACGGCCAGAAATCCGCCTACATCCCCATCATGAAGTCCGGCGGAGACAGCAACACGATCCAGGTCGTGAATGACATGCGCAAACAGGTACAGCACCTGTTTGATCTGCCGAAGCAAATGGTGACCGACCTCGTCTTCGATCAATCCGTCTTCGTGAAACAGGCCTTGAGCACTGTGCTCCACGAAGGCGCCATCGGACTCGCGCTGACGACCCTCATGATCCTGCTGTTCCTCGGGAGCGTTCGAGCGACCGGCGGCGTGCTGCTTTCGATTCCCATCTCCGCGCTCGCCGCCTTCGTCATCCTCTACCTGATGGACAGCACCATCAATACGATGATCCTCGGTGGCATGGCGCTGGCTTTTTCGCGTGTCATCGATAACTCGGTGATCTCGCTCGAGAACATTTACCGCCATCTCGAGATGGGTTCTACGCCGCCAGTTGCGGCCGAACTCGGCGGCTCCGAAGTCAACCTTGCCATCCTCGCCGCCACGCTTGTGGACGTCGTCGACTTTTTCCCGGTCACCCTTCTGTTCGGCGTCAGCAAGTTCCTGTTCTCCTCGCTCGCCCTCGCATTTTGCCTGGCCTTGCTTGCCTCCTACGTCGTTGCGATGACGGTAATCCCGCTCTTCTGCGCCCGCTTCCTCAAAGCAGTTCCCGGCCACGGCGAACACTCGCAGGCGGATCGCTCATGGGGTGGACGCTTTAACGCCGGGTTCAACCGCCAGTTCAACAAACTCCTCGATGTCTACGAATGGTGCGTCCGCCGCGCGCTCCGTTTCCCGGCCTTGACCGTGGCGTCGCTCCTCTGCCTCTTCGGTGCGAGCCTTCTCATCTATCCTCATCTCGGCCGCGCCTTCTTCCCGAATACCGATGCCGGCCAGTTCACTGTGAACGTCAAAGTCCCCACCGGCACCCGCATTGAGGTCACCAATGACTACGTCGCGAAGATCGAAGACCTGATCCGCCACGAAGTCCCCGCGAAAGACCTTCGGATGATCCTCTCCAACATCGGCGTCAACAACGACCTTTCAGCCCTCTACACAACCAACGCGGGCATGTATACCGCCACCATCCAGGTGGCGCTGAACGAAGGCCACTCCCGCGCCAGTTCCGACTACATGGACAGCGTCCGCGAGAAAATGGCCACCCGGTTCCCGGACGTCCGCACCTTCTTCCAGAGCGGCTCCATGCAGGACGCCATCCTCAATCAGGGTCAGCCCGCTCCCATCGATATTCAGGTCAACACTCGCGACCTCGCCGCGACCTTCACCACCGCGCAGGACCTCGCAGCCCGAATCCGCAAACTCCCCGGCGTCAGCCAGATCTACATTCCGCAGGACATGAACTATCCTTCCGTCCGCATGGATATCGACCGCATCCACGCCGGCGAACTCGGGTTATCGCAGAAGGACATCGTCGACAACGTCATCACAGCACTCAACTCGGACGTCATGATCGCGCCCAACTACTGGGTCGATTACAAGTCCGGCAACGACTACTTCCTCAGCGTGCAGTATGCCGAGAACGGTCCGGGCGCTATTCATAATCTGATCGATCTCAAACAGATCCCCTTACGTGCCGCCAGCCTCAAACAGCCGACCACGCTCGATTCCGTCGTCAAGCTCGTCAATCTTCAGTCTCCCACCGAGGTGGACCACTATCAGGTCCAGAAGGTGATCGATATTTACGTCACGCCTGCGGGTGAGGATCTCGCCAAACTCCGCGACGGCATCGTGAAGACGATCTCCGACGCAAAGCTCCCCTCGAACGTCCGCGTCAGTATGCGCGGCATGGTGAACAGCATGGACGAATCTTTCAAGAGCTTCGGACTCGGCTTCGGCATTTCGTTCATTCTGCTCTTCCTCATCCTCGTAGCCCAGTTCAAAAGTTTCATCGATCCGTTCCTCATCATGCTAGCGATCCCGATGGGCTTCATCGGCGTGCTCGTCATCCTTCCGTTGACCCACACGACGCTCAACGTGATGTCCCTGATGGGAGTGCTGATGCTGATCGGCATCGCGGACTCGAACAGTATCCTGATCGTCGATTTCGCTCACAAGCTGAGAGAGCAGGGAATGTCGGTAGCCGACGCGGCGATCACAGCTTGCCGAGTCCGTCTGCGGCCCATCTTAATGACTTCGCTCGCGACAATCATCGGCATGACCCCGATGGCGATGAAACTCGGCGAAGGCGGCGAACAATACACTCCGATGGCGCGAGCGATCATCGGAGGCCTGACCTCATCGGTGCTGTTAACCATCTTCATCGTCCCGGCCGCCTATGTTCTGGTCTACGGCCGAAAGGAGAAAAATGCCCACCAGTAACCCTACCGTGTTTCCGAGGTGCGACTGGACACGCGGCGATAGCCGCGTTCTGCTGTTCCGCGCACAGCGCCCCGGATTGTTTTCGCCGGCTCAGGCCACCAGGTGGCACAGGCTTCAGCCTGTGGGGTCGAGCGAAGCTCGACGTGCGTGTTGCGAACCATCCTCCGAGACCACCGTCATCCCAAGTCTTCTCCCCGGCCCGGAAGCCCCGAAGACCGCACCCACGCGCGCCCTGACTCCGCGCCCTGACTCCGCCCGTGGAGTTCGTGCATTTGAGACGACAGCTCGTGCGTGTTGCGAACAATCCTCCGAGACCACCGTCATCCCAAGTCTTCTCCCCGGCCCGGAAGCCCCGAAGACCGCACCCACGCGCGCCCTGACTCCGCGCCCTGACTCCGCCCTTGGCGCAGGCACTCGTGCCACCGTCATCTCGCCTCCCGCCTTCCACCGCGACTCCCCACTTCGCACCGCCCTCCTCCTCGCCGCCGCTCTCCCGTTCCTCTGCGCCGCCCAGACCGCGCCCACTCCGCCCCGCCTGACCCTCCAGGAAGCCGAAGGCATCGCGCTCCGCAACCACCCCCAAATCCAGGCCGCGCAGAACGAGATCAACTACGCCAACCAGCAGATCGTCGCCGGCCGTGCTGCTTACTACCCGACCATCACCGGCGACCTGACCGCCACTCAGGCCAACCACCTCGCGCAGATCGGCGCAGGAGACCTTTCCTCTTCCAGGCTCTACGACCGCGTCGGCCAGGGCATCGTAGTCAATCAACTCATCACCGACTCCGGTCGCACTTCCAACCTCGTATCCAGCTCTCGCCTTCAGGCCCAGGCCGCAACCCAGAACTCCCAGGTCACGCGCTTCGACGTTCTCATCGAGGTCAACCGCGCCTACTTCGACGTCCTCCACGCTCAGGCAGTCATCAAGGTTGCCCAACAGACGGTTGCAGCCCGGCAACTCCTCAGCGATCAGGTCGCCGAACTGGCAAAGAACCAACTTCGCTCGCAGCTCGATGTCAGCTTTGCCGACGTCAACGTGTCCGAGGCCAAACTCCTGCTCCTTCGCGCGCAGAGCGCCATCCAGCAGGCGCAGGCCGAACTCGGTCGCGCGATGGGCTCCGATCAGCCAGCCAACTACCAACTCGCCGACGAACCGTTGCCGCCCGGGCCGGCCGCGACGCCCGACGAACTTGTGGCGCAGGCCCTCGGCAACCGGCCCGAACTCGCAGCCCTGCGCTTCACGCGCGATGCCGCTTATAAGTTTGCCGACGCCGAAAAAGACCTTTCCAAACCCACGGTGAGCGCCGAAGCGGTAGCCGGTCTTCTTCCCTTTATCAACGCAACCTCCGTCCCCATCGAGTACGAAGGCATTGCGGCCAACCTCAGCATCCCCGTCTTCAACGGCCATCTTTTCTCGGCGCGCCGCGAAGCCGCCACACAGCGAGCAATGGAATCCGACCAGCGCCTTCGCGCCGAACAGCAGCAGGTTGCGCGCGACGTTCGGGTTGCCTGGGCGAACGCCAACGACGCATTCCAGCGCCTCGATGTGACGGCTCAATTCGTCCGCCAGGCCGCGCTCGGTGTGGACCTCGCTCAGGGTCGCTACAACCTGGGTCTGTCGTCGATCATCGAACTAACCCAATCCCAACTGAACCTTACTCAGGCCGAGATCGAGAACCTCAGTGCGAAGTACGACTACCAGACTCAATACGCCGCTCTCCAGTACTCGGTAGGTCTTCTGCGGTAGCCTCCCGGTAACGCGGCACAGTCAGCATGAGCGTCGACGCAGCCGCCGTCAGCGCCGCCAACCCCATGAGCAGCGTCTGGTACGAGCCCGTGCTGTCGAAAGCCTTGCCCATGATTACGGGGCCGATTCCTCCGGCGATCGCATAAGCCGTCCACGTAAGCGCGTAGAGTGTCGAGAACGATCGCAGCCCGAAGTATTTAGCGATGAGCCACGGCGTAACATCCGCTTCGCCTCCCATGCCCAGCCCGATCAGCGACGCTCCGGCCACCCCCGCGAACGCCGTCTTTGCGACGGAAAGAATCAACGCCCCAAGAGCCGCGATCAGCAGCAGGATCATGGCCACGCGCGGAGCGAAAAAACGGTCGAGCAGCCATCCGGTGAGAATGCGCGCGAACAGCGCAGCCGCCCCCATGGCGGATACCGCGAGAGCCGCATCGCCCCCGCTCACGCCGCGATCCGTGAGCATTGCGGAGAGCTGCGTGATCGCTCCATTCTGACTGAAAGACCCGCAAAACAGCACCGCTACAATGACCCAGAATATGCGGGAACGCAGTCCCTCCGCCACCGAAGCTCCGGCCGTCATGTGCCCGCGCGCCTCGTCCCTGTGGGCGAAGGAAGACCCCTCGCGCTCCTTCACTCTCAGCACCAGCGTCCACCCGATCAGCAACACGATGCCGCCCAGGATCGCCGCGGCGCTGCGCCATCCAAAGTGGTCGATCAGCGCCTGGGTTACCGGCGGCCAGACGATGACGCCCAGCGAACTGCCGGTCATCAGAACGGCCAGCGCCACGCCCCTGCGCTCCTGGAACCAGGTGCTCACCGCGCGCGTGGCCGCCAGTTGCGCGGTTCCGTTTCCCACGATGCCCAGCACGAAAAACACCGCGTAGAGATGCCAGAGATGCGCCGTCAGCAGCGACAGCGATGCGAACGCGCACCCGAAAATCGTAATGCACGGCAACATGATGCGCCGCGCCGGATAACGGTCCAACAGGTATCCGAGGGGCGGGGAACAGACCGCCACCGTCATGGCCGCAATCGCGAACGCGAGCGACACCGCTTCGCGCGACCACTGGAATTCCTGCGTCAGAGGTTTCAGAAAAACGCTGAACGTGAAAACCAGCAGCGAGGCGAAGCTGACGAATACGCAGCCCGACGCCGCCAGCGCCACCCGCCATCCGGGATAGCGCGGGCTGTGCTCGTTCACCTGCCCGCCTGGCCTGCGGGAACTCCCGGAGTTCTTGCAGCCGCCGCATATCCGCGCTCGGCCACAATGGCGGCTCGCTGCCGGTAGAAATCGGCATCCGTGGGCGTCCAGGTCGCCAGTCCATCCACGTAGCGGTTGCAGAGGCAGAACACGGCGGCGATCAGCACGGTGTCGTGAATCTCCAGGTCGCTCGCGCCCAGCGCCTTTGCGCGCTCCACGTCTTCGGTCGTGACGCTCTTGCCGCCGATCTGCACCTTGCCCGCGATGGTGAGCAGCGCCTTCATCTTCTCCGAAACCTCGGCCTCCTCGGGATCCAGCTTGACGCTCTGCACCAGCGCTTCATTGCCGTCCAGATGGTGCGCGGCGATGGCCCCGTGAATCGTCTGGCAATAGACGCAATCGTTGCGGGAGGAGACATAGGTTGCGATCAACTCGCGCTCCCCCTGCGTCAGACTGTGAGGCCCGCGCAGCAGGACCTCCACCAGTTCGTTCAGCGGCTTCGCCGTCTCCGGGCGGAACATCATGGGTCCGCGAATTCCGGGATAGCCTTCAGGTAGTGTGATGTGGGCCATTTATTGTTTCTCCTCGCGTACGTAGCCATGCCGCGCCAGATGTTGTCCCTGCCGCCGATGCGCCTCCGGTGACATTTCCGGCACGCCGGTGGCAGTGATCCACCGGTTATAAAAGTTGAAAAGAGCGCAGGTGGTGATGGCGTAGTAGATCGCCTCGTCGTCCCATCCGGCCCTCCGGACTTCTTCGATATCCTCCGCGCTCACCGAGGGCAAACTTCGCGTGATCTTCGATGTGAGCCGCAGCAGCGCCTTATCCTTCTCCGCAAGCGAAGAGCCTTCCAGCTCGGTAATCGCGCTCCACACCAGCGCTTCGTTTCCAAATAGCTCCGCGGCCGCCGCCGCGTGCGCCTGGGTGCAGAAGGCGCATTCATTAGCGAAGGATGTGGCTGCGGCGATCAGTTCCCGCATAGCCGGACCCAGGGAACCCGGGCTTCGCAAAACACCCTGCGTGAAGCGCGCCATGTCTGTCGTGAACGATTCCCGGAACGCGAAGAGGTCCCAGATGCGCGAAAACTCCGTGCCGCTTCCCCGCGCCGCCGCGATCATGTCTTTATAAACGCCGTCTTCCTGCTGCGCGGCAACGTCGGGAAGATACAATTCGCCCGTTTCGTTGCGCGGAAAATCCAGCGTGTGGCTCATGCCGCCCCCACGTAACCTTCTTTGGCCATGCGGGCACCCATCGCGTCGTACTGCCGCTGGTCGGTTGGCGTCACCGTTGCGAGCCCGTCCACATACCGGTTAAACATGCAGAAAGCGGCGGCGATGAGAACCGTATCGTGAATTTCCAGATCGCTTGCGCCCGCTTCCCGGGCACTCTCGACGTCCGCGGACGTGACGCTCTTGCCGCCCTTCTGAACGGCCGTGGCGATCGTGAGCAGCGCCTTCAGCTTCGCGCTGACCGGCGCGCTGAGATAGTCCGCGCGTACCGCGTCCACCAGTTCGTAATTGCCGCCCAGATGATGGGCAGCCGCGGCGCGATGGCTGGTCTGGCAGAAATAGCAGTCGTTGCGATTCGAAACCACGGTCGCGATCATTTCCCGCTCCCCGCTCGTCAGCGTACTCGGGCCGCGCAGCAGCACCTCGGCAAGCTCTCGCATGGGCTTCGCGGTCTCGGGCCGGAAAGCGAAACCGCTGACGATTCCCGGCATTCCTTCGGGCAATGAAATATGGGGCATGATGACAGTTTCTCCATGTTAAGAATCGTTCCGGCAACTGACAATAATGGAAACCCATTAGATTTGGCGCGGACCCGATTCTGCATTTCACCGCTTGAATATCGGGCACATGTCCCTATTCCCGGCGGCGACTGGACACGCGGCGGTTCGCACCACAGTCGCACCGTGCCAGGTAGCACATGTTTCAGCGAGAGCCTCTGCCTGGCTGCAGATGGAACATTCTGAGCCGCGACTGCGAAGGAGCGGTACGGAAACGCCCGGGGACGGCACAACCTCGGTCCATCCGGTATCGCCGGAGGCAGGGCCGAGGTCGGCAAGCGTCCCAATCTGTCTGATTCCACATGAGGGTTTCAGAAGAGCCTGTGGGGTCGAGCGAAGCTCGACGACGCGGCGCTAGCCGCGTTCTGCCGCTGTCACACTCACAACCTGAGGGCAGCCAGGAGGCCCCTTGTGCCGCAGGTTGTGTTGACACCAATCCGCCGCCCGTGCAATAAACAGGACTGATGCTGATCGTAAAGAAACGGATCCTCGCGCCGGCCCTGATCTCGCTGCTCTCTCTCGCCGTCTTATCTCCCGCCGCCGACGAAAAACCGAAAGGCAAAAAGGAATCGCCCGTCGATCTCACCCTCACCTCCCTCACCGGCGCAAAAGTCCACCTGCATGACCTCCGCGGCAAGCCCATCGTCCTCAATCTCTGGGCCACATGGTGCCTGCCTTGCCGCGAAGAAATGCCCATGCTCGTGGAAGCCGAAAAAACATGGGGACCCAAAGGCGTAGTCTTTATCGGCGCGTCTCTCGACGACAGCAAAACGAAGAAAAACATACCCGCCTTTGTCAGTGAACTGAAAATCCCGTTCCCCATCTGGACCGGCGCGACCCTCGACCATCTCTCCCGCCTTCGCCTGGGCGACGCTGTCCCCGATACTGCCTTCCTCGATTCCGATGGCGTGATCTTCGCCCGCGTCCGCGGCGAAATCCGGCGTGCCGAATTAGACGAACGCCTCGAGTGGGCAACCGGTGATCGTTCCCGCCCCGCCCCCAACCCCGACATCGTCCACCTCGACAAGTAGTCCACGCTGCTGCTAGTGGATTCGGATTATTGAGACCCGCGCCCGATCTCCGTATGATGGAGCAATCCAACAGGAGTCTTCAGGCCCATGAGGTTCACCACGCAGTGCAGTTTCGCCTTTGCCTTTGCCGTATTCGTCACAACCGTTTCCGCACCCGTCGCCCGCGCGCAGGGCTGCGTCGTCGCCCGATCCAACGGTGAAACCGGCGGCCCCGAAAGCGAAGGCGGCTACCTCATGCCCGGCGAATTCCAGTTCAGCACCGGCTACCGCCACCAGTTTTCCTTTGAGCACTACATCGGCGAAGCTCCCGAAGTCAATGCCGCCGGCCTCACCCGTACCCAACTGGGCACGCAGGTCGAAAACAAAATCAATCTCGAAAACCTCAGCCTGACCTACCAGTTGACCTCGCGCTTCAGCGTCACCGCCAACGTGCCGGTCCTTTCCGCCAGCCGCCATTCGAATAATTCCGCAGCCATGCAGTTCTCGCAGGGCATTGGCGACACTTCCTTCATGGTCTCCGGCTGGCTCTGGAACCCCAAAGATAACCACCGCGGCAACGTTCAGATCGGCTTCGGCCTCCAGCTTCCCACCGGCAATGACGACGTCATCAGCTATCCCGATTCGCGCAACGGCAAAGGCCCCGTCGCCACCGTCGACGATTACTCCATCCAGCCCGGCAGCGGCGGCTACGGCATCATTATGCAGTGGACCGCCTTCAAGAATCTCCCCTTCGCCCAGGCTTATTTCAACGGCAGCTATCTCGCCACCCCTCAGAACACCAACGGCGTCCTGCGCAGCGCCACCGCCGCCAGTCAGCCGCTCACCGAATACAACTCAATCTCCGACCAGTACCTGCTCGAAGCCGGTTTCGCCGCGCCCATAAGGAAGATTTCCGGGCTCACTCTGACCTTCGGCCCCCGTTTCGAAGGTGTGCCCGCTAACGACCTCATCGGTACCAGCCTCGGCTTCCGCCGTCCCGGTTTCGCGCTTTCCATCGAGCCCGGCTTCCAGTACTACCGCCACGGCAACGTGTTTTCGGTTTCCATCGGCAAGGCCATGTATCGCGACCGCACCCGCAGCGTGCCGGACGATCTCCTGGGTACTCACGGCGACGCCGCGTTCGCCAACTACGTCTGGCTCGCCAGCTATTCCTTCCGCTTCGACCCGTTCCACAAAGCCTCCGCTCACCACTAGGCGGCATAACACTTGTCGTGCCGGCAACCCCAGGCTTTTCCATCCGTGCCAATCCGCGTTCATCTGGAGCTAAAAGTTTTGACTCCAGGTAGTTGAGTCAGTCTCGCAGGCTGCGGCGCGGATGCGCAGGAGGTCGCGTTCGCGGGTGTTTCGTGTCAGGGCGGCGGCGCGTTCGAACTCGGTGCGGGCTTCCGGGTGGCGGCCCAGTTTGTAGAGGAGGTCCGCGCGGACACTGGGGAGAAGATGGTAGCGCGCCAGAGAGGGTTCGGACGCGAGAGCGTCTATGAGTGTGAGGCCGGCATGCGGGCCGTGGGCCATGGAGACGGCTACGGCGCGGTTGAGCTCGATGACGGGGGAAGGGATGAGCCGCGCAAGCTCGTTGTAGAGGATGACGATGCGGGGCCAGTCGGTCTCCGATGGCGTGCGCGCGCGGGCATGGCAGGCGGCGATCTCGGCCTGGAGGAGATAGGGGCCGCGAATGGCATTGATTTTATGAGCGCGTTCGATTGCGGTTAGTCCCCGATGGATCAGGAGTTGATCCCATTGGCTGCGGTTTTGATCGAAGAGTAAGACCAGTTCGCCGGTGGACGTGACGCGGGCCCGGGTGCGGGAGGCCTGGATCTCCATAAGGGCGACCAGACCGTGGACTTCCGGTTCGCTGGGCGTGAGTTCGGCGAGGATGCGGCCGAGCCGGAGCGCGTCTTCACAGAGGGTGGGGCGCATGAGGTCGTCGCCGGTGGTGGCGGAATAGCCTTCGTTGAAGATGAGGTAGATGACTTCGAGGACTGAGGAGAGCCGGGCGGCGAGTTCGGAGCCGCGGGGGACCTCGAACGGGATGTGCTTGTCGGCCAGGGTGCGTTTGGCGCGGACAATGCGCTGGGCGATAGTTGGTTCGGGGGTCAGAAAAGCGCGGGCGATCTCGTCCGTGGTGAGGCCCCCGAGCAGACGGAGCGTGAGGGCTGCGCGAGACTCGGTGGGGAGGCTCGGATGGCAGGCGATAAAGACGAGCCGGAGGAGGTCGTCGCCGATTGTGTTGTCGAGCGGGGAATCGAGGTCGGGCGAGGTTTGCTCGAAGGCTTCGAGTTCGCGGCCGAGCTCTTCGTGCTTACGCCGGGCGACTGCGTTGCGGCGAAACAGATCGATGGCGCGCCGTTTGGCGGTTGCCGTGAGCCATGCCGCGGGATTATCGGGGATGCCGGATTGCGGCCACTGTTCGAGTGCGGCGACGAGCGCCTCCTGCGCGAGATCTTCGGCGAGGCCGACGTCGCGCGTAAGGCGCGTGAGTCCGGCTATGACGCGCGCGGACTCGATGCGCCAGACGGCGTCTATAGTTCTGTGCAAGGCCTGGGTTCTATGCAGGGCCTGGGTGCGGTGTGGATCGGCAGCGGGCACTGCTACCGATCACACCAGATTTGGATGCGTCAATGCAAGTGCGGGGCTATTTCTTCGCTGCCTGATCCGCCAGTTGAGCGCGGACTTTTTTCTCCTCCTCAATACCTTCTTCGGAGAAGCCGTCTGAAAAGTCCTCCGGCTCGAAGACCCGGCGGATCTCGACCTCGGATTCGCCAGGCTGGCAGTTGGGGCTCCGCTTGACCCACTCGATGGCTTCTTCGAGGGACGTGACCTGCAGGATCATGAAGCCGGCGATGAGCTCCTTGGCTTCGGCGAAGGGACCGTCGATGACGGTGCGGTTCTTGCCCGAGAAGTGGACGCGAGCGCCTTTGGAAGAGGGATGGAGGCCCTCGTAGCCCAGCAGGACTCCGGCTTTCATGAGCTCATCGATGTGAACGTTCATGTCGGCAATGCCCTGTGGATCGGGAAGGGCGCCTTCTTTTTCGGACTCCGGGGTTGCTTTGACGATGACCATGAAACGCATTGTGAAATCTCCTTTGGGTTGAGCCTGTTTTCATGCTGGCTCTCTGCTGATACGTCGAACGGGCTGTGGCCGAATCGACAGGATAACGAAATTTATTTATTATGCCAGTCGCCAGGCCTTC
>Ga0302319_10017241_pt1 | contig 13242 bp, 9 predicted proteins | sample Bog_T0_2_FD_203319 | JGI IMG/M metagenome (GOLD analysis project Ga0302319, IMG submission 203319) | Peat permafrost microbial communities from Stordalen Mire near Abisko, Sweden - Bog_T0_2 | ecosystem: Environmental > Terrestrial > Soil > Wetlands > Peat | place: Sweden: Abisko, Stordalen Mire...
GACCGCCGGGCTCGAATCGGGCCCGGCGCAACTGGCGGAGCCGGTCGCCGGTACCATCTATTTCGCCGGTGAGGCGACTTCGGAGGTTTTGGGCACGGTGCACGGCGCTCTGGAAAGCGGCGTTCAGGCGGCGCGAGCCCTGATCAAGAGTCGGTAAGGGCGAAGGGGGAGCCGAGGCCTTAGCCTTTCAGCCGGAGGTTTTTGGGATCGTAGAGAGGCTCGTTGGCGACGGTGGCGGGGAAGCGCCGGCCAAAATAATACACCTCGAGCTTGGTGCCGGCACCGGCCGCGGCGCGGGGAAGATATCCGTAAGCGAGGCTCTGACCCACGGAGTAGCCAAAATTGGCGCTGGTCACATGGCCGACGACTTCGCCGTTCCAGTAGATCGGCTCTTTGCCGAGGAGGGCGACTTTGGGGTCGGCCAAGACGAGGCAGCAGAGCTTCTGCGCGGTGGTCGAGCGGCGGATATTCTCCAAAGCGGGCCGCCCAACAAATTCTCCCTTTGCCAGGCGGACGGCGAATCCCAGGCCCGCTTCGTCGGGATTGTATTCTGTGTGGATATCCGTGCCCCACAGGCGGTAGCCTTTTTCCAACCGCAGCGAATCGATTGCCCCGCCCCCGATGGCCGTGAGCCCCGCGGATTGCCCGGCCTGCCAGAGCGTATCCCACAGCGCCAGGCCGAACTCCGCCGGGGCGTAGAGCTCCCATCCGAGTTCGCCGACATAGGAAATACGGAGGGCGAGGACGGGCACGTCGCCGATCGCGATCGTCTGGGCGGTGAGATAGGGGAAGGCGGCGTTGCTCACGTCGGACTCAACCGCGCTCTGCAGTACCGCGCGCGCCTGCGGTCCCCACAAGCCGATGCCCGCATAGGCCGAAGTCAGATCCGTGAGTGCGACCGAACCGGCCGCCGGCCGATGCCGCTGCAGCCAGGCCCAGTCCGCCGGACCCGTCTTGCCCCCCGTGATGACCCAAAAGCGCTCGGGACCGAGGCGGACGACCGAAAGGTCGCATTTGATGCCGCCGCGCTCGTCCAGCATCGCGGTGTAGATGACCTTGCCGACCGGTTTGTCGACGTCGTTGGCGGTCAAGGCTTGCAGAAAAGCCGCGGCGCCTGGCCCGCTTACCTCGAACTTGGCGAAAGCGCAGAGATCGGCTAGGCCCGCCCCTTCCCGGCAGGCCAGGTGCTCGGCGCCGCTCAGGGGCGACCAATTGCGGGCCGCCCAGCCGGAGCGCACCGGCACGCGCGGATCGGGCAGGAGCTTTTGATTAGACTCGAACCATTGGGGCCGTTCCCAGCCCGCGCTTTCGAAAAAGTGCGCGCCCAAATTCTGCAGCCGGGCATGAAATGGGCTAAGCCGAAGATTGCGGCCCACCCGGGTCTGATCGAGCGGGTGGATGATGTCATAGACCTCGCGGTATTGTTGGAGCGAACGTTCCAGGACGGAGCGTCGGACCAGGGCATGGGCGGGGAAGCGGTTGATATCCACTTCCCGCACGTCCAGGCCGGGATCGCCCCGGGCGAGCCAGTTGGCCATCAGCTTGCCAACGCCGCCGCCGTGGGTGACCCAGACGGCCTCGGCCACCCAGAAGCCGCGCAGCTCCGGCTTCTCCCCCAGGATCGATTGGGCGTCGGGGGTGAAGGAGAAGATGCCGTTGAAGCTGTGCGCGATCGGCGCCCGCGCGAGGCAGGGAACGCGGTGATGGGCGGAGCGGGTCCCTTCCGCCATGTGCTCGGGGGTGAAGGGAAATACCGCGGCGTGGGCCCGCTTCGGCACCGTGGCGATGGCGACCGGCAGGGGCTCGTGCCGGTAGCTGCCGTAGCCATAGGCCTCGCCGTGCTGGCGGTAATACATCGCTTTGTCCTGGTCCCGGACCACGGGGTGACGAAGTTCCGCCGTCTCACCCGCCAGCTCCGGCAGCGGGGCGCTGCGGACATACAGGTGCTGCATGGGCGTGAGCGGTATCGCGATGCCCGCGAGGCGACCGACCGCCTGGCCCCAGATGCCGGCGGCGCAGAGGACCAGGTCGGCCGTGATCCGGCCCTGCGGAGTGACGACCGCCTGCACGCGGCCGCCGGACTTTTCGATCGCGAGAACCGGGGTGTTCTCGAACACGCTCAGGGCGCCTTGCTCCTGCGCGAATTGGCGCATCGCCTCGCACAGCATCCAGGCGTTCACGTTGGCATCGCTCGGGACGTGGAAGGCGCCGCAAAGGTCGTCGGTGCGCATGATCGGCACCAGGCGGCTGATCTCCCGGTTGTCGATCAGGCGTGCCTCCAGCCCCCAGGACTGGGTGTTGCCCCATTTGCGCTTCAGTTCCTCCGCCCGTTCGGGCGTGACGGCGATCTCCAGGCTGCCGACTTGATAAAAAGCGGGGCCGCGCGCCCGCGGCGCGACTTCCTTGTAGGTCTCGATGGTCCAGCGGGCCAGTTGGCAGACGGCCCGGGAATTATTGTGCTGAAAGATCAGGCCGGGGGCGTGGGAGGTGGACCCCCAGTTTTTCTCCAGCGGGCCCTGGTCGAGCATCACCATGTCCTTCCAGCCCAGCTTGGCCAGGTGGTAGGCCGTGCTGCAGCCAACAATGCCTCCGCCGATGATCACCAGGCGGGCCGAGGCGGGCGGGGCGGGAGAGGTCATGGGACGGGATGGCCTCCAAGCGACAAACGATCTGTCCCCAGCGCAAGATCATTGGTTTGATCCCGCCCCGAATCGGGCGTTTTTTTAGATCACGGCACGTCGTAGATCTCCACCAGGACGGTGCCACCGCCGCCGCTCGTGCTGCTGACTTGGACGGTATAGGCGCCGGGCGGGAGTGTGACCAACGCCGCCGAATCCAAACTTGTGGGATCAGGGAAGGCATAGGCGCCAACTGAGGCTGCGACGGCGGCGACTTGCGCGTTCCCGCTCCATCCGGCATTTTTTGCCAGGACGGTGCCGGAGCCGCTCAGGGGCACGATCTGGAGCTGGGGGTCGGCCATGACCCCCCCGACACCGTAGAGCGTGTGCAGGGCCGGACCGGCGGCGCGGACCAGCAGGGTCTTGGCGGTGGCCCCGCCGACCACAAACCCGACATCGAGCATGCTGCCGGAGGCGATTTGGGTCAGGCACGAGAGGTTGATCAACCGGGGGCTGGCGGGCGTGTAATTGGGCGTGTCGTCGTAAACTTCGGTCAGGGCCCAGCCGCTGTCGCCGCTCGCCCCGGCTACCGTCGCCGAATAGCCGCCGGTCACAGCGGCCAAGGTCGCGACCAAGGCGGAGTCCAGGCTGGCCAGGTTGGTGAGGGCAAAGGCTCCGGTCGCATTGTCCGCCGCCGTCACCGCCGCCGAATTCGAGCCCCAACCGGCGTTGGCCGCCACGGTTCCCCCGGTGTTTTGTTGGACCACTTTCAGTGTCGGGTCGGTCATCACGCCGGCAACGCCGAAGATAGTGCCGGGCCCGATCGATGGTCCTTCGGCCCGAATCAGCAGCGATTGCGAGCCGCTGGTGCCGGCTCCGCCGGAGACAAAGCCCATGCTCAGGCTGCCCTGGATGCTGCTCAGAATCGAGAGATTGACCAGCCGACCGGGATTGGCCGCAGCACTGACCGTGAGGGCACCGCTGACGCTGGAGACAGTTCCGGCCGAGTTTGTTGCGGTCACGTAATAGCCCCCGGCTTGGGCGGCCGTCACCGCGTTGAGCACCAATTGGGCGCTGGTGGCGCCGGTGAGGGCGGCTCCGTTGTGAAACCATTGGTAAGTCGCTGCGGGCGAGGAAGTCGCCGCGGCGGCGAACACCACCGTGCTGCCGACTGCGACATTCTGGGAGAGGGGTTGGAGGGTGACGCCGGGGGGGGGGGGCGGGGACAGTAGCGCGGCGATGTCGGCGGCGGTGTAGCCGGTGAGAAGGCCGCCCAGGGTCGGATCCGGAATTTGCGTGGTGTCGAAGGCGTTGCCCGTCACCGGGGGCAGCTCCGCCCGGGCCGACCAGGTCGAAGTGAAGAGCGGCGCGAGCATCGCGGTGTGGCCGGCGTTGCCGAACGGCACCGCGGTGGTGAGCGCCTGCTGGACCTGGCTGAGGTCGGCCCGAAAGGTCGCTTCTTGTGCCGCATCCTGCGGTGCGAGCATAAAGACGCGGGTGAGGCCCGGCGGCCGCGCCCGGATGAAGGCGGAAGCCGCCTGGTAGAGCTGGATGGCGTTGAGCAGGGCCGGTTCCGCGGCGGAGCGCGCGGCCGCGGAACCGGGCAGGAACAGGCTGGGGTTGGCACTGATGACGTGCTGCAGCGTCAGCATATTGCCTTCAGCCAACTGCAGGATATCAGCGAGATTGGCGTTCAGGTTCTGGCCCTCGGTGAGGTCGATCATGCAGGTCAAAGCATTGAGGAGAGCGTCGCACATCAGGATATCGCCATAGTCGAAGGTGATGGACGTCGATCCGGTCTCTGCGGCGGTAAGGGTAAGAACGAAAGACGGGTTTGTGACGGCGGCGAAATTGGCTTCGGCGTTGGCCGCTTCCGGCAGGAACACATTGTAATAATAGGCAAAAGCGGTGGTGAGGTTGTAGCCGGCCGGGAGCACGGGCTGGCCCTGGGCGTTGACCGCAATGGCGGCGGTAAAATTGTAGATATTGCGGCCGGAGGAGGAGATGCCCAGGCCGTCCATGTACTGTTGGGCAGCCGGCTCGACGGAAAGGGCGGCGATTCGGGTGAGACCGAGCAGGGCGGCGGCGGTCTGATTGGTCGGATCGGCGGCCACCGCGGCGGCGAAGTCCGTATTGGCGGTGGCAAGGTCTTGGGCAGCCAGGGCCGCCTGCCCGGCCGTGACGTCGGCGGTCGCGACGGAACTTTGGGCGGAGGCACCTGCGGTGGTGGCGAGGAGAAGGAGGAGAATGGAGAGATTTCGCATGACGGGATTGGGCTAAAGGGGAAGGGAGCTGAAGAGGTGGAACCGGGAGGGCGTTGCGCCGGTTCCGGAAGCGGGGAGCCAGACGGCTGGAGTGGGTCGGGTGAGCGGCACGATGACGCTCGGCAAAGTGATCGGAGCTCGGCCGGCAGCGGTGATCAGGACATGGTTGAGGGTGACATTTCCGTCCGGACCGAGGCAGGCCGCGGCGGAATTAAGTTCCAGCCCAGGGCGCGACCCCACCCGCAGCTTGAAACCGCGGATGACGATCATTTCCCCGATCCGGCGGGAAGGCAGCGAACCCCAGAATTGGCGGGCCGCAGGGGGCCAGATGACGGCGTCATCGACCTGCAGGGTCGTTTGCTCGAGTACGATCTGCGGCTTCCAGGCCACGCGGAAGAGGCCCTGGCGGCCGTACTCGTGGCCGATACGTCCGATGCGCAGGCTGGCTGCCCGGGCTCCGGTGACGGGATCAAAAAACCCGAAGACCGCCCCATGGATGTCGCCGGCGAGTTCAAAGACGGAATCTGACCGGCTCGGGCTGGCGGTTGGAGCGGCGAACACCGCTGCGCTCCAGACCAGCAAAGTCCCGCGCAACCCGAGCCGGAAGAGATTCCGCGTCCAGAAGGACATGGTGAAATGGGCCGATCCTGCGCTCCGGCTTTACTTGCCTTGGGCGACGAGGGCTCCGGCCGCCTTGGCAGGCCGCGTGCTCAAAGCGGTCAGAACGGCCGCGGAAACCAAACGGAGATCATTGACCCGGCCCTGCTTGAAGCGGACCAGAAGCGCGCCTTCCGCATTGGACTCCTCGGTCTTGAAGCCGTGGTAAACCCAGGTGCCATCCGGGAGGATGCTGGCCGGCTTGCCGAGATGGGTGGAAACCCAAATGCGATACGAGCCGATTTCGACGTAGGGCCCGACGGACTTGACCGGGAGCCAGCCCGTGGTCGCGAGGGCTTGTTCGACGATATCGGTCGAGCGGACGGAGGGTTCGTTCGCGGAGGCGGTTAACGACAGGGAAGAGAGCGCCGCGATCAGGGCGGCGACACGCGTGATTTTGAGAGCGAGAGCTTGCATAGGGTGATTCCTTTCGAGCTGGTTTTGGGCGTTCGAATTGAACGTCACCCCCACAAGCGCAATTTACCCCCGAAACTAATCACTCATCGTGCACCCGGCCCGGCCGGGACGAGGCCTCAGGCCCGTTCGGCTTGGATTTCTTTAACCAGCCACGCTCGGGCGTAGGCCCACCAGCGGGTCGCCGTCGGCACCGAAATGCCGAGCGATTGGGCCGCTTCGGTGAGCGGCAGGCCCAGAAAGTAGCGCAGTTTAACCAGCTCGGCCTTTTTGGGATCGTCAGCTGCCAGGCGCTCGAGCGCGTCATTGACCGCAAGCATGCGTTGATCGGGCTCGGCATTGCCGAGCTCGAGATCGTCGAGATTGAGCCGGGCTTGGCCGCCGCCGTGGCGCGCCGCGCTGCGGCGCCGGGCCCGCTCGATCAGGATTCGGCGCATGGCTTCGGCGGCGGCAGAAAAAAAGTGAGCCCGATTTTCCCAAGTGGGCTGCTGGTCTCCGCCGAGCCGCAGCCAGGCCTCGTGGACCAAGGCCGTTGCCTGCAAAGTCTGGCCGCCCTGCTCTCCGGCCATCTTGCCCGCCGCCATCCGGCGCAATTCAGCGTAAACGAGTTCCAATAGCGGGTTAGCGGCCTTTTCATCGCCGTCGGCTACCCGGCGAAGCAACTGCGTAATTTGATTCATGGCGGCGTCAAACTGTGGACTACGCACATATAATGGCCCGCATTCGCTATGCCAAGTCGCATTCGGACTTGTTCGGACCGGATTTCCGCTATATCGAACAGCACGCATTCTAGGGAAAATCGCTATGAATGAAACACGCCAACGTGCCGAGGATCTGTTCGCCCAGGTGTTGGCGCTTCCAACGACGGAGCGTCAGATCTATTTACAACAGGCCTGCACGGCGGACGACGGATTGATGGGCGAGGTCGAGGCCTTGCTCCGCGGATACGCCGATGGAGAATTTCTAGAAACGTCCGCGGTCAGAGAGCTGTCGGACGATGTCGCCGATAGTCACATCGGCCGCTATAAGCTTCTGCGGCGAATCGGCGAGGGCGGATGTGGCATCGTCTATTTGGCCGAACAGACCGAGCCGGTCCGCCGTCGGGTGGCGCTCAAGGTCATCAAGCTGGGGATGGACACCCGAGAGGTCATTGCCCGCTTCGAGGCAGAGCGTCAGGCCCTGGCGATGATGGACCATCCTAATATTGCCCGAGTTTTCGACTGCGGTGCCACGGAGGCCGGCCGGCCGTACTTTGTCATGGAACTGGTCCAGGGCGTATCCATTACTCAATATTGCGAAGGCCGGCGACTGGCAATTTCAACGCGTCTGGAACTGTTCGTCTCGGTTTGCCGTGCCATCCAGCACGCCCATGAAAAGGGCATCGTTCATCGGGACATCAAGCCGTCCAATATTCTCGTCACCCTCTACGACGGAATGCCTGTGCCCAAGGTGATCGACTTTGGCGTGGCCAAGGCGACGGAGGCGCGATTGACCGACAAGACTCTTTACACCGCCTACGCTCAATTTGTGGGAACTCCCGTCTATATGAGCCCGGAGCAGGCCGATCTCGGGGTGGTCGATGCGCGTAGTGACGTCTATAGCCTCGGCGTTTTGCTTTATGAACTCCTCACCGGAGTCACCCCTTTCGCCATGAAGGATTTGACGGGCGCCGGTCTGGAGGAAATGCGCCGCCGGGTGCGGGAGGAGGACCCGGTGCGACCGTCGGTGCGACTGAGCTCAACTGAGGGGGGGACGCTCCTTTCGCTGGCGCGGCGACGCGGAGCGGAGCCGCCTAAGTTGATCGCTCAAGTGCGCGGCGATTTGGACTGGATCGTGATGCGCGCCGTGGAGAAGGAGGCATCCCGGCGCTATGCGACAGCGATAGCGCTGGCCGAGGACGTTGGCCATCACTTGCGCAAAGAGCCGGTGACGGCCGCCGCCCCAGGCCTCCGCCTCAGGCTCCGGCACATCGTGCGGCGCCATCGCGTTGCCGGTTTGGCCGTGGCTGCGTCTCTATTGGCAATAGCCATGGCCGGCGGATTGTGGGTCGAGCGCCGGCCGCCGCCCCCGCCGTCGGATGCCGCGATTGCCGTCAGTCCGGGGTCGGTCGCAGTCCTTCCCTTCGTCAACCTGAGTCCGGATCCCGAAAATGCCTTTTTTGCCGAAGGCGTGCACGAGGATGTCATTATGACTCTGGCAAAGATCCATGACCTCAAGGTTATTTCCCGCACCTCGGTCATGGTTTATAAGAACCGGGTTGAAAGCCTTCGGTCGATTGCCACCGACCTGGGCGTGGCGAACATTTTAGAGGGCAGCGTACGGCGCAACGGCCACAAAATTAGGGTGACGGTGCAGTTGGTGGATGCCCGCTCCGACCAACCGCTTTGGGCCGACAGTTACGATCGAGATCTGACCGACGTTTTTGCGATTCAAAGCGATATTGCCCAGGAAATTGCTGGGGCTCTCCGCTCGAATTTGACCAACGGTGAACGCACCCTGATCGGCCGGCTTCCGACCTTAAATTCAGAGGCGTATGATCTCTACCTCCGAGGCCGGATGCTATTCGAGGAGGGCGTCAATCAGCGCAACCTCCCCCAAATGGAGGCGGCGGTAGTGCTGTTTGAGCAGGCCATTGCGAAGGACCCGACTTTTGCCATGGCTTATGCGCGCCTCGCTCTTGTGCATTGCGAGCTATATCGGTTCGCCTATTTTGATCCCAGCCCTTCGCGTTTGGCTCGGGCGCAGGCTGCGGCGCAATCGGCCCTGCGTATCAATCCACAACTGCCAGATGCCAAGCTTGCTCTTGGGGAGATCGCCTTTGTCGGCCCGCGAGACTATTCCCGGGCGCTGGCTTATCTTCATGAAGCGGAAGCTGATTTGCCCAACGACTTCGAGGTGCTGGCGCTGACGGGCTCCACCCTGCAAAGACTCGGACACTGGGACGAGTCGCTCGTCTACCTAGAGCGGGCGGCCGAGACGAATCCGGCGGTCTCGGCCGCCCGCAGGAACCAAGTATTGTCGCTCTGCTTTCTGCGGCGATACAACCAGGCGGCCAAGGTCGCCGCCAAATACCTACAGCGATTTCCGAGCGACCGCCATCTACACCATTTGGCGGCGATGGCTCAATACGAGATCGACGGTGATCGGGGGGCGTTCCTTCGTCGAGAGGCCGCCTTGCCGCGCGCACCGGAGGATACTTTCGGTCTCTATGACGAATTTTCCGATGCCATTCGCAGACGCGACCTGGCTGCGGCGGCGCGGGCCTTAGACGATCCGCGTTGGGTCACTGTGCCTACGGCTTCGAACGAGATGCACGATCCGGTCGAATTGCTCCGCGCCTTTATGGCTTTTTACACCGGGAAACACGAGCAAGCCCGTATTTTTGGCCAGCAAGCTCTCGCCTACTATCACGGGCACATCTGGAATCGGACCCAGCAGCCCTGGGCCCTGATTGGAGAAGCCGAGGCCGAGGCCTATATGGGGGACAAGGATGCGGCGGTGCGCGACGCCCGGGCAGCATGGACCTCCGTGGCCGGCAAAGACGCTTACGACGCCGGACTCATTCAGTCGATGCTAGGTCAAGTGCTCGTTGCCGCGGGAGAGAATGACGCAGCCCTGGCGGTCCTGCGTTCAATGTTGGCCAATCCCGTCGGCTTCTACGGACCCCAAGAGCTACGCTGGAACGCTCTTTGGTCGCGTCTAAGCGGCGATCCGCGCTTCGAGCGGATCCTGCAAGCGTCTCGACGACTCTAGCACCCGCTCCCCCCGCCAAAGACGATGATGTTTCCATTCTTGTCGATCTTGGCGGAGCCTTTAATTTCTACGTGCACGGTTATATCAACCGCTGCAGTGCCTTCCTTATCTAACTTAGCGGTGCCTTTTACTTTCTTAATGACAATTTTGAGCGGTGCTTTTGAGGCCATGGTAGTGTGGGCTGGAGTTCAATTACATTGCGGATCGTTACAATCGCATCTAAGCCAACCCGTCGAAATAACAAGCCTATTTAGACTATAGAGCAATTCGAGCGCCTCGACTCACCATGCCTCTAAGCACGCTAAATGTCGTACGCGCCGCTATCTACCCGCCTTTAGGCATCGCACGAATCGGCAATAGTACCGAGCCCTCCACGAAAGGTTATTTCATTGGTCCGGAAGTTCCCGACGCGCCGGCGCTGCCTCTGGGCGAATATAAAGACAGCGCGGGGGCTCTGAGGCGACAGGCGGCGAGATTCCGGATCTACGGGTATGACGCCGCCGGCCAAGTCGTGGGCGAACTCACCGCCGCTGAGGCGAAGATCAAGTGGAGGGTGCATCTCGCGAACAAGAAAGGAGCTTGGTATAAATTTCAGCTCGCCCTCGATATTCCGGAAGCGATGGATCCGCGCGCCCCGCCGTCAGGACGTCGTAATCCCACGGTGGCGTGGGCCGACCGCCACAATCTCGTCATCGATCCGGGGCCGCGGTCGATCGAAGGCCGCGACACGGCCGGCAGAGCCTACGAGTTCACCGGAGGCCGATTTCTCGGGCTGGACGTTCCGTTGGGCGAAATTCGGACTGATGGCGAAGGACGGCTTTTGGTCTTGGGTGGCGTCGGACTCTCGCAGTCGGAGGTAAATCAGCCGGTGCAGGAGTTCGCGAACAACGATGGCTGGCATGACGACACTTCGGACGGGCCGGTCGACGCCCGCGTTTTCATCGGAGGAAGGGAGATTCCGGTCGAGGGTGGATGGGCGGTCGTCGCCCCGCCCAATTACGCTCCGGCGCTTCAGACCGTCCGAACCGTGTATGATCTGCTCCTTGATCGCATGTTCGCTTGGGGATTATTGCCCGCGCCTACGGCAGTGTCGTTTCAAAAGCACATTTGTCCAATCTTCCGGCGGCTGTCCGGCCTGCAATGGGTCAATATTGGATTCGCCGCCTGGTTCGGTGCCGGCGCGCCCTATGATTGGACCCACTTGATGCCGCGTTTGGCTGACGCCTCCGACTCAAACCGGGAATTCCGGAAACGCATCTTCGCCTTTTTTCGGAACCCGGCCTTCAAGGGTCGGAATCTGGGTAAGGACCTTTGGCCGCCTTTCTATGGCGATGCCCTCGATAGCCTGGCATTCACGCCCGGAACAGACGGGAGCCTGCAATTTCCGGAGGCCCTGGCATCATTGACGCCAACGCAGTTGGCTTGGCTGAAAAAGTGGGCAGCCGGGCACTTTGTCAGCGATCTCCTGGCAAGCCAGCCGATCGCGTTGGAGGATGCGCCGGTGAGCGATCAGCCGCACCTGCTGACCGCCGGCGCTCTCTCGTACTGTCTGGCCGATGCCTTTCACCCGGGATGCGAGGTGACATGGCCGATTCGAAAGCGTTCGATGTTCGCAGGTCCTTTTCGCCTGCGGCGCCATCTGCCCGGGTACATTGAGCCCGATTACGGCGAAGTGCTGACCCCGGCGGTGGCGGTGTCCCCGATGGGACCGTTGAACGGTTCAGCTCCGGGCGATCTGACCCGCTGGTTGGCGGTCCCGTGGCAAGCCGACACGGCCAGCTGCCTTTCGGGCTATTCATTTTTTAACACCTTTCCCAAGAGCCTTCCCACCTTTTGGCCGGCCCGGGTACCGAATCAAGTTCTGCGGGCCACGGACTATGACATCTTGATCGATCGCAGTCGGACCTTGAAGGACCGGTGGTCGGCGTTTTTGAACCGTCCTGACTGGTTTCGTGCCTTTGTCGGATCGACCGACATCGAACAGATGATCACCGATTTCGGTAAGTTGGGCTTGGTTGAAGAGCGTCCGGGGCCGACCGATTTGCCGGGAATCCCGGACAGAGTCTGGGTGGAAACGGGCCTCGGGTTGCCCGATCCCTTGACCCCAGCTGGGGGCCACGGCATGCTCGCGATCAGACCGCCTCCCAGTACACCCCAGCGTTTCACGCTCCGCAAATTCGGCTGGGGGACCTCAAATTCGGATGCCGAATAGCGTTGACGTGGTCGTGGTGGGCGGCGGACCGGCCGGGGCCGTCATGGCCCTCGCCCTTGGCCGGGGCGGGGCCAAAGTCCGATTGCTGGAAGGCCGCGCCGAACCAGCCTGGAAGGTCGGCGAAACGTTGGCCCCGGGAGGCCGCTCGGCCCTGCAGGGTTTGGGCATTTGGGAGAAATTTAGGCGTGGCGGTCACCTCCCGTCGCATGGCAATCGCTCCTGTTGGGGAGGGGAAAGTCTTTTGGAAAAGGATTTTATATTCAACCGCGAGGGCTGTGGATGGCAGTTGGACCGCCGGCAATTTGAAGCGCTGCTCTTGCAGGAAGCGGCCGCAATGGGAGCCGAGGTCAGGATGGGCGTGAGCCTTACCCGAATTCGGCGAACAGGCGCGGGATGGACGGTCGAGACCTCGGACGGAATATGCCATGCCGACCTCCTGGTGGACGCTTCCGGCAGGAGCGCCGTCATTGCGCGAGCGCTTGGGGTCAAGCGCCTGGCATCCGACCGGCTCGTTTCGCTGTACGCTGTCGCCACCGCGACCTCGGAGTCGGACCGGGACACCCGCCTCCTCCTAGAAACCTTGCCCGACGGATGGTTTTACTCCGCGCTGACTCCGGGCGGGAAGCGTACGGTGGCCTACCAAACCGACGCTGATCTCCTGGCCGGAAGCGAGTGGCGCGATCCCTCCTGGTTTCGCCGGCAACTGGGCAAAACCCGGCATCTGGCCGCCTTACTGGAAGCTCACGGGCACGGCTTCGAATCGGCCCCCCGACTGACCTCCGCTCATTCCGGTCGCCTCGAGCGGTGGGGCGGCGAAGGCTGGTTCGCCGTGGGCGACGCCGCCATGTCCTTCGATCCACTCTCAGGTCAGGGAATACTTCAGGCAATGCAGTCGGCCCATAGCACGGCCGCGGTTCTGCTGGACGTCGGCGCGAGCTCGCGGGAGGCACTTTGGCGCTGGAATGAGCAAGTATGGGAGGCTTACCTCAAAAGCAGGCAGGACTATTACGCAATGGAACGGCGATGGCTCACCCAGCCGTTCTGGCAGCGCCGCCTATTCGCGGAGCCGCTGACCAGGGAGGGGACGCGCTCGGTCGAACTTATCCCCGGCGCCGGAAGGGTATCTTGAGATGAATGTTGCGATCATTCCGGCCCGAGGCGGTAGCAAGCGGTTGCCGCGGAAGAATATCAAACCCTTCTTTGGCCGACCGGTTATCTATTACTCGATTCGGGCGGCGGTGGACTCCGGCCTATTCGAGCACATCATCGTTTCGACGGACGACGACGAGATCGCCCAAATCGCCGTTGAGTGCGGCGCTCGAGT
>Ga0302319_10017242_pt1 | contig 13242 bp, 11 predicted proteins | sample Bog_T0_2_FD_203319 | JGI IMG/M metagenome (GOLD analysis project Ga0302319, IMG submission 203319) | Peat permafrost microbial communities from Stordalen Mire near Abisko, Sweden - Bog_T0_2 | ecosystem: Environmental > Terrestrial > Soil > Wetlands > Peat | place: Sweden: Abisko, Stordalen Mire...
ATAATCGCACTGGTGGAGGTAATCGGATGATGCATCACCGGTTCATCTATATTCCCAACAGGACCTTCAAGGGGCAAATGCTCGTGAATCATGCCCTCATAACGCACATCGGATTTCTTAAATAATTTTAATTGATAAGATCCCCCAACAAATTTCAATGACTGACCATTAATGCAGTCCTGACGTAAGATATTAAAAGCAACATATTTATCCTTTGTCACAGCCTCTTGAATGGCCTGGGCTGTCTTCAAGGGGAATACTTCATCGGCATCCATTTGTAAAATCCATGTTTGACTTACAGCTTCAATGCCAGCATTTCGCAACGAAGCCAATGAATTGCCCGAAGCCTGTACAATCAGTCGGGCCTTATATTCTTGAGTAGCAATCTTTCCCGTTTGATCAGAAGAACAATCATCGATGATAATGATCTCCTGCACCCAATCTTTAATGGAATCTAGGCAACGACGGATACGCTGTTCTTCATTTTTAGTAATAATAACCGCTGTTATACCCGACATTTTATTTATTCCCCACGCATTAGTTTCTCAAAAACATTATTAAAGAGGCAGACAGTGCTTCCCAGATTAAAATGGCGTCGAATACGCTCTTCACCCTTTTCCCCAATCCTTTGGCGCAAACCTTCATCCTTTAATAGCTTAATCACATGATCCACCAAACCCTGCTTATCGCCAAGTCCCACCAAAAATCCGCTTATTCCCTCTTCAATAATTTCAGAAGGCCCGCCGCTGGCTGTTGCTACAACAGGAACACCTAACGCCATGGCTTCCATGATCACACGGCCAAATGGTTCTCGATCCGCTGGATGCACTAAGACATCAAATGATTTTAGTAAGGATGGAACATCGTTCCTGCTGCCGGTAAAAATAACCTTATCGCTAATGCCAAGCTCTTGAGTATAAGCGCGTAAATCCTCCAGGCTTAGTTGCTCGGCATCAGGGGAATCTCCTATAACGACAAACATCACGTCACCCATCTGCCCTAATACTTCTTTCATAGATTCCAAGAAAAGCTTATGACGTTTAAGGGGAACAATCTGGGCAATCATGCCCACCACGCGCTTATCCTTTAAAGCAGGGAATTCAGAACGTAGGGCATCCTTGGTTGAAAGAGGCTTAATGAAAGCATCCACATCAATGCCGTTATAAACAGTGACAATTTCTTTTTTATAATAATGACGGATAGGCTTGGCAATGGCATTGGAAACAGCCACCAGGCCGTCCGAAATAAAGGTATTAAATTTCCATAATTTACGCCGTGGGACAAAATCCTGGATAATCGTCACGGAAGGGATCTTCAAAAACCTAGCTGGTAATACAGCATAGGATGAGACGCGGTAATTATTGCTGCATACTAAATCAATATGATTAGACCGGCAAAAATCGATGATCTTGCCTACTCTTAACATATTAGCCATCAGGTAAGGGAATTTTCTCCAAGCCAATAAAGGCATAAATGAAACACTCACACCCTCTTGGGCTAAAACTTCACTGAGCGGCCCAGGTTCTTGGCAGATAAAGAAAACCTTGAATTTCTTTTTATCCAAAACCTCAATCAAAGAACACAAATACCGCTCTGCTCCTCCTAAAAAAGAGACATGATGGATAAATAATATATTCTTTTGCATAAATTAAATGGTGTATCCCTTGGAAACCAAGAATTTTGACACTACTTCGACGACATAATCCATTTGAGCAATGCCTAAATCCTGATGACAGCCAATATGGGTTCCGTTGTCGGAACAATATTCCGATTCTGGGAAGTCGCCCAATTGATGCCCCATAAACTCATAGCTTGGCGTCTGGGTGGGGATAGAATAAAATAAATTCCTGGAATCGACACCTTCACGTTCCAAGTAGGTTACAAATTCATCTTTAGTAAAATTCAAGCCCGGCTTAATGATCATCGAAAACGCGTGGGGCCCCAGGACCTCATGACCTTCTTCCTTAAGGTACCAGAAATATTTCTCAAATCGAGCAAAGGCCTTTATTAAATAGCGCACATTCTCCCGTCGCTTCTCTAAAATGTTATGGAAGATATCAATATTCCCCAAGCCGACCGCCGCCTCAATCTCATTCATCTTGGACGAAAAACCAATACGCTTAAATTGAAACTTGCCGTCTATCCCATGATTGCGCAAAGATCGGGCAATTTCAGCCATTTTTTCGTTATTGGTTATCAGCATGCCTCCTTCAATGGTTGTCACAATATGCGCAGCATACAAAGAAAAGCAGGCCATGTCGCCTATTGCACCAATCTTCTGCCCCTTATATTCAGCACCATGCGCTTCAGCGGCATCTTCGATGACATACAGTTTATGTCGCTTCGCAATGCTCATTATCTCATCCATGGCCGCGGGCTTGCCCATCAGATGCACCGGCATAATGGCGCGCGTACGGGGAGTGATCAATTTTTCAATTTTCTTTGGATCAATATTTAAAGTTTCGCGATCAACGTCGACAAAAACGGGCGTAAATCCCGCTTGAAGCACGGCATTGCCGGTGGCCACAAATGTTAAGGCAGGGATAATAATCTCATCACCACGTTTGGCACCAAAATCATAAAGCACGGCACAGGCGATAGCATCGGCATCGGTGCCACTTGAAACAGCCACCCCGTATTTTACCCCAAAGAGAGCCGCAAATTTATCTTCAAATTCCCTGACATATCGCCCCTTGGTCAACCAACGGCGCTCAATCGCATCATCAATAAGTTTCTTAGCCTTATCCGTGATAGATACCGTCCCAAATGGAACTTTATATCCCGCCTTGACGGCTTCTTGACCATCAGTAATTGCAGTTGTTTTATTAAAATCCATATACTTTTCCTTACCTTGCAGCGGGGCCCGTCTCGGACTTGATGTTCAGGTGCTCCTATTTGTAACGCGTAAGGGGAAGCCTTATAGATCAGGATTTCCCTGATTCGCCCTCGCCTCACTTACCGTCCGCTCCTGAACATCAATTCCAAGCCACCCGATGCGTGCTATTGACGCAAAATTTTTAAATGTTCCTGTGCCCATTGGTAACGATCTGGTGTTCCGATATCAATAAATTTATTTTCGACTTCAAAACCATAAAATCCCCGACCTACAAGATGAGGGAAAAAATCATACTCAATGGAGAATTTAACTGATGTTTCTACTAAAGAAAAAATATTACGCTCTAAACAATATGTTCCTGTATTAATAAACGCTTCCCGGGCGACCGGTTGTTTTTCTTTAAAAGCTTCAATAGCACCACTTGACGAGAGCTCAATGGTTCCATAATCACGGGCATCAGGCATAAGAGTAACAGCTATGCTTGCTTTTGCGTTCTGCCTTAAATGAAAACCAACCAATCGATTATAATCAATCACGCAAAAACAATCACCATTCATGGCCAGGAATTGATCTGTCTTAACATGGGTCGAACCTTGCTTGATCGCTCCCCCTGTTCCTAACGGAGATTCTTCTTTAGAGAAAACAATCTCGCGGTCTTGATATTTATGCTGAAAATACGCTTCAACTTCGTCACTGCCATGACCGACACAGAGAATAAAACGTCGCCCCCCTTGAGAGGCGATGTAATCAATGAGTATTTCTAAAAAAGGCTTATCACCGATCTTAACCAATACTTTTTGGCCACCACCCGTGACAGAATGCAGGCGCTTACCCAACCCACCGGCCAAGATAACAACATCTGGGAACATATATCTCCAATACTGTCATTCACTAACACAAAACGTGTCATTCCCGAATGTTTTTGTCGGGAATCTAGTTATCATTTAATTAATCCGCTATTAGGTTGATAGAAAATGATCTGTGAGCCTAAATTTTCAAACTTAAAAGGAACTTCCAAAAGGTCTTTAAGCGCCTGGCGGACCTTGTCTTTTTTTGAAGGCTCAACAAAAAACAATACGAAACCGCCGCCGCCTGCTCCAAGTAATTTACCACCAATGGCTCCGGCGTTAATGGCGGTTGCATATAAACTATCAATATACGAACTGGAAATCTTATCCGATAGGGTGCGCTTAAGCTTCCAACTCTCATCGAGCAATTGGCCGAATTTCGAAATATTAAAACCATTCAAAACTTCAACAGCCTCATAAACCATCTCATGCATCCGCGCCAACTCTGCCTTTTTCTGAGGGATATTTTCAATCTGTGACTTGGCGATGGATGAAGCGGTTCTGGAAAAACCTGTGAAGAAAAGCATCAAATGGTCCTGCAAATGATTCATTTTATCAGGCGTAATGGTCAAGGGTTGCACGCGCAAATGATTGGTCCCACCAAATTCAATCAGATTAAACCCGCCGTAAGCCGCCAGCGTCTGATCTTGACAGCCCACATTCTCCTTAATCATGTCTTGTTCCACATGAATGGCTTCACGCGCCAATCGTTCCTTGGTCACCATCTGCCCTTTAAGGGCATATAAACTATTGAGCAATCCAACAGTAAAAGAAGAACTTGAACCCAAACCTGTACGCGCTGGCAAATCTCCGTCGTGATGAATTTCAATACCTTCATTAATTTTTAAAAAGCGCAATACTTCCCTGACAGAAGGATGGTCAATGTCTTCAATGCCATGCACATGTTCCATCTTAGAATATATAATTCGCGACTTGTGTTCAAAAAATGGCGGTAGATAACGGCAAGTGATGTAACAATATTTATCAATGGTCGTGGCCAAAACTGCTCCGTTATGATCATGAAACCAGCCATTGTAATCTGTGCCACCACCAAAAAATGAGACACGAAAAGGAGTGCGAGAAATGATCATCGGATTATAGATTCCTCTAAGATCTTGCGTTTTAATTTAATCTGGGTCGATTTGATTGTTTCATCAACCGCAGCCTGACCGAATTTCGTTTTAAGAAGCTCTAAGAATTTCGGATTGGTGTGATACTTCATCCAAGCTTCATCCCTGAAAGCCAAAACTTGCTCTGCCGTCAAATATTTAGTTGGCAAAGGCTGACCTTCATAGGAATGTTGCGAAAATCCTGCATAGGTTGACGGCAATTTCCAACCTTCTTTACGGGCAATCCCGTACAACGGGCTGCCTGGATACGCCATGGCTGAATAAAAATTCGCTTCCTCGGTATTCATTTCGATCGCCAAATCCAAAGTCATCTGCATGCTTTCTAAATCATCCTCAGGCAGGCCAAAAATATAATTACCGATCACATTAATGCCATGATCACGGATTTTCCCCACCACCGAGCGGATATCCACGTCTTCAAAACGCCCCTTGGTCACATCTTTACGCACACGGGTATTCCCGCTTTCAATGCCTAAAGCCAACCAATTTATCCCTGCTTTCTTAAGGGTAGCTAAATATTGATCTTTAACCGTATCGACCCTCGAATAGCACCAGATATTAAATTTATAACCACGCTCAATGATCAGTTCACAAACCTTCATGAAATGATTGGCATTCAGCACAAATAGCTCATCGGCAATCTTGATATTGGTGATGCCCTGTTTGGCAAAATAGTCGAATTCTTTTATGATATGTTCTGGTTCCCAATAACGGAAAATAGCAGAACCATCAGAGAATTCATTTTCCTGACGATTGATAATATTAATCATGCAAAAAGAACATTTCATCGGACAACCTAAAGAAGTGTATAAGGCCGCAAAAGGTTGACGTTCAGAATTATTCGGATAAGAATGCCAAAGAGCCGTGCGGTAATTCTTCATAGGCAATAAATCCCAGGCAATGCCCGGAAGCTCGCGTGGCAAATCAGCCTTGGCCACAATGGGAGATGGCTTATTTAAAACAATGCCGCCCTCCCGACGAAACCCCAAACCATCCACCTGCTCTAAACCTATATTTAAATCAGTCTTTAACAAATTAGAAATAGTATAAACGCCTTCATTCTGACAAACAAAATCAATGCTCGTATGATGCTCTAGGACTTCACGCGGTAAGGCGGCAATGTGCCCACCGACAAAAAGAATCTTGCCCTCGGGAACCAATCGCTTGACTACATCAGCCAAGGTGGTCGCCCCTGCCATGTTCTGAGAACTAGCCGACGGTTGTTGGCCATAAACGACAAAAGCAACCAGGCGCGCGTTTAATTTAGCAATCTCTTGAGCCGATTGATCCTCATCCAAATGCAAGGCTTCGCAATCCAGGATATTAACGGAAAACCCTTTAACACGGCAATGATTTGCCAACATCCCCGCCCAAATAGGCGGCTCAATGGCCGAAAAATCCTTCGCTAAATCCTGATAAATCTTCCGAGAAGCATTAGCATGCACAAACAAGACATCAAGTTGTTTTCCCATATCCACCTATCATACCAACATTAATAAACCTGTCATTCCAACATTAATAAACCTGTCATTCCAACATTTAAAAACTTGTCATTCCAACATTTAAAAACTTGTCATTCCAACATTTAAAAACTTGTCATTCCAACATTTAAAAACTTGTCATTCCCGAATGCTTCTGTCGGGAATCTAAACCATCATATATTAGCAAATTGATTACGTTTAATGACCTGATACCCTTTGATCAATTCCTGTAGGCCTTTTTGCAGGGAAACATCCGGCTTGAATCCTGTCTTCTCAATTTTCTCATTGCTGACGAGATAATCACGCTTATCAGGATCTTCACCAATGGCAGCTTCCACAAAATAAAAATCCGGGACGAGTTTCTTGATTTCCTGACACAATTGCAATTTTGTCAGGTTAGCGTCACTCAAGCCAACATTATACGGCTGATTTTTCATTTTATCAAAGTTATTCAAGGCATGCAAGAAGGCCTTAGAGATATCACGCACATGGATATAATTACGGTTAAAATGAGCTTCAAAAAGAATGACAAACTTGTCATATACCGCGCGATAGGTAAAATCATTCACCAATAAATCCAAACGCATGCGCGGTGAAATCCCAAAGGCGGTCGCCAAACGCAAGGTAATCCCGCCGCCCGATTCCAAAATAGCATTCTCCGCATCCACCTTTAATTTCCCATACAAAGAAATAGGTCGAAGCGGTGTTTCCTCAGTGCAATGCTTGCCCTTTTCACCAACGCCATAGCCGCTATTAGTAGTTGGGAAAATCACAATCTGGTCCTTGCTTCGCAATTCCAAAATCATCTTAATCGCATCAAAAAGAATCGTCTGTGCTCCTACAGGATCCTTGGCACATAACGGCGCCCCCGTCAAACAAGCCAATGGGAAAATCGCATCCGCAGACTTCATCAAACGCGTCACCACCGCCTTATCCCGAGTATCCCCCCGCACAATCGTCAACCGATCATGATAACAAACATCCAGCAAAGACGACTGATTATACATAAAATTATCCAAAACAATAACCTCATGCCCCTCCGACAACAACCGAGGCACCAACACCGCCCCAATATACCCCGCCCCACCCGTAACCAAAATTTTCATACGAACCCTTTCTTAGTGTCATTGCGAGGAGTGCAACGACGAAGCAATCTTGCACTTCCCCAATTCAGTGGACGTTTAGATAAGATGTTATCGCCATTTACACGGCGATGTTTTATTTATCCCTTCCTGATGCTTTTTGTAAATCACTAATAAAACGAAAATCAGAACTTCCAAAAGGAAACTTTTCTGCTTTATGTACATCAGACCAACTTTTATCATACTCTTTTAAAGCGTAATAAATTTTAGCTCGCATTTGATACGCTGTCCCATAGTTAGGATTTATTTCAATCGCTTTACTATAATCAGCAAGTGCTTTTTTAGAGTCATGTAAAACATCATAATGAAGCCCCCTTGTAAAATAAGCATAATCATCAGCTGGATGTAACTTTATATAATTTGTCTCTTTAACTAATTCCATTTCTTCAGCTTTATTTGCCCTTGCTTGAAAAATCGGATACAAAATAACTTTTGACACAACAGCTAAAATAATACATAGGATAATCAAAGCGCCATATGAATAAATATTGGCTTTTTTAACCACTTTTTTTATTTCAACACCATCTTTCTCCTTAAAAAATTTCATTACAATCCTGGCTTCAATCCAAATCGAAATAAAAAAAGCTGGTATCAATCCAACAACAAATGTTAATGGCAACATCCAACTCATAGCACTACCTGCATTTGTATTGGGTGGCATGAACCAAGCAGATTGTAAAGCCACTGTCATTATTTGCCCAAAAAACGTAGATAAATCAAATGGCCTACCAAAAGTTGTCACAAGTTCAATCAATAACAACAATAACCAGGCAATGGGAATTCCCACAATAGTAGACACTAAATTAGACACAAAAGATGGCCACATTGTATTTTTAAATGTAATCCCTAATTTTTGGGAATAAACCACGGCCTCGATAATGGATACAGGGATCAATAATAATATCATCGCGGGGTATGTTAAAACAATCATCGGGATGCCAGCATCAGCATAAGCAAAGGTGGGTAAACACAAAAAAAGTATAAAAGTTGTAAAGACCATCCATTTACTTCTGTTTTCTTTCATTCGGTTCTCCGATCAAAAAATATTTACCTTTAATTCTTTTATTTTACATCAAAATATTGTTCCAAAAGGATAGGCGCATTTTTGACATTATCTCTAATATTTACTTTTACAACATATCGTCCAGCCATGTCTTTATCTTCAATTCTAATCCCCATAGTACCTTGAGTAACCTGACTATCTCTAATAAACTGGGACACATTCAATTAATTCTACTATACCTATTATCACTAGCGAATAACTTTATTCTTTAACATGTATGCATCTATTCGAGCAAGACCCCGTATTACCTGCTCCGCAAAGCATAATTCCCTTTAGCTTGCTGCCTGCGATCTTAGGGAGCACTCGGCATGAGAGTGCGAAGGAAATACAATGTTCGAATAGATGTGGCAAAAAGAACAAATAAAGCTATTCCACAAGTGAAAGATTTCTTTCATTTTCTCAAAATTCTCAGTGCTTGAAAAACTAACAGGGTTGCGTAACTCCGGGCTGTTGTGAGTTAATTTAAAGCCCATGAATTAAATCCGTGCCACTCACTGTAACTAAAATTAATTAAAGTTATGTCGAGTGGCACTAAATCTCCAGGCATATTAATTGAGCATTTTTTGAAATTGATTATTTAATCCAGCATCTTCTGGAAACTTTTCCTTTGCCTCTTTAGCTAAAACTTTTAAATCATCATTTTTATGAAGCAGCAAATATGATACCGACAGGCCAGCATATACTTCATTAACTAACCCTTTAATCTCTTCTTTATTTTCATTATAAAAATTAAGATGGTTCTTCAATATTGAATAGTGCTTTATACAAGTTTCATAATCCTGAGAATGAACAGCAGCAAACCCCAACATATAGTCTAAAACTAAATTATTAGGAATATTCAACACCCATGAAGATTTTTCACCCAAAATATCTGACCATATTTGCTTTGTTAATTGATTAACAGTACCATTTGGATGTACTTGAATAAACTTTTGCATATTATCTATCTCTTGTTTAGCTTCGCTTTCTTTTTTTGCAATCGCAGAACCACAAAATTCCATTAATAAAAAAACATACTGAGCATCACCACCAAGAGGACTCTTTGAGTACTTCGCTTTAAATTGATTTAAAGCAGCAAAAGAGGAAGGATTATTAAGATCTCCATTTTTTAACATATTTAATAAAAAAGAAAACGCGGCTGAGTATTCACTTTTCTCTTCATTCGTAATAACATAATCGTTATCCGAGCTCAAGGGTTTCTTTTCTTGTACAGTTGTCTCAATAATTTTTATAGGTTCTCTGATTTGTAGTGATTGTCCATCAATAGTATTAATTTCATCAGTATAATAAGTCATCACTACCCCAACGCCCGTATCGAATTTGACATATCTATCTTTCTGCTCAACAATCTTACCTTCTAACTTTTCACCGGACTTTAAAACTAATTCACTGGCAAGCCCTAAACCAGGGAATACTAACAAAATTACTAAAAATAATTTAAGAACCTGTAACATGCGCCATCCTCTCTCGGTATATATTGGGATACATTGTGTTAATTATATTGATAAATAATCAATAAATGTTATCATATTCATCAATTAGTGCCCCGGTGTTGTAATGGATAACATACAACTCTGACGTAGATTGAGATGCGGGTTCGAATCCCGCCCAGGGCACTGAAGGCCTTAAAAGTAGAGTCAGAGCTATTTTTAAGGCCGCTTTTTTATTGCAAAATATAATTAATTCTGGTATATTTCAAGTACTCAACTACGTCAGAGGTGCATGTTGTCCAATGGGTCGCAGCGATGCGACCCTTCTTTATTTAATTCTAAAATCCTAAAAACTTATAAAATCTGCCACGATAGTAATACTTAATATCATCCACTGTACGATTTAAAGTTTCACTGGCAAGTTTGTTTTCAAGATTACCTATGCCTTGGTGCGTTATTTCAAACTTTTGATATTCAATCCCACCCAAGGCTATATATTCCTTTATTTTTTCCAACTGTTCTTGCGACGAAAACCAGGTGCCATGCTCTTCGCAACTGTTAACCACCACCCCTGAAAATTCACCCCAATTCTTTCGATTCATCAATTGGCGACAAACCGGGCAAGGGATGTAACGGACAGGTTCAACTTTACCTAAAGGATGATAAAGTTTATGAAAACGCCTTAACTCATCGACTGTAAAAACTTGGGGCTTTAATTCCAAAATGTGCCGTTCTTCAATATTATCCACCCAAAGGCCATGGCACTTCTCGCAAAAATCAACTTCCCCATCACCTTCCAAACCCAATTTCAAAGAAACCTGACACACAGGACACAACATGATTTGACCATTACGTTGGGCTTCAGGACTTTCTAACATCCCCATATTGGCTCCTTGTTGTTATCAAAATCGTTCAAATAATAATATTGATAAATAATCAAAATATGTTAGTATATTCATCAATTAGTACCCCGGTAGCATAAATGGATAATGTTCTTCCATGACTGAGAAGGTGATGTCGGTTCGAATCCGACCTGGGGTATTAAAGGCCTTAAGAATGACCTGGAAGCTTTCTTAAAGCCACTTTATACTTGCAAAGAACAATGAACATGCTATATTAAATATAGTCATGGAAGAGCGTTATGCTACCGGGCCGCGAAAATATCGCGGCCTTTTTATTTCTGACGAACATACCACTGATACGTCTTCTCAATACCCTCTTCTAAACCAACCTTAGGTTTCCAACCAAGTTTACGCATACGACTATTATCCATTAGCTTTCGCAAGACCCCCTCTTGCTTCGACTTGTCGAAAACGATTTTGGCCTTGCAACCGCTTACTTCCTTGATCATATAAGCTAACTTCTTAATCGTAACATCAGAACCGCTGCCGACATTGATCAAATCAGCACCATCATACTTCTCCATTAAGAACAGGCATGCACTGACAAAATCATCTACATATAAAAATTCTCGCTTAGGTTTTCCACTGCCCCAAACATTGACTTCTGAAACACCTTCAATCTTAGCTTTATGAAATTTAGCAATCAAGGCGCCCAAAACATGCGCATTCTCTATATTCGTATCGCTACCAGGCCCATACAAGGTCGCAGGCACAGCTGCAATCGCATTAAAACCATACTGAGCTTTATAGGCCTGCGCCATCCGGGTTCCCGCTATTTTAGCAACAGCATACGGCGCACTGGTCTCTTCAATCGGGCCTGTCAGTAGTGATGATTCTTTGATAGGCTGCTTCGCTTCCTTGGGATACACGCAGGAACTGGAGAAATAAATTAATTTCTTAACCTGATGGCGGTACGCCACATCCATGACCAGGCTTTGTGACGAGGTGTTCTCATAAATGAATTCTGCAGGAAATTTTTGATTTGCCGCAATGCCACCAGAACGCAAGGAGCCTAAAAAAACATATTCAGGTTTAAACTTCTTAAAGAAATTCTCAAGCCGGGCCTGGTCTAAAACATTAATATATTCTTGTGAATTTGAAACGACATGTAAAAACCCATGTGCCTGAAAATACTTTTTAAGAGAATTCTCAATGCTGTCATTGTGCCCGACAATAAAGATCTTAGAAGCACGGCGCATGGTTTTAATGTTGTGACGGGGTTGTAATCATCCGTTTGGCGTAATACTCTTCATTATAAAAATTACCATGTTCGATAATCAAGGTCGATTTGCCATCGGTACGCGACAAGGCGTGTTCATAGGCCGGGAAGATGCTTTCCGCGGTATCAAGCTCAACCACCTCAATCCAGGCAAATAATTCACGAAGAGCCTTGGCGTAGTTGCCAATATGCTGATGCCCCGGATGCACTGGTGCGTCCGGCCCTGTGGCCACACGGATAATCACCTTCAAAGGCCATTTCCCTCCGGAAATCATAGGGATTTTATCCAACATATTGGCCATATCAGCGGTCGCTAATAATAAAAAATTCTGACGAGGATAAACAGAAACAGGCACATAACCGGCTAACGCCAAGCCAATGGTAAACTGCATCTGAAAACTTTCATTGATGGGCATCTCCAAACAACGATCCTTGGGACAATCACGGAGCGTTTGGAACATAAAGGTTCCTGGTCCCGCAACCGTTTGTCCCACAAACATCACTTGAGGCTGTTGAGCTAGCCATTCCATGGTGCGTTTTAATTCATCAAAATATTTAAGCTGGGTATCTGCAGTAGTCATATTAGAATTTAATCAATTTTCCAAGGCCAGAATGCGGATAGCCATTGGTGTATTTAAAATAAATAATCTTAGTTTCATATTTAGTTCCGATAAACCACGGCTCAGCAGCACCCCACGTGGCACGAGTATCCGTCATGACACTCACCCCATTATCGCAAACAACGAAAGTAGCGGGTAAATCAAAATTATAAGCGTATTTGACCGCTTCGTGAAAAATCCCTGTTTCCGCCGACATATCCCCGCAAAATATAAACGCACGTCCCTTTTTCCCTTGATTCTTTAAAGCCCAAGCCACACCCGCCGCCGTGCCCATTAAACTGCCCACAATGCCAGAGCAAAGCACTTTTTGTTTAGGGAAACACAAAGAAATACTTTTCCCCTCAATGATAGCCTGCTTTAATTCCTCACGCGGCACCCCTTTTAAAAGCGCCAATTCATGCGAATCCCAAAAACCAAAGACATAATCATCATCACCGATCTGATGATCCTTAAAAATCTTAATCAAAGCATCTTCCCGCCCCGCCCGTAAATGCACAGGTGCACGAATAACCCCGGTCGCAAACACATCTGCGATTTCCTTTTCGAAGGCTATAATTTCTTCTTTAGTTAC
>Ga0302319_10017243_pt1 | contig 13242 bp, 12 predicted proteins | sample Bog_T0_2_FD_203319 | JGI IMG/M metagenome (GOLD analysis project Ga0302319, IMG submission 203319) | Peat permafrost microbial communities from Stordalen Mire near Abisko, Sweden - Bog_T0_2 | ecosystem: Environmental > Terrestrial > Soil > Wetlands > Peat | place: Sweden: Abisko, Stordalen Mire...
TGGTGACGTCGGGGATGGGCGGTATTTGCGGAGCCGTCTGATGGGCGTACGGGGCAGTTTGGCGTAATTGCGTCTGTCCCCCTTTTTGGGGAAGCGGCGGGTCGGGGAGCCACGGGGAATCGTGTTTGAGTGTACTGAATTTCCGAATCATTTCCGGACCGCACGGGCCGTAGGCTTCTATCAGGCTTAACAAGCTGGCCACTTCCAAAGTGATACAGTGCGGCACATGTGGAAGATTTGCGTTCTCTTGGCGATGTTGGGCGGTGTGCCGCCGTTGGATCAAAAAGATGTGGAGTATGGGCATCCGGGTGGGCATGCGCTGCTGGTGGATTTGCATGTGCCGGAGGGGCCGGGACCGTTTCCGGCGGCAATTTTGGTGCATGGCGGGGGATTCGATCAGGGCAGTAAGAGCACGAATGTGCAGCCGCTGTTTGCTGTGCTGGCGGATGCGGGGTTCGCGTGGTTCAGCATCGATTACCGCATGGCGCCGGAGTTCCATTTCCCGCAGGCGAATGAAGATGTGGAGAGTGCGGTTCGCTGGTTGAAGGCGAATGCGAAAACGTATCGCGTGGATGCGAGGAAGATTGCGTTGATTGGCGAATCGGCGGGCGGGTTTTTGGTGAACTACGCTGGGACGCACGAGACAAAGGAGACACGGGTCGCGGCGGTGGTGGATTTTTACGGGCCAGTGGATTATGGCAAGCTAGCCGAACAGCGGCGCGAGCATCCGGAGTTGTTCAACATGACGTCCATTAACAAGCACGCGGCGAATGGCGCGGGCATTCATTTCTTTGGCGCGGCAGAGTTGGATGAGGCGGGTCTGGCGAAGCTGCATGCGGTTTCGCCCATTTTCGCGGTGCATGAAGGGATGCCGCCGTTCCTGTGTATTCATGGGAACAAGGACGATCAGGTTTCCTATGACCAATCGCCGGCCATGTGCGAGGCGATGCACAAAGTGGGCGCGAGCTGCGAGTTGATCACGATTGAAGGAGGCGGGCACGGCATGGGCGGCTGGAAGGACGCAAGCATGCAGCATTGGAAGGGCGAAATGGTGGATTGGTTGAACAAGACGCTGGGGAAATAAACAATTCCCCAGGCCTTAATTATGCGGGAAAACCCGCACATCAATGCCTTCCGCCGCGCGAATGAGGCGGTCGAGATCGCTGCCGAAGGCGCGCTCCCACCAACTGTCGCGGCTGCGGAATTGCTTCAGGTCTTTAGCCCGAGGGTTATCTGCGCCAGTTTTTGTAAACTCTTTAGGCTCAGCACACCAGATTTCTCATATTATTTGAATCGATTCTTAAGGTACATACGTGAATCATTCACATCCCCAATGAAGAGCGGGTTCCACGGGGAGTGTCCTGGCCGGAGATTGAACGCCTGCTCACGCGCCGGACCGTTTCGACTGAGAGCGGCCGCCGCGGATACGCCATCCTCTCGTTACTCGCCGCATACGGCGTCCGCATCGGACAGGCACTGCAACTGAAAATCAGCGACGTTCACTGGACCGGCGCTCCGTTTGCCTTTGACGGCCGGAGTGGCTGAGGCCCTGCTGGCCTATCTGAACGACCGGAGCCCGGCGGAATACCCTTACCTATTTCTGAGTTTGACGAAGCCTCGCCGCCCGCTCGGCAAAGGCTACATTCCCGGAGACGAGATCGCGCGCTATTACCAAAAAGCCGGAGTGAACGCAAAAGGCTCGCACGCCATTCGGCATTCCTTTGCTACGAGACTGGTTCAGCATGGCACACCCATCAAAACCATCGCTGATTTGCCGGGGCCCAGTTGTATCAACACCACCTTCGTCTATACGCGGGTTGACGTGGAGCAGTTGCGCCAGATGAGCGGCGAGTGGCCTATCCGCGCCTTCGGTCAGGAGGAGCGCCGCACAAACCGTCCGTTTAACTCGGAGCTTGTAAAACACCTTGAACTCCGCCGCAGTATGGGCCAGCTCCTGAAGGGCGACGAATATGTTCTGAAACAGTTCGACCAGTTTGCCAGGCTTCATTCACCGGAGGCTGCGACGTTAACCAGGGACCTCGTGGTCGGCTTCCTCGACCAGAACAAGCACCTTTCACCGACTACCCGGGTCCATAAAGTCGCAACCCTGCGGCAGTTCGCCCGCTATCTGTTTCAACTTGATCCGGAGACGTACATTCCGGAACGGTCTCTCGTGCCGGCGCGGCACTTCTTCCTGCCGCACATTTACTCGCTGGCGGGAAACGCAGGAACTCATGAGACTTGCGGCGAAGTTGCCGCCGGCCGGTTCGCTGCGCCCGCTGACCACGGTGGCTGTAATCGGGCTGCTCTGGGTGAGGGGCTTGCGGCTCGGGGAAGTTACCGCCGCCAACGGGACGGACGAGGGCATCTCGTAGGGCCGCTCGGCTTCAGGAGTCACTGCGACAAGGAATGGCTTTCCGGGTGTTGACTTGCCAGCGCGAAAGAACGCAATTCTTGCAACAAGCTGGTGCAAAATTAGTTTGCATAAGCCTACGGAGCAGCATCTTGTGTAAAGTATTCTGGGAACCGATGACAGTGGATGACTTTCGCGAAATCGCGTTGAGTTTGGCGGGAGCGGAGGAAGGTGCGCACATGGGCGCGGCCGATTTTCGGGTCGGCGGCAGAATCTTCGCCACGCTGGCGTCGCAGAGCCAAGGGTTCGGTAACTTAATGCTTACGCCTGAACAACAGGCGGCGTTCGTGGAAGAACTGCCGGATGTGTTCGTGCCGGTGGCCGGCGGTTGGGGAAGGATGGGCGCCACACACATTCGCTTGGCGAAGGCGAACAAAGATGTGCTGACGGGCGCGCTCAAGGCCGCGTGGCAAATCCGCGTGGAGAAGAACGGTAAAACGGCGGCGCGCAAAAAGCGCAAATGAAAAATGCCGGGCGCAGTGGCAGGAGCGCCCGGCAATCGATGCAACAACAAGGCGGCGGAAAGGAAGATCCACCGTCAGAGCGCAGGGGAATGCGCGTGCAGGTTAGTTCAACCGAGAAGTCCACCGTGTCCCAGGCAAGCGATTTCCCAGCCGGAGATACGATACTTCGCTAACATCGGGGGTAAAACCAAGTCGAGGATATTGGGCTTGGCGGAACGGAAGCAGCAGGGAGCGGAGACGATCGGCACATCGTCTTTGTAGCTGAGAAGCATGAGATTACCTGGCTCAACTGGGGCGAGGAAACGTTCAACATGGGCACCGAGGCGAATCATGGCGCGGCCAATGACATCTTCGGGTCCGGCGGGAGCGGTGGTGGAGGCAATCAGGATCGCAGCAGGCTTGGTGCGCAATAGATGTTGTAGCGCGCGCATCACTTGCTCCTCATCTTCCACGGATGACAGCGCATAGCGAAGGTTGCCGCCGAAACGTTCCACTCGCGTACGCACAATGTTTTCAAAAAGCGCCCGTGCACGGTCGCCATGGACCGGGTCGGTATAAAGAACGCCAACGCCAGGATCGCGGATGGGTCTAGCTTGCAGAATCGCACCGCGCTCACCCAGGATTCCCAACACCGTTTCTAATTGCGCTTGCGAAACGGCGAAAGGAGAGCTCTTAATCGTGGCAATGCGCTCGCCGTTTCGGACAAACCGATAGTTCGGAACCGTAGCAATCACCACGCTGCTGGTGCAATTGATCTGCTTTAGCAACTCATCATCGACCAAAACACAGGAATCGGCAGTAGCGATTAAGTTGGCACGTCCACCCGCAGCCAACCGAATTTCCACGGACCCGCAGCACATGACTTCAGCAACCGCCATGACCGCCTCATCCTCGCCTATTTCTCCTTCTTCCAATTCTGTGACCCAAACTTGCTGCATTCCTTCGGTTTCCAGCAAGCGGATATCTTCATCGCTCAATACGTGGCCTTTGGCCAATAATTTTCTACCGCCGGGACGGAAAATGGTGCAGCATAATATCCGGCCAGCGGAGCTTTGAACGTCAACTGTTAGGGCTCGCATTTATGTTTAATCTTTTCCCCCAGTGAAGGGTCAGCCAAGTACTAAAACGGCTGTGGTACCGAGTATATGGTACTTATTTGAAAAATGCTAGTAGAAAATATGGCAATTCTGAAAAATTTACCAAATATTGGAGAAAGATTTTGGCGATAAGGTAAAACCTATCGCAGTACTACTGTCGAAAACTAGGCGACAGCACGGTGGGAAGCTGGATCAGTTTGGCGGTTCTAGTACTGAAATGGTCTTGATTCGAGAAAAGGTCTGCCGGCAATTTCAATCGTTTTAAGACGGCAATCTCGTCGCAATTCTGGAATTTAGGACAGCGCAAGCAGTCTTTCCATGCCTTTAGCGGCAACTCTCCGCGTTCGACTTCGGCAAATCCAAGCCGCTGGAAAAAATCCGGCACATAAGTGAAGGCAAAAATCGATTCGAGATCGTTCTCCGCTGCCTCTCGTTCCAGCGACTCGACTAAGGCGCGGCCAGTACCGCGTTGTTTAAGTTCGGGCAGAACGGCGAGCGAACGAACTTCGGCAACGGTGGGCGTGTAGAAATGCAGCGCCGCACAACCAACAAGTTTGCCGCCATCGTAGGCGACGGAAAAATCGCGAATGTTTTCCGACATTTCAAATTCCGTGCGCGGCAGCATGACTCCTTGGGCTGCATAAGCGTTGATGAGGCCAATAATATTAGGGATGTCGCGCATGGCGGCCTTGCGAACGGCGATAGCGAGGGTAGTGGCGGAGTTCATGCGCGTGATTGTCCTTGTACCAGTTGATTTGCCGTGAGGCGAGTTCCGATGGGCCGGCCGGCCAGCAGATCGGCACAGATATTGGCTCGCTGGCCGGGCGCAATGACCACTTCGGAGAGGCCTGCGGCGAGCGCCCAAACAGCGGACTCCAATTTCGCCTGCATGCCTCCATGCGCGACGCCGCTTTGAATCAGGCCCGCCACGGCATGCGGCGTCAAGGCGGACAGCACTGCGCCGCTGGCATCTTTTACGCCTGGAACGTCGGTGAGAAAAAATAATTTATCCGCGCCCCAACCGGCGGCGCACGAGACCGCCATCTGATCGGCATTCACGTTGTAGATGTTGCCTTGCGCATCGGCGGCAATGCAAGCGACGACAGGCAAATAGCCAGCGCGCAGCAGTAGATGAAACAACCGGCCGTCGGTGTGCAGCGGTTTGCCTACAAACTGCAATTCGGGTTTGACGGCTTGCGCGTGGGTGAGTAAGCCGTCGACGCCAGACAAGCCGACGGCCGGTTGGCCCGCCGCGCAAAGGGCGGCCACGAGTTGTTTGTTGATGCTGCCGGCGATGACTTTCGTCACGGCGTCGATTACGGTTTCATCGGAGACGCGCAAGCCGTCGAGGAAGCTGCTCTTCACGCCGCGCTCGTCCAAAAAGCGTGTGACTTGTTGGCCACCGCCATGGACAACCACGAGTTCGGCCTGTTGGGCGACTTGCGCGAGTTGCCGCGCCAGATCGTTACGCTTGCTGCGATCATCCAGCAGAGCGCCGCCCAGTTTGATCAAGACTTTCATAGCAAGGCCTCGGTTTCGGGATAGCCGAGGACGAGGTTCATGTTTTGCAGCGCTTGGCCAGCGGCGCCTTTTCCCAGATTATCTATGGCCGCGACGATGGTGACGCGCTGGCTGGCCACGTCAAAAACGAACCCAATATCGCAGAAGTTGGTGTACTGGACGGAGCGGAGGTCGGGAATCTTACCGGGCGCATAGAGACGCACAAAGGGCTCGTTGGCGTAACACTCTTCGTACAGGGCTAAGAGATCGACGGGTTTTTCAATTCGCTCGGTCCGCAGGTAAATGGTTTCCAAAATGCCGCGCTCAATGGGAAGCAGGTGCGCGGTAAAGGTGAACTCGCGTTCGCCGAGGCCGGAATTTTGCAGCACTTCCGGGACATGGCGGTGTTCCAGGAAACCGTAGGCGCTGAAGTTTTCGGTGACTTCGCAGAAACTGGTTTTCAAAGAGGGCTTGCGACCGGCGCCGCTCACGCCGGATTTGGCGTCGCACACAATGCCACGGGCGCGATCAACGGCCTGCGCGTTCACCAGGGGACGAATGGCCAGATTGGCAGCGGTGGGATAACAGCCGGGATTCGAAACCAAACGTGCGCCGCGAATTTTGTCGCGATAGAACTCGGGCAAACCGTAGCGCGCTTCGGCGAGCAGGGCGGGCGCGGTGTGGCGCTGTTGGTACCAGCGCGAATAGGTTTCCGCATCACGCAAGCGGAATGCGCCGCTCAGATCGATGACTTTTGTCCCGCCGGCCAATATCGCCGGGGTCAATTCGATGGATACTTCAGGCGGAGTGGCGAGGAAGACCAGGTCGAGTCCTTCGAGCTTGATTGCCTCCGCCGTGGCGGGAATGGTCTTAGGGGGTTGATGGCCTAGCGGTTGTGGGCGTTGTTCCGAATCGGAACGATGTTCGAGCAGGAACAGATCAATAGAAGGATGGCGCGTGAGGAGGCGGACCAGTTCGGCGCCACTATAGCCACGAAAGCCAACGACACCGACGCGGTGCCGGATTGAATTATTATTCACTCTAATGAATAATTATACTACAGTTGCTCGGAGGCGGATCGCGCGGCCAGATCGCCAAGAATCGGCAGGTGGACCTGTTGGGATTGGGCCGCTTTGACGAGGAGGAAAATCCAGCAGATTTCCAGCAGCGTCTTGAGGACCGAAGACAGGCTTCCGTGAAAGGGAATGCCGATCAGAAAAAACGGCCCGGCGGACGACACAATCAGCCAGGTGACGAAGAGATAGACCGATTGGAAACCATCGAAGCGCACGCGCTGATTGTGGCGGAATTTCTGGGAGGCCAGGAAAATGATGGACGGGATGACGCCGAAAACGGGGATATAGCAAAGGATGGAGGCGGTGCGTTCACTAATGCCATGCAGGGGATCTTGGGATGATGCCTGCCAAGCCGCGGCCCGCGGTTGCGCAGTACCACACTGGGCGCAATAGGATGCCGTCGGTTCGACACGATTCCCACATTGGGTGCAGAAGGGCATGAATTCTTCTTATATAACAGGTTGACGCAATGGGCGGGAGGCAGGTTCGCGGAAAGAAGGGGTTTAATAAGCGGCGGCAGGCATCGCGCCCGTCGGCGAACCCTTTGCGAGGCGAAGAATACAACGCGTCAGTTCGAAAAAAGTCGACGGCAAACAAGGTATCGATCTATATCAACAACCTGGTTTGTACCATTTAATCAGGGATTGAAAGGGCTAAGTTTTCAAAAGCGACAACCATGGGTCGCAGATGAAAAATCCGGGGATGAGGTCCCCGGACTTTCAAATCCAACTCTGCGGTCGAAAGGTGGTCTTGATGATCATCGAACTACGGATCGTTCTCAAAAAGACGATTGTGTTCACTATTCGCTTAAAGCTGTAGTGAAAACAGGGGTGGGAGACTAGCACTCTAACTAGCACTCTCCTGCCCCACGTAGTTATCATACACCGGAACGAACCAATGGACGAATCTGAGATCGGGCGGGCGATGCAAGCGATGCGAAAGTCGTATGAGGGTGGGCGACCAGGGTTTAGAAGGTATGCCGTGATGGGCGAGTCGGTCTTCCAGGGCGGAGCCGGGGTGCCATGTGGACGCTCATTCGCGGGCGCGGCGCTGCGGGTTAGTTAACGCAGCCGCAATACGTTCAGATCGCCCTTCAAAATCTGCGCGGTCTTGTCGAGCAGATTCCCGGGGGATTCGGGGGCGGAAAAGAAGCGTCCGGTGAGTGGGTCGGCTTTACCCGCGGCGAGATAGAGAACTAACGCTTCTCCGGCTTTGGGAGAATCGTCGCGGCCTTCGTCGAAAATTTTCTTGAACCAAGGCAGCCAGCGCTTACCGGCTTCCGACTGCAGCAACTCTTCCGCCATGGCGGTCTTCACGGTGCCGGGCGTCATGGCGAATACCCACACGCCGTGCTGGCGCAGTTCAGCGGCCAGGACTTCGGTGTAGCGAATCAGCGCCGTTTTCGCAGTCACATACGCGGACATGTAAGGAATGCCGAGCGCTCCGGCCGCGCTGGCAATGTTGATGATGCGGCCGCAGCGGCGGGGAATCATAACCTTGGCGACGGCGTGGCAACAAAGCATGGGGCCTTTGAGATTGACCTCAATATTGCGCCACCAATCTTTGGCATCGGTCTCCCAGGCGGGTCCGAACGGAGCGGACACGCCAGCGCCGTTGACAAGCAGATCAATGGGGCCGAGCTTTGCTTCGGTGGTCGAAACCAGGTTGTCGACGGCTGCTTCGTCCGTCACGTCGGTCGGAATTCCGAGTGCTTCCGCGCCGAAGGCCTTTAGGACAGCGACGGTGGCATTCAGCTCACTGGCGTTGCGCGACGCCACCGCGACGCGCATGCCGGTCTTGGCCAGAGCCGCCGCATAGATGCGTCCAAGGCCCCGCCCGCCGCCTGTTACTAAAGCTACTTGTGCCATTACTTTAAATTGACAACTTTCGAAAAGTTCGGTCCGTACGTCAAGGTTCCGAACGTCCGGTTAGGCAGAGCTTTGTCGCTGGTCACTTGTCGGTAAGTTGACCGGTTATTCGCGTAGATGCGCGCCGACATGCCGCGTAGCAGGATTACGGCTGAATCTTTTGTCGCCTCGAAGGATTTGGCGTCGATTCGCAAGATCTGTTTCTTGGTGTGTGGATCGACTTTGTCATAGTGCCAGCCGGGATTTTGCGAGAAAAGGAAAACACCGCAGAGTGTGAGAAGAGCGAGGGTCGTATGAGCGATGCGCATTTCTTAATGCTAGCTGAAAGGGGTGGCCGCGCATGGCGCCGCCCCACAAGGCAATGCGTTAGCGGAAGTAGGGGTTGCGGCGCTGTTCCTCTTCTTTTTTCTGGCGTTCTTTATCGGCTTTCGATTTGCCGCCTTTGAAATATAAGTGAACGGTGACCGTGTGGGTGGTGGGGTCGGCGGTGTAATCGGAGTGCGTGTCGGCGAGGTTATCGAAGAGGCCCTGCTCCTGAATCTTCTTTAGAAAGAATTCCGGGTAATCGGGGTTGAAGGCGTGGCCGGGCTTTTCGCCCCAGAGCCTTTCAATGGCGGGTTGCGCGGTCATATCCAGTCCTTGAATATCCAGCTTGCCAAAGGTGTACGGCTCGCCCGCCGTGACATGGTAAATCACGTTGACAGCTTTCTTCGAATCATCTTCCTGCGTCTCGTTGGTGATGTTGGCGTCCAAGAGGCCGCGGCGTTTCATGCGCGTCATCAACTCCAGGCGGAAGTTGTCCATTTGCTCGGAATTAAACGTCTGGCCGGGTTTGAAGGTGATGGCCGAACGCACTTCGTCCTCTTCCAAACCTTTGCCCACGAAACGGACGTTGCCGAATTTGAAGAGCGGGCCATCTTTGATTTGCACTTTCACCACAACCCCGGCGTTAGTCTTCGACGGCTCGACTTCGACCTTCGGAAAACTGACCGCCGCATATCCTTTGGCCGCGTAGACCGGGCGGATGGCGCCGTCGAGAATCATTTTCAGGCGCACTTCCGAAAGAGGTACGCCGATGGCGACTTCGTTCACGGCGCGCAGAATGCTGCCCGTATCTATTGCTTCGTTGCCGCTAATCTCTACTTGCGAAATAGTAGGCGGCGGAATGTTGGGGGTGAAGAGGACCGTTAAGTCGTTCGGATCGTCATTCGAAATCGCCACGCGCACTTTCGCGTTGGGGGTGGTTTGCGAAACAAACGCTTCCACGGCGGCGCGGTAACGCTGCAAGGAACCTTCGGTGCCGGGGATGCGGTCGGCATAAAGTTCGATGTGATCCTTCAAAAAACTGCGAATGGCTTCGGGATCTCCCAGGCGTTCGAAGCGCATGGGGAAAACTTGCTGGCTCTCGACGACTTGAAAGGTAACGTCATACTGCGGCGGAGGGATGGGAGTGGTGCGGTATTCGAAAGCCACGCTGTTGAATACTTCGAAATCCTGCAGCTTCTTGCGGGCTTGCTCAATCTGCGCGGGGCTCACCCGCTGGCCGATCTTGAGGCCGGAGCTGGCGATGATGGCTTCCGCCGAATACTGTGAGTTGCCTGTGACGTGAATCGCTTTGAGAGGACCGGGCGGCGGCTCGCGCCTCTTAGGAGCAGCGGCGCTGGGTGGCGGCGCTTGCGCGAGGAGGGTGAGGGAGAAACTAACAAACACTGCCGCGTGGGCAAGAATGCGCATAGACCTAAGACAATCATACGTGCGCCGGCGGCTGGCCGTTTCGGCGTGCGCTTCGGCCAGAGGTAACACGCCTGAAACCGCTGAAAACTAAGGTTTGAATGCTACACTTGAAGCGAAAATGGCATATGATGTTGTGGTGATTGGCAGCGGACCTGGTGGGTATTCCGCTGCGGTTCGCGCCGGACAATATGGATTGAAAACGGCGCTGATTGAGCGGCAAGTTCGTTTGGGAGGTACCTGCCTGTTGGTCGGGTGCATCCCCACCAAAAGCCTACTTCATTCCGCGGATGTTTGGGAGTATTTCCAGAATCCGGAAGCGCAAGGCGTGGAATGCAAAGACGTTCGTTTGACCTACGGGCGCATTCTCGATAAGAAAAACAAAATCGTTTCCAAGCACTCCAAAGGCATCGAGTTTCTGATGCGTAAGAACAAAGTGGATGTCATTAAAGGGACGGCGCGGCTGTTAGGCGGCGGGCGCATTGAAGTTAGCGGCGACCAGGGAACGCAAACGGTGGAAGCGAAGAATATTATTCTCGCCACTGGGTCGGAAGCGCGCATGTTGCCGGGCTTGGAACCCGATAACAATCTGGTGCTGACGAACATTCAGATACTAGATATGACTACCATTCCGGCGACGCTGGGCATTATTGGCGCGGGCGCGGTGGGCGTGGAATTCGCCTCGATTTTCAGCCGCTTTGGTTCGAAAGTCACAGTGCTCGAAATGTTGCCGCGAGTTGTGCCGGTGGAGGACGAAGAGATTTCCAAGGAGTTGGAAAAGAGTTTCAAGAAGGCGGGCATCCGGGTGGAAACGGGGGCGCGCGCGGAAAACATTAAGCGCAACGCCAACAGCGTGAGCCTGGATGTGACGTTGGCGAACGGCCAGCTCGAAAAGATGGAGTTCGAGAAGCTGTTAGTGGCCGTGGGACGCAAACCCAACACCGAAAAATGCGGATTGGAAAATACCAGCGCGCAGTTGGATCGAGGTTTCGTGAAAGTAAACGAGTTTCAAGAAACCAACGAGCCGGGGCTTTTTGCGATTGGCGATATTGTGGCGGGAACGCCGCAACTGGCGCATGTGGCAACGGCGGAAGGAATGGTGGCGGTGGGCCACATTGCCGGCAAGAAGGTGCGGCCCATTAATAAGAACCGCATACCGGGTGCGACTTATACGGACCCTGGGATTGGCAGCGTCGGAGTTACCGAAGCGCAAGCCCGGGCGCAAGGATTCGACGTGAAAGTGGGTAAGTTTCCGTTTATCGGCAATAGCAAAGCCACTATTTTGGATAAGCACGAAGGCTTTGTGAAAGTGATAGCGGACGCCAAGTATGGCGAAATTCTGGGCGTTCACATCATTGGGCCCGAGGCGTACGAACTGATTGCCGAAGCGGTGACCGCCATGGAAGCCGAGGCCACGGTGGAAACGATGATGAGCACGATTCACGCGCACCCCACCATCTACGAAGCTATAGGCGAGGCGTTCAACAACGTCTACGGCTTGGCGATCAACATCTGAAGAGCGGATGAGTGAGCGAAATGACAAGCGCAAAGGACGGGGAAGCGCGAGGCCAAACAATGGAGCAACTCAGGAACTCTTTGGGCTGCGCGCTTGACACCGCGCCCGTTTTGCGCGCGTTCCGTCGACCACTAGAGGTGCTGGACTTGGGGCGCATGCGGTATGCCGATGCGCTGCGCGTTCAGCAGCAATTGGTGGACGAGCGCAAGCGTGGCGAGGGTGTGGATACGCTGCTGTTTGTGGAACATGCGCACGTGGTGACGATGGGCCGCAACGGGAAGGAACACAACGTGCTGGCGAGTGGGGAAGTGCTGGCGCGGGCGGGCATCGATTATTTTGAAAGCGACCGCGGCGGCGATGTCACCTATCACGGGCCGGGCCAATTAGTGGGCTACCCAATTCTGGATTTGCGAGAATGGAAGCGCGACGTCCATGCTTATTTCAACGGCATTGAGCGGTGTCTAATCGCCGCGCTGGGTGTTTTTGGCATAGCCGCGCAACGGATTCCAGAACGAGGGTATGAAGGAGTTTGGGTGAGGGGCGAAAAGATCGCCGCGATCGGGATACATATTAGCCGCTGGATTACTTCACATGGCTTTGCGCTGAATGTGGAGACCGACTTAAGCTATTTCAAATATATAGTTCCGTGCGGGCTGACCAAGCCTGTTTGCTCGCTGAGAAGCCTGGGTTGTAAGGCGAGCCGCGACGAGGCGATGGGTGCCGTTGCCGCCTCGCTGGCGAACGTTTTCGATTACGAACTGGTGATGGCACGGCAAGGTAGCGAAAGATTGCAGGAGACGCGATGATCGACGTGGAAATGCCCCAAATGGGCGAGAGTATCGTAGAGGGCACGCTGACCCGCTGGCTGAAAAAGCCGGGCGACCGGGTGGAGCGGGATGAGCCGCTTTTTGAGATATCGACCGATAAGGTGGATACCGAAATTCCGTCGCCGGCGGCAGGCGTGCTAAGTGAAGTGCTGGTGCAGGAAGGTGCGACGGTGGCGATTAAGACCATTGTGGCGCGCATTGGCGATGGTGCCGCGAAAGCGGCGCCACCTCCTCCCCCTCCGCCTACGAGGATCCCGGCAGTTGTGCCACCGCCACCACCCCCGCCGCCCACCAGCGTGCCGATTGCGGCCGCCGACCCGCTGCCTCCGCCGGTGCGCAGTTTCCCGCCTCCGCCGCCTCCGCCCGTTCCTAAACCCGCTGCGGCCGGACCGTATCCGATTGAGCCGGTTGCGCAAATGGCGCCTCCGCCGCCTCCCATGGCCACGGCGATACCGGCTGCTCCGGCAGCGGAAGCGGGCGAGGAAGAATATGGCTTGCTTTCGCCGCTGGTACGCAAGATGGCGCGTGAGTTTAACGTCGATTTGTCACAAGTAAGAGGTACCGGCGCGGGCGGCCGCATTACCAAGCAAGACGTGGAAACTTATATGGCGACGTCGGCCTTCCGGACGCACTCAGCACCGCCGGCAGCCCCACCGCCGCGCGCCGTACAGCCGCCGCCGCTGCCCGTTGCTGCCGTGCCCGATGGTCAGCCGGCAGTGGCAGCGCCGGCACCGGTTGCCGCCGTAGCCC
>Ga0302319_10017246_pt1 | contig 13241 bp, 14 predicted proteins | sample Bog_T0_2_FD_203319 | JGI IMG/M metagenome (GOLD analysis project Ga0302319, IMG submission 203319) | Peat permafrost microbial communities from Stordalen Mire near Abisko, Sweden - Bog_T0_2 | ecosystem: Environmental > Terrestrial > Soil > Wetlands > Peat | place: Sweden: Abisko, Stordalen Mire...
GCCTGGCTCACCGCGCGGCCGATCGCCCATCGCGGTCTCCATGACGCGGCCAAGGGCCTGGCCGAGAATTCCATCGGCGCCGCCGAGGCGGCGATCGCCGGCGGGTTCGCGATCGAATGCGACGTTCAGCTCAGCCGCGACGGCGAAGCGATGGTGTTCCACGACGACAATCTGCGCCGCCTGACGCGCGCGCGCGGCGCGCTCGCCGACAGGAGCGTCGCCGAGTTGCAGACGCTCGCGCTGCGCGACGGCGGCGAGCGCATCCCGACCCTGCCACAGTTCCTCGCTCGTATCGGCTCGCGCACGCCGCTGATCTGCGAACTGAAGAGCGCCTTCGACGGCGACATGCGGCTCGCCGAGCGCGTAGCCGCGATCGCTCGTCCATACGCAGGGCCGCTGGCGCTCAAGAGCTTCGACCCGGCGGTGGTCGCGCACCTGCGCGCGCGCCACAATGGCGTCGCGCCGCTCGGAATCGTCGCCGAGGCCGACTACAAGGGTTGGTATTGGCGGACGCTCAGCGCGGAGCAGAAGCGAACCTGCGCCGCCTTCGCCCATTATCCGCAGACGCAGCCCGACTTCCTGTCTTGGCGCGTCGACGACCTGCCGCATTCGACGCCGTTCCTGCTGCGGACCCTGCGCGGACTTCCGGTGATGACCTGGACGGTCAGAACGCCGACGCAGCGGCGCGCAGCGGCGCGCTGGGCCGACCAGATCATCTTCGAGGGAACGGCAGCGGATTGATCGCGCCGCCATTGCATTGTCGCCTGCGACGCATACGGTGGGCGTCGGCAGGGGCCAAACCGGAGAAACCCGATGTCGAAGCTTGCGCGTTCCATCCTCTTTCTCTCGACTCTCGCTGCGGCCTCGGCGCTCGCGCCGGCTTTCGCGGAGACGATCAAGTACAAGGCCGATCTGAGCAGCGCCAGCGAGGTTCCGCCCAACGACACTGGGGCCATGGGCACGATCGAGGCGACCTACGACAGCGACGCAGGGACGTTGAGCTGGTCGGGCAGCTATTCCGGCCTCAGCGGCCCCGAGATCGCCGCCCATTTCCATGGCCCGGCGGCGGCCGGCGTCAATGCGCCGGTCCTGGTGCCGGTCGAAGCCAAAGCGAGCCCGTTCGAGGGCTCGGCCAAGGTCACCGCCGACCAGGCGAAGGCCTTCGCCGACGGCATGGTCTACTTCAACATCCACACCGCCAAGAACAAGGGCGGCGAGACCCGCGGCCAGATGGCGAAAGAATAGCGCGCTTCAGCGCCGCCGCGCCCACAACCACAGCGCCAATTGCCGTCGCCACGGCGCGGCGGGGGCGAAGGGCGCGGCGCGGGCGCGCCGCCACCGCTTGAGATCGAGCCGCGCCGTTGCCAAGGGCGCGAAAGCGGGCGCGAGCGCGACCGGCAGAGCGGCGAGACGCGCCTCGGTTTCGTTGAAACGCGCTTCGGCCGCGTCGGCGAGTTCCGTGAGCGCTGCGCGGACGCCATCGCCGCCGCCCACGCGCGCGTCGGCCAACGAAACGCCGCAGCGCTCGAGCAGCGCACGCGGCGCCAGCAGCGGCCGGCGTCGCCCAGCCGCGAAGTCGAGCACGGCGCGGGCAAGTGCGAGCCCCACCCCTGCGGCGTCGCTCGCGCTTTGCGCCCCAGGTTCACGCCCCTCGGCGAGCACTTGCGCGCGCAACGCCGTCAGCGCGCCGGCGGTGGCGATTCCATAGGCCTCCAACGCTTCAAGGCTTTCCATCGCGTCGTCGTAGACATCGAACGTGAGCGCCTGCAGCAGACCCTCGAAGGCGGAGACCGGCAGCGCGAACTTCGTCACCGTGTCGATCAACGCCGCAGCGATGGGCGCGCCCGCCGCCTCTGCTGGTCGCGCGCCCGCCAACGCCTCGCGCCACCAGGCCAGCCGCAGTTCACCGGCGACCGGTTCGCGCACCCGCGCGGCGATGCCGCCGGTCTCGTGGGCGAAGGCGGCGAGCGCGTGCAAGTGCGGACGCAGCCGCTCCGGCGTGAACAAGGCCGCGAGCCAAAGGTCGCGCTCGTTCGCGCGGGCGATCTGGCCGCAGTGGACGTAGGCCTCGGCGAGCGCGTCCGCACTCATGCGACGGCGATCAGCAGAGCGGCGACCCGTCGGCCCTCGTCGACCAGCACATTGTAGACGCGCGCCGCCGGACCGGTCGCCATCGTCTCGAACCGCAGCCCTGAGGCGCGCAAACGTTGGATCAGCGCTTCGGGCAGCCGCGCCGGGGGCGCACCCGTGCCGAGGACCAGTAGCTCGACCGCTCCCGGCGATTCTTCAAGCTCGGCGATCAGCGGCGCCAGCGCCCCGTCGCCGACCTCGGCGATCGAAGCGGCGGCGAGGCCGGAAATCCCTCGCGGCGTCGCGAGAATCGAGCCGACGTGGCTCATCCCGGCGAAGCGGAAGCCGCCGCCGCCATAGGCTTCGATGGCGTGGCGGCCAGGAACGAAGGGAAGCGGCGCCATGGCGTCAAAGCTTCGCCCGGCGCGCGTTCCGGCGCAAGCGCGCCCTCAGACCGTCCCTTTGGCGCGCGCAGGATCGACGTTGGCGGCGTCGGCGGCGTCGGCCCCTTTGTCGAACGTGTCGGGGCGCACGCCGAGATAGATCAGCATCGGCGAGCAGATGAAGATCGACGAGTAGGTGGCGACGAAAATCCCCCAGATCATCGCCGCGGAGAACGAGCGGATGACGTGGCCACCGAGGAAGAACAGCGCCAGCAACGCGAGGAACACCGTCGTCGCGGTCATGATCGTGCGCGGCAGCACCGCGTTGACCGACATGTCGACGATCTCAGCAGTCGACAGGCGCTTGTACTTGCGCATCACTTCGCGGATACGGTCGAGCACGACGACTGTCTCGTTGAGCGAATAACCGACGATCGTCAGGATCGCCGCGATCGAGGTTTGGTTGAACTCGAGCTGGGTGACCGAGAAGAAGCCGACTGTCAGCAGTAGATCGTGCATCGTGCCGATGATCGCGCCGACCGCGAACTGCCATTCGAAGCGGAACCACAAATAGGCGAGCACCGCCAGAATCGCGATGACGACGCCGAGCGTGCCGCTCTGCACCAGTTCGCCGGAGACGCGCGGACCGACCGCCTCGACGCTGCGGAACTCGTACGTGTCGCCGAAGGTCTGCCGCAGCTTGCTGATCGCCGTCTGCTGACCCTGCTCGCCACCCGGCTGGACGTTCAGCCTCACGGTCACGTCGCTGTCCGCCCCCGAGCGTTGCGCCTCGACCGGACCGAGGCCCAATCCTTCGGCCGTCGTACGCAGGCTGGCGAGATCGGCGACGCCGGCCTTGGCGCGCAACTCGACCTGTGTGCCGCCGGCGAAATCGATGCCGAAGTTCATGCCGACGGTGAAGAACACCGTCACCGCGACGATCGACAGCAACGCCGACAGCGGGTAGCTCACGCGGCGCAGCCGCATGAACCCGAACTTGGTGTTTTCCGGCGCCAGGCGAAGCAGTTTCATTGCGAACACTCCCGCGCTCAGATCGGCAGTTTGGTGGCGCGGCTGCGGCGATACCACAGAGCGATCATCATGCGCGTCATCGTCACCGCCGTGATGATCGAGGTGAGAATGCCGAGCCCGAGCGACACCGCGAAGCCGCGCACCGCGCCCGACCCGAACAGGTAGAGGATCACCGCCGCGACGAACATCGTCACATTGGAGTCAACGATCGTGGCGAAGGCGCGCCGGAAGCCGGCGTCGAGCGCCGATACAACCGAGCGGCCGAGGTGGGCCTCTTCGCGGATACGCTCGTAGATGAGCACGTTGGAATCGACCGCCATGCCGATCGTGAAGACGATGCCGGCGATGCCGGGCAAGGTCAGCGTCGCGCCGAGCAGCGACATCGAGGCGAAGATGAGCAGGATGTGCACGCCGAGCGCGAGGTCGGCGAAGATGCCGAAGACGCCGTAGGTCGCCAGCATGTAGACGATGACCAGCGCCCCGCCGACCAGGGCGGCCCGCTTGCCGGCGTCGATCGAATCCTGGCCGAGACCGGGGCCGACGGTGCGCTCTTCGACGACCGTCAGCTTGGCCGGCAGCGCGCCGGCGCGCAGCAACACCGCCAGTTCGTCCGCCTTGTCGACTGTGAAATTGCCGGTGATCTGGCCGCTGCCGCCAGTGATCGGACCCAGGATGCGTGGGGCCGAGATCACCTTGTCGTCGAGCACGATGGCGAACAGTTTGCCGACGTTCTCCGACGTCACCTGGCCGAACTTCTGGCCGCCGCGCAGGTTGAAGCGGAAGTTGACGTCGGGCTCGCCGGTGCGCGAGTCGAAGCTCGGCTGGGCGTCGGTGAGGTCCTCGCCCGCCACCATCACCCGTTTCTGCACCGCGATCGTGCCGCCCTGAACTTGCGACAGGACTTCGCTCTCGCTCGGCGGATCGCCCGGGTCGGCGACGAGGCGGAATTCGAGCTTGGCGGTCGCGCCGAGCAGATCCTTGACCTTGGTGGTGTCCTGCAGGCCGGGCACCTCGATCAGGATGCGGTCGGCCCCCTGCTGCTGGACGTTGGTCTCCTTGGTGCCGGCGCCGTTGAGGCGACGGTTGAGCACCTCGATCGACTGGCTGACGGCGTGGCGGATCTTGTCGGTCGTCGCCGCCTCGGTGAGCTGGAGCAGGATTGCGCCGTCGCCGTTGTCGGAAATGTCGAGAGTGTGACCGGTCGCGCCGGTCAATGCGCCGCCGACGCGCGCGTCGAGCGTGCGCAGCAGGCCGAGCGCGCGGGCGCGCTCGGCGGGATCGGCGATCCGCACCACCGCGCCGCGCGGCTGCTCGGAAATGCCGCCGCTGATCGAGATCTTGCCCTCGCGCATCTTGGCGCGCACGTCGTCGCGCAGCGAATCGACCTGGGTCTTGATCACCGAGGCGCTGTCGACTTCCATCAGGATATGCGCGCCGCCCTGCAGGTCGAGGCCGAGCACGATCGCGCGGAACGGCACGAAGCCCGGCAGACGGCTTTCAATCGCCGTGACAGTGTTTTCGGGCAGGAAGCTGGGCACGACGAGCAGCGCCGCGCAGAACACCAACGCCAGGATCGAGGCGACCTTCCAGGTAGCGAGACGAAACATTGGTTCAGGTTTCCTCCGCGCCGCTGGCGGCGCGCGTCAGGCGTTCAGGCGTCCTTCTTGGGCGGCGCGTCTTTGGCCGGCTCGCTCTTGACCGGCTCGCCCTTCGCCCGCACGTCGGCGATGCCCGAGCGGGCGAGCCGCACCCGCACGTTGGGCGCGATCTCAAGCTCGACCTCGCTCTCGTCGGTCGACTTGGTGACTTTGCCAATCAGGCCGCCGCTGGTGACGACGGTGTCACCGCGCTTCGCGCCCTGCACCAGCGCCTTCTGGTCCTTGGCGCGCCGCTGCTGCGGCCTCAGGATCAGGAAGTACATGATGGCGAAGATCGCGATGAACGGCGCAAACTGCATCAGCATGTCGGTCGAACTCGCCGGGGCCGAACCAGCGGCTTGAGCGAAGGCAGACGTCGTGAACAAAGGTTGGAACTCCGGGGCGCGGCGCAAGGCGGCGCCTCAACGAGGGGTTGAAAAGGCGGGGCATATATAACCGCCGCGGCGGCGAAAGCAATGCGCGCCGCCCCGGCCCGGCGATCCGGCCTGTCGCCCGGCCACCCCTTGCCAGCGACGGCGGCGCAGGGGAAAAGCCGCCCATGCTTCACCTCAATGAGCTCACCTACCGGCTCGGCGAACGCCTGCTGATCGACGGGGCGACCGTGACGTTGCCAACCGGCGCCCATGTCGGCCTGATCGGCCGCAACGGCGCCGGCAAGACGACACTGTTTCGGCTGATCTGCGGCGAGCTGAGCCCCGAGAGCGGAGCGATCGGCCTGCCCCGGCGCGCCCGCATCGGCCGGGTCGAGCAGGAGGCGCCGGGCGGGGCGCAGGCGCTGGTCGATTTCGTGCTCGACGCCGACGTCGAACGCCGCGCCCTGCTCGAAGAGGCCGAACGCGCCGACGATCCCCTCCGCATCGCCGAAATCCAGACCCGTCTCGTCGACATTGACGCCCACGCGGCGCCGGCGCGCGCCGCGCGCATCCTCGCCGGCCTCGGCTTCGACGAGCGGACGCAGGGGCGACCGCTGTCCGAATTCTCCGGCGGCTGGCGCATGCGCGTCGCCCTCGCCGCGGTGCTGTTCTCCGCCCCGGACCTGCTGCTGCTCGACGAGCCGACCAACTACCTCGACCTCGAGGGAGCGCTATGGCTCGCCGACTACCTCAAGACCTGCCCGGCGACGACTGTCGTCATCAGCCACGACCGCGACCTGCTCGACGACGTCGTCGACCACATCGTTCTGCTCGAGCGCGGCAAGCTCAGCTTGTGGAGCGGCGGCTATTCGAGCTTTGAGCGCCAGCGGCGCGAGAGCCAGGCTCTGCAGGCCAAGGCGCTCAAGAAGCAGGAAGTGCGCCGCAAGCATCTGCAGAGCTTCGTCGACCGCTTCCGCGCCTCCGCAACCAAGGCGACGCAGGCGCAGTCGCGCCTGAAGATGCTGGCCAGGATGGAGCCGATCGCCGCGGTGGTCGACGAAAGCGTCACCCCGTTCCGCTGGCCGCCGATCGCCAGGAAGCTCAGTCCGCCGATCATTGCGATGGAGAGGGTCAGCGTCGGCTACGACGACCGAATTGTGCTGTCGAAGCTCAGCCTGACGCTCGCCGACGACGATCGCGTCGGGCTGCTGGGCGCCAACGGCAACGGCAAATCGACCTTCGCCAAGCTGCTCGCCGGACGCTTGGCGCCGATGGAGGGCAAGCTCGTCCGCGCCAACAAACTCGACGTCGGCTTCTTCGCCCAGCATCAGGTCGACGATCTCGACCTCGGCTCGACGCCCTATGGCGCGGTCGCCGAGCGCATGCGCGGCGCGCCGGACGCCAAGATCCGCGGCCGCGCGGCGCAGATCGGCTTTCCCGGCGGCCGCGCCGACACCCGCATCGCGGCGCTGTCGGGCGGCGAGAAAGCGCGGCTGCTGATGGGCCTGGCCGCCTTCGACGGCCCGCAATTGCTGATCCTCGACGAACCGACCAACCATCTCGACATCGACAGCCGCGGCGAGTTGATCGAGGCGATCAATGAATATGAAGGCGCCTGCGTCATCGTCTCGCACGACCGTCGGCTGCTGGAGGCCTGCGTCGACCGCCTGTGGTTGGTCGCCGACGGGGCGGTCAAGGCGTTCGACGGCGACGTCGCCGATTACAGCCGCTTGGTGCTCTCCCAGCGCGCGCCTGACAACAGTCGTCGCGACCCGCCAGGGAAGTCTGCGCCCACCCGCGAGACGGCGCGTCCGCGCCGCGACCTTGCGCCGTTGCGCAAGGAGATCGCCGCGGTGGAGGAGAAGATGCGTCGGTTCGAGGACCTGCTGCGGCGGGTCGACGAGGCGCTCGCCGTCGCCGGCGGCGGGGGCGAAGCAGCCAAAATCGCCGATCTTGCCTCGAAACGCGGCGAACTCGAGCGAGCGCTGACCGCCGCCGAGGAAAATTGGCTCGATTTGGCCTCGCAGGTCGAGGCGGCGGGCTGACGGGGTTCGGCCCCCGGCGCGCGGATCGAGCCGCCCGAATTCCGCCGAACGGTTGGTCCCATCAATGGGTTATGCGGCCCGCGGCACAATGTCCCAGGTCGACCTTGACCCACGTGAACTGCCGATTCGCGATTTACAACGCGCCCACGCCCTCTAATAGGTTGACTCAAGGTCGGCGGCGTACGCCGGCTTTCGCTTGATGGAGGCGAAACCATGAATCGCAGAAGCGTACTGGGCGCGGCGTTGACCTGCTCCCTGCTCGTCGTTGCCGGTGCGGCGAGCGCCAAGGACTGGAAGACGGTGGTGATCGGCATGGAGGGCGCCTACGAGCCCTATAACCTGACCGACCCGAGCGGCAAGATCGTCGGCTTCGAGCCTGACCTCGCGATGGACGTCTGCGCCCGCATCAAGATCGAGTGCAAGATCATCGCTCAGGATTGGGACGGCATGATCCCTGGCCTGCAGGCCGGCAAGTTCGACGTCATCATGGATGGCATGTCGATCACCGACGACCGCAAGAAGCAGATCGATTTCTCGACCGCCTACGCCAATGTCCCGGCGGCCTTGGCCACCGCCAAGACGAGCCCGCTCGCCAAGCTCGCCGGCGCCGGCAAGCTGATTAACTTCGACAAGGACAAGGCAGGCGGCGCGGCCACGCTCAAGGCGCTGAAGGAAGCGCTGAAGGGCAAGACGATCGGCGTGCAGGTGTCGACGACCCATGCGACCTTCGCCGGCGACAACCTCAAGGACGTCGCAACGATCAAGGAATACAAGACCACCGACGAACGCGATCTCGATCTGAAGTCGGGGCGCATCGACGCGGTCCTCGACGATGAGACTGCGATCGCGGCGATGCTCGGCAAGGACGACGCGAAGGACTTCACCGAGTTCGGCCCGCACTTGACCGGCGGCGACTTCGGAGTCGGCGTCGGCATGGGCATCCGCAAGAGCGACGCGGACCTCACCGCCAAGTTCGACAAGGCGATCAAGGCGGCGTTTGCCGACGGATCGATCAAGAAGTACTCTTTGAAGTGGTTCAAGATCGACACCACGCCTTGATAAGGAAGTACGCAGCCTGTGGCCTGGACGACAGCGCTCGGTTTTGGCGAACGCGGCTGGGGTCCGGCGCTGCTCGAAGGCGCCGTTCTGACGCTGCTCGTCTCGATCGCGGGTCTCGCGATCGGGGCGGTGCTCGGTTCGCTCGTCGCCTGGTCTAAGCTTTCCGGCGTCCGCGTCGCCGCCGCGATCGGCGAAGGCTACGCGGCGATCTTTCGCGGGCTGCCGGAGCTGCTCGTCGTCTACTTCGTCTATTTCGGCAGTTCGGCGGCCCTGACCGGCCTCGACCACCTTTTCGGCGGCCAAGGGTTTCTCGGCGTCCCTGGCTTCGTGGCGGGCGCGCTTGCCGTTGGCGTCATTTCCGGGTCGTATCAGGCCGAGGTTTTCCGCGGCGCTTTTCTCGCCATCGCCAAAGGCGAACTCGAGGCGGCGCGAGCGGTCGGCATGGGGCGCTGGCTGTCCTTTCACCGCATTATCGCGCCGCAGGTGCTGCGCTTCGCCCTCCCCGGCCTCGGCAACCTGTGGCAAGTGGCGCTGAAGGATTCCTCGCTCATCTCAGTCACCGGCCTTTCCGAGCTGATGCGCACCAGCCAGGTCGCGGCCGGTTCGACCCACCAACCCTTCACTTTCTACGTCGCCGGCGGCGCGCTTTATCTCGCACTGACTTCGATCTCCGACCGCGTGTTCGAATTCGCCGAAGCGCGCGCAACGCGCGGCATGCGACGCGAAGCGCACTAGATGATGGACGGCGCCTTCATCTGGGAGACCTTTTTGCGGCTGATCGTCGCGTTGCGCGTGACGCTGTCGGTCTGGGCGCTGTCGGTGTTCTTCGGCGCCTTCATCGCCGCCGGCGTCGCCTGGATGCGCGGCAGCGGCGTCAAGCCGGTCGAATGGGTCGCGCGCGCCTACGTTTTCGTCTTCCGCGGCGCGCCGCTGCTGGTTCAGCTGTTCGTCGTCTATTACGGCCTCGCGTCGTTCCCGGCGGTGCGCGCGAGCATCTTCTGGTCGTTCCTGCGCGACGCCTTCAACTGCGCGACGCTGTCCTGTGCGCTATGCACGGCCGCCTACCAGAGCGAGATATTCCGCGGCGCGCTCGCCGGCGTGCCGCACGGCCAGATCGAGGCGGCGCGCGCTTGCGGCATGTCGGGCTTCCTGCTGTTCCGCCGGGTGATCTTTCCGATCGCGCTGCGCCAGGCGCTGCCCGCCTATTCGACCGAAGTGATCTCGATGGTCAAGGCGACGGCGCTCGTCTCGCTGGTGACTCTGTGGGACGTGATGAGCGTCGCCCTCAAGATCCGCAACGACACGCTCGTCACTTACACGCCGCTGCTGGTCGCCGGAGCGATCTATTTTGTCGTCAACTATCTGATCGCCCGCGCCTTCATCTTCATCGAACAATGGCTGTCCCCGCATCTGCGGGCGCGGTCCGCCTGAGGAAGTCGGAATGCCTGAAAGCGAAAGCGACAGCTACGCGCTGACCGTCTCGGGCCTGCACAAGCGCTTCGGCTCGCTCGAAGTGCTCAAGGGCGTGTCGCTGCTGGCGCGCGAAGGCGACGTGATCTCCATCCTCGGCTCGTCCGGCTCCGGCAAGAGCACGCTGCTGCGCTGCATCAACCTGCTCGAGACACCCGACGAAGGCGTCGTGACAGTGGCGGGCGAGACGATCCTGATGCGCAAGACGCGCGACGGTCGCTCCCAGCCCGCCGATCGGCGTCAGGTCGACCGCATCCGCTCCGAGCTCGGCATGGTGTTTCAGAACTTCAACCTGTGGTCGCACATGACGATCCTCGAGAACTTGATCGAGGCGCCGATCCATGTGCAGAAGCGGCCGCGCGCCGAATGCCTCGAGGAAGCGCGCGCATTGCTCGACAAGGTCGGCATCGGCGACAAGGCAAACTTTTATCCGACCCACCTGTCCGGCGGGCAGCAGCAGCGGGCCGCGATCGCGCGCGCGCTGGCGATGCGGCCAAAGGTGATGCTGTTCGACGAGCCCACTTCGGCGCTCGATCCCGAGCTGGTCGGCGAAGTCCTCAGGGTGATGCGCTCGCTCGCCGACGAGGGGCGCACAATGCTCATCGTCACCCACGAAATGGGCTTCGCGCGCGACGTCTCCGACCGCATCATCTTCCTGCACCAGGGCCTGGTCGAGGACGAAGGGCCGCCGGCGGAATTGTTCGGCAATTCCAAGTCGGAGCGCTTCCGCCAGTTCATCGCCACCGAACGGTCGTAGCGGACCTCCGCCGGCGCGGCGGCCGAGACGCCGACGACGGCGCAGGGTTGCGGGCCTCATTGGAGCGTCAGTCGGCTCAACTGAAGGTAACCGGACCTTCATGCGTTCGAGCGGCGCGCCCGATTTGTCAGCCGTCACGCCGCGTCGGTTTCGATCTCGACCTGATAGTCGAGCGTCGTCGTCACCGCGCCGCCGTAGAATCCGCCTTCGACCGGCATCGTCGCGGCTTGGCCGGGCGCGGCGCAAAGGCCGACATGGCCGTCGGTCACTTTGACCCCGTGGGTCGGATCGTAGGCGAGCCAGCCGAGACCGGGCGCGAACGCTTCCGGCCAGGCGTGAAGGTGGCGGCGGCCGTCCGGCGTATCCGCTTTCGCCTGGTAGCCGCTGACGAACCGGGTGGGCGCGCCCAGGCTGCGGCACGCGGCGAGGAACAAGCCAGTCACGTCGCGGCAGGCGCCGTGGCCGAGCGCCAGTGTCGCCGCGGCGGGCCGCGCGGCGCCTTCGTCACGAATGTCGTGGCGGATGCGAACGAACAGGGTTTGGTTGAGACGGTCGAAAAACGCTAGTGCGTCGCCGGCGCATTCCGCGGCGATTCCCGACGCGAATACGCGCACCGTCTCGTCGATGTCGTCGGGCGCGCAATAGACGGCGTTCGGACCGTCGGCGTCGATCGGCCATGGCAAGGGCGGCGGCGGGGCGCTCGTCGTCGCCGCCGGGCCGGCGACGTCCAGCGCGAAGCGGCTGTCGATGGCGAAACGGTCTGAAAGTCCGTCGAACGCGACGCGGGTCACGAGATTGCCGAAGGAATCGAGGCCATCCCGGCGCTCGACCGGCGTCGGATCGATCGCCAGCGTCCGGGTCAGCAGCCGGCCCGCCTCCGGCCGCGGGTTGAACCGCAAGACGTGCTCGGCGAGCCTAACCGGCGCAGAGTAGCGGTAGAGGGTTTGGTGGCGAACCGAGAAGCGCATCGAACCCTGCTGATCGAGCGTCGCGTGCGGGTCGACGCGATCGCCCGTAGCAAGTTTTGCGCCGCGTCGCTTGCGCACCCTACCGCACGCGCGCCCAACCGCCCTCTTCGGCTTCGCGCCAATACGTCGGGGCGGCGCCGACGGCCTTGACCTCGGTCCATTCCCGCCGCGCCTCGGCGACCGCCTCCTCGTCGCGCCCGTCGAACAGCAGCGCGATGCGCTCGTAACCGGCTTCAACGAACGCTGCGGCGGGAACGCCGGAGAGCAGCACCCGCAGCCGCGCGTCGTTGGGATTGTCGTCGGCGGCGGTCAGATAGACCACCTGCGCCTGCGCGTCGCCGTCGCGCGCCGAGCCGTGCGGCAGGAAGCTGTCGTCGGAATAGGTCCACAGCCGCTCGTTGAGCGCCTCGACGCGTTCCTCCGACGCCGCCTGGACGACGACGCGCCAGCCGGCGGCCGACGCCTCCTCGAGAATGTCGGGCAAGGCCTGATCGATGCGCCGCCGCTCGAGATGGAGAAAGCGGAATTCACTCATCTGCGCCCCTATTCCTGTTCGGCGCCAATGAGAATGAAGGCGGTGTCGGTGTCGGTGACGATCACGCCAAGGCTGACGTTTCCCGGCTCGTGCTCCTCGGTCTTGCCCGAGATATAGATGTCGCCGCGCTCGCGCGACGCCTTGAGATATTCGCGCGCCTCGGCGGCCATCGCGCGCACCGTGGTTCGCGCCCTCCCTGCTTCCCAGCCAAGCGCCGCGCGCAGCGCCGCCGCCTGGAACGCCTCGAACTGGCTGTCGGAGCGGCTGTTCGCCGGTTCGAACATTCGCGCCTCGAAACGCAACAGCCGACCGGCGCGACAGCTCATGTCGCCGTCGATTTCGGACTTGGTGGTGATATCGAAGACGTCGACGTCGCTGCGCGCTCTCGACACCACCAGCGCGTGGCCGAAGTCGACGCCGAGGTCGCTGGCGGCGGTGCGCAGCTTGTCGATGAAGGCGTCGCAGTTGATATCGGCCGCGTTGACCGGCGCGGAGAGGAGAGCAAGGCCGATCGTGACCAACGCGCCTGCCAATCTCGCCCGCATCGTTCCGCCTCCGGCCGCTTGATCCTCAGCTCTCGTAATACTCTGCGACGAGTCGATCCAGCAGCCTGACGCCCCAACCCGAACCCCACGAGTGATTGATGTCGCTCGCCGGCGAGCTCATTCCGGTGCCGGCGATGTCGAGATGCGCCCAGGGCGTGTCGGCGACAAAGCGCTTGAGGAACTGCGCGGCGGTGATCGAACCGGCGTTGCGGCCGCCGGTGTTTTTCATGTCGGCGAATTTGGAGTCGATCAGCTTGTCGTAAGCCGACCCGAGCGGCATGCGCCAGACCGCCTCGCCGGTCGCAGCGCCAGCGGCGTTGAGGCGCGCGGCGAGCTCGTCGTCGTTGGAGAACAACCCGGCATGCT
>Ga0302319_10017248_pt1 | contig 13240 bp, 13 predicted proteins | sample Bog_T0_2_FD_203319 | JGI IMG/M metagenome (GOLD analysis project Ga0302319, IMG submission 203319) | Peat permafrost microbial communities from Stordalen Mire near Abisko, Sweden - Bog_T0_2 | ecosystem: Environmental > Terrestrial > Soil > Wetlands > Peat | place: Sweden: Abisko, Stordalen Mire...
GCCTTCGACCTGTACCGCAGCGCAAAGATCTGCCACGACCAAACCCAGCAAGAGCTTGGTGGGTGCGTCCGCAGGTGAGACCTACACGCGCAGCTTTAAGGGCGGCGTGGCTTTTCACGAAGGTCTCACTTTCACACCGGCGTTCAACGACTCCAGCGCCTGGACGTTCAACGGATTTGCGAACTTCTCCATACCGGTGCATAAGCGTCTGATGATTACGATCGGTGGCTTGGATTCGTATGTGAACGAACCGCCTTCGAACTTCAACAAGAACTCGTTCGAATTCGTGACGCAGCTGGCTTATAAGATCAACTAACTATGACCAGCTCGGGGTGCTCGCGAGCATTCCTGGAACAGTGTAGGCAGACAAGGCCCGGACTCTTCAATCGAAGGATTCCGGGCCTTTTGCTTTATCCCCGATAGCAAAATTGCTCATCAATCGGCCGAACGATGCCGATATGGCTCACTAGATGGCAACTCCTGCCTTTTCGCCAATAAGTGTCACGTACGCAGTGGACAATTTAACGCGGGTAACCACTTTGGCCACGCGAGTAAAAATTGCGGCAAGTAGCGCGGAGCGTCGCTGTGGATTGCTGAAAACCGAGTTCCTACCGCGCGGCGGAGGCCTGTGGATTGCTCCTTGCGAGGCCATTCATACAATAGGCATGCGCTGGCCGATCGACGTAGCCTTTCTCGATCGCGAGCGCCGGGTGCGCAAGCTGGTACGGGCTCTCGCTCCATGGCGTATGGCGATATGTCTCGCCGCCTACTCGGTCCTCGAGCTTCCCCAAGGCGCGCTAGGTCCTACCGGAACGCAAATCGGCGATCTTTTAACGTTCCGTGCTCCTGAAAATTAAACTCCTTACAATCCCCAACCGATAGATGCATCAGTGCCGCCTGTCCTCAAGCTCGTCTTGTTAACCGTTGCCATCATGGGCGGTTGGGCGGATTTGCGCAATCGGCGCATTCCAAATTGGCTGAATCTCAGCGGAGTGGTCCTCGGAATCGGACTCAACCTCTTTTTTCTGCAGGGACCAGGTTTTAAGCTGGCAGCTGGGGGATTAGGGCTCGCGCTCCTCATCTATTTGCCCTTATATATGATCCGGGCCATGGGAGCCGGCGACGTCAAGTTCATGGCAGCCATTGGAACCTTTGTAGGACCAGAGAACTGGCTGGGCGTGTTCCTCGTGACAGCCATTCTAGGCGGAATTGCTTCGTTATGTTTAGTTGCAGCCCGTAACCGCCTGCAGGTGACAATCTCCAACGTATCTACCATTGCGACCGAACTGATGCACGGCCGACTACCGTACCATAAAGATCCAAGTCTGGATGTGCATGATAAGCGTGCATTAGGCCTACCGCACGGAACCTTGATCGCAATCTCCGTCTGTATTTTTCTTATTTTCCTGTATCGCGCGCATTAGAACTGCCCGTGAATGGGATCGGTTGCCTAGCCTCAAACGATGAGGCGCCTACCCCTAAACTTTCCCTTCCTCCAACCGATTAGTGTCTTAGATGCACTCCGTCACCACCACAATCGACACGCTCGACGCGCCCACTGGAAGTTGGGCTTGGCGATTGATGCCGAGTTTGACGGATATCGCCTTTCTTTTCCCGGCTGGGCTGCTGTTCTTGAAGCTTGGTGGGACAAAAATTCTCTTTGCCGATGGTGATACGGGTTGGCACATTAAAACCGGGGAATGGATACTTCAGCACGGCACAGTGCCCACGCAAGACTTGTTTTCTTACACTAAGCCAGGCCAAACCTGGTTTGCGTGGGAATGGGCTTGGGATCTCCTCTTTGCACTCATACACCGAAGCTGGGGGCTTGCCGGAGTTGGTTTTGCCACCGTGATCTTGCTTGGCACGATTAGTCTATTGCTCTATCGGTTGGTCGTCAAAGCTTGCGGGAACGAAATCCTGAGCTTTTTCATTACGGCCATCGCGTTGTGCGGCTCATCAATCCATTGGTTGGCGCGTCCACACTTATTTTCGTGGCTGTTCTTCTTGGGCTTTCTGCATTTACTGCCACCACTCCAGCAAGGTTCGCGGCTCGCTTTCGCTGCCTTGCCCCTTTTGATGCTCCTGTGGGTCAACTTACATGGCGCGTTCGCGATCGGTATTGTCTTGCTATTGGCAGCGGCTTCCGGTGAATTTCTGGAGCTCTTGCTATTCAAGGGCGAAAGTCTGAGAACTGCGTATCTCCGCTCGCGGCGTTTGCTGGCGGCGGCAGGCCTTTGTTTCGCGGCCACCTTTGTCAATCCCTACACGTGGCATTTGCATCAACACGTTTTTCAATACCTGAGCGATGCGAAGCTCCTTGATAACATTCAGGAATTTCAATCGATCAGTTTCCATTGCGCGCCAGCCCTCTTTTTTGAATTCATGCTGTTCCTGGCGGCGTGGGCAGCCTTTTGGCATCTCCAAACGGGCCGGATTACCCCAGCTTTGCTTGCGATCCTTTGGAGCCATATGGCGCTCCTTTCCGCACGAAATATCCCGCTCTTTATGATCGTCGCGGCGCCCATGGCGGCTCGCTGGCTTCAGGAAGTTCTTACTCAGCTACGCCCGCTGCGCTTCATTGGAGTAGTTTTTACTACCATCCATGAGATTTGCGAGGAGCTCAAGCCGATCGAGCGATTGCCCAGAGCTTATGCTCTTTCCGGACTATCGACGCTCCTGATAGGCATCCTTTTCGCTGCTGGCGCGAAAGGCTTCGAACCGCAATTCAACCCCGAATCCTTTCCTGTTCAAGCGATCCCTTTGATTGAGCGCTCATCCGCTCATCGGATCTTCACCTATGACCAGTGGGGGGACTATTTGATTTACCGCTTTTATCCGAAGAAACCTGTATTCATGGACGGGCGCAGCGATTTTTTCGGCAATTCGATGTTGATGGTAACCCAACACATCTTATCCGCGCAATTCGACTGGAAAATTCAACTTCAGCGATTTGGCGTCGACATGATTCTTATAAGGCCTGACGCCCCCTTGAGCGAGGTCCTAAAGATGTCGCCCGATTGGGCGATTCGTTTTGATGACGGGAAAGTTCTGGTTTTTGAAGCTTTACCTCAGAAGCAGAGCCTATCGCCATTTCGCAACCCAAAGTTCCGAGCGATCTCGGAGTTGACAACGACAGAAACAACTCATCTAAATGATTCAGTTCTAGAAAGGAGAACCCAACAATGATTAACCCTACACTGCAAGCGTTTTGGAACGGAGAAGAAGGACAAGACATGGTCGAATATTCCCTCTTACTCGCGTTCATCGCCTTGGCCGCCGTCGGTCTTCTCAGTGGAATAAAGACCCAGATTAGCGGACTTTGGACCACGATTAACAGCACTCTGGCCAGCACCAACGCGGCCGCTTCCTAACACCGCGCGGCAATAGATCGTCACAGGGAAACGGGTCTCCCTGTGACGGTCTACCGCGTCACTTCCTAACCCGTTCGAACCCTAGAAAGATACCTCCATGAACCGACGTTTGATTTCCGTACTCATGTTCGCGCTAGTCGTGGCCAGTATTACGAGCTACGTTCTTTATCGTTTGATCCTTGTCCGCGTTCAGGCACAAGGGCAAGGTCATACAGTCGCTACGAATCGACTTGTTGTGGCGAAACACGATATCCAAGTTGGATCCCTGATTCAGGATGCCGACATCGACGAGGTGGCTTGGGGCGCCCCTATTCCCGAAGAAGCTCTCAGAACTCGCCAGGATGTTGTGGGAAGGGGTGCAATCGCAAATGTCTATCAAAATGAACCTTTTCTCCTTGGAAGATTGGCGCCCAAAGGCGCTGGTGCCGGACTGGCATCCACCATTCCCGTCGGTATGCGCGCGGTCGCGCTACGCGTGAACGAAGTAGTCGGTTTGGCCGGCTTCGTTGTCCCGGGCATGCGGGTAGACGTCCTAATGGCGGGTAACGCACCATCGGCCGAGCAATCCCGCTTCGGCACCCTATGCAGAACAATCCTGCAGAACATAGAAGTGCTTTCTGCGGGCCAAAAGTTGGATAAGACCAACGATGGCAAACCAGAGTCCGCGCAAGTCGTGAATCTGCTGGTAACGCCGACTCAGGCAGAGATTCTGAATCTGGCAATGAGCGAAACAAAAGTACAGCTGGTTTTGCGAAACCCACTTGACAACGAGGCCCAGACGCCTCCCGGTACTTCGATCGCTGGCCTTTTCGGCGTACCCGGACGTCCGCCGGTCGGAGCGGCCCTCCCTGACTCGTTCCTACGTCCTCCGGTTCCACCGCCTTCCCCGAAGAGGCCAGCAACCGAAACAACCGTCGCTGCAGCCCCGCCACGCCCAACGACATACATTGAAGTCTTTCGTGGCGTAAAGAAATCCGAAGAAACATTCGATCTTCCAACAGGGAAGAAATAGATGACTACTCAATTCAGCTTCGTTTTACTAGCCCTCTCGTTGGCGGCCAACGGAGTCGGCGCCGACCTGGGCGCCACCGGCATAAAGGCCGACAGCGCAATCAGCAAGGCCGTTATCTCTGTACCCGTTAACGGATCGACAGTTCTGGATCAAGCCGTTGGTATTCGGCGCATCTCCATCGCTAATGCGGATATAGCTGAAGCGGTCGCCGTGAGTACCAGCGAAATCGTGGTCAACGGCAAAGCCGTCGGCGATACTTCGCTTATCATCTGGGATCTCAAAGGTAGCCGCAGCATGCTCGACGTCCATGTCCTGGCCAACACTTCCAAGATCGACACAGTGCGAGCTGAGCTTCTGAAAGAAGCTGGGGCTGGTGTCACGATTGAGGCTCAGGACGGTACAGTCTTCCTAAACGGCACCGTAACCGACGAGATCACTGCAGTGCGCGCTTTCAACATCGCCTCGACCATGGGTAAGGTCGTGAACCTCTTGCGCGTCAATACGCCAGCAGGTGAACCACAAATTCTTCTCAAAGTTCGTTTCGCGGACATTGATCGCTCAGCCGCTGCTCAGTTTGGAATAAATCTCTTTCAAATGAGCCCTACTGGTATTGGAACGGCCACCACTGGCCAGTTTGGTCAGAATCCGAGCTTTTCCGGCTCCCAAAACACCACCGATTGGAATCTGAGCAATCTACTCAACATCTTCTATTTCAATCCGCATCTCAATCTTGGCGCTGTTCTTCAAGATCTGGCGACCCATAACGTTCTTCAAATTCTGGCCGAACCGAATTTGCTGACGATGAACGGCAAATCTGCCAGCTTCCTGGCGGGCGGCGAGTTTCCGTTCCCCACCATTCAGGGTGGAGCTTCCGGCGTAGGCCAGATCACCATTCAGTTTAAGGAGTTTGGTGTCCGTCTCAATTTTCTACCGGTCATCACTCCGCGTGGCACTATCCGCTTAACAGTAACACCAGAGGTGAGTTCACTCGACTACGCCAACGGGCTCTCCATTAGCGGCTATACCGTCCCAGGTTTGGCAACCCGTCGCGTCCAAACAGAGATCGAGCTCGAGAATGGACAAAGCTTTGTAATAGCCGGCTTATTGAATAATCAAGTGACCGAACAGCTTTCGAAAATGCCGGGACTAGCCAGCGTTCCAATCCTCGGCAAACTATTCCAATCGAAGAACTCCTCTAAATCGAGCTCCGAGCTACTCATAATGGTTACGCCCGAGTTGGTCAATCCCATTCCTATGGGTGGCAAGATCCCTGAAACGGCGTTCCCCAAACCGTTTCTCAAGGACGGCCCGGTGAAGGCCCCTCAACAACCGTCCCCGCTCGGAACCGATGATGCGCCGATCCTTATCAAACGCGACGTTGTGCCGATTGAAGAGCTGCTGACCTCACCACAGGGAACGACTTCATCGAATATAAATCCGTCGACACCCACGGCAGCCCCAGCGCTGAGTGCCACACCCACGAGCGGCAGACCCTAACGAAAAGCGAGCCAATAACTATGAGTTCCGTGAAAGTTCTCTTACATATTAAAGATGAAAATCTACGTCGAGAAGCGGTGGACGCGTTACGCGAATCTGCCCAGCAAATAGCTTTCGAGCAACACGATTCAGACTGGACAAGTCTGCTTGAACATCTCGGCAAATTAAAACCCGAAGCGCTTTTACTCGATCTAACTACGGTTCCTACTGATCTCGCCGTCGCCATGCGGCAGATCAAAATTCATGCTCCTCGCACTAAGGTCATTGCGCTGCACGCCGTGGAAGATTCCAAAATGATCCTCTCAGCGATGAGGGCGGGAGTCAACGAATTCCTTCATCCGCCACTGGAAGATAGTCTTCCAACCGCCCTTGAGAGAATCCTCAGCTCGGCCGAGTCCGAAATTGGCACGGCGAGTCGAGGTAAAGTAATCGGGTTTCTTTCGGCAAAAGGCGGTTGTGGCGCGACTACCCTCGCTTGTCACGTCGCCTGGGAGCTTCAGAACCAAACCCGCAAACGGGTACTGCTGGCCGATTTAGACTTGACCTCCGGCTTGGTCGGTTTCTTGATGAAAACCCCGAGCTCTTATTCGATTCTTGACGCCGTCAAAAACCTATCTCGACTTGATGAGAGCCTCTGGAAGGCGCTCATCGTTGAAAATCGTCCAAATCTCTCAGTGATTCCCGCACCCGCCTCCTACTCCCGATGGGATCATCCGGACGAGAGTCAGCTTAAACAAATTCTGCAATTCATGCGGACGCAACACGATTGGATTGTCCTCGATCTCGGTCGAAGTCTCAATTCGATTGCAACAGCCGTTCTCGACGAAATCGATCAGCTGTTTCTGGTATCCACCCTAGAAGTCGTCGCTTTGCATGGACTAAAAACCATCGTTCACGGTCTGTTCGACCAGGGCGAAAAACTCCAGTTAGTGCTAAACCGCACGCCCAAGCTGATGGACATCAGCACCCAGGAACTTGAGAAAATTTTGGGACGTTCACTTTACGCCGCTCTCCCCAACGATTACATGGGGTTATATCAGTCCTACTCCAGCGGCAACTTGCTCAATTCCAATACTCGGCTAGCGCAACATTTTGGCTTGCTCGCGTCGAAGATCGCCGGATTGCCCCCTGCCAAAACAAAGAAGAGATTTGCCCTTTTCGGGTAGGAGACCTTAATGCTGAGCACTGAATTTTCTCGTGGCGATGCGCGCGCCTCTGATCCAAAGCTGCCGACAAAAGAAACCTCGTCCGCCCTTTATCAGGAGCTTAAGTTTTCGATTCACCGAAAACTGTTGGATCGCATCAACCTGGAGGCCGTTTACTCAACACCGGGCGATCGCGTCCGGCAGGAGATTCGCCCGTCGGTCGCCAAACTCGTCAACGAAGAGCGGACACCCCTTAGCCTTACAGAGAAGGATCGGCTGATCGAGGAGGTCCTGGACGAGGTCTTCGGCTTGGGTCCTCTCGAGCCACTGCTGCGCGATCGCACAGTCTCCGACATTCTGGTAACCACCCCGCGACTGATCTATGTTGAGCGTGCGGGCAAACTGGAGCGCACGTCCATAGAATTCAAAGACGATGCCCACCTCATGCGCATCATCGAACGCGTGGTTTCACGAGTAGGCAGGCGCATCGATGAATCTTCTCCGATGGTCGACGCCAGGCTACCCGATGGCTCACGCGTCAACGCAGTCATTCCGCCGCTGGCGGTCGATGGCCCCCTACTCTCCATCCGGCGCTTCGGTGGCGACCCCTTGCAGCCGGCCGATCTACTTCGCAACCTCTCACTAACCGAAGGAATGCTCGAACTCGTGAAGGCTTGCGTCCGAGCCCGATTGAACATCATCATCTCCGGTGGAACTGGCGCTGGCAAAACAACCTTTCTGAACTTGCTTTCGGGCTTTATTCCCGCCACTGAACGCATCGTGACCATCGAAGACGCTGCGGAGCTTCAACTCCGTCAGACTCACGTCGCTCGGCTGGAAACGAGGCCCGCGAATATTGAAGGCCGGGGAGCAGTCACGCAACGGCACCTCCTAATTAACGCTCTTCGTATGCGACCCGACCGAATTGTCGTCGGCGAGGTTCGTGGCGAGGAGGCTCTGGACATGCTCCAAGCCATGAACACGGGCCATGATGGCTCCATTACGACAATCCACGCGAACGCACCGCGCGATGCCATTAGTCGCCTTGAGGTAATGATCGGCATGGCGAACTCAAATCTCGGCACAAAGTCGATTCGTCAGCAAGTCGCATCGGCCATCGACTTATTCGTTCAAATCTCCCGTCTCAACGATGGTACGCGCAAAGTCACTTACATCACGGAATGTCTAGGAATGGAAGGCGAGATGGTCACCACACAAGATATCTTTGTTTTTGAACGGACGGGTCTCACTCCAGACGGTCGAGTGGCTGGCCGATTCAAACCAACCGGAGTTCGTCCCAAATTTTGCGACCGTATCAAGGCCGCTGGAATAGAACTACCGCCAAACGTGTTCCAAAACACCGTCGAAATTAAATAGGAGACCCGTGGCGATTTTCATCCCCATTTTCCTCGCCGCCTTCGCTTCCATACTCGTGGTCGTCGGCGTAGGGACATCGTATTTCAAATCAAAACAGCGGAATCAGATTCGTTCGATGTTGCGCAATGCCGAGGCTTCGCCGACCGCACAGCGGGCGAGCACCTTACTCCGCGAAAATGACGAAGAAAACAGCCTTGCGGATCTGCTAAAGCGCTTTTCCTTCGTCGAGCGCCTCGATTTAATGATTGAGCAGTCCGGCCAAAAGACAAATAGCTCGAAACTCCTCCTACTTTCTGTATTCGCTCTTGTCGGTGGCTTTGTTCTCGGGTCGCGCGTCTCGTTTTTACCGGCAGGTATTAGTGGAATCATGGGCGGTCTGCTATGCTGCTCACTTCCCTTTCTCAACTTGCTTCGCAGGCGCGCAAAGAATTTTGATGAATTTGAAAAGCAGCTACCGGAGGCACTTGATTTCCTCTCCCGGTCAATGAGAGCCGGCCATGGGTTCTCTATCGCCATGGAACTCTTGGCCAACGATTCACCGGATCCTCTGGGCTCGGCGTTTCGACGGGTCTCGAACGACATGCAACTGGGCTCGGCGCTCGACGTAGCGTTGGGCAAACTATCGGCACTCGTCCCGCTCCTTGATGTCCGCTTTTTCGTGTCGTCCGTGCTGTTACAGCAGGAAACCGGAGGAAATCTTAGTGAGGTTCTCGCCAAGCTCGCTCTCATCATTCGCGAGCGATTTCGTCTAAAGGGACAAGTCAAAGCGGTGAGTGCCCATGGCCGGATCACCGGGCTAGTTCTGGTTCTCATGCCCGTCGTGGTGGCACTCATCATGATGGTCACCTCGCCTCAATACCTAATAGATCTCGCCGCCGACAAAGTCGGCCGCCTGATGATCTACGGTGCCGCAGGCGGTCAAGTGATCGGTTATTTTGTCATCAGAAAAATCATCAACATAAAGGTCTGAGCAAGCATGATTATCGCTATTACCGCTGTCTTATTTCTACTCATCTTAGTCGCGGTTGGGGCGTTTGGCTTCCACTTCTACGTCAAACCCTCCCGCATGATCGACCAATTGACATTTTCAAACGATATCTATTCGGCAAGCGCGCCTGATAAAAAACGCAGCGGCTCTCAGATCATTGCCGAGATTCTCTCCCCCATCGGCTCTTTATTACCGATGTCGCCTCAAGACACCGCTCTCGCCAGGCGTGAGCTTATCGCTGCGGGCATACGAAACGAGTCTGCCGTTCAAGTTTTTTTTGGGTCAAGACTTCTTCTAGCTGCTTTCTTACTGAGTGTCGCGCTTCTATTTCGTCCGCAAATCGTGAATCCCATCCTAAAGCTCGTAGCTCCGATAGCCGGAGCCGGCATTGGCTATTCTCTTCCTTCGTTTCTGCTGAATCGTAGGGTTGAACGCCGCCATGCGGAAATTCGGCTCTCTCTTCCAGACGTGCTCGATCTTTTGGTGATTTGTACCGAGGCTGGTTGCGGTATGGACCAAGCCTTGGTCAACGTTTCCAGAGAGCTAAAATCAGCTCACCCCGCGGTAAGCGAAGAGTTGGTAATCGTCAACATGGAAATCATGGCGGGCACGACTCGATCCGAGGCATTGCGTAGTTTTGGGCGCCGAGTGGGAGAAGAAGAAATCAAGAAACTCGTAGCGATGCTCATCCAGACTGACCGTTTCGGTACCAGCGTCGCTGACGCTCTCCGGACCCAATCCGATTACTTGCGCATCAGACGCCGTCAAGAAGCCGAAGAGCGCGCTGGCAAAGTCGGTGTAAAGCTAGTTTTTCCGATTTTTTTCTTTTGTTTGCCTTCCCTGCTGGTCGTTACGGCCGGTTCTGGCATTCTCCAACTTCTTCATAACATTGGCTCGATCAATGCCCACTAACGGTCTAGTGTTTCGTGGCCCAAAGAAGCTAGGCCCTGTACCTAAACTTTTGTCCAACTCCTGCCGAAATAATAAATAGGCACGGATAGTGCCACCGGTTAATTGCAAAAAGAGGTAAGTAAAAATGAATGACGTAATACTACAATCAGCGATCTGGATCGGTGCTGGGGTACTCCTAGTCCTATATTTGCGCCGCCGCCGCAATCGCAAAATAGTGCCATAGGAAGTACACGGCAAATTCGCAGACGGCGAATATGACTGATGCTGAAGAACTTCAAGCCCTCCTTCTTAACACCCGTAACGACGATGGTGGCTGGCCATCTCACCGCGGCCGATCATGGACTGAGCCTACGGCCCTCGCGCTCCTCGCCCTTCAGGGAGAAGCAGTTTCCAGTAAAGCCCTTGCCCCTTCGGCCTCGTGGCTTTCCCAGCGACAGGCCTCCGATGGTGGCTGGCCCCCCTGCGCTATCGTTCCTCAAAGTACCTGGGTCACGAGTCTAGCGCTCCTTACTTTGGCTCAAGAAAAAGAGTATTCGAGCGGTTGTGCCAAAGGCTTATTGTGGCTGTCGGATCATGTATATCCGGAACTTAACGGTCTTCAGGCTCTAATACACGACGCCATTGGGTTGACTCCTAATCTGGCACCCGGGAGCTCGCCTTGGTTTCCCGGAACCGCCGGCTGGGTTATACCCTCCGCCTTTAGTATTCTCGCTTTATCGTGCTGGTCCGCTCGCTGGCAAGACTCACGTTTTGACAAGACCATCCAGCGCGCCCAGACTTATCTGCTTTCTCATCGCTGTGCAGATGGCGGATGGAACCACGGCGGTTCTCCGCAACGAAGCGAAACCGCTCCTTCTTACGCTGAAACAACTGGATTGGCGCTCTTGGCTCTAAAGAATCATCGATCAGCCGCCATCGATTCAGCGATTCATCTCGCTCAAGAGTTTCTGCAAAAACCGGATTCCACCGAAGGACTTTGTTGGTTAATCATAGGCTTGGGTGCGCACGGCGTTCTGACACCATCCGACTTGCAGCGAAAGGCTCGTCCTCGGTCAACACAGGAAACGGCACTGCTCCTCCTGGCTCTTCAAACACAGCGGGGCCACAACGCTTTCCTTCGAATCCCAGCGTAAGAAACATGCCAACGTCGTTCAATCGCCGCTATTTCTTTTTTGGAACCCTGGGCGTCGCCCTCGGTTGTTCAACCCGCAGCGTTCAATCGTCGATAGCAAGGCGGGTTTCGATCGTGCGCGCTCCCTCATACAGCCACGACCTTAAAGACATCATCGTCAGGATTCTCTCGGACCATCGGGTTGCCGTCGCAGGCAAGCGCATTCTTCTTAAACCCAATTTAGTCGAATTCAGAGCCGATGCGCCAATCAATACAAACCCAATTCTCGTCTCCGCTTCGGTAGATGCCTTCTATTCACTTGGTGCCGCCAATGTCAAAATTGCGGAAGGCCCGGGACACCGTCGAATGACACTAGACATGGCAGAAGCGGCAGGCTTTTTCTCGTCAATCCACCGATTCGAAGATATTTTCACGGACCTGAACACCGACGACGTTCAGCGTAGAGTTCTTTCGAACCCAGTCTCAACACTCAAGGAACTGTACCTGCCAAACACCGTCTTTGATTGTGATCTCCTCGTGAGCCTTCCCAAAATGAAAACGCACCATTGGGCAGGCGCAACGCTATCGATGAAAAATCTGTTCGGCGTCGTGCCTGGCAGTGTCTACGGCTGGCCCAAGAATGTCCTACATTGGGCGGGAATCGACGAATCTGTCGTCGATCTACAGCACCTATTTCCAAAACAGTTCGCGATCGTCGATGCGATTGAAGCAATGGAAGGAAACGGACCGATACTCGGTTCTTCCAAACATATGGGCTTGATCGTGGCCGGCGATCACCCACCCAGTGTCGATGCTACTTGTTGCCAAATTATGGGAATTAATCCCACTAAAGTGCGATATCTCACCCTAACGGAAGAAACCTCGCCGTGGCACTGGAGAAATGTCAGACAGACTGGCGAGAACATCGCCACTGTCCAATCGCCCTTCGCTCTTCACCCGGATCTACAACACTTCCGCCTCTGAAAATCGAAGGGAATAGAACGAATTAAATAAACATTTCCTCATCGGACGTGACATGCTCAACGGTTGTACGAGTTCCGCGGCTCAGGTGCGAGAAAGCGGTTTTCAGTCCGCTAAAAATCCCTTGCACCTCGCGCACCGGCGAAAGCACACCACGCTGCACAATGCTCACAGTCTGCTGCACGCGTGTCATCGTGTCATCTAACACCATCTCCGCGCGCTCCAACTGAACTTTAGCGCGCGTGCTGGCATCGCTTAGTAATTCATCAACGCGAACCAATTGTTGTTTGGTCACATCCAGAATCGCCACGCTCGAACTACCAATCTGGCCAAGATGACGTTCAGCTTGCTCGACAGTACGCTTCGACGAGCCGATCAAAGTCTCTATTTGCGGCCAAGACCCCATAATTTTGGTTCGCAAATCGCGTGCGACCATAAACAGACCGAGGAGGGCTAGTGCTTGACCGAGCAAAGCGATAGCCGCGATCACCACAAAAACGGCCATGATTGTCAGCAAAGTCGTTTGATTCATCTAAAGCTTTCTATTAGCTTCTTTTCCCAAGCCCTTCTCGATAAGAAACTAAACCCCGTCTCCTGGATGTCCCCCACCCACCGAACTAGCTGCGGTCCGCACATCGCCCATAGCGTCTCGATAGGCCTGTTTGCCAGCTTCGACGGCCGCATTCAAGGTTTCCCGATGCCGAGCCACATGATGGCGGCCCTTGTCGTAAAGTTCTGACGCAGACTGCTTCACGTCGCCCGTGCGCTGACGCACATATTCCGTCCCATCCTGCGCCCGGTTCTTCAGAAACTCCGCGCCCTCACCGGCTTTGTCAGCCAAAA
>Ga0302319_10017249_pt1 | contig 13240 bp, 11 predicted proteins | sample Bog_T0_2_FD_203319 | JGI IMG/M metagenome (GOLD analysis project Ga0302319, IMG submission 203319) | Peat permafrost microbial communities from Stordalen Mire near Abisko, Sweden - Bog_T0_2 | ecosystem: Environmental > Terrestrial > Soil > Wetlands > Peat | place: Sweden: Abisko, Stordalen Mire...
CGGAGCCTCGGCTGCACTTGCTACTTCTAATTCCAGGGTACCGATGGTGAAGAGTCATCAGGCCGTCGTTTCGGCAGCGCCGATCCCGACCTGTGGCCCCAGCGGATGCAATGGCACGGGCAAGGGCAGCGGCATCCAGGCCGTCGTTTCGGCAGCGCCGATCCCGACCTGTGGCCCCAGTGGATGCAATGGCACCGGCAAGGGCAGCGGCACGCACTAAAGCGCTGTTGGCCAGTCTGGTACTACGGTAATTAACCTACCACGAAAGTGGCAGGGAGCGGCCCCTGTTTTGAAGGGTTTTCGCTTGAGCCGATTGGGTACTTTCGTTATCCTCGTAAGACCGCGAGGAAGCGATGTCCAACCTCTTCGAGATCCTCTTCAAGCTGGAGCCGTTGTTTTTGGTGCTGGCTGCAACAGCTTTCTTCAAATCTAAGTCCGCCCAGCGGTTACCTGCATTGGCGACGTATCTTGTGGTGCGTCTCGCCTCGTTGGTTTACCTCGAAGTCGTGTATCACTGGGGCGGCACCGCCCCTGTTATTCCTTCCGCGCGTTACTCCGCATACTTTTACGGGTATTGGCTGGCCTACGTTGCGTCGGCGGTCTCGATCTTCTTTGTCGTGCAGGAAGTTTTCAAGCGGGTCATGGAGCCCGTTCCGGGGTTGCGCCGGCTTGGTTTGATGGCCTTCCGCTGGGTCAGCATTGTTTCGATCGTGGTTGCGGTGGGCGCTGTGGCGCTGCCGGCGGCTGCGGTTCCTTCTTACAGTGGAGACCGGATCGGGCCTCTGTGCCTGCAGACCATGCGCTGCGTGAGCGTCATGGAGCTTTGCCTTCTGGCCTTCCTTGCACTTTCCATTCATTCACTGGGCCGGTCGTTCCGGAGCCGCCTGTTCGGGATTGGCCTCGGATTCGGAATGCAGGCTGCAACGGAACTGGTCTTCACGGCGATTTCCGCACGTTATCCAGGGCTGAACTCTGCGGCGAACACGGTCGAGCAGCTGGTGTTGACGATCGTGCTGATAACCTGGACCGTATACTTCGTCGTGCCGGAACCGGCAGCCGAGCGCAACATGATCGTTCTGCCACCGCAGTCGATGCTGGCCCGCTGGAACGCCCTGGCCAAGGGGCTGGGCCAGATGCCCGAGCCAGTCATGGCTGGAGCGCCGACCGGCTTCTTCCTTCAGGACATCGAAGGGGTCGTGGATCGTGTGCTGGCCAAAAATCCCGTGGTTGTTCCTCGCTGAGATATAGTTCCCTCCCCCCTGCACCACGAAAGCCCCGGGTTCCTCCCCTGGGGCTTTCGCTTTTTGCGGAAGCCTGAGCACGGAAAAAGCCGGACGCGATGCGCGCCCGGCCTGGGATGAAGGCAGTTTGGATCTATTCGGCCGCGATGGCTTCTACGGCAACGAAGCGTCCGCTGCGGCCGCGGTTGACAAACTTCACGCGCCCGTCAATCTTCGCGAAGAGGGTGTCGTCGCTGCCACGGCCCACGTTGAGGCCGGGTTTGATCTTCGTGCCGCGCTGGCGAACGATGATGGAGCCGCCGGTAACGACCTGGCCGCCGAAGAGCTTGACGCCGAGCCGCTGGGCGTTCGAATCGCGACCGTTTTTGGAACTGCCTAAACCTTTTTTGTGTGCCATTTGCCGATCCTTAAAATCCGCTCGCGGCGGAGTGATTTTAGCGCCGCGCTAAGCTGTGTAGCTGTTGCCGTCGATCTGAATTTCGCTGATGCGCACCTGGGTGTAACCCTGGCGATGTCCCTGCAGCTTTTTGTATTGCTTCTTGCGCTTGAAGTGAAAGACGAGGATTTTGTTGTCGCGACCTTCGCGGACGACGGTGCCGAGGACTTTCGCGGAGTCCGGCTTGACGAGAGAGCCGGCTTCGCCGGAGAAAGCGAGAACGTCGGCAAATTCGACTTTGCCGTCTTCGGCGGATGTGAGGCTCTCGACGTTCACAAGATCGCCGGGGGAGACCCGATATTGCTTACCACCAGTGCGGATGACCGCGTACATAATTCCTCCGGCGCCCGCGACAAACCTTCATCGAAACCTGGGGCGCGCATCAATTTCTGAGCTGGGCGGATACCTTGCTTATGCTCCGGCGCGTTTCGCTGCAACGAGGAACCAGCCGGAGGGTCCCGAAGACGCGCGGGACGGGCAGAATCGCCAAACTCACTTAGTTTATCGGGATTGGCGGAGTGGGTCAACGGCCAGGGGCTCGGGTACCTGCCTTCCGATGTTGTCGAGCTCGCGCTGGAGGGCAAGCGGCTCGAGGGTTGGGAATGGCAGCGCGAGAAACAGACCGATCCTGCGATCGAGCACCACGAAGGCATCGCGAAAAGCGCGAGCAACCTCGTCCGGCGTGCCCTTGACGGCTGCCGGATCGGGGATGCCCCAGTGGGCGGTCATGGGCTGGGCGGGCCAGTAGGGGCACTGCTCCTCCGCGGCGTTGTCGCAGACGGTGAAGACGAAATCCAGCTTTGGCGCATCTGGCGCCGCGAACTCGTCCCACGACTTGCTGCGCAGGCCTGCCGTCGATAATCGGGCGGACTCGATCTGGGCGAGCGCCTCCGGGCGTGGTTGACCGGAAGGATGGCTGCCGGCGCTGTACGCCGTGAAACGCCCCTGACCGCGGTGGTTCAGAATCGCCTCCGCCATGATGGAGCGGGCGGAATTGCCGGTGCAGAGAAACAGCACGTTATAGTGTCCCGGCATCGGCTTGGTCCTTTGCTTTGGCCTTGTCGGGGGAGCAGCAGCCGGGCGCGCAGCAGGCCCGGACTGGTTTGGCTGCGCGGATGAACGCGCTGTGGAATTTGCCTTCGACCTGCGGGGCGATGGCGTCGACGTCGATCCCGGCTTCGGTAAGGAACTGGCGCGCATCGTCGATGTTGTAGGTTCGAGTGGACTCAAAGGTGATTTCCGCGAAGCCGGCGGCGACGAGGCGGCGGCGGTAATCCGTTTCCTCGAGGGCTCCGGCGATGCAGCCAGCCCAAAGCAGCATGCTTTCGCGCACGGCGGGCGGGACCTCGCCGCGAACCACGACATCGGAGACCGCAAAGCGGCCGCCCGGACGGAGGACGCGAAAGGCTTCGCGCAGCACGCGGTCTTTGTCGGCGGAGAGATTGATGACGCAGTTGGAGATGATGACGTCGACGGAGTTATCGGGGAGGGGGATGTTTTCGATGTCGCCCCTGAGAAATTCGACGTTATCGACCCGGGCCTGACTCTGGTTTTCGCGGGCGAGGGCAAGCATTTCGTCGGTCATGTCGAGGCCGATGGCTTTACCGGTGGGGCCGACACGGCGCGCGGAGAGGAGAACGTCGATGCCGCCGCCGGAGCCGAGGTCGAGGACGATTTCGCCGGGCTTGAGATCGATGAGCGCCGTGGGATTCCCGCAACCGAGCGAGGCCAGCGCGGCCTTTTCGGGGATCAGGCCCTTTTCGCCCTCGCTGTAGAGGTTGGTGGTGATCGGATCGCAGCAGCGGAGGGCTGGGTCGCAGCAGGCCTGGATGTTGTTCTTCTCAGCGACGGCGCGGGCGACGCTGCCGTATTTCTGCTTCACTTCTTTTTTGATACGGGTTTCGTTCGGGGTGAGTGTGAACATGTGTGAGGTTCCCTTCATATGCGTTAACGCGAATGTATCTGTGGATCAATACATCTGTCAAGGCGTATATTTAGAAAGATGGGGCGCACTGCCAAACCCTTTGACCTGGCGCGGATGTTTGCCGCGCTTTCGGACCGCACCCGGTTGCGGCTGCTGAACCTGATGAATGGGCGCGAGGTGTGCGTCTGCTATTTCGTGGAGATTCTCGGTCAGAGCCAGCCGAAGATCTCGAGGCATCTGGCGTATCTGCGCAACGCAGGCATCGTCAGCGCGCGGCGCGATGGAAAGTGGATGCACTACAGGCTGGTGAAGCCGGACGATGCGGGGGCGGCGGCGATTCTTGATGCTGCCTTGCGGTCGCTGAAGGAGGATCGCGCGATGCAGTCCGAGCTGGCCCGGCTGGACAGAGCCTGCTGCGCGCCGCAGCGATTTGTCACTTTGCAGGGAGCGCCTGTTCCGGCAGGGGTTGACGCGAAGGCGATTTGAAGCTGGCCGCGGGGTGGCGGTTAGTCTGGTTATTCCTGGGGCGGCGGATTTTTGGTGGCGCGGAGCTTCCACAGGAGTTGCCGAAGAAGCCCCAGCCACTGGTGCAGATCGGACGGAGTGAGCGCGAGATGGCGCACCAGACGCCGAACCTTCTCCTCCATGAGCGCCGCCGAGCGGCGATGCGCATAGCCGTTGAAGGAGAGCGCTTCGAGGATGAGAGCGATCAGCCGTTCCTTTTCCGCGGACGTGGCGCTAGTCGGCATGATGGCAGTTTCACCGGAAGTTTCGGCGATCGCGGCGTGCGTTTGGTTGGTGGCATCAGGCGGCGATTGGCGTATGAGTTCGTAAAGGACGATGGCAACAGCCTGTCCGAGGTTCATGGACCGATGTTCGGCGCGGGTTGGAATGCGCAGCAGAAGCTGGCAGTGGCTGAGATCGTGATTGGATAAACCGACCTTCTCCGATCCGAAGAGAACCGCGACCCTCGAACCTGCGTGGAGCTGGGCGCGAACGACGGAGGCGGCGTCTTCGAGGGTCGAGAGCGGCTCCTCGAGTTCGCGGCGTGCGCCACCGGTTGTGCCCACGACCAGGGAGCAGTCGGCGACCGCATCGGCGACCTGCTCGAACTGCTGTGCTGCGGCAAGGACGAGCTCAGCACCAACCGCGGATCGCGCCTGCTGAAAAGCGACCGCGTAGGGATGAACCACGCGCAGATGGGAAAATCCAAAGTTGGACATGGCGCGTGCGGCGGCGCCGATATTGAGAGGATTGCGGCTCCTGAGGAGGACGACGCGCAGACGATCTTGTTCCGCGGGGTTAAGCACGAAGGGCCAGTGTAAGGCAGTGTCCAATACTGATGCTGCGAGCTTCTCCTCGAAGACATGAAGGGTCTTCGGCGCAAGGGTCAGGACAATCTCACGTGCTAAAAGAAATCATGCAGCTTAGTGATGACGCGCCCCGACCCGCGCTGATCCGATGGCTCCTCGATTCCGATCCGGCCATTCGCTGGCAGGTAATGAGAGACCTGACGGGTGCAACCCCGGAGGCGATTGCCGTGGAGCGGTCGCGGGTCGCGACCGAAGGATGGGGAGCGCAACTTCTCGCACGGCAATCGACTGGCGGCGACTGGGGCGGAGGCCCGCAGTGGGATCTGACGACGCTCTGGAGTTTGGTCGTCCTGAAAGACCTCGGTCTCGACCCGTCTGCCAAGCAGGCTCGCAGAATGATTGACCGCGTCCAAAAGGGACTCGTCTTCAAGCCGCTCAACAACAGGCCGTATCTGCAGGGCGAAACGGAGCCCTGCATCAATGGCCGGATTCTCGGCATCGGTGCGTATTTCAGCGAACCGAATGACGCGCTGGCGAAGCAACTGCTGGACGAGCAGCTGGACGATGGCGGATGGAATTGCGAGGCCCCCAGAAGCCGCCGGTCTTCGTTCCATACCATAATCTGCGTGCTGGAAGGACTTATGGAATACGAACGAGCGCGGGGAAAAACAGCACCGGTGACGAAGTCTGTAGCCAAAGCCCGCAAGAGAGCCGAGAATTTCCTGCTCGATCGCGGTATGTTCCGCTCGCTGCGAACGGGCGAGGTCATCGACAAACGCTGGCTGCGCTTCGCGTATCCGCCCCATTGGCATTACGACGTGTTGCGCGCGCCGGATTATCTGCGCGATGTGCGAGCGAAGCCGGACAGCCGCGTCGCTGAGGCGATCGAAGTGGTGAGTAAACGCCGCCACCAAAACGGGAGATGGCCGCTGAACCTGCTGCATCCCGAACGGATTCCCCTGAAGATGGAGACCGAGATCGCCCGAGCAAGCCGCTGGAATACACTGCGCGCTCTGCGAGTTCTGCGGTGGTACGACCCAGCGAAGCGTTCGTGACATGGTTGGGGTGATGGGGTTCCCGGGTCTCGAGGCGAGACCCGGGCCAGCCAGGGGGATCTATTGCATAAGCGCGGTCCGGTCAGCGACGGGCCGGCCGACGCGGAGAAATCTAGAAGGACAGGCGGGCGCTGAGTTGAACCTCGCGGCCCGGGGTTGTGATTTCTGTGATGCTTCCGAAGTTGGCGGTATTCACGAAGCGGTTGGGGGTGCCGAGGTTGGTGTGGTTGAGGGCGTTGAAGAACTCGGCGCGAACTTCGAAGCGGGATTCTTCGGCGATGCTGAACTCGCGGACGACGCCGAGATCCATAGCCTGCAAGCCAGGGCCATAGACGGAGTTGCGGCCGGAGTTGCCGAACGTGTAGGCAGGCGGCGTGGCAAAGGCGCCGGGGTTGAACCATGTGGTCGAGTTACGGGTGCCGGAGGGAAAGACCTTGGCGCCGGTGACGTTGGCGCGGATCGGATTCTCGCCGACGACGGTGCCGGCATTGGCGGTGTCGCCGAATACGGAGATGGTTTCAGGGAAGCCGGATTGCAGCTGGTACTCGATGGAGCCGCGCCAGTTGCGGGTGAGTGCCCGCGTGAGGTAACTGGAGCCGAGAGGGCCGGAACTGCCCACAGCGCTGAGCGCGAAACGGTTGCGCAGATCGCAGGCGGGGCCTTTTTCGGCGTTGAGGTTGTAGTTGTTCTGCGGCGTGGCGGCTTCGAACATCGGCGACCGGAAGTCGGGCGCGTTATCGAGAGCCTTGGCGAAGGTGTAGTTGGCGAGGAAGCTGAGGCCATGAGCATAGCGTCGGCGGACGTTCACGTATCCGGCGTCGTACCAGCTTTGCGCGGTGTTTTCGAGCAGGTTCATCGTCGAGACGGGGAACGTCGTACTGGCGACCGTGACGGTGGATGGGAAGACGGTGTTAGGGACAAAACTGATTTTGGGGAAAGGGCGGCGAGGCTGAATGAGGCCAGGGCCGGGCTGCGCATCATTGATGAGGTGCGAGCGCTGGAGGTGGAAGCCACCGGCGCCGAGGTAGCCGATTTCAAGGGTGGTCTCGGAGCCAAGCTGTTTTTCGAGGGAAGCGCTCCACTGCTGGATGTACTGTGGCGGCGCGTGGAGCTGGAGGCCGGTGAAGCTGACGGCGGTCGTGCCGAGGACCGGAGTGGGGAAGTTGAGGGTGGAGATGCTGGGGATGAAGGGATCGCTCTGTGATGTTTCCGGAAAGACGTAAGGGACGTTGTGGCGCTGGTTGCACCAGGTGTTCATGTCCACAGGGGTGAAGAATATGCCATAGGCGACGTGGGCGACCATGCCGACGCGGGGCAGATTCTGCGCGAGACCGAGGCGCGGCGCGAAGCGGGCATGGTTGGGATACATGAGCCCGCGGGGATAGCCGTTTTGGCCACCGATGAAGACCTGGGGGACGCCATTGGTGATGACGAGGTTGCTGTTGGCGTAGTCGACGTCGATGAGGGGAGCCATGTACTCGTAGCGGACTCCGTAATTGAGGGTGGTGCTGTTGGTAAGGCGCCATGCGTCCTGAGCGAATCCGTCGGCGTACCACTGATGGAGATTCATCTGAGGGACACCGGCCTGGCCCTGGCGGGCGGCCGGGAGACCGAGAAGGAAGCTGGCGAGGGCGGAGCCGGTGGCGCCATCGTTCAGAGCATATTCGGTGGTAAAGCCGTTGGTGTACTGGTAGTAGCCGCGGTTCTGGAAGAAGCCCCACATAGGCCAGATGAATTTCTGATAGACGCCGCCGTACTTGGTGCTATGGCGGCCGATTTGCCAACTTAGCGAATCGCGGCCCTCGATGACTGTGTCCCAGGCTTTCATGGGGGTGGCGAGGTAGTTGTCGCCAAGAGGCGAGTAGCCCTGGACGTTGAAGTAAGGAGCGCCCCAGGCACGTGGTCCGCCGAAGCCGGTGCCGGTAATACCGAGCTGGTCGACAATGTCGTTTTTGTTGGCGCTTTCGGTGGTGTGAGACATGGCGAGGCGCGAGACGGCGACGGAGGCGATGTTGACCATGCGTGCGGAGATGACGCGGGTCCAGCCCAGGGTTCCCTGCTGCGAGAAATTGTCGTGGTAGAGGCCGAATCCGGGCAGGCCCTCGGGCATAAAGCCGTGTTCGGTACCGGCGGAATAGCGGGCGAAGGCGCTGTCACCGCTGGCAAAGTCATGATCGACGCGGAAGGTGCCCTGGTCGTCGAACATGCGCTCCTTGCGGGCGTCGAGGTAGTTGTTGGCGTCGTTCCCTGCTCCGACGACGGTGGGTTGTCCCATCATGGTCATGCTGCCCATGTCCATCGTGTTGGGCAGGGGAGTGTATTGGTTGAGCATGATGGAAGCGGCCTTGGTGAGGCGGCTGGGCGGAATGACGTTTTTGACGCCGTTGTATTCAAACTGCTGGCGGACGTACTGCGGGTTTGTTTTGCTGACGGGCAGGCTGGGATTGTAGTTCGGGTTGGCCTGGGTGGTGGTGGGGTCGTAGATGTTGACTCCGCTCTGACTGAAATCGCCGGAATCCTCGGCCGCGGTGGGGACGGTATCGACCATGGTCATCAACTCCACGTGGCGAAGAGCTTCATAGTTGGCGAAGATGAATGTCTTGCCGGAACGCCAGAGGGGTCCGCCGAGGGCCGCGCCGAAGTTGTTCTGAACGAGAAAATTGGAGGTGCCCATCTGGTTGAAGGAGTGGGCGTCCAAAGCGCCGTTGCGCAGGAACTCGTACGCTGTGCCGTGGAAGTGGCTCGAGCCGGAAAGGGTGACAATATTGATCTGGCCGCCGCCGGCGCCGCCCACATCGGCGGAATAGCTGCCGGTTTCCACCTGAAATTCCTTCACGGCATCGGGGGATGCCGAGAAATTCTGGGTGCTGAAGGTGGGGTCGGTGTTGGTAGCGCCGTCGAGGAGGAAGTAGTTAGCGTTGGGGCGGTTGCCTCCAATGCTGACGGCGGAGCGCTGACCGGGACGCCAGTACAGGGAGCTCATGTCGCCGGTGGCGGCGCCGTGGCTGATGTGCGCGCCAGGCACGGTGAGAACGAGGTCGATGAGCATGCGGCCGTTGAGGGGCAGAGAATCCACGGAACGCTGATCCACGACTTCGCCCACGCTGGGATCCTGGGTCTTGAGGAGCTCGCCCGCAGCGTGCACGGTGACCGTCTGCGCCTTGCCCCCGACGATGAGGTGGACGTCAATGGCAGCCTGCTGGCCCACTTCGAGATTGATCGTCTGTTGTGCCTCCCGGAAACCTGTGCTCTCGACCGCGAGGGTGTAGGCGCCTGGCTGCAGGCCGGCAATTTCATAGATCCCGGTCGAATTGGAAGTGACGACGCGTTCGGCGTCGGTATCGAGGGCGGTGACACGGACCTGCGCGCCGGCAACGGGCAGATTTTGCGGATCGAAGATCGATCCGCGGACCACGGCGTAGTTGCTTTGCGCATGGGCTGCGGGCACGATCGCCAGAATGGCCGCCAGGAAACAGGTAAAGACAGCAGGAAATTCTCTCGTCGTTCTCGTCATGGGCTCTCCTTCAAACAAGGCAATTCTTTCGCTGGGTTCAGGGCGCTTTGGCGCGTGCAGAGACGAGCCGGCGCTTTCATGTACTGCGCTTATGCGTGTCTTCACCGAAGCGGCGGGACAGGAGGACGGTGGCGCAGACCTGATCAAATTCAGCCGGCACGCAACCTGCCGAACCGTCTCAAGGCGTGAAATCACGGCATTAGGTATGACCCTGAACCCTATGCGCAAGGTCGGCGATTGTCGTCGCCCAATGGATGGAAAGAAGCATCCTCCGATGGATGGAGAGCGCGATTCGGTACATATCCTGGCGGAAGCGGCGTGGGTGCTCCGGCCGCTAAAAGCTGGCGCCGCCGGTATTGGCCTGGTTACTGACGATCTCCTTGCCGCCGCTGCGTCCGATGACGTAAACGGCGCCAGGCAGAGCGGGGATGGTCTGGGGAGTGGTCCAGAGCCAGACACGGATGGGGCCCTGCCAGAATCCGCAGAGGGTGCCGTGGTCCAGATTGAACGCGGGAGCGGGCGGAAGGCCGCTGGCCACGCCGACCGTGATCTCTGCCCGCTCATGAACGGGCGTCGCGCACGGAGCGGGTTCGGGCGATGAGGTAAATACAGGATTGAGGAGAAGTACGGGGCGTTCGAGATAGAAAGCGAACGAGGATGCGCCATCGAAAGGGCCGCTAACAACGATGGCGTCGCTGGGGCGAACTTCGGGTTTAATGGCCTCGGCGAGAATTGCGGAGGAGAGAACCGGCGAGAAGATGTTTAGCGCAAGATGAGCGGCAACGAGGATGGCGACGATCATGCCGGCGAGGAAACAGTTAGCCATGCGCGCGTTGTCGCGCAGGCGATACCAAAGACACGCGGAGACGCCAACGAGCAGGGCGAGGAGGGTGATCCAGAGGGGGACCCTGAAGAGGCCCATTGCGGACCGAGTGAGATCGAGGAAGTAGCTGAAGAAGACGGCGTGATGGGCGGGGTTGGGACGGAGGAGGGTGGCGATGTCGACGCCCGGGGCGGGCATGGGCGCGGCGATGATGAAGTACGCGACCACCGCCGCAGCGGCCATGCCGCTCAAGAAGAGAATCCACGCGGCGATGCGGCCCTGGTGATGAGGAAGCGCTTCGTCCTCGGCGAGCCAGCCGCCGCCGAGGAGGGCCATGGGGGGCAGGGCGGACAGGAGATTGAACTCCTGGCGCGCCGTGAAGCTGAAGAATACGAGGACGGTGGCGATCCACAGAACGCAGAAAAGGCGGGCCCGGCGGCGGCGTTCGGGATCAGGTGAGCCTTCTATCCGGAGAGCGCGGATCGAGAAAACGCACCAGGGAACGATCCAGAGCAGGAGCAGCGGCCAGAAGACCAAAAGCGGGACGCGGCCGCCGGACATCGGAGGCATCAGGCTGACCAGGACATCGTGGTGCAATGCGATGCGCGCGGCGATCTGCCAGGGAAGAACCAGGACGAGGAAGACCACGATAGCGGGGATGGGATGCCAGCGCAGAAAATGCCGCAGATTGCGCGTGGATGACAAGTAAAGAAACGCAATGACCAGGGGGAGAACGACCCCGGCGATGCCTTGGGTGAGGACGCCCAGCGCGCAGCAGGCCGCGAAGCCAAGCGCGCTTTCGAGAAGGCGCTTTTCCTGTGAAAGAGAACGCCAGAAAAAATTAAGAGCGAGCGCGATCCAGAGGCAGAGAAAGACGTCGCGGAGCAAAAGATGGCCGAACAGGAACACGCCGTACGAAGTGATCAGAGCGAGCGCGGCGTAGAAGGCGGCGGCGGGCGCATGGAACAGTCGGCGACCGAGGGAAAATGTGATGACAAACAGCGCGAGAGTGGCCAGCATGCCCGGCACGCGCGCGGCCCAGTCACTGACATTGAAGATGCCGAAGCTGACGGCGATGGCCCAGTACAGAAGCGGCGGGTGGTGGGCCCAGGGGACACCGTTGGCCCAGGGGGTGATCCAATGGCCGCCAGTGAGCATCTCGCGGCCGATTTCAGCGTTCAGCGCGTCATCGCCATCGAGGAGCGGGGGCGTCAGCATGGAGAAGGAGGCGTAGAGCAACAGCCATAGGCCGAGCAGAGGAAAGATGAAACGCTTGGCAGTGCGCAGGCTCGTCATCCGGAACGATTATAGAGAGCGGCGAGAGGAAGATGCGAGGCAGGGCGCCCGAGCAGGAGCGGTCAGGGGAGCGCGCCTTCGCCGATCATGGCGGAAGTCCAGTGCAACGACTCGACATAGGAAGCGGCAATGATCCCTTCCGAGATGCCGAGGATGTCCTGAATCTGCTCGCAGCGCGGCCAGTCGCAGGTCTCGAGGGCGCGCAGCAGGCCGAGGATGAGCCCGGCGGGGCTTTGGTCGCCGAGGAGAGAAGACTTCATCGCCGCGCTGACCGGGATGGTTTCAAGAATTCGGTCGAGCGAAGTGGCAAGGAGAATGTCGAGCAGAGAAAGCATGCCGAGGAGATAGAACTGCGCGGGATCGGCGGAGACATGAGGGGCGAGCAGCTCGCAAAAGCGTGCGCGAACGACTGTCATCGAGACGAGGGCGGGGTTGCGTTGGGACGCGAGCATGCCGGCGACAGCCGCGGTGATCATCCTGCGAAGGGCGAGGTCGCCGACCAGCAGGAGGGCCTCGCGGATGGTGTTAATGGTCCCAGGATGACCCTGGAGCGCGGAGTTGGCAAGCCGCAGGACGCGATAGCAGAGAGACGCGTCGGTGGAGATGAGCTTCTCGAGCTTGCGGAGATCGGCGGGACCCCGCTGAAGAGCGGCGAGCAGTTTGAGGCAAAGGAGATGATTCTGGGGGAGGGGTCGTGGGGGCAATGGGATGGGATGGGAGAAGAAATATCCCTGCAGGAGCGACCACCCTTCGCCGTGGGCGATGCGCATCTGGATTTCGTTTTCGATGTTTTCGGCGATGAGTTGAGCACGGCTCGCGGCGGCGATGGCAGCGATCTCGTGGCGAAGCTGAAAGCCGCTTGCGGGGAAATCGGCTTTGATGAAGTCAGCGCAGGCTAGCAGCGAAAGGTTGGGCTGCCGTGGATCCAGATAGCGCAGAGCGAAACGATAGCCCCGTTCTTTGAGGCTGAGACAGGTAGTAATCAACTCGGCATCGGACTCCCGGTGTTCGGAAATCTCAAGGATGGTGTTGGCGGGGGGAAGGAGGGTGACTACCCCTTCGATCAGGGCTTCACGCGTGCATGGAACGAAGGCGGCGCCTGGGCAGGCATCCGGCAAGAGGATCAGCCAGTGATCGACAACCTCGCGGGTGATGTGGGTGGGATCCGCGGGGGGCGAGCCTTTCCGGCCGCTACTAAGCAAAAGCTGATAGCCGAAGATTCGTAGGTTGACGTCGAGAATGGGCTGCCTGCCGAGAAAGCGGGTGGGCGCGGCCACGGGCTGCTGGCGCTCGCCTACTGGCCGAGCGGTACGGGATGGGAACGAGGGGGCGCTGGCTATCATTCTTGCTCGCTGGCTCGCCGCAACGACAAATCTCCAAATTCGCGCGGCACCACGTTTATCGGCAGAGCCAGCGCCGCCCATGAGCGTCCGGCGCTCGTGGATAAAAGCGCTGGTTTTGGCGGGATGCTGGTCGCGTGCGGTGGCGCGAATCCGGACATGAGGGTGGGGCGATCGAGTTCCCGTTTTGCTCCGGTACACTGGCTGAAAGCCCGATGGGAGCCGCTCGACCCACACACCAGCTGCGCAAGTTTCGATTCGAGCGCCCACAGAAGATCGCGGCCCTTCTTCTGCTTAT
>Ga0302319_10017250_pt1 | contig 13240 bp, 12 predicted proteins | sample Bog_T0_2_FD_203319 | JGI IMG/M metagenome (GOLD analysis project Ga0302319, IMG submission 203319) | Peat permafrost microbial communities from Stordalen Mire near Abisko, Sweden - Bog_T0_2 | ecosystem: Environmental > Terrestrial > Soil > Wetlands > Peat | place: Sweden: Abisko, Stordalen Mire...
GCCACGACCACCTGGCTGAAGGTTAAGAATTCCCAGTTCATTACGGTCAAGGGATCCACCCACAAGGATGTGGAATCCGACCTGGTGATCTGGACCGGATCTTTTTACACGGAGGGCGCCAATCTGGTGGACGCGCAGAAAAAAATTCAGGGCAACCGGCAGATCGTCTCGGATTTTCTTTTGGGCGACGGGACCACGAATTATTCCTTTGCCCCGGTAGTCATTGAGGAATTGACGGCCACGCAGAAATCGGCGGAGGGCTGGACCGCGCAGCGGACAACGGGCTTTCGCATGACTCAGACAGTGCGGGTGGAATCGAGCGAAGTGGACCGGATGGACAAGCTGGACACGACGCCTCTGGTGGAGCAGGGCGTGATTTTCACGTCGGAACCGCCCAAGTTTATATATACCCGCGCCGGTGAGGCGAAGATTGAAATGCTGGCCGACGCCACGAAGGATGCCCGGAGCCGGGCCGAACAGATTGCCTCCCAAGGCGGCCGGACGATAGCGGAGTTGCACGACGCGGACATGGGAGTTTTTCAAATCACCCCGGAACACGAGGCGACCACCAGCTGGGAAGGCCAGAACGACACCACTTCCCGGCAGAAGACGATTACGGCGGTGGTGACCGCGACGTTTTTACTAAAGTAGATTTTGCCGTGGAAGAACGCTCTTTGAAATTTGCAGCCGAAGCCTGCGCGGCGGAAATCCGTAATGGCTCGGGAGACGTGGTTTTTAGGAATGTGAAAACGGATTCCCGCCAGGTCCGGTCCGGGGACCTTTTTGTAGCGCTGAAAGGGGATCGTTTTGACGGGCATGATTTCGTGTCGCAGGTGGCGGGACAGGGCGCCGTGGCGATGCTGGTGGAACGTAGCCGCATGCCGGATCATCTGCCCGCCTGTCCAGTATTGGTGGTGGAAAATTCCCGGCGGGCGCTGGGCCAGCTCGGCGCGGCGTACCGAAAACAGTTTGATTTGCCGGTGATTGCGGTGGGCGGTTCCAATGGGAAGACCACCACCAAAGAACTGGTCGCCGCCGTGCTGCGCCAGAAATTGTCCACACTGTGGAGCCCGGCCAGTTTTAACAACGACATTGGCGTGCCGCTGACATTGTTACAGCTGGAAGCAAAGCATCGGGCCGCCGTGTTGGAAGTGGGCACCAATCATCCCGGTGAGCTGGCGCCGCTGGTGGAGATGGTGAGTCCGAAAGTGGGCATCATCACCAATATCGGACGGGAGCATTTGGAATTTTTTGGAGATGTCGCCGGGGTGGTGAAGGAAGAAGGGGTGCTGGCGGAATTGTTGCCCGCGGGAGGGAAGCTGATTTTGAACGGCGATGATGCCTGGTCGAATGAAATTTCGCTGCGGACCAAAGCCCGGATCGTCCGTGTGGGTGCCGGTGAAAAGAGCGACTGGCGTGCGAAGGGCATCCGATTGGACAAGGCGGGCGTCAGTTTTCGGGTGGAAGGCCCGGCGGCCGGATTGAACGGCGACTATCGGATCAATTTATTGGGGCGGCATCAGGTTCTGAACGCCCTGTTTGCGATTGCGGTCGGTGAGGAACTTGGCTTGGGCCGGGCTGAAATTCAGCGCGGCCTGGCCGAATGCAAGCCGGCGAAGATGCGGCTGGAATACTGGGAGGCCAACGGAGTGCGCGTGTTGGATGATTCGTATAATGCAAACGCAGATTCCACGCTGGCGGCTTTGGAAACGCTGTGTGATTTGCCACTGCAAGGGCGCCGGGTGGCGGTGCTGGGCGACATGGCCGAGCTGGGAGCGCACAGTGAGGCAGCCCATGTGGAAGTCGGGAGGCGGGCGGCGAAACTGGGCATAGGGCAGCTTTTTGCGATCGGTAAGATGGCCCCCGTCCTGGGGCGGGCGGCGCGCGACGCCGGTCTGGCGCGGGTGATTGAATTTACCGACGTCGAAATGGCGGCGCCGGCGATCAAGAATTTTTTGAAACCGGGCGATGTGGTCTTATTGAAAGCCTCACGGGTTTCGCATTTGGAACGTATCGCCGAGTCTTTGAAGATGGAAAGAATATGACGGAAGCATGATCTATTACCTCAGTCAACAATTGGTCGACTGGGCGCACGGAACTGGCTGGGAAAGCCAGACCTCCGCATTGCGCCTGTTCCGCTACATTACGGTGCGTTGCGCCGGGGCGGCGATCACGTCGTTGCTGTTGAGCTGGTGGCTGGGTCCGAAGATCATCCGATGGCTGAAGAGGCTCAAATTTGGACAGGAATATTCCGACCGGGCCGAAGAGGCGGGGGGATTGGCCGCCCGCGTCCTGAGCAAGAAAGGGACGCCGACGATGGGCGGAGTGCTCATCGTGATGGTGCTCGTTTTTTCCACAATGTTGTGGACGCAGTGGAATGCGCTGGTTGAGTTGACGATGCTGTCGGTGCTCGTTTTAGCCGGACTAGGATTTTACGATGACTATGCCAAGATACTGAAGCAGAGTGGCGGAGGAACACCACCGCGAGTGAAACTGATCGTGCAATTTGGTTTGGCGATGTTTGTCGGGATATACCTATGGTATCTGCCGGCACGAAGCGAGTTGCATCTCGTTGGTAACAAGAGTGTTCTATATAGTAATCTCGTCACCACCATTGTGTTGCCTTTCTGCAAGTATCCTCTGCAAATTGGAGGAATCGCGGGAGTTGTGGTCGTGCTGTTGACGATCATGGGCAGTTCCAATGCCGTGAATTTGACCGATGGACTCGACGGCCTGGCCATAGGCTGCACTTTAATAGTAGGCTTTGTTTTTCTGTTCTTCACGTATTTGGCCGGGAACATCAAGACCGCCACGTACTTGCAGATCCCGTTTGTGCCGGGGGCGGGGGAATTGACGGTCTTTTGCTCGGCACTGATCGGCGCCGGCCTCGGCTTTTTGTGGTTTAACTGCCATCCGGCCCAGGTGTTTATGGGTGACACGGGTTCCCTGGCCTTGGGCGGCGCCTTCGGAATCGTGGCAATTTTAATTCACCAACCGATTGTGTTAGTCATTGCGGGAGGGGTGTTTGTGGCGGAAGCGGCGTCGGTAATGCTCCAGACCGGATGGTTCAAATTCACCCGCATGCGTACGGGTACGGGACAGCGGATTTTTCTGATGGCGCCCTTGCATCATCATTTCGAAAAAAAGGGCTGGTATGAATCACAAGTGGTAATGAGGTTTTACATTCTCTGTGTCTTGTGCGGAGTGGTGGCGTTGGCAACCTTAAAACTGCGATAAAACATGTCTTTCAACCTGCAAAATCCGCGTTTTGTTCCTTGCATCGGGGGCGGCCGGCTGCTAAATCTTCAGCTGGCAGCGGCAGCGCAAACACCCGCGGGTGAGACTTTTTTCAGTCCCAACACAATTTTCCGAAGGGTGGGTATATTTATTGCTGCCCACCAAGCCAAAAACAATTTAAAACGCCGTGGAATTTACCGAGGGAAAATTTCGCAGCGAAAAATCAAAATAAACCTCGAAGAAAGGACGCCACTGGCGCCACTATCATGACTAATCCAAATCCGTTCGTCCCACAGGGCTCGCTCTTGTCGCAACAAAGTAAACGTCAGTCCCGCATGAAACTCGCTGTTTTTTGTGTGCTGGCGGTCAGCGTGACGGGGCTTATGGCGATGTTGATCCAAGGTTGCAAGCGCACTCCGCCCGTCGACACGAATCCGGATACCAATAGCGTCCCCGCGGATACCAACGCATCTGTGTTGCCTCCGGACACGAACACGTTGGCGGAAGGCTCCAACACTGTGCCCGTTGCTCCAATTTCGACCAATGTACCTCCAGTCCCGATTCCCACGCCGATGCCCGCCCCGGTCCCGGTGGCGCCCGTGGCTGAAGCCCCGTCCGCAGGCGCCGAATACGTGGTGGTCAAAGGTGACACCTTCGCCAAGATTGCCAAGAGGAACGGCGTCAGCGTGAAAGCTCTGGAAAGCGCCAATCCGACCGCCCAGCCCACTAAACTGAAAGTCGGTCAGAAATTGACCCTCCCGGTCGGAAGCAACAGCTCGGGCACTTCCGCCTCTGCCACCGGAGTTTCCAGCGGCACAACGGATTCCGGCACGGAACTGTATGTTGTCAAATCGGGTGACACCCTCACCAAGATTGCCAAGTCCCATGGCACCACCGTTAAAGCCATCAAGGCGGCCAATAATCTGACCACGAACAGAATTTTAGTTGGCAAGAAACTGAAGATTCCATCCAAAGCTGAAGCCGCGGCGCCCGTGACTCCGGCTCCGGTTGATTCCACCCCGATCGCTCCGGCGCCGGTAACCACGCCGAGCGTGCCGGTTCCGACACCGGCTCCCGCACATTGAGTGTTGGGATGGTGGCTGGCATTGAGGCATAAGATAAAATGAAAGTCGCCGTCACAACTTTGGCTTTTTGCGTTGCCGCCCTGCTCGCGCTAGGCATGGTGATGCTCTATAGCTCGAGCATGACGCAGGGGACGCAATACCTGCAGATGCAGCTGGTCTGGTGCACCTTGGGGTTCATCTGTTGCGTGGGGGTAACCAGCCTGGATTATCAGGTGTTGCGAAAAAATGCCTGGCTGTTGTTTGGGGCTGCGGTTTTATTGCTGGTCCTGGTTTTGGTTCCTCATTTACCGGGGCCATTCCATGCGTTAAAAATTCAGACGGTAAGTAGTCATGGCGCCCGCCGTTGGTTTGACATCCACGGCGTGCGTTTCCAACCTTCCGAACTCGGTAAGATCGCGCTTATCATAGCCTTGGCTTGGTACGGAGATCGTTTTCAACGGCGTATGCATACCTTGACCTGGGGTATTCTGCTTCCGGTGGGAATTATCGCGGTGATTCTGGGGCTGGTCTTCCGGGAACCCGATCGGGGAACCACCATCTTGCTCGCGGCAGTCAGCGGTTCCATGTTGCTGCTGGCGGGAGTGCGCTGGCGGTTTATTGTGCCGCCGGTGATTCTTGCCGCAGTCGGCCTGACCTATTCCATTCTCCATGACCCTATGCGGATGAAGCGGATTTTTAGCTGGCTCGATTTGGAACAAAACAAGGAAGGCGTCGGTTATCAGGCCTATCAGGCTATGCTCGCCCTGGGTTCCGGAGGTTGGAACGGATTGGGCTTGGGCAATGGCTTGCAGAAACATGGATTCGTTCCCGAAAATCATACCGATTTTATTTTTTCAGTCATTGGAGAAGAACTGGGATTGGTGGCTACGCTGCTGATCATTGTGGCGTTCATCATTTTGATTTTCTGCGGCATGCACATTGCGATGCGCGCCAGAGACACGTTTGGAATGTTGCTGGCCGCAGGCATCACCCTGCTGATCGGCTGCCAGGCGTTCATCAACATCGGTGTGGTTACCAGCGCATTGCCGAACAAGGGGCTGCCCCTCCCCTTTATTAGTTACGGCGGCTCCAATCTTCTCGCGATGCTGACCTGCGTCGGCATTTTGTTCAGCGTGGCGCGCCAGGCGCCCGTGCGGGAGAAATTGCCGGTTTCGGATGCTTCCGTCAGTGACAATCCTTTCGCTGCCAAGGCCGCATGACTCTCTCCGCCAATTCCAAGCCGTTTATCGCCATAGCTTGTGGCGGAACCGGCGGACACCTCTTTCCCGGATTGGCCGTGGCCAGTCAATTGAAGGCCCGGGGTTGCGACGTGGTCTTGTTGATCTCGCCCAAGGAAGTGGATCAGGCTGCCGTGAAATCGGCGCCGGATATTCAAACGCTCATTTTGCCGGCAGTGGGTCTGCAGAACCGCAATTACCTGGCCTTTGCTTGCAATTTTTGGAAGTCATGGCGGATGGCCCGTCGGTATTTTGGACAACATCGCCCGGCCGCCGTGCTGGCAATGGGCGGATTTACCAGCGCCCCGCCAATTTTTGCCGGACGGAGTGCCGGGGCCAAAACGTTTCTGCACGAGTCCAATACCATTCCCGGCAAGGCCAACCGATTTCTTTCCCGGTATGTGGATGAGGCATTTATCGGCTTTAGCGAAGCGGCGGGGCGTCTCAAGGCCCGAAAGATTACGGTGACCGGCACGCCAGTGCGTGCCCAGTTTTCCGGCGTTTTCGAACGGGCGGCGGAATGCCGGACGGCTTTGGGCTTGGATGCGGACCGTCCCACCATTTTGGTCGTGGGTGGAAGCCAAGGCGCCCGGGGATTAAACCAAATGATTCTTTCGGCACTGCCGTTGCTGGCGGGACGGCAATGGCAATGGCTGCATCTGGCCGGCGCCAATGATGAAGCCATGGTCAGGGCTGGTTATGCCCAGCATGGAATCAAAGCCCTGGTAAAGCCGTTTTTTTCGGAAATGGATCTGGCGCTCGGCGCTGCGACCACAGCGGTCAGCCGGGCCGGCGCATCCTCGCTGGCGGAAATGGCGGCCTGCCGGTTGCCCTCGCTGCTGGTTCCTTTTCCCGCCGCAGCCGAGAATCACCAGTTTTTTAACGCCCGGGCGTTCGTGTCCTCGGGCGCGGCTCTGTTGCAGGTACAAAAAGCGGCCACGCCGGAAAGAGTTGCGGCGCAATTGACCGCGCTGGTGGAAGAGGGCGAACTGCGGCAGAAAATGCGATTTGCCCTCGCCCAGTGGCACGCGCCGCAGGCAGCGGAGCAGATCGCGCTGCATATTCTCGAAAGTACTGCAGTGAGCCAGAGCTTTGCGGGATCGACGTCGGTCAAGAATAGCTGCCGTTCCGGTCAACCGGCCGAGAAAGCACAACATGCGGTGGGTTGAAAACCACTCGCCTTGATTTTTAGATTAACCATGCCCATTTCACCTCGAATTGTTGAAGAACTCGCCGATTATCTTTCGCCGGATACGGTGATCCGCGTGGACGAATCCATGGCGAAGCACACGACACTCCGGGTGGGCGGCCCGGCTGATTTATTTGTCGAGCCGTCCTCGGAAGGGGATCTGGCCGCGCTGCTGAAATTCTGCCGGGAGCGCGCGATGCCGTTCTTTATTCTGGGTCGCGGTTCAAATCTACTTGTCCGCGATGGCGGCTACCGGGGAATGGTCATCTGCCTGGCGCAGCCGGAGGTGAGCCGGATCGAAGTCACTGGACAGCAAGTTCGCTGCGGCGCGGGGGCCAAGTTAAAAGCGGTGGCGGTGGAGGCCAAGCGCCATGGCCTGAGCGGTCTGGAGTTTTTGGAGGGGATACCGGGGAGCGTCGGCGGAGCGTTGCGAATGAATGCCGGAGCGATGGGGAGCGCCACATTTGATGCCGTGGTCTCGGTCCGGTTGATGGATTATGACGGGAACATTCGGGAAATGTCCGCCGCCGACATGAAGGTGGAATACCGTTCCTGCTCCACCCTAAGAAACAACATTGCGCTGGAGGTTTTATTCAAATGCGTGCCGGCGGATCCGGAGCAAATTCAGGCGCGGATGAAGGCGTACAGCGAGAAGCGCTGGTCTTCCCAGCCGGCGGCCGCCAGCGCGGGGTGCATGTTCAAGAACCCGCGGGATATTCCGGCGGGCCGGCTAATCGATGAACTGGGCTTGAAAGGGACCCAGATGGGCGGCGCGCGGATATCCGAGGAACACGGGAATTTTCTGGTCAATGACGGCAAGGCGACGGCCCGGGACGTCCTGGCTCTGATCGAGATGTTGCAGGAAAAGGCGAAGAGCGAACGAGGCGTGGAACTACGCACGGAAGTGGAAGTAATTGGCGTCTAATCATTGACAACCAAAATGGTTCCATTATGGTTGCGGTATGATCACTTTGACCATCAAAGGCATCTCTAAGGAGGCCCATCGCGAGTTGAAAAAGCGGGCTGCGAACCATGGCCGGAGTTTGAACACGGAGGCGATTGCGGTGCTGGAGGCGAGTGTGCACAGCGTGCCGGCGGAGGCCGGGGCAGTCATTGAAAAAGCCCGGGCATTTCGCAACTCGCTTAAGTTCCAGTTCACGGCTGCGGGCCCCAAGAGATCCAAGCGCCGGGGCGCCGCATGATCGTGGCGGATAACAGTGTGCTGGTGGCCTTCTGGCTGCCGGGGGCCTGCACCGAGCTGGCCGAAGCAGTAAAGTTGCGGGACAGCGTCTGGGCGGCGCCGATCCTGTGGCGCGCGGAGTTTCGGACGGTGCTGGCGTCGTCGTTGCGAAAAGGATTGTTGACGGAGGCGGAGGCAAACACCGCGTATTTGAATGCGCAGCGGGACCTGGGGGAAAGAGAGTTCACCGTGCCGACGGAACGGGTTTTGCGGCTGGCGCTGGGCTCGGACTGCACTGCGTTTGAATGCGAGTACGTCGCACTGGCGGCGGATCTGACGGCGCCCCTGGTGACGACCAACGAAAAAATTTTGCGGGCATTTCCGAAAATCGCCGTTTCATTGGCGGAATTTGCGAGGAAAAAAGAGTGAATTCGAAATTAAATATTACGGTGATGCTGGGCGGTCCCAGCTCGGAGCGTGAAGTTTCCCTGCGCAGCGGCGCCGCGGTGGCGAAGGCCTTGAGGTCGCTGGGCCACTCGCTCCATGAGTTGGATCCCCAAATCCCAGACTGGGTGCTGCCGGAGCCTACCGATGTGGTGTTCCTGGCCTTGCATGGCACCTACGGCGAGGACGGAACAGTGCAGAAACAGCTCGACTGTCTGGGAGTCGTTTATACGGGCTGTTCGGCGATCGCGAGTCACATTGCCTTTGACAAGGTACTGACCAAACAGAAGTGTCTGGCCGCGAAAGTGCCGACCGCGCGGTTCGTCGTGGTGGATTCGCCGCAATCGCCCTGGCCGCTGGGCTGGCTGCCGCCGGTCGTGGCCAAGCCGGTCCGGCAGGGCTCCAGCGTCGGCCTCCAATTCATTGACCGGATGGAAGACTGGGCGGCCAAGATTGCCGAGAGTCTGCAGCATGACACCGAAGCTTTGGTCGAGGAAAAGATCCTGGGTCGCGAGACCACGGTGGGCATTCTCGGCGATCAAATTCTGCCGATCGTGGAGGTTCGCCCCAAGTCCGGCAGTTACGATTACCGGAATAAATACACTTCCGGCGCGACGGAATATTTTTGCCCGGCGGATTTTGACGCCGAGACCACGCGCCGGATTCAGTCGGCCGCGTACGGGGCCTTTCAAGCCATCGGCGGCCGGGACTATTCCCGGGTGGATGTCATGGTGCGGGCGGACGGAAGCCCGATTGTCTTGGAAGTGAATACGCTTCCCGGAATGACGGAAACCAGCTTGTTGCCCAAAGCGGCGGCGGCGGCCGGGATGGACTATGCGATGCTGTGCCAGCGGATGATTGACCTAGCGCTGGCGCGCAAAAATTCTCCGCGCGTGCGGGAGCCTCAGAAAGCTTATGTGGTTTAAACGCGAACCCAAAAATCGCCGGCTGGGCCGCGGCCACGTCCTGGACGTGAAGCTGCGTTCCGATCAGGTGCGGGCGACCCGTGTGCGCATGGTGACGATGGCGGCCTGCGTGGTTTTTGGAACCGTGTTCGGCCTTTACCTATTTTGGCGTTCGGGAGAATGGGTGCTGGACAAATTTGTTTATGAGAATTCGGATTTCGCCATTCAGACGGTTGAGGTTCACAGCGACGGCGTGATTTCGCCGGAACAGCTGCGCCGCTGGTCGGGCGTCAAGCAGGGCGCGAATCTCATCGGGCTGGACTTGGCGAATGTGAAGCGGAATTTGGAAATGGTGTCCGTGGTGGATTCCGTCTCGGTGGAGCGCGTGTTGCCGCATACCCTGAAAATCTGGGTGGTGGAGCGCGAGCCGGTGGCGCAGATCAATGTTCCGCACGCGGATGCGGACGGAAATATCACGGTGTCGGTCTACCAGCTCGATGCCGGAGGCGTGGTGATGCAGCCGCTGGATCCGCGAGTATCCACGGTCCCAATTTCGCAGGTTAGCGATCAATTGCCGGTTATTGCAGGGTTAAATTTGTACGAAATTCAGCCGGGGCACCGGATTGAGTCGCGCCAGGCGCAGGCGGCCCTGCAGCTGGTGAGTTCTTTCGAGCGGTCGCCCATGGTGGGCTTGGTGGATTTGGAGCGCATTGATGTTTCGGCCCCGGGCGTGGTGGTGGTGAGCACCATGCAAGGCAGCGAGATTACTTTCGGACTGGAAAATTTAGAGCTGCAATTGCGGCGGTGGCGCGAGATATACGACTGGAGCCTCCACCAGGGCAAAACGATTGCGTCGGCGGACCTGGCGGTGGCCAATAATGTGCCGGTGCATTTACTGGCAGCTTCGACCTCGCCGGACAGCACTCCCAAATCGGTAAAACCCCCTAGAAATCGGAGGAAGAATGTTTGACGATTCCAACATCATCGTTGGTCTGGAAATTGGCACGTCCAAAGTCTGTGCGGTCGTGGGCGAGCAGGGCGTCGACGGCGCCTTGAACATCATTGGTGTGGGCCAGGCGCGTTCGCGCGGCGTGCGCAAGGGGGAAATCGTCGATACGGCGCAGGCGGAGGAGGATGTGCGCAACGCCATTGTCGAGGCGGAGCAGATGGCGGATGCGGAGATTCGCAGCGTTTTTCTCGGGGTTACCGGCGGGCATATTCGCGGCTTTAACAACCGCGGCGTGCATCCGGTCGTTTCGGCCGACCGCGAAATTTCCGAGGACGACGTCCAAGACGTTATCAAGAACGCCAAAGCCATCAATTTGCCGACCGAGAACAACGTGATTCACGCCGTGCGGCAGCACTTCATTGTGGATGGGCAGGATGGGGTGACCAATCCCGTTGGCATGCTGGGTTCGCGCCTGGAGGTAGATGTTCATGTCGTGCACGGGCACACCAACCGGCTGCAAAATGCGATTCGGCTCGTGAAGGGATTGCAATTGCAGGTTGAGGAAATTGTTTCCAACGGCCTGGCGACGTCGCTGGCGCTCCTGACTAACGAACAAAAAGAACTGGGCGCGCTGGTCATCGATATCGGCGCCGGCACGACGGACTACGTGGTTTATGTCGGCGGAGTCATCAAGCATACCGGAGTTCTGGCCGTGGGGGGCGACCACGTTTCCAACGACCTGGCTTATGGTTTGAAAGTCCCGCTGAGCCGGGCGGAAAAGTTGAAATTGGAACATGGCTCCGCTTTGGTGGAGGATTCGATCAAGGGCCAGACGGTGACTTTGACCAACGAACTGGGCTTGCCGCTGAAGACCATTAATATTGAGCATCTGCGGCAGATCATGTCGCTGCGGCTGGAGGAGATTTTCCAGTTGATCGCCCAGGATCTGGAACACGCAGGACTGTATGCCTATTTGCGCGCGGGTGTTTTTCTGACAGGCGGCGGAGCGCGGGCGCCCGGCCTCGCCAAGCTGGCGGAACCGATTTTGCAGATGCCTGTCTCCTACGGAAAGACCAGCTCGGTGAGCGGTCTGAAATCCGCGCTGGATCAACCGGAATTTTCGACGGCGATTGGGTTGGCGAAGTTCGGGTCCTTTAAAGCGCGCAAAAATGGCGGAAAATCTTCGTTGGCCCACGGCCTGAAAAGCACCATCACCAGTTTCCTGCGTCGTTCCTAACTTTGTCTTGCCATGAATACTGAACCCGATCCGCAACCCACTGTTTCTGAAGCCACGAACCAGCCGGTCGTGAAGATTTTTGGCGTCGGCAACGCCGGGGTTGAGCTGCTGGAGCTGTTTAGCCGGACAGAATTCGCCGGGGCGGATTTCGTGGCGATCAATACGGATGCGGCATCGCTGGCAAATTCAAACGCGACGGTGAAGGTCCACCTGGAAACCAGATTAATGCGGGGATTGGGAACCGGCGGCGATCCCGAGCGGGGCCGCGCTCTGGCCGAGGAGCATTTTTCCACGTTGAAATCGGCTTGCGCAGGGGCCAATGTCGTTTTAATCGTAGCGGGCCTGGGCGGCGGCGCCGGCAGCGGCATTGCGCCGGTGCTGGCCAAGGCGGTCAAGGATTGCGGCGCGCTGACGCTGGCGTTTGTAACTCTGCCGTTCACGTGCGAAGGCAATCGCCGGCAGAATCAGGCGCAGTTGGGCTTGGAACAGTTGAAGGCCGTTGCGGACGGCGTTGTTTGTTTGTCGAACCAAAAGGCGTTTAAGTTAATCGATGAGAATACGAGCGTGCTGGAAACGTTTCGGATTACCGGTTCTTTGCTTTCAGAAAGTGTTTGCGGGGTGTGGCGGCTGCTGACCCGGCCGGGACTGATTCAGATCCATTTTGATGACTTATGCTCGCTGTTGCGCAATCGCCATTCCGAAAGCGCCTTCGCCTTTGTGGAGGCTGCGGGTCCGGCCCGTTCCCGGGAAACGGTCGAAAAATTGCTGGCGCATCCTCTGTTGGACGAGGGGCGCGCCTTGGGCGAGGCGGACGCCTTATTGATCAGCATCATGGGCGGCAAGGACCTGACGATGGCGGAGATCAACCGCGTGATGGAACAAATCAGCCGGCACTGTGAAAAGGCCGAAGTGATTATGGGCGCGGCAATCGATCCGGGTATGAAAAACCGCCTGTCGATCACGCTGATTGCGGCCAGAAATTTTAGCGAGAAAATGGCCGCGCCGGAAAAGCCGGAATCCGAGGAGGCTCCAGCCAATCGGATGACAGGGACGCGGGCAACCCAGCGGTCAATAACGCCGGCGAGTTCGGGGTCGTCTGCGGACCGGGACATCTTTGGGGGACGTCACGGGAGCCGCCCCGGCCGGCGGCCGGCTTCGAAAATGCTGCAAACCCAACTGCCGCTGGCGATCATTTCCAAGGGCCGTTTCGATAAAAGCGAACCGACGATTTACAAGGGCGAGGACCTGGACGTCCCCACTTATATCCGCCGGGGCGTGCCGCTGAATTGAGGCAACGTGACGTTGCATCCCATTGCATCCTCCCGGATGCGGCACATGCAAATGCCTGATGGAGGGTTGAAAATCGAATCCAGGGGTTTGCTCAGGGCAAATTGTCAGGCCAGAAGATTGTGGGCATTGCCGAGGCATCCCCGAAAACGGGGGCTGGTTGAAATCTGATTCTCCACGCAGACTGCGTTTTATGCATTTGAGGCCGTGTTGGCCGATTTCGTTGGTAGAAACTTTTTAACCATTAAATTAGCTGGTTTATGAACCTTCATTCGCAGGCGCCAAAATTCTCCGCCGCCGGGTCATCCATGTTTGCTCTCACATTGCTTGGTCTGCTGGCCACGCTGGAGGTTTGGGCGGGCGATCCGCAGAGGCGGACGCCGGACCAGGTCTTGGTCGTTCTGAATGCCAATAGCGCTATATCAAAGGAGATCGGCTATGATTATTCTCAAAAGCGCGCAGCGAGAAATCTGCTGACGGTTCATTGTGAGGACTCGGCGGTGAGCGTTG
>Ga0302319_10017251_pt1 | contig 13239 bp, 13 predicted proteins | sample Bog_T0_2_FD_203319 | JGI IMG/M metagenome (GOLD analysis project Ga0302319, IMG submission 203319) | Peat permafrost microbial communities from Stordalen Mire near Abisko, Sweden - Bog_T0_2 | ecosystem: Environmental > Terrestrial > Soil > Wetlands > Peat | place: Sweden: Abisko, Stordalen Mire...
CCCGCCATGAGTGCTGCCTCGCCCCCGCGCCGCCCTCTGTTCCGTTGGAGTTGAGACAAATGCCCCTGCCAACCGACAAAAAGTCAAAATGAGAATTGCTGATTTAACTCTCCTTGGTTTTCGATGTAATCTTGCGAGGCGGCTGCATGGAGCCGCTGCCGCAATTCCCGGAATAGAGTGCTCGCGGCCTCGATGCCCTCCGGCGCCAGATCGGCCGCAAGTGCATCCGCCCAGCCTTCCTGACGCTCGCTGGCGGTGCGATAGGCCGCCTCGCCCCGCATGGTCATCGTGACGAGCATGGCGCGCCGATGATGAGGGTTTGGATCAAGGCGGACGAAGCCGCCCTCGCGCATTTCGTCCACGGAGCGCTGCACGGCTTGCCGAGTGAGGCCCATGTTGCGGGCGAGATGTGCGACGGGCAGCGCCACGGGCGAGAGCGCAATAGCGCCGAGCACCTGCCAGCGGGCACTGGTCAAACCGACATCCCCCACCAAGGCGTCACCAGACGCCAGCAGGGCGCCGTTTAAGCGAAACACCTCGAGGACAAGGTCAGTCAATGCTTCGAGCAAGCGCCTCTTTCTATTGGTGTCAGCCGTGGGGTCCTGGGTCATAAACTCTAAATAGGGAGTTCGCAGCGCAATGTCAATATGACAACACGCTGTCAATTAGGAGCAAGGACGCCGAGGGCAGTTCACTCCGGCAGGGTTAGTTGTCGCGATTGTTGACGATTTGGCTGACCAGCAGGTCGATGCGAGCTTCCTGACCTTCCGACGCGATGCGGCCGCCACGGCGCAGGACAGCCAGGCCGTGCAGTGCGGCCCATGTGACTTCCGCCCGCAGCTCGGGACGCACGTCAAAGGGCTTGAGCACGCCGACCAGTTCACCGAAGGCCGCCTTCAGGGGTAACGGCGTGTCGTCGCTCGCGAACTTCACATCGATCGGCAGCACGAACATAGCTTCATAGAGCGCCGGCCGCTCGGCGGCGAATGTCAGGTAGGCGCCGCAGACCGCTCGCAACGCCAGCCCTGGCTCATCAATAGCCGGCTGCGCCTGGCGCAATCGGACGGCAAGGTCTGCAAAGCCCTCGATGGCGACGGCGCGCACGATCGCGTCCTTGCCGTCGAAATGGCTGTACAGCACCGGCTGGCTGTACTCCACAAGCGCTGCCAACCGGCGGGTTGTCACCGCCTCCCACCCCTCGGCCTCGGCGAGATCACGCGCCGCCGCAATGATCAGATCATGGCGCTGGGCGCGTTCGCGGATGCGGCGGTCGGTGATGGACATGGGGCTTGTTCTACTGGCGCCAGAAAATCTGTCAACGCTAGAACTAGTCGTTGACATGTTTACTAGCGGTGCTAGATATCCGTGGACAACACGGGAGACCCACCATGCTCACCACCATCGCTTCCATCACCTCCGGCGCGATAGGCGCCGGCATCATCTTCATCGGCGCTCGCTTTCTTGTGGTGCCGCAGGCCGCCGCAACCGGATACGGCGTTCTGGCCGCGCCAGTTGGGGCGCAAAACCACGCCGTCAGCCCTTATCCCTGGCTTTACGTGAAGGGGATGCGCGATATCGCCTCGGGGATCTTCATCTTCATCTTGCTGGCCAACCGGGCGGCCCCGCACCTGCTGGGCGCCTTCATGGCCGCCGCCAGCATCATTCCCGTGGGCGATGCGGTGATCGTTTTGCGCAGCGGTGGAACCCCCGCCGTGGCCTTTGGCATCCACGGCGCCACGGCCGCGGTGATGCTGGCGGCGAGCGCTGCGCTGCTGCTGGCCTGAGCGCCGCTTGATCCCTTCATAACCCTCTCAACATTGGAGCAAACCCATGACTCTGTTCGGCATTTCCGCAGCCACCCTACTGGCCTGGCTGCTTACCCTCGCCTTTCTCGGCGCGGGGATCGTCAACGCGGCCGGCTCAGCCGCCATCAAGAACGACTTCGTTCGCTGGGGCTATCCGCGCTGGTGGAATCTCGTGACGGGCGGGCTGGAGGTGCTGGTGGCCGTGCTCATCGCAATACCGGCCGCGCGCATTGCGGGCCTCGGGCTAGGTGCGGTGATCTGCGTTGCGGCCGTCGCGACCGTGCTTCGGTGTAAGGACTACGGCCATCTCGCTCCCGGTGCCGCTCTCACCGTGCTGTCGGCGCTCAATCTCGCGCTGCTCGTGGGGACTGATCACTATAGCTATCCGCCACCCTGCTGCGTCCGCTATGCCGATCACAATAACCGAAAGTGTCCATTCCACTTTCGGCCAGAGCCTGTCGACGGGCACCAGGGCCTAAATATTCAAGAACCCAACCAGGCGAGGGCGCCAGCCCCCTACATTTCAGGACCATTCGCCCTGGATGCAGGTCGCGTCGCGTTATCCGAGACCGCATCAATTCTGCGCTTCGTAGCCGCTGCCTCCGCACGCAAGGCACGCAGATGCTCTCGCGTCTCCCGCGCCTGGAACGCATCGTGCAACTCGGCGGCGTTCTGCTCCATCGCGTGATCCAGAGCCGACATGTGGCGGGCGAGCCCCTCGTTGACCGCCTGCGCGCGAAAGCGCTTCACCGCATCCCGACCGAAATCGGGGTTGTCGAGTTGCGCGGTCTCGATCGCGTGGTTGCTGGCGATGAAAATATCGACCGCGTCTGCCCGGTTCTGGCGCGCGGCGTTGAGCAGATCGGTCGCCAGCGGCTTGTAGGGCTTCTTCGACATATCCTCCGCCGCGCGCGCCCAAAGATCGTCCTTGGTGATGGGCGTGATGTCGCCCAATGCCTGGCGGTGCCGCTCCGCCTCATGGAGAGCCGCCTCGGAGATGACTGTCCAGGTCGTGCCCCGGCTCCGGCTTTCCGCGACATAGCTGGTAAAGCCGGTGACCGCCGACGTCCCGCGCGGCAGCGCGTTGATATGCTCGTCCGACGTGATGCCCTGGGCCGAGTCGATCGTCAGGGCATGTCCGAATCCGAGCAATAGGCGGCCCGTGGCTTCGTCCGCAACGCGACGCCATTCCACCTCGGCGATCCGGCCATCCTTGGTGCGAATGCGTATGCCGGTCAGACTCTGGCCCAGCACCTCCACAACGTCGCCGTTGTTGCCGATTTCCTGCTTCTTGCCGTCGACGGCGCCCCAGGTGCGTCGGAACAACCGGAGTTTGTCACCTGCCGCGATGGCCAGGTCGTAGGTTTGGCCGCGCTGGTCGATCGCCTTATAGACCACCTCGCCGGCGGCGATCTCCCCCCTCTCCTTCAGCCGCCGCCGGACCGCCTGGCTGATCTCGGCCGCGTCATCGTTCGTGGGCGCGCTGATGCTGATACCGCGCTTGGAGCCAGTGGCCCTGAGCACATCCCGCCGCTCGATGTAGATCTCGGCAATCCGGGCGACGACCTGTTCACGATCACCGCCAACCAGGAAGGCATGGCCCTGTTCGCGCTTCATGGTGAGTGCGTCTGCTGCATTCCCATCCCGGAACATGCCGGCGATCTCCTGCCCCCGTTCCGTCGCCTGGCGCATGGTGGTAAGCAGCACCGGCATGGCCTCTGGTGGTAGCGCGCGCCGGAGGATCTCGATCGTGTCGCCGGCCTCGATGGCTTGCGCCTATTCTTGGTCGCCCAGCATTTTTATCGTCATGCCGGTGCGGGCCTGGAGCTCTAGCAGCTTGAGCATCGGCCGGGGGCCGATCTGGCTGGCCTCATCGAGGACCAGCACGGTGTTCCGGTTGGCTTGAGTGTCTGTTCGTAGATAGCCCGAGCCGGTCAGTCCGATCTCGATAACAACCCCGAGTTGATTAAGTGCGGCGCCCGAGGAGGCGACCATCCACCCCGACTGGGATCATCAATAGCACTGGGGCCAGCACATGGGAACCGCCGTCCGTCCTGCCAAAACGTCTCCCGGTCCGTGGGATGCGTTTGCCGAGGTCGACGTTTTTGTCGACGAAGTGCTGGCAGAACTCACGGCCATGGCCAAGGATGGTGTGCGCCCGATGCGATCGGGGCCAAAGCCACCGCTCGCCGGAGCGGCGCTTCGCAAGGCCGTCATGGCGATCTGGTGCGTTTGTTTCTGTGGCATGCAGTGGCGGGCGAGGCTGGCCAAGGTTCCGCCGGCGCAGCCGGTGGAATAGCCAGACGAGGGGATCGGACGGCTGTGCGACATTCCCTTCACCACGCTCTACGGACTGTTCGCTCGCTGGACCCGGCTTGGCTTGTGGCGCCGCATGCTGGACCGGCTGCGCCGCACCTGGCGGCGGGCCTGCGGCGATGCTCCGGAACCCAGCGTGGTGGTGATCGATAGCCGATCCTGTCGCTCGGCACCGAGCTGCTTTGACCGCGGTATCGACGGTGGAAAGAAGATCCGGGGCGTCAAGATCAACGTTGCAGTGGACAAATATGGCATCCCCCTGGCGATCGATGTCTCGCCCGCGAACCGGCATGACACGAAAGCCATCGTCCCGGTTCTGCACGCGGTCGCCGACGGCGGCTTCCGGGGCCCCGCGCTCGGGGATCTCGGCTACCGGGGCGAGCGGTTGGCCCAAGCCGGCGAGACACTCGGCATCACCATCCAGGCGATTGCCCGCGGTCGCGATGGCCGGTTCGTTCCTGCCGGCATCTGCTGGGTGGTTGAGCGCTCCTTCGCCTGGCTCAGCCGCTACCGGCGGTTGAACACCATCTTCGAGCGCTCGAAGGATCACCTCATCGCATTCGTTGCGATTGCCTTCATCTCCATCCTCGCTCGACGCCTGAAGCGCCTCGCCACCGAGGATCTGAGCGCCTGACGTCTACGAACAGACACTGACGCGTTCCAGCCCATGATGTTACAAAATCATCGCGTCGACACCGCGATCCCTCGTCTTCGGCTGATCATTCACAGTCCTCCGGATCGGCCGAACCGGAAACCCGCAACCAGTAGCGAGTATGTTCTATTGGCGTTTCCTGAGGTGGGAACACGGAGAAAGGCGGCGCGAACCTTGATCCACCCGGTTTATGACGCGGGCAAGAAGATCAAAGGGAAGAAGCGGCATATCCTGGTCGATACGCAGAGACTGCTGTTGCACGCGGTGGTCCACCCGGCTGACATCCAGGAGCGCGACGGCGGGGTCATGGTTCTGGCAACGCTGTTCGGGCTTTACCCATTCCTGAAGAAGTTGTTCGCCGACGCCGGTTACCAAGGGCCGCAATTCCGCGACCAAGTCGCCAAGCTGATGCCCCAGCTTTCGGTCGAGATCGTCAAGCGCTCCGACGCGGCGAAAGGTTTTCAAGGGAGGACAAGTTCCGGAGACAGGGTTTGTAGGGCAGATGGTCACAGATTCCGAGGACTTTGCGGTTCTCAATGGCCATCGCTGTGCAGAAGATAGCAAGCGATGGGATCCTTTTTTCCTTTGCACATTACGGGACCCAGGGCATGCAGATTGAAAGCACCACCTAGCAGCGTCCGCGTGGCATCACTGAGAGCGACGCAACTCACGTCATTTCCACCCACTTCTTTCATGTGATCTTTCGCAACGGTCATGAGACGGGCAGCCGTATTCGCTGTGTCGCCGATTGTAGCGTATTGCTGTCGTTCGGCACTGCCAAGGCAGCAACTGACGAGATCACCGGAATGGATTCCGATGCCAATACGAATCTCCGGCAGACCTTCCGCTCGATAGGTCCTGTTCAGCTCCAGCAGCGTCTGACGCATACTGACAGCATAGCGGGCGGCCTCTATTGCGTCGGTCTCTATCTCGTGACGGTGCCGCCGAACGATGGGCGGCCCGAACAGCGCCATGATGGAATCGCCCGCCAGGCTCTCGATGACGCCGTTATGCCGCTCGATCAGTGAGATCATGGCGTCCATGAACGGACTGAGCCAGCGCACCACATCTTCGGGTTCCAGCATTTCCGATATGGTCGTGAAGCCGTTGATATCCGCAAACAGGACGGTCGCCGGCAACCGCACCGGTATCGTCCGCCCGTGCGAGATGAAGTCACTCCGTCGTCGCCACAGTTCCGCGGCGATCGGACCGGACACATGGGCTGAGAACAACCTCATCAGAACGGCCTTTTGCGCCCGTTCGGCGTGGGTTACCGCGGCCGCGGCGGACACAGCTGCGATGATCCAACCGCTGGTCAAGGGCAGCGCCGGAAGCCAGAGGCCATGCAGAAAGCAACCGAAGGCGGCACCGAGGAGGAGCACGGTACCTCCGACGATGGCTGCCGCAAGCAGCCAGGAATTCCGCATTACCGTCCCGGCGCAGCCTCCGGCCATGACTGCCAGCACGATCAAAGCGGTTTCCCAGATACGGGGAAGCACGTGGACTGGTGCAAGCCCGTCCAGGCCATGGGAAACCAGTTGCGCGGCAGACAGACCTTGCAAGGTCACACCGTAGAGGCCGCGTTCCGAGACAGCGGTCAAAGGTGTTGCGACATAGTCCTTGACGCTGTCGGCGGTGACCCCAACCACCACAATTCGATTGCTGAGAGACCCCTCGGGAACCTTGCCACCGAGCAAATCCGCCAGAGGGAAAGACTCGATATGAGTAGGCCCGCGAAATTCGAGAAAGATTTGGTATCCACGTGGATCGAGATCGGCGTAGCCGCCGAGCGGGGTCTGAATTGGCGGTAAGGAAACCGATCCAAGCTTAAGATTTCCGTCGGCATCCGAACGGGGAAAAATGCCGTCATGAGCCATGTATAAAAGTGCCAGCTTGAGACTGAACGACTGCTCCCAATGTCTTCGGTCATTCAGATAGAGCAGGCTGCGCCGCACCACCCCTCCGGGGTCAAGCACGAAATCGCCGAAGCCGTTTCGCTCTGACTTTTGAATCGCCTCCGGGGCGGCAATCCCGTCCCAGCCGGTCTGGCTGAAGCGATCCACCCAAACGACTTCGGGGACATCCGCCAGTGCGCGATCGAGCGCCGGCGTGCCGCTGCCGATCGGGACAGGCCGGAAGATGTCGATGCCGATCGCCCGTGCTCCCGCCGCATGAAGCCGCAGCACGACATCGGCCAGAATGCCGTCTGGCAGCGGCCATCCAAAGCGGGTCAGGTCGTCTTCCGTGATGCCGATCTGGACCACCCGACGCGCGGTCTGGGATTGTTCGGCGCGCAGCAGCACCATCCGGTCGTAGGCCATCAGTTCGAGCGGTTGCAGCATTCCCCACGCGCGCAGCCCGAGTATGAGGGAGAGCAGAAGGAGGCTGGCGATAACGCCAGCAGCGGCTGGTGTATCCAGCAACGATTTCAAGGCAGCGGCCGGCTTGCCCAGCCCTGCCTTATCAGGGCCTGCCTTCCCCGTTCCCGCTTTCTCAGCGGCGCCATGAAGGGGTCTTGTTCTGGTCAAAATCTGCATTGTCCACTCCCCGGCCGATTTTGACATCGCGATCACGGCAAAGCTATACAGTATGGGCGTATTTAATCCCGTCCGGATCCAACTGAATAAGGGAATAAAACCGTGTGGCGGAGCCGGTGGCGCACATGGTTTGAGGTCAGGCCGGCGGGAGCCCGCGTGCCCGGCGCGGGGGTCCGACTGCCGTCAGCACTGCGATGTCTGCCCGTCCTGGCAGTGCTGTTATTTGTCGTTATCCCTGTTGCACTCAGCGGAATTTCAGGTCCGGCAGCAGCCGCAGCGACCGAGGATCGGGCCAACGCGCTCACATACATTGAGCACGGTGTCGATGCTTACCGGATGGGCGATCTGGTGGAGGCGACACGGCGTTGGGGCGAGGCCATTCGACTGTGCCGTCTGGCTGGAGACACATCCGGCGAAGCGGATGTCCTGGCGCGGCGGGGTGAGGCGTTTCAATCGCTTGGGCAATTGGAGGCCTCGGCGGCCGATTTTCACCAGGCGCTTCGCAGTGCCGAAACCCTGGGCGATCCGGTGCGGCTCGCCGCCCTGTCGGGGGCGCTGGGCAATGTCTACTTTCAGGCTCATGATTTCAGCAAGGCGCGACCGCGGCTGGAGCGAAGCCTGTCGCTTGCCGAAAAGGCGCGGAGTCCCATGATTCTGGCGGCGACGGCGAACAACCTGGGCAATCTTGATCTTGCGAGTGACGACGTCGCAGACGCAGTCGCCGCTTACACTGAAAGCATCGAGGCGGCGTCGGCCGCGGGCAACGTTCCGCTTGAGGTGACGGCCAGGATCAACAAAGCCCGGGCGCTGCTGCGTCAGGAACACCTGAGCGGCGCTGTCACAGACCTGGAGACCGCATTGCAACGGACTTCGGACCTGCCGGCCACTTCGGATACGGCCTATTCGCAGATCGCAATCGGCCGGGTGGCGTATCAGGCCCTGGGTCGCTCAACGCGCGCGGCGAGGCCAAAACTTACGACCCTTGGCGAGGCGGCGTTTCAGCGCAGCCTCGCACTGGCCGACCGGCTTCACGACGTTCGCGCAGGGTCACTCAGCGACGGCTATCTGGCCGAACTTTACGAGTCAGAGGGGCGTCCGGGCGAGGCTGAGGTGCTGACCCAACGCGCCATATTCCTGGCGCAGCAAATTGACGCGTCAGACCTGCTGTATCGATGGAACTGGCTCGATGGCCGGCTCGCGCGGGCTGCCGGAAAAAGGGATGTCGCCATCGAAGCCTACCGTCGTGCGGTCGCGAACCTGCAAGCCGTTCGCCAGGACATCCCGGTGGACTACACCGAGGGCCGCTCGTCGTTCCGTGAGATCCTGGGTCCGCTCTATCTGGAACTGGCGGATTTGCTTCTCCGGGCCGCGGCCGATCAGCCGAATGCCCCCGACATGCCCGTCATGCTGGGGGAAGCCCGGCGGACGGTGGAGTTTTTGAAGACGGCCGAAATCCGCGATTACTTCAAGGATCAATGCCTGGTGCCGCTGGAATCTCAGAAGGTGACCGCGGCCGCTGCTGCCCAGTCGTCCCAGACGGCGACGCTGTATCCGATCGTGTTGCCCGACCGGGTTGAACTGCTGGTCGCCGTGGCCAACGAGCAGTATCGGGTGACGGCGGCAATCAATGAGGCGACCCTGACCGCCAAGGTCCGTGACCTTCGGCGGCGTCTGGAGACGCTCGGCACACGTGAGTTCTTCGGCCCGGCCCAGGACATCTACGAATGGCTGATCCGGCCGTTGGAGCCGTTTTTCCAGGCGCATGACGTTGACACGCTGATTGTCGTTCCGGACGGGCCGTTGCGTACTGTTCCGTTTGCGGCTCTCTATGACGGGAAGTCTTTTCTCATTGAGCATTACGCGATCGCGACCGAACTCGGCCTCACGCTGATGGATCCGAAGCCGATTGCGCGTCAACCGATCAACGCGCTGTTGTCGGGTCTTTCCAAGCCGACGCAGGGATATCCTGGTCTGCCCTTTGTCGGCGGGGAACTTGCGTTGCTGCGGCGGATGGCGGCGACGAGTACGGTGCTCGAGGATGAGAGTTTTAGTCTGAAGCGGGTTGAAGACGACTTGCAGGCAGTGCCATTCTCAGTGGTGCATATTGCGTCGCATGCCGAGTTCAGCAGTGACCCGGCGAAAACCTTTATTCTGACCTATGACGGACGGCTGACTCTCGCCGAGCTGGAAACCTCGGTTAAATACCGGTCGTCTCGCGATGAGCCGCTGGAGCTTCTGACGCTGAGTGCGTGCCAGACAGCCGCCGGGGACGACCGAGCCGCGCTTGGTCTGGCGGGGGTTGCGATCAAGGCGGGAGCGCGGAGCGCCGTAGCCAGCCTCTGGTCGATCAATGATGAGGCGGCCTCACGGGTAATAACGGTCTTTTACAAAAGCTTGCAGGAATCGAACCGGTCGAAGGCCCATGCGCTTCAGCTTGCTCAAACCGCGCTTATTCATGACAAGCGGTTCGGCCATCCAGGCTACTGGGCGCCGTTCCTGCTGATTGGTAACTGGTTGTAGCCTTGGCCGCCTGCCTGGAGAAGGAGAGCAACGCGATGCGCACGTCCGGCAGATCGATGGTTGGGGCCGCCCTTATGGCGACTGGCCTGCTGTTTTGCCTGCACGCCGGGCGTGCCGCACAAGATAACGAGGAGCCGGCCGACACGACTGCGAAGCACGACGCCGGGGTTCAGTCGGCGCCTGAAACCCAACTGCTCTATATTCCGCCAGATCGCGGCGCGCCGGAGGTTCGGGTGAGCGGCGGAACCCGTGGCGCTTCGAATGACGGGCTTCGCATCGACGTTCTTTCGCCTGATCAGACCGGGCTGACCATCCAGGAGCAGCCCACGTTGTACTGGTACAGTTCGGCGCCGATCCGCGGGGGCGCGCGGATTTCCATCGTTGCTGAAAAGACCAACAAGACCGCGATGGATGATCCGATTCCTGGCCCGCTGCCGGCTGGCATTCATGCGATAGGTTTGCGGGGCACCGCCGTGCGGCTGGCGCTGAACGCCGATTACCAATGGTCGGTTACTGAAGAACGGTCAGCGACGGACCCGTCTCGGAACATCGTCACCAGCGGGATGATCAGGCGTGTGGCGCCGCCCGGCGCAACGTCCGGGACCAACCTGCGCGCGTCCGCTGAAGGGTGCGCCGAGTACGCGCGGGCTGGACTCTGGTACGATGCGCTCGATGCCGTTTCGGAGTCGATTCAGCACGCGCCGCTGGATGGACGGCTGCGGCTGCTTCGCAGCAAGCTTCTGCAACAGGTTGGTCTGACGAACGCGGCCGCGGCTGACCGTGCGGGTGTCCACTGATCCGCCGATGCAGCGGTATCAGAAAACGGATTTCGTCAGGCGGAAGTAGACGCCATCTTCTTGCAGGCTGTGGCCCAGGCCTTGGATTCGTCGCAGTCCGTGTCCGTAATAGATCTGCGCCGACAAGCTGTCTCCGATGTCGCACAGCACCCCGATCCCGACACTGCTGAGCGCGCTGGGTCCCGACGTGGGCCGGCTTTTGTTCCAGCCGGAACCGTAATCGAAGAACGGGGCAACACGCACAACAGCTTCGTCAACAGTGAGTGCGGGCGGCGGGAACCGAAGAACAGGGATGCGATCCTCCAGGGAGAACACGACACCGTTGTCACTGACGAGGGTGTTCACGGGATAGCCACGCAGCGTCGCCGGGCCGCCAAGCGCAATCTGTTCGAACGGAAAAAGCGGCGCCGTGGTGAGCTGCAAGTCTCCCCGGGTGACAATCTGGGTGATGCCCAAGGCGTGCACGTACTGGGCCTGGGCGAGCCAGGAGGTGAAATGGACGTTCGGCTGTTGATCCGAGTCCGTCGCGCCGAATATGGGAAGCCCGCGGCTGAGCGTGGACCGCAGCGCCAGTGCGCTTTCCGGCGTGCGATCGGTCCAGTCTGCTGAAAACCGAACGATCGTTGCTCGGGCGTGCCCATCGACGTATCCGGGTGAAAACGAGTAGGGTTGGCCGAGTAGAAACGTGTCGCTGGCTCGGTCGTCGAGTGCGATCGACAGGGTCAACGCTTGTTCGGGCGTGCGGTAGATCGGCTGACTGACGGCGATGCCGTAGGTGATGGTGGTGCTGCTGATGTTCAGTCCGCTGAAGTTATCGGATATGACGCCGGCGCCGTTGTAGTCCCATTTGATCGCCACCGCGGTGTCCACGGCGGTCACCGGGACCGACCAGGACACGCCGCCCTCGTTCACGCCGGCCGTGCGGCCGTAACGAAGTGCCAGGGCGTCGCCCCAGCCGCTGACGTCGCGGACGACGCCGTTAAGCTCGCCGAGGACGCTGCCGACACTGGGCGGTTCGTCGTTGGAGATGCTCGCGGTGAGGGCGTATCTTTTGCTCTCGGTCGTATTGGCACGCAGGCGCGCTTCGCCCGGTGCTGCGTCCGGGACCAGTTCAGCGTTGATCTGGGCGATGTTGGGGTCCTGGAGCAGAAGCTGGATGTTCCGTTCGACGGTGCCGAGGTTCAGCGGCGAGCCAACGCCGCGCTCCAGGCGGTCGCGCACATAGCCGGGTGACAGGTGCCTGGTCCCGGCGACATCGGTGCCGGTCAAGCGTCCTTTGATGACGCGATAAATGAGGACCCCGTCCTGGACCGTCTGGTCAGGCAGCACGACGCCTGTATTGATGTAGCCGCGGTCGACATAGGCGCGGGTCAGCAGGTTGCGAAGTTCCTCGATGTCGTTGAAGTCCAGTGCCCTCACGAGGTAAGGAACGATGATCGCGTTGATGACGTCTTCCGGGAGCACCGTGTTTCCGATGATCTGGATCCGGCGCACCAGAACCCGCGGTTGCGCGGTGTTCGGCGAGGACGTGGATGGTGTGGCCGCCGGTTCCGCGTAAGCCGATACTGGAAGGACGGCGACCAACCAGCCTGCGAGGAGAGACCCGCGCAAGTGACGTGGCTCCGCTCTCATTGGATCCGACTGTCGAGCCGGATGTCTTCGGGTGACTTTTCACGCAGGCACCCCGAAAGGACGTCATTCGCTTCAGCGACCGTCCGGGGCTTGTCGATCTGCGTCCTGCCGGCCTGTAATCCAGTAAACGGCACGTCCAGGTTGAAGTACAACGCTGGCTGCGGGCCTTCGCCGTTGCGCGGAAGTCCGCCGCGGCTGCCGACAACGAGGCTGGAGGTCCGTTCCGATTGCGCGGCGCCGCTGCATCCCTGGCGCTGGATACTGGGAATATTCAGCAGCCGGTCCGAGAGTTCCGCGAGGGTGCCTGGCACGTTGGTATCCGGCGCCTGTATGTTGATGGTGCCGCTGATTCCGAGGGTTGAGGAAGCCTGTACGAGACTGCCGGGACTTGCGAAGTACTGGCTGGCCGTGATTCTGATGTCGCCGCCTTTTCCGGCATCGGCGTTGGCCTGGACCGTGCCGTCGTTCAGCACAACGTATCGCGCCCCGATGCCGACATCGCCGCCGTTGCTGGTGCTGGCGCCGCCCTGGGATGACGTGGTGATGCTGCCGCGATCCAGATTGAGAAGCTGGCTTGCGGTCAGCAGGACGTTGCCGCCACCGCCGGCGAGGGCCTGGGTGGTGATGTCACCCTGGTTCACCAAGGCGATTTTGCCGGCGCTGATCGTGATCGTTCCGGCACCGGCGCCTTCCGGACTGCTCGCGAGCGCCCTGACGCTGGCTCCGAACCCGGATACGGTCAGGTCCAGCGGCTGGGTGTTGCCTGTGACGGTGACGTTGCCGCCGCGCCCCGACGTCAGGCTGCTGCTGCTGACGCGCCCGTTTGTAAAAAGGTCGATGACGTTGGCCGACAGATTGATATCGCCCGCGGCGCCGGTTCCCTCCACGGCATTGGTCGAAACGCCGGTGTCGAAGACATTTGTGCCGGGGGAGCCGAGGGCCACGAGTTCGCCGGTCGTTACGGTCACTGTACCGCCACT
>Ga0302319_10017252_pt1 | contig 13239 bp, 10 predicted proteins | sample Bog_T0_2_FD_203319 | JGI IMG/M metagenome (GOLD analysis project Ga0302319, IMG submission 203319) | Peat permafrost microbial communities from Stordalen Mire near Abisko, Sweden - Bog_T0_2 | ecosystem: Environmental > Terrestrial > Soil > Wetlands > Peat | place: Sweden: Abisko, Stordalen Mire...
TGGTCGTTGGTGGGAGTTACTTCGTAGGTGACGACTCGATCATCTTCGAGACCGATGTAGAGGTCTTGGGTGACGCTGCCGGGGGTGGGGACGTAATCCGATTCAGGGATGTCGCCGGAATCGATATCGTCATCGAAGGGGTCATGCTTTTCTGTGGGCGGCGGTTCTGAAGCTGGTTCCTGCTTCTTTTTGGAGAGGTTGAAGCGTTCGAGTTGGAGGGCAAATTTCTGTTTTTGCAATTCAAGGTTTTGCTGCCAGCGGAGCTCATCGTGTTTCATTTTCTTGCAGTTAGCAAGATCGCGGAGGGAGCGGGAAAATGTGCGCGCAGCGGTGGTGCGGTAGCGGTCGAGGAGTTCCATTTGATGGAGGTCAGACGTGGACCAATCACTGGAGTTGGGAAGACGGAGGTGGAGGTTGACTTCGAAATTGTCGGCTGCTCGCTCGCGGCGGAGGAGGGTCCAGTGGTACTGAACTGTGCGGGCAACTATTCCCGAGGCTTGTTTTGAGCCGGGCTGATGCTCCGCGAACGCGTCGTCTAAGAGAGAAAAAAATTCTGCTGGATTCTCGTCTGGCAAGAACAACGTTGTGGCCGATGCGCCGTGTTTGAGATGGTTAAAATGGGTCGCCAAAATGTATCCTTTCGGCTTTAGTCTGCCTTGAGGAAATGCGGCGGAATCGAAAAAATGTCGGTAAGTGCTTGAAAACGTTGATAAGAAAAAATATGCTCGGGTTGTGACCGAAATTTGGAACTGCCACGACTGTTAGATCGGCTGGCGGTTATGACTCCGAAATTCGTTGTGCAGATGAGATCCTGATGCGGCGAGCGAACGCTTTGAGAACGTGGTTTACACTGGCCCGATGGGAGTGACCTAGAGTCGTTTTTTGTTGCCCGTCAGTGGCTTTAGGTTTCGGCTGCCGTCGGACAACAAAACGGTGATACAGACGACTGGGTCGTCTGGGATTTGCAAGTCGGTTTGGGCGGGTAGCTCGTCGTTGAGAGCGTTGATGGCGTCTTCGTAGATGGCCAACGGGGGCACCGTGGATTCGATCAGGCCAGCGTGGGCCACGGGCAGGAGTTGGCCATTGATCCGGGTGTGAAAGTTTTCGGGTATTGGGAAGGATCGGGCGATCAGATAGTCCGTTTCGGCGAAAGTATTCAGTATTTTTAACTTTTCCTTGTCCGATCCGGTGGCTACGTAGGCGCGGGCGCGGAGTGAGTAGATGATACCCTGGCGATCTTGCACAGACCAAAGGTTCAAGATGATTTCGGGTAAGTCCAGGGTGCGTTGCTCTGGCGGTCTTCGCGAACGATGCATGGTGTTCTGGCGCTACGCTCCTTTCCGCAAGGAGCTTAGCACTGTGCGGAAGCTGTTGAGGCCGGCTTCGAGCTTTTCGATGATTTCTTCGGCGAGGACGTCGGGTTCGGGGACGCGCGCGGCTCCATAACGGCATTTGTTCATGTCTCGCGATTGATCGAAATTGGTCGGATTCGAGAAGAGAACGGATTGTGTCGCTTGGGGAATGGTGATTGAGTGGGCTGGCACGAATTTCATTGGGTCTGTACCACCAGAGTTCTTGCCCTTCCCGCAGGGTAATAGAAAACGCTCGTACCGGAGTTAAAGAGAGACGAATTCGCATAGACCCCACTACCCAGATGGGTCAGAAAAAAAGATGCGCGTCCGTGCATGGCGCCGATTGTCATTAACGAAATCGCTGCAAAGCAATGGAACACCCCTTTAAAGATCAGGAATAAGGAAAAACTTAGATGGCCACTACTCAAACTCCCACTAACAATACACTCACCAACTCGCCCAACCGCCTAGCACTCAACCGTCTTGGGCCGCAAAAAGCGTCCACGGCGGCGTCCGCTAAGAAAAACGCCGATGCCAAAGCGCCGGCCGACGATTTCAGCCAAAGCCGGTATGCAGCCAAAAGGCTCGCCGAAGAGAAGGCGCGCGCCCGCACGGTGGCACGCTCACAGGCGGTCGCCGAAAGACTATCGGCGGCTACAGAAGAAGTGGCCAGTGCCATCGCCGAGGCTACGGGTGCGGTAGAAGAGCTTGAGAAAACGATGCACACCATTGCTGCGGGAGCGGAGCAGTCATCGGCTGCCGCTGAAGAATCGCGCGCGGCGATCAATCAGATAGAAAAGGCATCGGACGTCGCGAATGGCCGGGCGGACGCCGCGCTGCGCAGGGCGACTGAACTGCAAGGGCTGGCGCAGACCACGATCAAAGACATTCAGATGCTGATGAACGGCGTGAGTGAGTCGGCCGAGGCAAATCTGGAATCGGCCAAGATGATTGCGGAACTCGAGCGACAGTCTGAGGAGATTGGCAAGATTGTCCATGCTGTGACACGCATTGCCGACCAGACCAACCTGCTCGCCCTAAACGCCGCGATCGAAGCGGCCCGCGCTGGGGAACATGGCAAGGGATTCGCGGTAGTGGCCGATGAAGTTCGGAATCTTGCAGAGATTAGCGAGAAAAGCGCGCGCGGTATCCAGGAAGTGGTCAATGAAATTCAGACCCAGGTCAAGGTTGTCACGGCGGACACGGAAGCGGCCGGCAAGAAGGGGCGCGAAGAGGTAGAAAAGGGGAAAGTGATCAATCAGGATCTGCTGCGCATCGCGGCGGATCTGGAGGAAGTCCAGGGCAATTGCGCCGAAATTCAAAAGAGTGGAGCCGAAACGCTCAGTGGCGCTAAATCGTATCTAAGGGGCGCGGAAGAAGTGGCCGCTGCCGCCGAAGAAGCTACAGCCGCCTGCGAAGAAGCGCAGAAATCCACCCAGGAGCAAGCCAAGGCATACGCCGAAATGAGCGATGCGGCCCGGTCGCTGGCAGAAATGGCAGAAGCTCTTAAGACATCCACCAATGCGCAAAAATCAGCGGAAGAATTGGCCGCAACGGCCGAGCAGTTATCCACCAACGCGGAAGAGCTAAAATCTTCGTCGCAAGAGATCTCTATCGCCATAGAGCAGATTAGCAAGGCGGCCAGCGCCCAGGCAAAGGCGGCGGAGACTTCGAACTTGTTAGGGACGCAACTGCGACATGCCGCCAAAGTTATGGGCGAGCGCGCGGAGATGAGCGTAGAGAGGGTAACTGCCACGCAGAAGCTCTTAGCCAGCAACAAAGCGAACGTAGACTCGGCCATCCTCAATATCGGCAAGGGCGCCGAGGCTTCGGCTGAATCGGCACGCAACATTCTCGAATTGCAGGAACGGACCCGGCGGATCGACAAGATTGTGGATGCCATCGTTATGGTGACCGTGCAGACTAAGATGCTGGCTGTGAACGGCAATGTGGAAGCCGCGCGCGCCGGCGAATACGGCCGCGGCTTCTCCGTGGTAGCCGACGACATTCGATCTCTGGCCAATGAAAGCAGTGAAAACGCCGACCGCATCAAGGACTTAGTCAAGAGCGTGCAGGGGCAAATCGCTAAGATCGCCACCGACATCGACTTGTCCGGTAGTAGAGCGAGAATCGGAGTGGAACGGGCAAGACTGTCCACGGTAAGCCTCGACCGTATCGCCAAAGAGAGCGACACGGTGGTGAACGACATTCGCGAAATTACTAAGGGAGCTGTTGAGGCTGCCGCCGGACTCGAACAAGCGGGTAAGGCGAGTTCGCAGATCGCTGCCGCCGCCGAAGAAACGGCCCGCGCCACTACGGAAGCGGCAGGAGCTTCAGAGCAAGGATCAAAAGCGGCACAGGAAATTGCCCAGGCCATTGAGGATATCGCGTCCCAGGCAGACGAACTGCAAAACGGCTAGGCGTGCCGCGCCGGCCCCCAAGGAGATTCAATGGAACCACTCACATTACAACAGTCTGCCCACTCAAAAGACGAAAGCCAACTGGTCACGTTCATGTTAGAGGACGAAGAATTTGGCTTCGACATCATGTCGGTTCAGGAAATTATTCGCCTTCCTAAGATGGCGAAAGTGCCGCGCAGCCCCGGCTATGTAGACGGCATTGCTAATTTGCGGGGCGTCATTTTGCCGGTCATCGATATGCGCACGCGGTTCGGCATGGAGCGTGCGCCCGAAACGGATCGGACGCGCGTGCTGGTCGTGGATATTGATGGCGTGAAAACAGGTTTGCGCGTCGATCGCGTGAAACAGGTGACACGCGTTTTACGCAGCGAGGTGGAACCGCCGCCGCCGGCCATTCAAGGCACCACATCGAACTATCTCGAAGGTTTAGTGAAACTCGACAATGGGCAGCGCATTGTCATGGCATTGAATGCCGCGCAAGTGTGCGAAATGGGCGTTGCTCCCAACGAAGGCTCGGCCAAAGCGCTGGCAGACAGAGTGGAGACGGGACAGGGCCACAACTCCGGCGCACGCGCGAGTAATGCCGATACGGCGGTTCAGAAGCTAGTGACCTTCCGAATTGCTAAGGAAGAATTCGCGTTTCCCATGGAACACGTGCGGGAAATCCTGCGCGTGCAGGCGCCCAATCGGGTTCCCGATGTTCCCGATTATGTTTTGGGAGTGCTGACGGTTCGCGGCCAGATTCTACCGGTGATCGATTTGCGGCTGCTGCTGCAGCAGCGTTCGCTGGCGGATGAATTTGCCGATCAAAACCGTCCGCTGCGGGAAGAGTATGAGCGCTGGATTGAAAGCATGAGTGAAACCTTCGCGCAAGGCTCGCACGGCAAGGTGGATGCTTCCAGCGCCGAGCAGCTTCGTAAATGGCTCAGCGAGACGAACAGTTCTAGCCAGGCTTTGATGGAGTCGGTGGCGAAGGCGCGCGGCCTCAACGAGAAGACGCTCAAGCAACTGCAGGCGCGCACTAAATACGAAGAGCACGGCGATCTCGAGGCCGCGCGTACGGCCGGTGTCGAAACACTAAACGCCGCCCGGGAAACCGTGAGCGCCCTACGAAATTTTGAGGATCTGATCGCCAAGAATATTCATGAAGATCAGCGCATCATTGTTGTCGATTCCGAAGGAGTGGTTCTAGGCTTGGTGGTGGATCGCGTTCACGAGGTTCTGAATGTACCGAAGAAATTAGTGGAACCGCCGCCTGCCATCACGTCCGGCGGAGGTATGGAACTTTCCGGAGTCGCCAAGCTCAATGACGGTTCGCGCCTGATCATGCTTTTAGATGTGGCCCATCTCACAAAGGACGAAAAGCTACGCGCCGTACAGAACAATGCGCGAGCTGCCGTGGAAGCCGCGGTTCACGAACAAAAAGAGCAGGGCGCGTCGGACAGGGTGGAGGGTAGCCAGGAATTGAGCGAAGTCCAACTGGTTACGTTCATGCTGGCCGGCGAGGAATACGGCGTGCCGATTTCCCAGATCCAAGAGATCGACCGTTTATCGAAAATTACTAGAGTACCCAAGGCGGCCGCCTTTATTGAGGGCGTGACTAACCTACGCGGGGAAGTTATCCCCGTGCTTGATACGCGCAAGCGTTTCGAGCTTCCTTTGAAAACGCCGGATGACCGCACGCGCATCATCATCGTTGATTTAGGCGGCGTCAAGACGGGTCTGGTGGTGGATTCGGTGCGGCAGGTTTTGCATCTCGCCAAGAAAGACATTGCCCCGCCGCCGCAAGCGATCGGATCAGGTGTGGAGAAGCAGTTCATTTCCGGAATCGGCAAGGTTGACGCTGGCAAGCGCATGATCGTTCTGCTTGACGTGGAGAAGATTCTTTCGCAACAAGAGCGGACCGAACTTACGCAAACCCAATAAAGCAATGCAAAAGATACGTGTTCTGGTAGCAGACGATTCCGCGCTGATGCGGCAAACTCTCAGGCGGATCATCGAAGAGTCGGATGATTTGGAGCTGGTTGGATCAGCGCGCGATGGAGAGGACGCGGTAGCGAAAGCGCGGGAACTGCGGCCTGACGTAGTGTCGATGGACATCAACATGCCCAAATTGGACGGCATCACGGCGCTACAGATGATCGTGCATGAGAAGATCTGCCCGGTCGTGATGGTCTCGTCGCTAACGCAGCAAGGCGCCACTACCACGTTCGAGTGTCTTGAGTTGGGCGCATTCGATTTCGTCGCAAAGCCAGACGGGACGGTGTCCTCAAACATGGGTGTTGTGGCGAAAGAGCTAATTACAAAACTGCGAGCGGCGGCGTTAGCGGGCGGCGCCGTGAAGCAGCTCGGCCGCGGCCGTGAACGGCGGGGTTTGCCGCAAACCGCCACGCGGAGCGCCACGAAGGCTCCTCCTCTCAATACGCACTTCGAGACTTTTCCGCGACCGCGCGCCGTGGCCATTGGCATATCGACAGGCGGACCGGCCACGCTGCAGGAAGTTTTACCGCTCCTTCCGGCTGACTTCCCGGCGTGTCTGTTTCTGGTGCAGCACATGCCTGCATCTTTCATCGCTTCCTTTGCTAAGCGGCTTGACGATCACTGCACCATAAAAGTGGTGGAAGGCCGTTCTGGCATGGCGGTAGAGCCGGGTATTTGCTACGTCGCACCGGGCGGCATGCATCTGTGCCTACACCGCAAACTGACAGGCGAGGTGGTGATTCGCACGCCCACTCATCCAGCTACGTTGTTCATCCCATCGGTAAGCGTAATGATGGAATCGGTTTTGAAAATTTATGGGAGCGACACCATCGGCGTTCTCATGACTGGGATTGGAGACGATGGGGCCGACCAGATGGTGGCCATCTGCCAAGCAGGTGGGCACACGATTGCTGAAAGCCAAGAAACGGCGGTGGTGTACGGCATGCCCCGCGAGGCCGCGGAAAGAGGCGGCGCTACCGTACAGGCACCCAGTTATAACGTGGCGGCAGAAATTCTAAAAGCAGTGCGAAGGAAGTGGCATGAGCAATCTCAGTGACTATGTTGCCATTTTGGCAAGCTCTGACGAAGCAGAACGAGCGTACGCAGCCGAAGATCTTGGCTATTTGAATATGCCCGAGGCGGTAACGCCGCTGTTGGAGCGTTTGCCGGCGGAGACGTCCGCGGTGGTCAGGGATGCGATTTTTCAAGCCTTGCTGCGCATCGAAGGCGATGGCGCGGTTGTGGGAGCGATCGGTCTTCTTACCAGCGACGACTCGCAGATCCGCAATTTGGCCGTGACCTTGCTTCATCGCAGAGGAAATCAGTCGATACCCTTTCTGAAGCAGGCCATGCAGGAAGGCGACCGGGATACGCGGAAGTTCGTGCTTGACGCAGTGCGGGGAATGCCTTACAGCTGCGCTGAAGACATCTATGCGGTTGCGCTGGCCGACGACGACACAAATGTGGTGATCACCGCGGTAGAGAACCTGGGTAATTTGCGGGCCAATGCGTTCCGAAATCGAATCGAAGATCTCCTGCAAAGAGACGCGCACCCGATGCTGGTGGCCGCGTGCCTGGAAGCTTTGGCCGGCATTGGCAACGAGTCATCGCTGACGGTTATCCATAAGTGCTTTCCAGATTTGGCGGAATTGCCCGGCTTTTCTCTGGCGCCTTGTTTAAAAGCGCTAGGGGCGCTGGGAGGAAAGAAGGAGTTCGAACAAGTATTGGGGTTATTGCCCGCCCGCGCTGCGCAACTCTATCCGGCCATTTTAGGCGCGCTTATTCAACTTTATGAGCACAGTGTGAATGAGGGGTACCGGCCGCCAGAGGCGAGCGAGAACGTGCTGATTGCGCTGCGCACGCTGGTTGAGAGTAATGAGCCGCCGCCCTGCCGCTACCAAGCGGCGCGAGTCCTGGGTTTCTGGTCCGATCGTGAGGACGTTTCGGCGTCGCTGGTAAGTTGCCTTACGAGCTTGGAGAAGATGGTCCGGCTGGGAGCGGCCGAGGCGCTGAGGATCTCTAATCGGCCCGAACTCGCCACAATCTTGGCGGCCTACGAAGTTGACGAAACGAAGCGTGAGGTCGATCAGCCGCTGGGTCGCTGAGGCACACCATGGCGAACCTCTCGGTCGAACAGTTCGAAAAGTTGCAGCAGGAGATCTATCAGAAGCTGGGCTTGCATTTCGATGAAAAAAAGATCTACTTCCTGAAATCGCGGGTAGCCAAGCGGATGGCGGCGCTGAGCATGGATGATCCGAAAGATTATATTTTCATGATCAGCTATGCCGACCCGGACGGGGTGGAGATGCAGGCACTGGCCAATCTGATTACGACTAACGAAACGTACATGTTTCGGGAGTATGACCAGTTACAGGGGTTCGCGAACCACTGTCTGCCCGAAGTCTTAGCGGCCAAGCAGGAGCGTGGCGATAAGACGCTACGGATCTGGTCGGCGGGCTGCTCATCAGGTGAAGAAGCTTATACGCTGGCGATGATTGTTCAGGAAATATTTCCGCAGGTGCAGACTTGGGATTGCGAAATTTGGGCCACCGATGTTGACGAAAACATGTTGCGCAAAGTAGCTTCCGCCCGTTACGGGGCCAGGTCTGTGCAAGACGTTCCGGAAGCTTTTCGCGATAAGTACCTTGTGAGAAGTGGCGACGATTGGGTGGTGCGGCAAAGAACGGCGGCAATGGTTCACGTTCGCCACTTGAATTTGCATGACCGCATGGCCATGCGATCCATGCGCGGTTTTGACTTTATCTTTTGCCGCAACGTTTTAATTTATTTCGATGACCTTTCCCGCAAGGCGGTTGTCGATCACTTTTATAGCGCGCTAAATCACGGGGGTTACATTTTTCTGGGTCACTCCGAATCAATTGGCCGCGTGACACCCGCCTTCCACCTTAAGCGGTTTGAGAACCATCTGGTTTACGTGAAGGAGTAGAGCCATGAACACGCAAAGAAGAATTCTAATCGTGGACGACTCAGAGTTCGTGAGAAACTATCACGCCTCTGTACTGGAGCAAGCCCAGTTTCAAGTGGTTACGGCGGTGGACGGCAGCGATGGCCTGGAGAAGCTTTACTCCAAGCCCTGCGATCTAGTTCTTACCGATATCAACATGAGCAACATGGACGGCTATGAGTTTATCCGGCGGGTCCGCTCCGATAGCCAATTCCGCGCGCTGCCCATCATTATTGTTTCGACTGAAAGCGAGAGTAAGGATAAAACCAAAGGATTTGAGGCAGGGGCGAATCTGTATCTGGTAAAGCCCTGCCGGCCGGAAATCATGCTTGAAAACATTCGAATGATTTTGCCGCCACAATGATTTCCAGAAGTGAGAAGAAAGACAATGCCATTTTCAATGACCGTAAACAATGGGAAGCAAATCCTCAATCTGGAGGGCCGCGTGACGATACGCAACGCTCGTGAGCTCGGTCTCTTGATTAGCGATTCGCTAGAAGCGACCCTGCCGGTTGAAGTGGAAACTGAGCAGTTGACCGACGTGGACACTTGCGTGCTCCAGCTTCTGTTATCGCTGCGCAGATCAGTTTCGCAACTTACCTTAGTCAATCCATGCCAAGCCTTGTTAGGAGCGCTTGACCGCAGCCAATTACGGCGTCAATTTCTAGACGCTCGGGAGACTCTATGAAAGTTATATTGACGGTAGACGATTCAGCCACCATTCGGCAAATGACTAGTTTGGTTTTGAATGGCGCCGGCTATCAAGTGATTGAGGCGGTCGATGCAATAGACGCCCTAGGGAAATTGAACGGCCAAGATATAGACCTCATCCTGACCGATATCAATATGCCAGAGATGGACGGTATTGAATTCACGCGGCAGATTCGCGCCACGGCACATTACAAATTCGTACCCGTCATCATGCTGACTACGGAATCCCAAGTCGAAAAGAAGCAAGAGGGGAAAGCGGCTGGGGCAACCGGCTGGATTGTTAAGCCATTCACCCAGGACCAATTGCTGGCGGTCGTGAAAAAAGTGATGCGCTAAGAGGGGCGAGAGGAAAGAGTCAGAAAACTTCAAAACGTGATGGCCACTTCCAATGACATTTTAGAGAAATTACGCGACGGCTTTAGGGCCGAAGCCCTCGACCTTCTCATCGAGCTTGACTCGTCCCTGCTGGCACTAGAGTCGGCGCCGGATGATGCTCCGCTCGTCAATCGCGTTTTCCGCGCGATTCACACGATTAAAGGTTCGAGCGGCGTAGCGGGTCTTCATCATCTGGCGAGCTTCACTCATAAAGTGGAGGAAGCGTTTGAACTCGCGCGCGCTGGCAAATTGACCGTGACACCCGAGTTGATTGATTGCGCGCTGAAGTCGTGCGACGTCATCCGGATGATTCTTGATCGCGGAGAAGGAGTTGTTGCCGAAGAAGCTCAAGTGACCAGCGCCCTGAGCGTGGTGATGGGCCGAAGCAACGCGCCTCGGGAAACGAACAACGAAGTTGGACCAGCCGATACTGCACGCGCAGCTTATCAAATCGTGTTTAAGCCGCGTCGCGAGTTTTTCTATGGAGGAGTGGATCCGGTCAACCTACTCGACGAACTGAGGGAACTCGGACAGACTCATATCACTGCGCACGATGAAGATGTTCCGCAATTGGCTTCGCTGGAAATCGAGCATTGTTATCTGTGGTGGGAGATCTTCCTGGTCACAGCCAGCAGCCTGGCAAAGATCAGGGAAGTGTTTGTTTTTGTCGAGGGCGAATGCGACATCGAGATTCGCCTCTTGGACGATCAAGCGAGCACAGTAGCGCTACTCGGTTCGGTACCGGCGGAAACGCTTGAGCTATTCCGCAGCGAATGCGAAGAACAACTCGAACAAATCGAAAGTGCGGCGTTGACGCTCGAACAACAGCGCCAATCGGGCGAAGATCTGGCGGCCCTGTTTCGCGGCGTTCACAACGTTAAGGGAAATGCCGGGGTGCTTTTGGCGCAGATTCAAGGTACCCTTGTGGAGCGCCATCCTCTGCGACGTCTTCATCAGGTAACGCACGCGCTTGAATCGATACTCGATCCGTTCCGCGCGACGCCGGCCGATCCGGTTCCGGAACAAGTTATACAAATCGCTCTTGATACTTGCGACGGTATTCAGACGCTGCTCAGGAGCGTGACCAATCATGCCTCCGGTGGAATCGCCGACCTATCTCTCTCACTACTGAGTCGACTAGGAATTGCTGCGGCCGTGGACGGTATAAGCGACGCACCTGCAGCGTGTTCCTCAGCTTTCCTGAATGCGACTTCGCAATGGGTAGAAATGATCGCGGGCTGCCTGGCGCGCATGAGTGAAAGCGCTGAACCGGCCGGCCCGTTACTGGAGGTCTATCTGCGCGGAGTACAAACGTTGACCTCCGCAGCCCGAGATGAGAATTTTCGCGAGTTGCAAGAACCTCTGGCGCTGCAGCTGCATATTTTAGATACAGCGGTGCGCGGCGGGGGGAGGTTGGGAGAAGAGCAGCGCTCGCAACTCGGCAACGCGTTTCAATCGGTCTGCTCCATTCTGAGACAGCTCGAAGCAAAGCCTGCCGGAAGTCCCAAGCGCGAGCCACTCGAGTCGCGTGCATCCAGGGAAAGCACATCACCCGCCGAGCGTGCTGCCTCCGGCGCGCAGGTCTCTACCATTCGTATCGAACAGGAAAAGCTGGATCGATTGATGCGAGTCGCCGGCGAACTGCTGGTAGCGCGAGGAGCATTTCCCATCCTAGTTCAAAAATTGCACGATGGGGTCGAGGCTGCCGCTGTCGCCAAAGAGCTCAAGGATGCTGGCTCTACCATCTCACGCATTACCGACGATCTACAGGCCAGCATCATGTCCATCCGCATGCTTCCGGCTAAAACCGTATTCCAAAAATTTCCCCGGTTAGTGCGAGATCTGGCGCGTAGTCTTGGCAAGGAAGTCCGGCTGGTGATTGAAGGAGAAGGAACCGAGCTTGACAAGACGATCCTGGAGCAGATAGGCGATCCGTTGATCCATGTGATCCGCAACGCCGTGGATCATGGGCTTGAGACTCCGCAGGTGCGGGAGTCCGCGGGAAAGAACGCATGCGGGCTATTGAGAGTGCGGGCGGCCAACGAGGCGGGCGGCGTGGTGATTGAGATTGTCGACGATGGGAAGGGCTTGGATGCCGTCGCATTGAAACGCAAGGCAGTGGAACGGGGACTTATCAGTGCCGGCGACGCAGCCGCGATGAGCGACGAAGCCGCGTTCCAGCTGATCTTTTTGCCCGGCCTTTCCACAGCGGAAAAGGTGACCGATGTTTCCGGCCGAGGCGTTGGCATGGACGTGGTGCGGAGCAACGTTCGCAACTTGCAGGGCACCATCGAAATCCGCTCGAAAAAGGGCCAAGGAACCACTTTCGTAATTAAATTACCAACGAGCCTGATGATTTCGAAAGGCATTTTGCTGGAGGCGGGGCAACAGGAATACATCCTGCCGCTGAGCAGTATTCGCGACATGGTGAAGATTCCTCGCGAGGAAGCTCACGAGTATCAGGGTCTGAAGTTGGCGCGGGTCAGGGGGACCACGTTCCCGCTGATTCAGCTCGCCGAAACGTTTGGCTTGGAGACGGTTCAAAAGCCTGAGCTGTCCATTGCGTTAGTTGAGGCGGGCGATCTGAAATACGGTCTTGTCGTAGATAAATTTGTCAGTGAAGTGGAGGTGCTGGTAAAGCCACTATCGGGTGGTTTAGAGCATTGCCGCGAATTTCAAGGCGCCGCCATCATGGGGGACGGCCGTGTGGTGCTTGTGTTGAATGCCTTAGAGTGCCACACTTTGCGAACCGCCCAGGCGGCGGGCTAAAACATTGAATTTGAGAGGAAGATTGAAATGAGCATTGCCGAAGAAAATGGATTAGGCAGCCCTACGGCTAGGGCAGACGAAACAGCTGAATCGCTGACTGCGGATATTCTGGCTGGCTTGGCGTCCGGACTGGAGAGCCTCAACCATAAGATCGAAGGCGAATTTCTCGGCATTGGCACAAAACTTATTGAGTGCATTTCCACTGTCGACCTTATGTCGTCAGACCTGACGTCGCTCGCTGCGTCGATCGGCGGCGACCATGTCACGCGCGCATCGCACGCACTCACCAGAGCTCTGAGTCTTTCAGCCGAGATGCAAACGCGAGCCGAAGAAGGCAAGGGTCAATTGGCGAAGATGGCTGGCGAAGCGAAGACGCTTGGCAGCAAGTTGGCCGATTTGAGCAGCATCGTCTCGGCGTTTCACTCGCTCGGGCTATTGACTCGCATTGAAACCAGACGCCTCCGGGACATTGGTTTGGATTTGGCCAATTTAGCGGAAGATGTGCGTTCTCTTGCTTTGAACGTACGTAGTAAAGTAAAGAGCGCTTTGGAGACGGCAGCGGAGTTGACGCCGCGCATTGAAGGCGCGCTGGCGGAAGTAGCTGCGACGCAAGAAGTGCTTTTGCAGGAACTACACGCGGTGGTTTCGCAAGTATCGACGCGCCTCG
>Ga0302319_10017253_pt1 | contig 13239 bp, 10 predicted proteins | sample Bog_T0_2_FD_203319 | JGI IMG/M metagenome (GOLD analysis project Ga0302319, IMG submission 203319) | Peat permafrost microbial communities from Stordalen Mire near Abisko, Sweden - Bog_T0_2 | ecosystem: Environmental > Terrestrial > Soil > Wetlands > Peat | place: Sweden: Abisko, Stordalen Mire...
TTAATGGTATGCGGCGAGGCGTTGCGCTCGCGCAGATGACGGATAAAATCGGCGACGGCTTTGGCAACTGTCGTGTTTGCCTTGCTCGTAGTCATAAAACCCAGAACCCACCACGGAGGCACGGAGCCACGGAGAAAAACACTTTAATGATTTTCTCCGTGGCTCCGTGCCTCTGTGGTGGGTTCTTTCGCGTAAGTCTCATCTCGCCTTCGCTCTCGGATGATGCTTCTGATAAACCGTCCTGAGCCGGTCGAGCGCCAGATGCGTGTAAATCTGAGTGGTCGAAATATCGGCATGCCCCAGAATGGTTTGCACGGTTCGTAGATCGGCGCCGTTCTCCACCATGTGCGTGGCGCAGGAATGGCGGAGCATGTGCGGAGAAGCCGCACGCCCTGAGACCGCCGAGGCAGCTCGCACCATCTGCCAAACCCGTTGGCGCGTCAGATTGCGCCCTCCACGCGCGACGAACAGAAAAGGAGAATTCCTGACGTGGGCGACGTTCGCCGTCGTTCTGCGCGATGTCCCGCTCGACGTCCCGTTTCGTTTTTCTGCGGCAAGTATCGGACGTGACTCCGCCAGATACTCGGTCAACGCATCCTGAGCCGACCTTCCCAGCGGCACCACGCGCTCTTTATCGCCCTTGCCGCGCACCAGCATGTACCCGGCCTCAAGCTTCAGGTCTTCGAGCTTAGCGTTGATCACTTCCGAAACCCGCAGCGCGCCCGCGTAGAACACTTCCAGCATGGCACGATCGCGAGCCGCCAGCGCGGCTGACTCCTTCGTATCGCGCACCCCGCCGCCGGTGTGTCGTGCGAGCGGAGCGGCCAGCGTGGCTTCCGTTTCGTCGCGAGCCAGTGCCTTCGGAAGAACCTTCCACTGCCTTGGCGACTCGATGTTCAGCGTGGGATCATGTTCGAGTTTCTTATCCAGCAGCAGGTAGCGGTAGAGATGGCGCAACGCTGAAAGCTTTCGTCCCACGCTGCGGCCATCCACTTGGTTGGAGAAAAGCTGCTGCAGGAAATCGCGCACATCCGCGCGGCGAGCGGCCAGCAGCAGGCGCTTGCGTTTTTCGAGGAATTCCGAGAACTGGCAGATGTCGGTGGTGTAGGCGCTGATGGAAAGCGGCGCCAATCCCTTCTCGATTCTCAGATAGTCGAGAAAGCTGGAAAGCACGCGCGAGTTGGCTTCCGAAGCCATCGTGAAGGAATGAATCGAGTATGCCCGTTATCGGACGCTGAAGAAAGTGATCAGGAAGATGCGTGAGAGTGTATCCGCTGTCGTCGAGACATAGCTTGCTACGCCTGGCCAGCGCCACGCAGCAACTCGACCGCGTACAAAGCGCCTTCCGGCGTTTCCTCATGCTTGAAATAAGCGAACACGTCGCGGCCGGCAGCCATATGTTCTCCGATGCGTGCCACCATGGAGCGCCGTTCGTCTCCCGTGTAACTTGGCTTGCGGAATCGGTAGTAGGCAAATGCAGCAGTAACCACGTCGGGCGTGGTTCGCTCCTCCGTCTCCGCCACGCAAAGAGCAGCACTGTGCGCCTTCAGTAGTTCCCACGTGGAATCGGTAAACCAGGAGTCGTGACGGAATTCAAACGCCGCTGGCAACGTGCGCGGCAAGAGCACGAGAAAATCGTTGAGCAGCGCGGCATCCGCTTTCAGATTCGGTGGCAACTGGAAGAGCACAGGTCCAAGCTTGCCCGCAGCAGCCAACGGTTCAATGGTCGCCAGAAAGCGCGTAACAAAATCTTCCGTCGCCTTCAACCTCTTGATGTGCGTGATCACCTGGTGAGCCTTAATGCCGAAGCGAAAGTGAGCGGGTGTTTCGTGAATCCAGTTCTGGATCGTGGTCTCCTTCACCAGTTGCCGGAAAGTGAAGTTCACCTCGACCGTATTCAGCTGAGTGGCGTAGTGACCGAGAAATTTCTTTTGCGCGAGCTTGGCTGGATAGAAGTCGGGCTTCCATGTTGGATAGGCCCATCCCGAAGTGCCCACAAACAATTGAGGCATGGCAAGAATCTCGAAGCAAATTTGTAGCGCGGATTATACCTTGCGCCCCACCTTGCGTGTCCGTGGCCGCTTGCCGGTTTTCTTCGCGGCGTGGCGGCCAGGTTTCTCTGGCGCTTCTTCTGCCTGAGCTGCAATCGAGATCGTCGGCTGCGCTTCAACCACCGCGGAGGCTGCACCTGCCTTGAGATCCGGCAACCGCTGCTTCAATTCCAGCACCGGAGCGAACAGGTCGCCCATCTTCTCCACCCGCGCGACGACTTGCTTCGCTTCGAAAGCCAGCAGATTCGCATCTTTTTTCTTGCGAGCACGCTCCACTTCCTCCCACGTCACCGGTGTGGAAACCGTGGGATGTTCCCGCGCCCGCAGCGAGTACACGGCAACGGTGGTCTTATGTTCGTCGTTCTGGCTCCAATCGACAAACACTTTCCCCGTTCGAACCTGCTTCTTCATATCCGACACGACCAGTTCGGGATGTTCATGTTCGAGCAATTGCGCCAGAGCGTGGGAAAAAGTCTTGGTCGATTCGTAGTTCGTTGGAGTGTTAAGCGGAACGTAGATCTGCAACCCCTTCGAGCCGGAAGTCTTCGGGAAACTCCGCAGCCCGAAGTGGTCGAAGATTTCCCGCAGCCACAGCCCAACCTGGCAACATTGCACAATGGTTGCTGGCGCTCCGGGATCAAGATCGAAAACCATCATCGTCGGGCAAGTGATGTCGTCAGCGAGAGAAAGCGACGGATGCAACTCGATCGCCGCCAGGTTCGCCAGCCAGACCAGAGTCGCCAGGTCGTCGGCGAGAATGTAGTGGACGGTGCGGCGGTTTCTCCCGCTCCAGATCGGAGCCGTCTTAACCCAGTCAGGCCGGTGCTGGGGCGCGTTCTTCTCGTAAAAGAATTCCTCATCCACGCCGTTGGGATAGCGTTTGCGCGTGAGCGGACGCCCGGCCAGATGCGGTACCATCGCCGGCGCGATGCGAACGTAGTAGTCGATGACCTGCTGCTTGGTAAATCCCGTGGCGGGATACAAAACCTTTTCCAGGTTCGACAGCTTGAGTTGCTTTCCTTGTACCTCAACGGTCGAATCCATTGCTCGTTCTCCCGCAGGCATTGTGCCTTAAACCGCGGCCAACGCAAAATACAGCTTATTCCTTGCCTAAACGCGCTGGATCGGTTTGACAACCTCCCTGCCCTCGACGTACTTTCAAACTTCTGCCCTGCATGTCCGTCCAAGTCATAGCTGGCCAATCCGGAGGTCCGATGAAACACCGCGCACTCAAAGCCGCCGTTTCCCTTTTCATCCTCTGTGCGCTCGCCGCTGCCCAGGATGTCGCGTCTTTTGAAAAACGCATCACGGTTAAGAAATTGCCAAACGGACTGACCATCGTCATCTGCGAGCGTCCCGAAGCCCCGGTCTTCTCTTTCTTCACCCTGGTCGATGCCGGCTCCGCGCAGGACCCCATGGGCAAGACCGGTTTGGCTCACATGTTCGAACATATGGCCTTCAAAGGTACGGACAAGGTCGGCACCACCAACTATCTTGCCGAAAAGCCCGCGTTGGAAAAGGTCGAGACCGCTTACGCGGCTTACATTGCGGAGCGCGACAAGACGGTCGGCCGCGACGAGGCCAAGCTGAAGCAACTGGAGAAAGCGTGGAAAGACGACATCGCCGAAGCCGACAAGTTCGTAGTCCCCAACCAGTTCGGCAAGATCGTCGAACAGAGCGGCGGCCAGGATCTGAACGCCTTCACCGATTACGATGAGACCGCCTACCATTACTCGCTGCCCGCAAACCGGCTGGAGCTCTGGGCTTATCTCGAGTCCGAGCGCTTTCTTCATCCCGTGCTGCGTGAGTTCTATAAGGAGCGCAACGTGGTGATCGAAGAGCGGCGTTTGCGCACCGACAGCAATCCCATCGGACGTCTTCTCGAGCAATTTGATGCTGCGGCCTTCGAAGCTCATCCTTATCACCGGCCGACCGTGGGATGGATGTCTGACCTGAATTCCTTCTCCGCCTCCGATGCGAAGAAATTCTTCGACGAGTACTACGTACCCGCAAACATGGTGGTCGCGGTGGCCGGCGACGTGAAAGCTTCCCAGATCATGCCGCTTCTCGAGAAGTATTTCGGCCGCCTGCCCACGCGCCACCAGCCCGACGAGACCACTACCACCGAACCTCCGCAGAATTCCGAGCGCAAAGTGGTGTTGACCGAGAAGACGCAGCCTCTTTACCTCGAGGGCTACCACCGTCCCAACTACATGACCAAAGACGATGCGGTGTTCGATGCCATCACCGATCTCATGTCGGAAGGACGCACTTCGCGCCTTTACCGTGCCTTGGTACGCGACAAGAAGATCGCATCTTTCTCAGCCGGTTTCAGCGGCCTTCCCGGCATCAAATACCCGCACCTGTTCGCGTTCTATGCCTTCCCGCTCCCCGGCCACACGACGCAGGAAGTGGCCGACGCCATTCACGTCGAAATTGAGCGCTTGAAGAAGGAAGACATCAGCGACGACGAACTGAAAATGATCAAGACACGCACCAAGGCCAACCTGATCCGGGGCCTGGGAGACAACGAGGGTTTAGCGACACAGCTGGCCACCTACCAAACTCGCTATGGCGACTGGCGCGAGTTATTCCGTTCCGTGGACCGCATCGACAAAGTGACCAAAGCGGACATTCGGCGCGTGGCCAACGAAACTTTCTACGACACCAACCGCACCGTAGGCGTGATCGAAACTGGCAAGGGCGCTGGACAAGGCGGTGAGCAGGGCTCGGACGGTCAAGGTGCACCGGATCAAGGTGCGGCAGATCAAGATTCGTCGAATCAGGGAGGTGCGCAATGAACTCGAAGCGCATTGCACTTATGACGATTCTCGCGGCCGCCACGTTGTTCGTCCCGCTTCCAAGGTCCGCCGCACAAGCCACGAACTGGCGGCAGATCCCCGTTCCTACTCTTCCCGCGTTCCATCCCCAACAACCCAAGCGCATCGAACTCTCGAATGGCATGGTGATCTTCCTGCAGGAAGATCACGAACTGCCGCTGATTGAGGGCTCGGCGCGCATTCGTGGCGGATCGAGCAACGAACCCACCGACAAGGTCGGACTCGTCGATATCTTCGGCGAGGTCTGGCGCACCGGCGGCACCAAAGCCCAAACCGGCGATCAACTCGACGATTATCTGGAAGTCCGTGCGGCCAAAGTCGAAACCGGCGGCGGTCCCGATTCAACTACGATCAGCCTGAGTTGCCTGAAAGGAGACTTCGACGATGTCTTCAAAGTCTTCGCCGACCTGCTGCAGAATCCTGAATTCCGCTCCGACAAACTTGATCTCGCCCAAAAGCAGGTGGACGACGGCATCTCGCGGCGCAACGATGAGATCGGCAGCATTGCGGCTCGCGAAGCCGCCAAGCTTGCTTACGGTGCGGACAATCCCTATGCCCGTGAGCCGGAATATTCCACCATCGCTGCCATTACTCGCCAGGATCTGCTCGACTGGCACCAAGCCTACGTCCATCCCAACAACATCATCCTGGGCATAAGCGGCGACTTCAATTCCAGCGCCATGGAAGCCAAGCTGCGCGCCGCTTTTGAGTCCTGGCCCAAAGGTCCAACGCTTCCCAAGGACGACACTCGGTTCCAGCCCGCCAAACCTGGCTATTACCTCATCCCGAAAGAAGACGTAAACCAAAGCAGCATTCACATGGTGGCGCTCGGCACCACGCGCAACAATCCCGATTACTACGCCATTGCAGTTTTCAACGAGTCCTTCGGCGGCGGCTTTTCCTCGCGGCTGTTCAACGACATTCGCACCAAGCGCGGCTTGGCTTACAATGTTGGTGGCGGCATCGGCACCAATTTCGGGCATCCCGGCATTCTGCAATTCGTCATGGGCACCAAGAGCCAAAGCACCATCGAGTCTGTGCAGGCGATGGACGAAGACATCGATAATCTAGCCAAACATCCCATCACCGACGATGAGATCAAGCAAGCCAAAGACGCCATCCTGAACGCATTCATCTTCCGTCTCGACTCACCCGACAAAGTTCTCGCCGAGCGCACTACCTACGAATTCTACGGATACCCGGCCGATTGGCTCGACAAGTTTCCCGCGGAAATCCAGAAGGTCACCGCGGCCGATGTAAATCGCGTAGCAGCGAAGTATCTGCACCGCGACCAACTCGCCGTGCTCGTAGTCGGCAACACGAAAGAGTTCGACAAACCTCTATCGTCCCTTGGACCCGTGAAGGAGATCGATATCACCATCCCGCCTCCGCCGGGCGCGAAGGACGGTGCGAAGGAGGAAGAGAACGCAAAAACAACCGAGTCGAACGAGGAAGGCAAAGCGTTAGCGGCGAAAGTGGTGGCCGCGATGGGCGGCGAAGCAAAGCTGGCGACCATCAAAGCTGTAAAGGCGGAGCTAACCCTCACCCAGAAAACTCCGCAGGGCGAGTTCCCCATGCCAATGGAAACCGTCGTCGTCTTCCCCGATCGTCTGCACGCGGAAATGCACACTCCGGGTGGAACCATGAACATCGTGGTCACACCGGATGTGGCTTTCATGGCCGTTCCTGGTCAAGGCATGCGCGACTTCCCTGCCTCCCAGAAGGCAGAGACTCTGGAGCAGATCAAGCGCGATCCCGTTTTCATCGGTTCGCACTGGAAGGATCCCAACGTGTTCTTCCGCGCCGCCGGAACCGAGAAGGTCGGCGACATCGAGGCCCGCATCGTCGATGTGAACGCCGCCGGTACCGCCATCCGCTGGTTTGTCGATCCGCAGAGCGGTCACATTTTGAAAGAGACTTACCGAACCCTCAGCCAGGGTCAGCCCGTGCAAGGCGAAACCGATCTGGACAACTGGAAGCCGGTAAACGGCCTGACTCTTCCGCTCCTGCGCCACAACAAACAGAACGGCCAGGATACGAGTACGTCAGAATACTCAACGCTGGAGTTCAATCCCTCGGTCGATCCCAAGCTGTTCGAGAAGCCAGCGGAGAAACCAGCTAACCAACCCTGAAGTGGTCAACGAGTGAAATGGCGATTCTTCGCCAATCGTCCACTTGCAAGAGTCAGTCCGGCCTCGATAGGTATTCGAAGAACATGCGGCTGAGCCAACACCACCAAAGAGTGCCGAAGACCCCAAACCAAAGCAGCGGATGATCGAAGCGCCATGCGATTGCGCCAAGGAGAATCCCAGCCGGAAACTCGCTCAAGATCACCGGTAGCCACTCAAAGTTAGTACGCGCCGTCAGAATGCATCCAGCTAAGTGCAGCGGTGGCAAGATGAAAACCCAATGCGGTTTTTGCAGGACGCTCACTATGCGATTCATGGACTGAACTCAGTGTAGCGAAACCGAGGAGCGGCGCACCATGACTGACGTAATCCGCTTACGCTCATTGACCATTGCTCGAACCCGCGTTCGTGCTGGCCAGCGAGATGAAAAGCATGCGCCACCTGCGATTGCACTGGATGTACCTTTGGTCATTTGAGGCTGGGTCCGTTCGTTTGGCCCGGATTACACTTTGGGAACATGACACGGTGGGTCCGGTTGGGTTTTCCTTATAGGGAGCGGTCTTTGTCAGGACGGTGTGGGGCAGGACGATCCTGGCAAAACGATTCCAGGAGGACCTATGCAGCGAGTGGCTTGGCGGGTTTGCTTCGTCGGACTATTACTGAATGCAGCCGCAATAGGGCAGTCCCAGACCGGGTATTCGCTGGGCGAGGTGGCCCGTGCAAACCAAACGAAACAGCAGGCACAGCAAGCAACTGGGAGGATGCCGAAAACATTTACGAATCAGGATCTTCCCGCGAACCCTTCGGGAGTCCCGGAGTCCTCGGAGCCGATGACAACGGTATCCGGCGTGAAGAGGTCCGTTGATCCCTACTCGGAGCAGCGCCCGAATCAGCGACTGGTGGCCGAACAGCGTGCCGGCGAGCAGTGGAAAGCACGCATCCAGGATCAGGAAGTACGGATTGCCGATCTTCAAACGCGTATCGACCGCGTAAATAAGTCGATGCATGCGGCGGTCGGCACGGCACAGTACGAAACTCCAGTGAACCGCTATCAGTCGATTCAGATGGAACGCATGGCGCACATGCAGCAGATGCTGGATCAGCAGCAGCGAAGACTGGCAATGATGCAAGACGCGGCCCGGCTCACGGGCATGGGACAGTAGCAAACCTCGGCGCGCAGGGGAAGGCGAAGACCGCTCCGCTTTCCTCTTGACAGAGTCGTTCCGAAACTCTATCGTAGGCGAACAAACGGCGAATAAACATGCCTTCCCTGCCCTTGTTCGCACTTCCGCAGAAGTCGCCGCTGGTCGGCATCGCCCGGCTCGCGTCAGAAGGTGAGTCCCTGCGCGAGGGCCACAACGTTGAATACTTCACACTCCCGGCGAAATCCCTGCTGAACCGCTGCGTGAGCCGCCGCGGCCTGCCCTTTACCTGGACCATCAATCCCTACCGCGGCTGCGAATTCGCTTGCAAGTATTGCTATGCCCGCTACACCCACGAATTCATGGAAATGCGCGACGGCGCGGAGTTCGAGCAGAAGATCTACGTCAAGCAGCACACGGCGGACTTGCTGCGGCGCGAACTGCGGCGGGTCAAGCCGAGTGAAGCCATCGCTCTTGGGACCGCCACCGATCCTTACCAGCCTGCCGAGCGCCGCTACGAAGTCACCCGCGGCATTCTTGAAGAATTCGCGCGCCACCGCGGCTTCGAGTTGGGGATTGTCACCAAATCCAATCTCATCACACGGGATGTTGATCTTCTCCGCGAGGTATCGCGCAACAACGCGCTGTCGATCCACATCACCGTAACCACCTTAGATGTCGAGCTGGCGCGGATTCTCGAGCCCCGCGCTCCTCGCCCGGACTTGCGCCTGGATGCGGTTCGCCAGCTCAGCGAAGCTGGGTTGACCGTGGGCGTGAGTTGTTCGCCCGTCCTGCCCGGCATCACCGATGCGCCCGCCGATCTTGAGGCCTTGGTGCGCGCCGCCGCCGCCGCTGGAGCGCGCCACATCTTTGCCGGACCTTTATTTCTTAAGCCCTGTGCCGCGGCGGTTTTTTTCCCTTTCCTCGAGCAACACTTCCCGCATTTGGTGGAGAACTACCGTCAACGCTACCAGGACCGCTCGTTTCTGCCGCCTTCCTATGGCAAGCGAATCGCGCAACTCATCGCGACCTACCGTCAGAAATACGGCATCAGGCTCAACGATCCCCGAGGAACGCGCGCATCCGCCGAGGCGTGGCCAGCCCAGGCTTTCGACGAGCAGTTAGATCTTTTCTAAGAATCTGCAATCGGAAATTGTCAATCGCCGATGGTTTCGAACAATCGGAACTTGGATATCGGCAAGCGGAAATCTCGACTTCGCCTTCCTCTATAATCAAAGGCTCCCATGGCGACGGCTTCCCCATCGGCCCAACCAGTCCCAACGAAACGCATTCCGCTCGGCGTGCGTCTGCGCCGCTTTTGGCAGCGCGTCACCGAAGGACTGGAACTCACGCAGCTCTGGTCGCAGTTCCAAACCGAAGCCCGCACCAGCTACCGCCTCTATTCGCGCGATGTGGCCGCCAAGACTCCCGAGGGTCTTACCAAGCGCGGCCACCGTCTGCACGTGGTCAAGGAATTCTTCTGGGCCGTCCTTGAAAAACTCTCACCCGCACGCCGCGTCTTGCTGCTGGCTGCGTTGCTCATGCTCGTGTTTCCCAGCACGGGTTTTAACTATCAAGGCTCCGGAAACGAAACCCACGTCGTCGAACTCGATCTCCATTTCTGGGGCGGCTTATTGTTGCTCCTGCTGCTGATGCTGGAGATCGGCGACCGCGTGGTGATGAAGCGCGATCTGCAGATCGCGCGCGAGATCCAGACCTGGCTGCTGCCCGGCGCTCCGCCGCAGATTCCCGGACTTTCGGTCGCCTACACCACGCGCCCCGCCAACACCGTCGCCGGCGATTACTACGATGTGTTTCCCCGTCCCGGCAAGACCAACGAAGAGAATCGCGTCGTATTCGCCGTGGCCGACGTCGCCGGCAAAAGCATTCCCGCAGCCATGCTCATGGCCACATTTCAAGCCAGCCTCAAGACCCTCTCCACCGCTCAGGTCGCCCTTCCCGAGTTAGTGGCCAACATGAACCGGTACGCCTGCTCCAACAGCCAGGGCGGATTGCGCTTCACCACTGCGTTTCTGGCGGAGTACGACGCAGCCCGCAGAGTCTTCAACTACATCAATGCCGGCCACAACGCTCCCATCCTGCGCCGCAGCAATGGATTGATTGAGCGTCTCGACGTCGGCGGATTGCCCATCGGCATTCAGTCCGATGCGAGGTACGAATCGGCGAGCGTGGCGCTCGCGCCCGGCGATTGGCTCATTATCTTTACCGACGGTCTAGTCGAAGCCGAAAACGCACGCCAGGAAGAATACGGAGAATCCCGCTTGCTCAGCTCCATCGTGGCCGGCGCCGCGACTACGCCACCAGAAATGCTCAACCGCCTGATGGCAGAACTGGACCTCTTCGTCGGCTCAACTCCGCAGCACGATGACGTCACCTGCCTGCTGGTGGAAGCGGAATGAAGAAACTAATTCACCGCCGAGAACGCAAAGGACGCCGACGAGCGCAATCGGTGTGAACCACTGTCGAGAGACCTGTATTCTCTCTGCGTATTCGGCGTTCTTGGCGGTTAGTCCTTCTTCATTGCTTCCGCATACATCCGATGAAACGCGTGCACGCCCTTTTCCTGCTTCACGCTGAAGCGTCCCCGCGAATAGCTGCGCGACCGCAGATTCCTCTGCACCGTTTCGCAGATGCCCACATCCTCCACCTGAATCTGCTCGCTGAATTCCACCGACGACTTGGCCGCCGCACTGTTATGTTCCTTCTCCGGCAAGTACCACTCGAAGATGGCCAGAGAGCGCTCGGGCGCGAGCGGCACCACGATGTTCACGGAAACATTGTCGGGATAGCAGTTCAGCATCCAGTTAGGAAAGACCCAGAAGTAGTCCGTGGTCAGACCCTCGCGCGCTTCCTGGTAACGCCGCGGAGTCGCGTCTCCCGGCTGCGCCCCGCGAATGGGGCTGAGCTGCCGCACGTGCCGCGCGTAAGGCTCGACCACATAGGCGTTGTAGTCGAGTTCGCGATTCAGTCCCGGATGCACGCTGGGCAGGTGATAGCCTTCCAGGTAGTTGTCGACATAAGTTTTCCAGTTGCACTTCATGTCGTACGTTCGACGCTCGAACAACTTCATCCCGGCAAAGTGAAACTTCTCTGCTTGCTGCGGCAATTCGCCCAGACTCTCGCGCAGAGGACGCGCATCGCCATCCAGGTTCACGAAAATCAGGTTGAACCATTCCTCCACACGTACCGGCACCAGCGCAAAATCCTCGGGACGGAATCCCTCCACCCCTTCGATTTCCGTGGCACTGATCAGCGATCCATCCAGACCATAGGTCCAACCGTGGTAGCCGCAGCGGAAGAGTTTGCGCGAGCCACATCCTTCGGCGGGCGGCCCGGCGCGGTGGCGGCATACGTTATAGAAGCCCCGCAGCGTCCCGTCGCTTCCGCGCACGATCAGCAAAGGCTCGTTCACCAGCTCCGTGGTAAAGTAGTCGCCCGGATTCGCTACCTGGTCGTGATGCCCCACCACCTGCCAGCTTCGCGCGAAGATCTTTTCCTGTTCGGCCGCAAAGCTAGCCGGTTCGATGTAGAGTTGAGAAGGCAGAGTCCACGCCCGAGCTACATTGGCATCGATCGAAACGGAGTCCTTCGCAGTCCTCATCGCTTTACACTCTCCCGTTTGCGGCAGGAAAGACATTCTACCGGAGGCGCAGTCCCCGGAACGTCCCGGGGAACCCCTTGATCTGGGGGAGCTACCGCGCAGTTTTTCCCGCAAGCGAAGTGTCCGGGCGCCGTTCTAAAATAGGAATTGCGCCGCTCCAGACTGACACGAATTGTCAGGGTTCGCGACGCATTTTGGCACAAACCAGGGCCCGGTAAGCCGTAGAATGAGATCAGAGTTTGCCTCCCTACTGAAAATAAGGGGATTATGGAGCTCTCACCAGAACCAAAGTAACTATCTGCTTTGGCCCGGCAAGTGCCATCATCATGTCCGACTGAGTCATTCGATTGACCAGCAAGAATCCAACGAAAGTCAAAAAACGAGGGGAAAACAAAAGATGCGGAAACAACAGAAGGGCTTCTCACTAATCGAACTGCTGATCGTGGTGGCAATCATCCTGATCATTGCAGCGATCGCGATTCCTAACCTGATGCGCGCCAAGATGGCAGCCAACGATTCGTCCGCGGCCGCTTCCGAGCGCTCCATCGTAACGGCGGAAATTGCCTATTACTCGTCCTTTCCGACCTTGGGCTATCCTGCGGCTATGGTAACCCTGGGCGGCGTCAACGGCGTAGCTTGCGTTCCGAGCGTTGCCACGGCTTGCTTGCTGGACACCAACCTGGCCAATAACGGTACTCCGGCCGGCTCCGGTAAGAGCGGCTACATGTTTACCGCCCTGGGACAGGGCGCGGCTCCTTCCGTTGATTTTCTGACCACTGCCATCCCGATCAGCGTCACGACTGGTTCGAAGTCGTATTGCGCGGTCAGCGACGGCGTTGTGCGCACTGCGGCTCCCGGCGTAATCGTGATCCAGACCTACGCCGTATGCCCGGGCCTGAGCCCACTGGCGAACTAACGTAAGTTAGCTTGGCAGAGTATCTGGGAAAGGGTATAAAGCTGGAGAGCAGCGAAGGCAACTTCGCTGCTCTCTTAATTTTTTGGGGTCGAACCTTCTCTTCCCTCTCGTCCATCCGCCGCTTACGAGAATTTGCCAGCTTCTTCCCAAACCGACAGATAGTGTCAGTCCATTGATTGATTCGCTCGTTCCGTTCGACCATCTTTCCTCAAAGTTGGTTACCCTTGTTGAAAACAAAGGCCCAGAACACGACTCCGTAACCAGCGCTTCGGCCCATTTTGGTTCGTAACGTGCAGCAAAACAGTCGAGTGCGATTTCAAAACGGGTCTAAACTTCTTGGGGGGCTAGTCCGATGCAAAAACAAAAAGGTTTCTCACTAATCGAGCTGCTGATCGTGGTGGCAATCATCCTGATCATTGCAGCGATCGCGATTCCTAACTTGATGCGCGCCAAGATGGCAGCCAACGATTCGTCCGCGGCCGCTTCCGAGCGCTCCATCGTAACGGCGGAAATTGCCTATTACTCGTCCTTTCCGACCT
>Ga0302319_10017255_pt1 | contig 13238 bp, 10 predicted proteins | sample Bog_T0_2_FD_203319 | JGI IMG/M metagenome (GOLD analysis project Ga0302319, IMG submission 203319) | Peat permafrost microbial communities from Stordalen Mire near Abisko, Sweden - Bog_T0_2 | ecosystem: Environmental > Terrestrial > Soil > Wetlands > Peat | place: Sweden: Abisko, Stordalen Mire...
ATTATAAATCTTAAAGCGAATGTAGTTGGTGGTTTGGTTCATGGCCGAGCCGATGACATTGTTTTCGATGCGAACGTCGCGGAAGAGGCACTCGGCATCGGCGTTGGGATCGGTTTTTGACTGTTTGCGGGCGAGCTCTTCGGGATTAAGGGGACGCCAATCAGCGGCGAACACGGGCAGGCATAGAGAGAAAAGAGCGCAAAATAGAAAATTTGTTTTGACGAGCATATGCGGCATTGGTCTCCTTAAAGCAATGTTTGACGGCGGGAGGTGGGCGAACGGCTTGGTGGAACGACCACGCAGCGAATTTGTAAAGACTCCGATGGCACGACCCATGACCCCCGTGCTGCCGATTTTACCGTAGAAGTGACAGGTAAGGCTAGGGATTTTTTGTCTTGGAGACACACTTCGAGTTTTGGCATGACGTTCATTTGTTTTTAGAGGCCGTTTCGCATCGTTTTAGGGACGGAAGTTGAGGGATTTGCACCCCCAGGTGCGATCAAAGATCGCCAATTTGAGGTCTATGTTCTTCGTATTCTCCTTTCTGACGGATTCTTCGAATTGCATGCGGGCGAGAAGGTAATCGCGTGAAAAAACGGACCCGACGCTGGGGTGTTCGACGCCTTTATCGTTAGGACCGCCCTTCATGCTGGCGACCGCGATGTTGCGCTGCGCGACTTCCACGACTTCTCGTTCAGCGCGCATAGCTTCGAATTGCTTGATGCGACGTTCGAGATCGCGCTGGATGCGGGAACGCTGGAGGGTGAGGTTCTGCAGAACTTTCGCGTAGGTCTGATAGATGAGACCTTCGATGATGAGGTAACGGTGTTCGGCGGGTTCGACGTCTTTAAGGTCGTCTCTGTTCGACATGCGGCCGTTTGCGAGGATGCCGGATTCGAAGATATCGGCTTTGTAGATTTTCCATTCCAGATCGACGACGGACTGGATGACGTGCCTCTCCATCTGGGAAATAGGCCGATAGTGGTTGAAGGTGATTTTGAGGAGGTTTTCGTATTCCTCGCGCTCTTCTTCGGTGAGGGTGAGGATTTTGGCGGTTAAGCCGTGTTTGAGGGAGTTCTTTGCACAGATGGCTTGCGTTTCCGGGGATAGCGCCCCATGACTTTTGGCGCCGTTGATGCGGGAGGCGTCTTGTTGTAGTTCGGATGACATATTGATCTCCAGTTGGTAATTGAATTTTGTTTGCAGACGACGCTCAAACGATTCAAAGTTAGCCCGGACGGAATCTCAATTTTGAAGAAAATACGTGCAAGTCGTTGATTGGATGGGAGAAGATTTATTTGGAAGATTTGTGACCCGAAAAAAGGCCGCCTGAAAGGCGGCTGCAGCCAGGATTGGCCCCCCCACTTTTGAATGATATTGTTGGTGATGTCGACCGTGCTGGAATGAGTACACGCCGTTCATTCTTGTTGGGCGCTGCGGGGGCAGCCCTAAGCGCCGAGCAGAAGCCGTTGGAGGAGTTTCGCTATTCCGACGTGAAGCTCGCCCCAGGGCTAGCCCAGACCCAATTCGAGCAAACGCAATCGGTTCTGCTTTCGCTGAACGAAGACAGTCTGCTGAAACCATGGCGTCTGAGGGCGGGCCTACCGGCGCCTGGGCCCGAGCTGGGCGGATGGTACGACGAACTTCCGCTCGAGAAAACGGAAAGTGGCGGCCACGGCTTTGCGCCCGGTCATTGTTTTGGGCAGTGGATCTCAGCGCTGGCGCGCGGTTATGCGGCCGGACACGACCCGCGGACCAAGGCAAAGCTAGAGAAGATTCTGGCGCTGTACGAGCCGGCCATCTCTGGGCGGTTTTACAAAAACTTTCGCTTTCCGGCCTACAACTACGACAAGTTGGTCATCGGTTTGATCGATGCGCAGTACATAGCAGGTTTACCGCACGCCGGCCGGCTTTTGGAATTGACTACCAACGCGGCTGAACCGCACCTTCCGCCGCATGCGCTCGACAGAGACGAGCCACAACGCCGCTGGCGAGCTTCCATAGGGGAGAACACTGCCGACGATTACACCTGGGATGAAAGTTACACGATCGCCGAGAATCTCTACCTGGCCTATCAACGAGGCGCGGGTGATCGATACAAAACGATGGCGCGGCGCTTTCTGCTGGACAAAACTTATTTCGATCCGCTATCGGAAGGCAAAAATGTACTGGGGAATCATCATGCCTATAGCTTCTGCAACGCCCTGAGTTCTGCCATGGCCGCCTACATGGTGGACGGCAGCGAAAAGCATCTGCGGGCGGCAAGCAATGCGTTCGACATGATCAGCAACGGACAAAGCTTTGCGACTGGTGGGTGGGGCCCGAACGAAGCATTCGTTCCTGCCGGCAGCGACGAGCTTTACGAGAGTCTGAGCAAGACGCGGCGCGGTTTTGAAACGCCATGCGGATCATACGCGCATTTCAAGCTGGCACGTTACTTGCTGAGAGTGACTGGCAACGGCAAGTATGGAGACAGCATGGAACGCGTTCTCTACAACACGGTTTTGGGAGCAAAGCCGCTGCAGCGAGACGGTCGCGCGTTTTATTACTCCGATTACCAATTCGGAGGTTCGAAGACATACTTCCCGGACGCTTGGCCTTGTTGCTCCGGCACGCTGCCGCAGGTGGCAGCGGATTATCGCATTCTCACGTATTTCCGCGATCCACGTGGACTGTTCGTGAATTTGTATTTGCCATCCACGCTGAACTGGGTGAGTCCTGATGGGGCGCAAATTAAGTTGACGCAAACTGGAGATTATCCGGCGGGCGACACCGTCAGCATGAGGCTTGCCTGTTCGCGGACGTCACGATTTGCCTTGCGTTTGCGAGTACCGGCGTGGGCGGAGGCAAGCTTCAAGATCAACGGAGTTCCCATGGGTGTTCCGGTGGACAAGGGCTTCGCCAGCCTTGATCGGAAATGGAAGAACGGCGACCAAATTCAGCTTCAGTTGGCGTCTCAGTTCCGCTTGGAGCCGATCAACGCACGGCATCCGAACACGGTTGCGCTCGTCAAAGGGCCCTTGGTGTATTTCGCGATCGGCGAAAAGCCGATTTCCGTTGCGCGTGACAAACTGCTTTCCCGAAATCATGGGCTCACGTTTCGTCCGTTCACAGCGATCACAGACGAGCATTACAGCGCTTACGTTGAGGCGACGTGAGGGGTATGGCGGGGCTGGATCTCTCTCGGTCGCAGATTCTTTCTTTTCGTAGGCGAGCGGGTTCGCTGGAGGAACGGCTGCCTGCTGGAACGAAGTCTCTTCGGCGGGCTGCGTGGGCTGGCTTGCAGGACTCTATGCCGCGGGCTGCGTTGTTATCGATCCACGCGCGAGTTGCGGGGACGGACTCGGGGCATTGGGAGCACTCGTCGCTGGTGCAGATTTGGGGTCCGCGGTTCAGTAACTATGTTGTCGCGGCAAAGGATGTGCCGGTGTTTTCGCTCGGACGGTTACCAGATGATGCTCGAGGCCGTGCGCGGGCGCACGACACGGCGGCGCGGTTGCATGCGTTTCTCAAGGGGCAGCGGATGCCGTTTGAAAAGGCCGGGCATGCGATGGGCGTGCCGCCGAACAGCCTGCGCTACGCTGCTGCGACGGGCACGGTGCTGATGCGCTGGGATGGTGCGCGTGGGGCGGAAGTTTGGACCGTGCCCGCGCCGAACATGGATCCAAGCCAGGCCCGCGGTGAACTGGCGCGGCGATACCTGCATGTATTCGGTCCGGGTAGGGTTGCGTCGTTCGCGAAATGGGCAGGGATTCGGCCTGGGGAAGCGCGCGCGGCTTTTGAGGGGCTTGCGGGAGAGTTGATGGCCGTTTGTACGCCGATTGGCGATGGTTGGATTCTAGCGGAGGATGAGGCGGACTTTCGAGCGCAAGTGAAACCTGCTGAGTGTGCGCGGCTGCTGCCGAGTGGAGACGCGTACTATCTGCTTTGGGATGTGGATCGAGAGCTGCTGGTGCCCGATGCGACCCGGCGAGGGGAACTCTGGACGACTCGGGTTTGGCCGGGGGCGGTGCTGGTGAACGGGGAGATTGTTGGGGTTTGGCGGAGGAGCGCGGGGGAAGTTTCGATCAATTTGTGGCGGAGGCTTACTTCAAAGGAACGGGAAGCGGTCGAGGCTCAGGCGATGGGGTTGCCGCTGCCGGGGCTGGATGGACGGATTGGGGCGGGTTGGGAGAGTGGACTCGCTTGACAAGTGTTCGATACTGGAGTTATACTCATTTATAGAGGGTTTGGTGAGGCTCTAAAGTTTATGACCAGAATTCAGCTTGACATGCCAGAAGAGCAAGTTAAAGAACTCGACGAGTTGATGAAGGAAACAAAAATCACGACTCGCAAAGACCTATTCAACAATGCGCTGACCCTGTTCGAATGGGCCGTCAAGGCTAAGCGGGCGGGCCGCATAGTCGCATCCTTAGATGAAGAAACCGGGACGGCAAAAGAGATCCTGATGCCGGCCCTTGAGAACGTGCCGCCGGGCAACTTGAAAAGCCGCCCGCACAGCGTCGGGTAAGGCTTCTCATTCTTCCGGATCAAGGAATGAAGCGGCGAGGGGTTAGTGGATCTTCGCTCGTTTTTTTGAACCGTTCATCCAATATTCGCTCCACCGCCGATTGACCATGTTTTCGCAGTTCGTCAGCATTTGGCGCACGAATGAGGCTGGTCTTTTCCCCTTCAGCCGCTGCCTCTTTGCGCTGTAGTTCGCGCAGCTCGTACGGTCCCTTCCGCGCGTCATAGCCCTTCTTGACAAAATCGAAAGCCTCCCGCAGGGCGATGAACAAAGCTCCGGCTATGGCCAAGGCGGCACTTAGCCAGATATTGAAGCGAAAGAAATATTGAATGGCGCCGAAGAAGACGAAGCTAAAAAACAGCGCTACGACGATTCGGATGACCCATTTCATTTCTTCCAACAGCATACGCAACGCTTTTTTGTTTGCAAGCCAACTATACCTATAGTAGACTGAACGTAACACAAGGTATGCATCCAAAACTGACGAAGCTGGAATTGGAAATCATGGAAGCGCTTTGGCGAAAAGGCGCGTGCTCTGTTCGCGAGATACAGGAGAGTTTCCCCGAGCGTGATCGGCCGGCGTATACGACGGTGCAGACCACCGTGTACCGATTAGAGCGGAAGAAAGTTCTGCGTTGTGCGAAGCGAATCAGCAACGCGAATATTTTTGAGGCGGTGATTTCACGGCACGAGGCGCAGCGCCGGCTGATTGATGACCTATTGGCGTTATTCGGGCGCGGGCGCGGGAAGCTCGTGATGGCGCATCTGGTGGAATCGGGCGAACTCACGATGGAGGATGTGAAGGAAGCGGAAAAGGCGCTGCGGAAGGCGGCGGGAAAGGATAAAACGCAATGACGTTCATGAATCTGACGAGCTTCGGAAACCATGTTTGGCAATCAACGTTATGTGTAGGGCTGGCTTGGTTGTTGACACTGGCGATGAGGAAGAATCGCGCGGCGGTGCGGTATTGGATTTGGTTGGCGGCGTCGGTGAAGTTCTTGGTGCCTTTTTCTTTGTTTGTCAGCTTGGGCGAGCAGTTTGTGTGGCGAACGGGATACACGCCGCCGAGTTTCGAGACGGCGAAGCCTTTTGTTGAGGCTGCGCTACCGGTGGCGTCGCGAGTGGTTGATAACGCGGCGCCGGGATTGCCTTTGTTGCCGGTGATTCTCTTGGCGTTGTGGCTTTTTGGTGTTGGCGTTGGGCTGCTGGTTTGGTTTCGGCAATGGCGCGATTTGCGTGCGGTGAAACGGTCGGCGAAACGAGTGGAGTTGGGGGTGGGGATTCCGGTGGTGTCGTCTAGTGCGCGACTCGAGCCGGGTGTCTTCGGCATTCTCAAGCCGGTTTTACTTTTGCCCGCGGGGATTACCGAGCATCTGACGCGTGACCAGTTGGAGACGGTCCTGGCGCATGAGTTGTGTCATGTGCGGCGGCGGGACAATCTGACGGCCGCGATTCATATGGCCGTGGAAACGGTCTTCTGGTTTCACCCGTTGGTCTGGTGGATTCGAGCGCGGCTGATAGAAGAGCGCGAGCGTGCCTGTGACGAAGAAGTTCTGCGGAGGGCCAACGACCCGCAGACGTATGCCGAAGGGATATTGAGCGTGTGCAAGCTGTATTTGGAATCGCCGCTGACTTGCGCGGCCGGGGTGACGGGAGCGGATTTAAAGAAGAGGATCGCGGAGATCTTGCGGAATCGTATGGCATACGAATTGGATTGGGGACGACGAACTCTTCTGATTGCTTTAGGTGTGCTGGTTGTAACTGGCCCGATGGCTGTTGGTATTTGTGCGCCCGGTCCACAGGTAGTGGCAGCGAGTACACAGACTTTCGATGTGGCGTCGATCAAGCCGAATAAGACTGGGGCGCGGAACAGCGGGTTTCGAAGATTCAAGGGCGGCCAACTGGATGCGACTAACATTACTCTCAAGATGCTGATCTCATTTGCCTATGATGTTCCGCAGAATCAGATTGTGGGCGGGCCGGCTTGGATCGATTCGGAAAGATATGATGTGCTGGCGAAGCCGGAAGAAAGCGCGAGTGGCAACCCTGCGATGGCGCTGACGCGGCAGCGAACGCAGGCGTTGCTGGCAGATCGGTTTCAGTTGACGCTGCGGAAGGATTTTAAGATCCTGCCGATTTTTGAGTTGGTGGTGGCTAAGGGCGGTCCGAAAAATTTGCAGCCACCGGCTAAGGAAGGCGAGCCCGACCTGATTACGAACGGCCATCACGTTGGTTGTCGAAACGCTTCGATGGAATTTTTCGCTAAGGTGTTCTTGACGGGTCAAACAGGGAGACCGGTGGTGGACAAGACCGGGGTGGAGGGGAGCTTCGATTTCGCGATGGACTGGACGCCGGATGATGCGCCGCCGGCTAGGGTAGTTGCGGACGGTAACGACGAGCGAGCAGCGCCGACTGAGTTTAGCGGGCCCACGTTCTTTACAGCGCTGAGCCAGCAATTGGGGCTGAAGTTAGAGGCGGCGAAGGGACCGGTGCAGGTGTTCGTGGTGGATCATGCGGAAAAGGCGTCGGAAAACTAGACGCCTTTTGAAATCCCGTACGCTGGGGTTATGTATCTGTTCCGGATTTTCAGGTCTTTCCTGCCGTTGCATAATCCGCTTGGTTTTGGGGCGAGTGATTTTGTCGTGCTGGCAGTAGCGGGGTTGTTGGCCGGTTTCTTGCTGGGTTCGGCCTATGCGACGCCTTATTTGCGGCAGTTGAGCCAAAAGCCGAGGGTTTGCGCGGGCTTGCTGTTTGGGTTGGCGATCGGGTTGCGGTTGGCCTTATTACCGCAGAGCGGCGTGCCGATTCCGAGCGGGGCGGATGATTTCAGCTACCTGCTTCTGGGAGATACGCTGGCGCATTTTCGTTTGGCGAACGCGGCGCATCCGATGCACCAATTTTTCGAAGCGGTTTTTGTTTTGCAAGAGCCGAAATATGCGTCGATTTATCCGTTGGGGCAGGGATTGTTTTTGGCGCTCGGCGAGCTGGTGCTGCGAAATGCGTGGGCCGGCGTTTTGCTCTCCTGCGGCGGGTTCTGTGCGCTTTGTTATTGGATGCTGCGCGGCTGGGTTGCGCCAGTGTGGGCGTTGTTGGGAGGGCTGCTGGCCGTTGTTGAATTCGGGCCGTTAACGCCTTGGGTGAACAGTTATTGGGGTGGGTTTGTTTCGGCGATGGCGGGATGTTTGGTGTTTGGCGCATTGCCAAGATTGCGAGAGACGCCGAAGATCCGGTATGGTGTCTTGTTGGGTGCGGGGTTAGGCTTGCAGGTTTTGACGCGACCCTTTGAAGCCGTGTTTCTGGCGGTGGCGGCGAGTTTCTATCTTTCACACCGGCGGGTGAATTGGAAAGTTTTGGCGGTGGCGGCGGGCGTGTTCGTGTGCGCGCTGGAATTGACAGCGGCGCACAATAAGGCGGTCACACAAAGTTGGTTGACGATGCCGTATATGGAGAGCCGCTTTCAATACGGCGTGCCGGCGACGTTGACCTTTCAGCAGAATGCGACGCCGCATCGGGCCATGACAGCGGAACAGGAATTGGATTACCGGGCGCAGGCGGCGATTCATGGGCCGGGAACGGATAGTTGGCGTGAGTTTGTGGGCCGGTTGGGGTATCGGTTTCGCTATTTGCGTTTCTTTTTATTGCCGCCTTTGTATTTCGCGCTGATTCCGTTTTTGCCGAGTTTGCGGGAATGGCGGTATGCGTGGTTGGCGGGAACGGCGGCACTGTTTGCGCTAGGGACGAATGTTTATCCTTATTTCTATCCGCAGTATCTGGCGGCGTTGACGTGTGTTTTTGTGTTGATAAGCGCGAAGGGCTTGCAGGCGTTGCGCGGTGCGCCGAGGAATTATGTGGCGGCGGCGTGTGCGGCGGGGTTTCTGTTTTGGTTTGGGATTTATGCAAGCGGCGATAGAGATCTGCTGGCGATGGCGGATTTTCAGAGTTGGTATTACATCAATCGGGGTGATCCGCAGGGAAGGTTGGCCGTTGGGAAAAAGCTGGCGGAGACGCCCGGGCCGCAGTTAGTGTTTGTGCGGTACTCACCGGCGCATAAGTTTGAAGAGTGGATTCATAATGATGCCGATATTAACGCGGCGCACACGGTTTGGGCGAACGACTTGGGCGCGGTGGAGAATGAGAAATTGATTCGCTACTATCCGCAAAGAAAGGCGTGGCTTTTGGAGCCAGATGCGCGGCCGGTGCAATTGGCGCCGTATGCGGCAGCGCAGACGGAGCCGATGGGGTCGCCGTTTGAGACAGTACACTGAGGCTGATGCCACGGCTTTCGATTTTGATCGCGGTTTATAACGAAGCGAACTCGATCAAGGTTGTGTTGGAGCGGGTGACGGCGGCCATTGCGGGGATGACGGCGGAAGTGATCGTCGTCGATAATGGTTCGCGCGACCGGTCTTACGCGGTGGTGGAGGAGTTTGCGCGCGCACATCCAGATATTGCCCTCAAGCTGATTCGGATTGAGCAGAATGCGGGCAAAGGGGCGGCTATTCGGAGAGCCCTCGATTGCGCGCAGAGCGATTTTTGCATCATTCAAGACGCGGATTTTGAATATGACCCGGTTGATTACCCGAGACTGCTGAAGCCGTTGATGGATGGAGAAGCGGATGTGGTGTTGGGTTCACGCTTCCTCTTTGAATCGCAACGCCGACCCTTAGGATTTTGGCAGGCGATGGTGAACCGTTTGATCAACACGGCAACGGGAGTGGCGACGGGACTGGCCCTCTCGGATGTCGAAACAGGTTATAAAGCATTTCGAACATCGCTGGCGCAGAGCGTTCCGCTGCACAGTAATACGTTTGGACTCGACCCTGAAATTGTGGTGCAGTTTGCGAAGCGGCGGGCACGGTTTATGGAAGTGCCGATTCGCTACCGCGGGCGCACACCGGAGCAGGGCAAGAAGATTCGAGCCTTGGACACAGTGGACGCTTTGTGGACGATTTTGCGGACGTGGCTGTTCAGCGCTGCGTACAAGGATGCGGGTCGTAACATGTTGGCGATTATGTCGCGCGCGAAACGGTTTAATCGCTGGATGGCGGATACGATTCAGCCGTTTGTGCGCGGCGACGTTTTGGAGTTGGGCGCGGGGATTGGGAATTTGACGATGCTGCTGACGTCGGGCGGGCACCGATACGTGGCGACCGACACCGACGAGGAGTCACTGAACGAGTTGCGGGCGCGGCTGGAGTACCGGCCGGATGTGGAGGCGGGATTTTTTGATTTTTCGCGGCAGGAAGAAGTAGCCGAGTTCGAGCGAAGTGCGGATACAGTTGTGTGTCTGAATGTTTTAGAACATGTTGCGGAAGATCGGGCGGCGCTGGCGAATATCAGACGCTGCTTGCGGCCGCGCGGGATAGCGATTGTTTTGGTGCCGCAAGGGCCGGAGTTGTTTGGGAGTATTGACGAGGTTTTGCAGCATAAGCGCCGGTATACGAAAGATGAGTTAGTGGAAAAGATGGCGGGCGCGGGGTTGCGAGTGGAGCGAGTGCTTGAGTTTAATCGGGCCACGCGGCCGGGCTGGTATTTCAACAGTCGAGTGTTGCGGAGAAAGACGATTAGTTCGGTGCAATTGGGAGTTTTTGACTTGTTAGTGCCGGTTTGGCGGAAGGTGGATGCCAGGCTCCCTTGGCCGGCGAATTCGTTGATTGCGATTGGTGTGGCGGATGAATAAGTATGCCGCCTGATAGCAGTGTGGGGTTTGCGCCGGCGGATTGGGCGCTGTTTCTTTTAACGGGATTGCTGTTATTGGCGGCGTTTGTTTGGAAGCCGCGCGTGGAAGCAGCATTTTGTGCCTTGGCAAGGATGCCGCGCACATGCGCGATCGGGCTGTTTTTAGCGCCCATTGTAATGCGACTTTTGTTATTGCGGCATCATCCGGCGCCCGTTCCGGATATTTACGATGAATTTAGTCAGTTACTGATGGCTGACACTTTGCTGCATGGGAGGTTGGCGAATCCGCCGCATCCGCTGCATCAGTTTTTTGAGACATTTTTTGTCTTACAACAGCCGACTTACAGTTCGATGTATCCGGTTGGTCAAGGTGCTTTGCTGGCGTTTGGGCGGCTGATTTCCGGTATTCCATGGACGGGAGTTTTGCTAGCTACGGGCGGTTTCTGCGCGGCCTGTTACTGGATGTTGCGTGGATGGGTGACGCCGGGATGGGCGCTGGTGGGAGGTTTGTTGGCAGTGGCGGAGTTTGGGCCGCTGTGTCAGTGGACGAATTCGTATTGGGGCGGCGGATCACTCGCTGCGGCGGCGGGGTGTGTCGTGTTTGGGGCGTTACCGCGGATTCGGGAATACGCGCGGCCGCGCGATTGTCTGCTGTTGGGTGTGGGATTTGGAGTGCATGTCCTGACGCGGCAGTTTGAATCGGTTTTCTTGTTGTTGGCGATTGCGTTGTTGCTGCGGAGGCGAATTTGGCCGGCGGGTGGATATGCGGCGCTAGCGTTGATTCCGGTGGCGATGGTGATTCTGCTACAGAATCGGGCTGTGACCCACAGTTGGTTCACGTTGCCGGAACAGTTGCACCGTTATCAATATGGAGTGCCGATTACCTTGACTGTTGAGCCTCTGCCGACGCCGCATGTGCCGCTGACGCACGAGCAAGAGATGGATTTGCGCGCGGAAAGTTTGCAGCATGGCGCGGGGACGGATACGATTGGGGCGTTTCTGCTGCGCTTGGAATACAGAGTGAGGTATTACCGGTTTTTCTTTTTGCCGCCGCTGTACTTGGCGTTGGTGGGATTTGTTGGCGTGATGCCGCGCTGGTGGTGGGTGGCTGCGACGCTAGGGATCTTCGCGCTCGGGACGAATTTGTTTCCTTATTTGCTGCTGCATTACTTGGCGGGCGTGGCAGGACTATTCGTGTTGATGAGCGTGGTGGGGTTGCGGAGATTGAGTGAGTGGCGCATGGGAGCGGAGATTGCTTTCGTGTTGGTGGTATTGTGTGGCGCGGAATTTTTGGGCTGGTATGGGTTGCACCTGTTTGAACGGCCGCAGTTGTATCCGCTCTTGCGCTATGAGACTTGGGATTCCATTAATCACGAGGGGCAGGCGCGGAAGCGGGTGCAGGTGAACGACGAATTAGCTGAAATACCAGGGGAATTGTTGGTGTTTGTGAGATATTCGGCCCGGCATATTTATCAAGAGGAGTGGGTTTGGAATGGGGCGGATATCGATGGGCAGAGGATCGTTTTCGCGCGCGATCTGGGGACGGACGAGGATCAGAAGCTGATTCGGTATTACAGCAACAGAAAGGTGTTGGTGCTTGAGCCGGACGGGGTTGAGGCGAAGCTCAGTGCGTGGCAGTGAAACGTTCCGCGGGCGTCGATCACTGTTGAGTAGGAGAAGAGATATGCCGAGAACTCGCAGGAACGTTTTTGTGATGCTTGCATCGTTGACGTTGGCCGTCGTTTCAGGGGAAGGGGCAAGGGCCGAGGGTATCCAAGCGGACAAGTCACCGGTTGAGCGGCGCGTGACGCCGCCTGTGATTCTCAGCGCGACTAAGGCGCAACGCGAGACTTGGCGCGTGAAGATGGTTCATACCGCGCGACCGAAGAGCAATGCCTGCTTCCAGGCAACCTATCCGGACACGCAATGGCATGAAGTGGCCTGCGCGAAACCGCCGAAGCACTACTTTGGCCCAAAGCACGGGCCCGTGACCGCCACAGTTGGCTCGGGCGACGACTTCGTCGCGCAGCCGACGAGCCCGATCAGCTTGGCGGAGGGCTCCTTCGATTCCGTGACGGGTGTAACGAGTGAATCCACAACAGGCGCCACTGCCGGGCAAGGTGTGAACGGCGCCAACATGTTCACGCTGCAACTCAACACCAACTTCTTCACCACAAAGGTTTGCAATGGGCTGGCGGCGGGCTGCCTGGGCTTCGCTCAGTTCGTATACGACAGCTCTGCGAACCAGGGCTATGTTCAATATTGGCTGGTCGGCGCCGGCAGCAACTGTCCGACAAATTGGGCTGCAGTTGACGGATTCTGTGTCCAGAACGCGCCGAGTGGCGTCAATGGCCCCACGGGCGGCGTGACGATCCCTGATCTGAGCGATATGAAGATCACCGGCGCTGGCGCCTCTGGCGGATCGCTCACGCTCTACGTGGGCGGCTTTATGCAGTCGGTCCCCGGCGGCAACGTCATTCCCGATCTCGCGAGCAATTGGGGCGATGCCGAGTTCAATGTGTTCGGCGACGGCGGAGGCGGCCAAGCTGTCTTCAACAGCGGATCGACCGTCGTGGTTAGGACCCAAGTGGAGACGACGACCAACATTGCGCCTGACTGCGTCATCAACGGCTGGACGGCCGAGACCAACAACCTCACTCTAGTGAGTTCGCCTACAATCGATCCGCAGTCGCAGTTCCCCGCGATCATCTTCGACGAAAGTAATGCCAGCGCTACGCCGCAATCGTGCTCGACCAGCGTCGGCGATCCCCATATCACAACTTTCGACGGGCTCTACTATGACTTCTATGCCGCCGGCGACTTCGTGCTGGCCAACGCCGGCCCGGACTTCATCGTGCAAGCGCGCCAGGAGTCGGGCGCGAAGGTGTTCAACAATCCAAACGTGACGATGAATACCGCTGTCGCGGTCCAGATGGGAAGCAGCCGCATCGCCATTTACGATAGCCCCGTGCGGGTGGTGCTGAACGGCAAGACGATCAACCTTGCGGACAACAAGATCATGAGCCTGCCGGGCGGTGTCTCTCTTTTCCGC